>Ga0207667_10000503_pt1 | contig 51606 bp, 50 predicted proteins | sample KBSCornC52_FD_184301 | JGI IMG/M metagenome (GOLD analysis project Ga0207667, IMG submission 184301) | Corn rhizosphere microbial communities from Kellogg Biological Station, Michigan, USA - KBS Corn C5-2 (SPAdes) (version 2) | ecosystem: Host-associated > Plants > Roots > Rhizosphere > Soil ... | reverse complement strand
GGGCGTGAGCCTTGTGCCGACCTTTACGGATCCCAAGGCGCCGGATCGGCATCGCGAGCAGCTATTCGAGATCTTCGGCAATCGCGCGATCTACAAGGATGGCTGGGTCGCGGCGGCGCGCCGTTTCGATGGCTGGTTCAGTCCTGATACCGCCAAGAAGATGTTCGACGGCGATTTCGCCCATGACAAATGGGAATTGTACAATGTCGCGGTCGACTACAGCGAAGCGCATGATCTCGCCGCGCAGAATCTGGGCAAGCTGAAGGAGCTGCAGGCCGAATTCGACAAGGAAGCCTGGCGCACCAACGTCTATCCGCTGATGCCGATGCCGGACTCTCCAAAGCTGGTGCCGGCCGACAAGATCCATTTCGTCTATTATGCCGGGGTCGATCGGCTCGACATGGACACGGTGATGCCGAAGCTCGGCGGGCGCTCGTATAAGATGACCGCGCAGCTCGATGTGCCGGCCCGCGGCGCGAGCGGGGTGATCGCCGCCGAGGGCGGCCGCTATGGCGGAACCTCGCTCTACGTAAAGGGCGGCAAGCTCATCTACGAAAACAACACCCGCGGCATGGTGCACGAGACGCTGGTCTCGTCGGTGCCGTTGCCATCCGGCAAGGTCGAGGTCGCGACCGTCTTCACCGTCGATCCCAACGAGAAGGGAACCGGCATCATGGCAGCCACCGCGCGGCCCGGCACGGCGACTATGTTCATCAACGGCCGCAAGGTCGGCGAGACGCGCTTCTCGCAGTTCGGCGATTTCCGGACCTCGATCAATGAGAGCTTCGATGTTGGCAAGGACACCGGCTCACCGGTCAGCACGGCTTATGAGGCACCGAACGCCTTCATCGGCTCGGTCGAGAAGGTGACGATTGATCTGATCAAGTAGCTTGAGAGGGAGAGGGGCGATGAGGGGTATCGGGTCCGTGCGGCTGGCGGCGATCGCCGGCGCGATCATGCTGTCGGTTGCGGCGCCGGCCACGCCATCCAAACTCGGCCCGGCGATCCCGGGCCGCCTTGTGATCCTCAGGGACAACTTCAAGGCGGTGCCCGCGGGCTATGTCACCGAGGAGCACTTCCTCAGCGGCACGGCGAAGAGCTGGCGGTTCGTCAATGGCGCGTCGGCGCCGCAGGGGGCGATCGAGCCGGCTGGCGAGGCGCCCTTCACCACGCGGCTGATCGTCGTCCGCCCGACCGATCCGAAGCGGTTCAACGGCACCGTGCTGGTCGAATGGCTCAACGTCAGCGGTGGCGCCGATGGTGCGCCCGAATGGACCTGGCTTCACCGCGAGATGATCCGCAAGGGCTATGCCTATATCGCCGTCTCGGCCCAGCGGATCGCGATCGACGGCACCGGCATGGCGATGATGAAGCTGCCGCCGCTCAAGCAGGTCGATCCGGCGCGCTATGCCGCGCTCGCGCATCCTGGCGATGAATATTCCTATGACATCTTCACCCAGGCCGGCGCGCTCGTCCGCAGCCAGACCAAAGCACTGCTCGGGCCGCTGCAGCCGAAGCGGGTGCTGGCGGCGGGCGAATCCCAATCGGCTGGGCTGCTCGTCACCTATGTCAATTCGATCGACCCGGTCTCACGCGTCTTCGACGGCTATCTGATTCATTCGCGCTTCGGCTGGGGACGCGGCATCGATGCCGCTCGCCGCCCGGCATCGGGCGCACCCATACCCGCCGTCGGCGACCTGTTCCGCCCCGACCTGCGCGTGCCGGTGCTGAATTTCATCTCCGAAACCGATCTGATGACGAAGGACACCGGCTATCTCGTCGCGCGCCAGCCCGACGGGCCGCATCTGCGGACATGGGAACTTCCCGGCACGGCGCATGCCGACACCTACACGCTGGGCGGCAACGATGACGCGGGCAATATCGCGGATTTGGTCAAGGCTTATCAGCCGATGAGCGATGTCTTCGGCCTCAAGCTGGCCAAGCCGATCAACGCCGCTCCGCAGCATCATTATGTCGTCGAGGCAGCATTGGCGGCGCTCGACAGCTGGGTCGCCGGCGGACCTCCCCCGGCCAACACATTGAAGATCGCGGTCGCTCAGGCGAGCCCGGCCAGCCTGATCGTCGATGCCAACGGCAATGCCAGTGGCGGGATCCGCACCCCCTGGATGGACGTGCCGATCGCGCGGCTGTCCGGCACCAGCCAGACCGATGAGGGCATCGGTCGGCTGGTCGGCTCGACCGAGGCGTTCGACGCGGCGACGCTTGCCGCGCTCTATCCCGGCGGCAAGGCGGACTATCTCGCCAAATTCACCAAGGCGCTCGATGCCGCGATCGCCCGCGGCAACATCCTCGCCGCCGACCGCGCGGAGATTCTTGCGCTGGCCGCAGCGATGTATCCCTGACCGACCGAGCCGCCGAACCATGCTGTGTTTCGCTGCCGAAACATGTCATGGTCCCGGCTCGGGAACAGACGGGGAGCTGGGCGATGCGAGCGATCGGCCCTGTGCGGCTGGCGATGCTCGCCGGCGCGATCATGCTGTCATCGGCGGCGACGGCCGCAGCGCCGACGCTTGGCCCGGCCATCCCCGGCAGGATCGTGATCCTGAAGCAGGGCTTCGACAAGCTTCCCGCCGGCTACGTCGCCGAGGAGCATTTCCTCACGGGAACGGCGAAATCCTGGCGCTTCGCAAAGGGTGAGTCGGCGCCTCGGGGCAAGATCGAGCAAAGCGGCGAGGCGCCGTTCACCACGCGATTGATCATCGCTCGACCGACCGATCCCAAGAAATTCAATGGCACCGTGCTGGTCGAATGGCTCAACGTCACCACCGGCGCGGACGCGTCTGGGGACTGGAGCAGCATGCGCCGCGAGCTGGTGCGTGGCGGCTATGCCTATGTCGGGGTGTCGGCACAGGAAGTCGCGATCGACGGGAAGGGCTGGGCGAGCCCGAAATCGCCGCCGCTCAAGCAGGTCGATCCGGCGCGCTATGCCGCGCTTCAGCACCCCGGTGACCAATATAGCTATGACATCTTCAGCCAGGCCGGCGCGCTCGTCCGCAGCCAAACCAGAGCGTTGCTCGGTCCGCTCCAGCCAAAGCGCGTGCTGGCCGCGGGCCAGTCGCAATCCGCATTCCTGCTCACAACCTATGCCAATTCGATCGATCCGGTCGCGCGGGTGTATGACGGCTTTCTGATCCACTCCCGCTTCCGTTGGGCCCGCGGCATCGACGCCGGCTGGCACGGGCCGACCACTGCCGCCGAGGAGGCAGCCTCTGTCGGCGACCGGTTCCGCCGCGATCTGCGCGTGCCGGTGCTGAATTTCATCACCGAGACGGACCTGATGATAGAGAACGGCTATCTGCCCGCACGTCAGCCGGACGAGACAAGGCTGCGAACCTGGGAAGTGGCCGGTACCGCTCATGCCGACAACTACTCGGTCGCCGGCGCCCTCGACGACGGTCATGCCGATCCGGCGACGCTGGCGTCGATCTACGCGCCGAAGTCCGTGGTCTTGGGCCAGCAACTGGCAAAGCCGGTCAACGCCGCCCCGCAGCATCATTATGTGCTTGAGGCCGCCTTGGTCACGCTCGACCGCTGGGTGGCAACCGGCCGCGCGCCAGCGAGCAAATCGCCCATCGCGGTCAGCAAGGACAAGCCGCCGAAACTGATCCTCGATGGGGAGGGCAACGCCACTGGCGGTATCCGCTCACCATGGCTCGACGTGCCGCTCATGCGGCTGTCGGGGTCGGCGAGCACGAGCGACGGCCTCGGTATCTACTTCGGATCGAGCGAGCCTTTCGACCGCCAGACGCTGGCGCGGCTCTATCCCGGCGGCAAGCCTGACTACCTCTCCCGGTTCACCCCGGCGCTCGATGCCGCCATCGCTCGTGGCGACATTCTGCGGGCGGACCGCCCCGAAATCCTGGCGATGGCCGCCGCAATGTATCCCTGACCTGACCCCGGTTCGGCGATTGCAACCGATGCCGGCTGTGTGAGAGCATCGCCCGCGGAACGGCTTTGCGGGGACCGACGATGCGAAAGATCGTTCAACGCAGCGTCTTGGCGGGTATGGGTTTCCTGCTGGCGAGCTTCACGCCGAACCTCGGCTTCTCGGCCGAAGGGCTGGCGATGCTCGACCCGAGTGCCCAGGCGGCATCCTTGTGCGGCGGTGAGAAGGGCGGGGCCTCGCTGACCCGAATGCTGGTGATGGCGAGCAGCGTGGTCGCGCCGGCGAGCAGCGCGGTCGCGTCGATGCCGCTCTATCCCGATCTGAGCGCGCCGAGCTTTCCGGTCAGCACATCCAGCGACGAGGCGAAGCGCTATTTCAATCAGGGATTGATGCTGAATTACGGCTTCAACCACGCCGGCGCGGTGCGCTCCTTCCGCGAGGCGCAGCGGATCGATCCGAATTGCGCCTTGTGCTGGTGGGGCGAGGCGGTGGCGCTCGGGCCCAACATCAACGCGCCGATGGACGATCGCGATCGCGCCACCACGCTCGCCGCGATTGATCGCGCGCTGGCCTTGCGTGATCGCGCCTCGCCGGTGGAGCAAGCGCTGATCGATGCGGTCGCGAGGCGCTATTCGCGCGATCCCAAGGCCGACCGCGCCAAGCTCGATGCGGCCTATGCTGATGCGATGCTCGATGCCGCGCATCGCTTTCCCGCGCAGGACGATGTCGCGGTGCTCGCTGCCGAGGCGGCGATGGACACCAGCCCGTGGAATTACTGGCAGCGCGACAAGCGAACGCCGATCAACAGCCAGGTCGGCGAGGCGGTGCGGCTGGTCGAAGCGGTGCTCGCGCGCAACCCCAACCATGCGCAGGCGGCGCACCTCTACATTCATCTGCTCGAGGCGAGCGATCCCAAGCGCGCCGAGGCCGCCGCCGATCGGCTCGGCAAGCCGCTGACGCCGAGCGCCGGCCATCTCGTTCACATGCCGGGGCATATCTATCAGCTGCTCGGCCGGCATAAGGATTCGATCCGGGTCAATATCGCGGCGGCCCGCGCGGATGAGGCGTGGATCAAATGGTCGAACGACCGTGGCATGGTTCGCTACGGCTATTATCCGCACAACATCCATTTCATCGTCACCTCGGCGCAGATGGCCGGCGATATGGCGACGGCGATCCGCGAGGCGTCGCGGCTGCACAGCCTGCTCGATGTCGAGACTTCGTCGAAGATCGGCTGGATCCAGGCGATCGACGCGGCGCCATTTCTCGCCATGGCGCAATTCGCCCGGCCCGATCAGATCCTGGCGATGCCGGCGCCCGATCCGCGGCTGCCCTATGCGACGGCGATGCGCCATTATGCGCGGGCGGTCGCCCAGGCGCAGCGGCGCAACCGGGCCGGGTTCGACCGCGAAATCGCCGCCGTCGCCGCGCTGCGCGGCTCGGGCCAGTTCGCCGGCATGATCGAGCAGGGCGTGCCGGCGAATGATCTGCTGTCGATTGCCGAAGCCGTCGCTCGCGGCCGCTTCGCCTTCGCCCAGGGACGCTATGGCGAGGCGGCGCGACACTATCGGGCGGCGACCGCGCTGGAGGGCAGGCTCCCTTATCAGGAGCCGCCCTACTGGTATTACCCGGTCAGCCAGTCGCTCGGCGCGGCGCTCTATCGCGCCGGCCGCTATGCCGACGCCAGCCTGCAGTTCCGCGTCGCGCTTCTGCGGGCGCCTGGCAATGGCTGGGCGCTCTACGGGCTGGCGCAGAGCGAGCAGGCCCAGGGCCATGCGATGGAGGCGGCGGCGGCGCGCAAGGCGCTCGACCGCGCCTGGCTGGGCGACCGTGCCTTGCTGCGGATGGAAAGGCTCTGACCTGGCGCAAGGCTTGGCGCGTCCGGTCCTTACCGATAAGCCACCCCGTGGAAGCCGGGCGGAGGGCGTCCGCTTGGAGAGCCTGATGGGGACGTCGATTCACGCCTCGACAGGCATGGCCGCGGGAGGATGACCGCGGTCGAGCCAACGCCGATGTCCGCCGGGCGACGGCTGATCGTGACCGTTGGCGTGATGGTCGCGACGCTGATGCAGGTGCTCGACACCACCATCGCGAACGTCGCCATGCCACATATGCAGGCGACGCTCAGCGCCACCCAGGAAAGCGTCGCCTGGGTGCTGACCAGCTACATCCTGGCCTCGGCGATCGCGACGCCGCTGGCCGGCTGGCTCGACGATCGGCTCGGGCGTCGCACGCTGTTCACGATCTGCGCGGGCGGCTTCACCATCGCGTCGGCGCTCTGCGGTGCGGCCCCGAGCCTGACGGCGATGGTCGCGGCGCGGGTGCTGCAGGGTCTGTTCGGCGCGATGCTGATGCCCCTGTCGCAAGCGGTGCTGCTCGACGTCTATCCGGTCGAGAAGCGCGCCCAGGCGATCACGCTGTGGAGCATGACGACGATGCTTGGCCCGATCATGGGCCCGATCCTCGGCGGCGTGATCACGCAGAGCTTCAACTGGCGCTGGGTGTTCTACGTCAACATTCCGTTCGGCCTGTTCGCGACCGTCGTGCTGTGGCTGCTGCTGCCATCGGGCCGGTCGATGACGCGCCGTTTCGACATGTTCGGCTTCGCCCTGCTGGCGACGGGCCTCGCCTCGATGCAGCTGCTGCTCGACCGCGGCACGCAAAAGGATTGGTTCGATTCCACCGAGATCATCATTGAGGCCGGGGTCGCGGTCGGCGCCGTCTGGATGTTCGTCGTCCACACCCTCACCGCACGGGCGCCGCTGTTGCCGCGAGCACTGTTCCGCGACCGCAACTTCCTGATCGCCAACAGCCTGACGCTGATCATCTTCGGCGTGACCTATTCCTCGCAGGCGCTGATGGCGCCGATGCTGCAGCAGCTGCTGCACTACAACACGACCCAGGCGGGCACGCTGATGGCGCCGCGCGGGCTCGGCGTGCTGATTTCGATCATGATCAGTGGCCGGCTCTCGGGCATTGTCGAAAACCGTATTCAGATCGCCTTCGGGCTGATTTGCCTGATCGTCGGCCAGGGCATGGCGAGCAACTTCGACCTGATGATGGAAGGGAAGACCGTCGCCCTGGCCTCCTTCGTCGGCGGCCTCGGCAACGGCTTCGTCATGATGCCGCTGACCATGATCGTCTTCCTCGGCCTCTCGCCGGCACTGCGGACCGATGGGGCGGCGCTGGTCGGGTTGATCCGCAATCTCGCCGGTTCGATCTCCATTGCCGTCGGCGGCGCGCTCGCCGCGCACAGCGTCCAGGTCGTCCATTCCGAGCTCGGCGAGCATATCACTATGCAATCCATGCCGATGCTCGATCCCAGGCTGGTCGAGCAGGCCGGCCATGTCGGAGGCATGGCCGCCGCGCTGGTCGATGCCGAGGTCAATCGTCAGGCGCTGATGATCGCCTATATCAACGATTTCCGGCTGACGATGTGGATCGGCATGATCGTCCTGCCGCTGGTTCTGATTATCCGGCCGGTGCGCGCCCGGGGCGAGGTGCCGACACCCGTCATGGAATGACTCTGCGCGCTTGGCGCGCAAAGGCGATGACGGTAGAGCCGCGACCGATGCGCCGGTCGAGTCCCGTTATGTCCTGCCGAATGTCGTGGCGATGACCGACGATACCCAATTGTCCCCGACACGCCGTCTCGGGCTCACCGTCGCGGTGATGACCGCGACGATGATGCAGGTGCTCGACACCACCATCGCCAATGTCGCGATGCCGCATATGCAGGCGCAGCTGAGCGCGACCCTCGAGCAGGTCGCCTGGGTGCTGACCAGCTATATCCTCGCCTCCGCCGTCGCGACCCCGCTGACTGGCTGGATCGAGGATCGGATCGGCCGCCGCGCGCTGTTCACCATCTGCGTCGGCGGCTTCACGATCTCGTCGGCGCTGTGCGGCGCCGCGCCGACGTTGAGCTTCATGGTCGCAGCCCGGGTTGCCCAGGGATTGTTCGGCGCCTTGCTGATGCCGCTGTCGCAGGCGGTGGTGATCGACATCTACCCGCCGGAGAAGCGCGCCCAGGCGATCGGCGTGTGGAGCATGACGACCATGATCGGGCCGATCATGGGACCGATCCTGGGCGGCTGGCTGACCGATGCGCTCAACTGGCGCTGGGTGTTCTACATCAACGTCCCGCTCGGCATCCCCTGCACGATCGGGCTCTGGCTGTTCCTGCCGGCGGGCAAGGCGCGCACGCGCAGCTTCGACATGGCGGGCTACGCCATGCTGGCGATCGCGATCGCGGCGTTGCAGCTGCTGCTCGACCGTGGCACGCAGAAGGACTGGTTCGATTCCAACGAGATCGTCATCGAGGCCGGGCTGGCGATCGCCGCCGCCTGGATGTTCATCGTCCACACCATGACGGCACGTGCGCCGCTGATTCCGCGCGCCCTGTTCGCCGACCGCAATTTCATGATCTCGGCCGGGCTGACGCTGATCGTCTTCGGTGTCAGCTATTCGTCGCAGGCGCTGATCGCACCGATGCTGCAGCAGCTGCTCCACTATGACACCGCCCAGGCCGGCACCCTGATGGCGCCGCGCGGGATCGGCGTGCTGGTCGCGATCATCATCGCCGGCCGGGTGATCAACCGCGTCGATACGCGCCTCATCATGGCGGCCGGCCTTGCCTGCATGATCGTCGCGCAGTTCATGATGAGCGGCTTCGACATCGTCATGGACCGCGGCCCGATCGTCGCGGCCGGCTTCATTCACGGTCTCGGCAATGGCCTCGTCATCATGCCGCTGACGATGACGGTGTTCATCACCCTGCCGCCGAAACTTGTCACCGACGCGGCCGCGATGATCGGGCTGATCCGCAATCTCGCGGGCTCGATCTCGATCGCGATCGGCGGCGCCTTCGCCGCGCGCAGTCTCCAGGTCGCGCATTCCGAGATCGGCGAGCATGTCACGCAGCAGACCATGCCGATGCTCGACCCGCAGCTGACCGAGCCGCTTGGCCGGGCCGGTGGGATGGCCGCGGCGATGGTCGACGCCGAGGTCAACCGCCAGGCGCTGATGATCGCCTACATCAACGATTTCCGGCTGATGATGTGGGTTGCGGTGATCGTCCTGCCGCTGCTCTTCCTGTTTCGTCCGGGCAAGAGCCCGAGCGGCGCGCCGCCGGTGGTGATGGAATAGATCCGGGGCGCCCGCAGGGGGAACGGGCGCCCCGGCACCGCAATCCAGCCTGCGCTTAGTGCGCGGCGCTGGTGTCGACCGCTCGCATCGGGCGGGGGGCAAGCCAGATGATCGAGGCGGCGGCGGCAAAGATGCAGGCGGCAATCATGAAGGTCTGGCCGGTGGCGAGGGCGACGCTTTCCCTGTCGACCAGCTGGCTGACGATCAGCCGCGCCTGCTCGGCGCCGTAACCGTGCGCGGCGAGCCGATCCATCGTCGCCTGCGCGCCGTTGAGCACGCCGGAGAGGGCGGCGCGTTTCTCCTGCGCGCCATCGTACCAGATGGTCGTCGAGATCGCGACGCCGATCGCGCCGGACATGGTGCGCAGGAAGTTCATCACGCCGGCGGCCGATGCGGTTTCTTCCTCGTCGACCGCGCCGAGCGCGATCGTCGTCAGCGGTACGAAGAAGAACGGCATGCCCGCACCCTGGATCAGCTGCGGCATGGCGAGCGTCCAGAAATCCGAGCCGCTGTCCCACCAGAAGACGCGCAGCAGCGAGGTGCCGCCGAGCCAGAGAATGCCGATGAACACCAGCCGGCGCGGATCGACCTTGGTCATGCGCTTGGCGACAAACGGCGCCATCGCCACCGCGGCGACGCCGTTGAACGCGGTGGCATAGCCGGCCCAGGTCGCGGTGTAGCCCATCGCGCCCTGCAGCCATTGCGGGATGACGACGAGGCTGGCGAAGAAGGTGCCATAGGCGAACACCAGCGCCGTCACCGACACCGCGAAGCCGCGGTGGCGGAACGGACGCAGGTCGACCGCCGGCTTCTCCTCGGTCAGCTCCCAGATCAGGAAGGCGGCGAAGCCGATCGCGGCGACGACCGCGAGGGCGACGATCAGATGCGAGCCGAACCAGTCATGCTCGCGACCCAAGTCGAGCATGATCTGCAGCGCGCCGACCCACAGCACGAGGAGAGCAAGGCCGATGCCGTCGATGCGGTCCTTGACCTTCTCGCTCTCGGCCGGGCGCAGCACGGCAAAGGCGGTCAGCGAGCAGGCAACGGCGATCGGGATGTTGATGAAGAAGATCCAGTGCCAGCCCCAATTGTCGCTGATCGTGCCGCCGAGGATCGGGCCGAAGATCGGCGCGGTCAGCGTCGTCATCGCCCAGATGCCCATGGTCATCGCATGCTTGTCCTTGGGAAAGACGCGCAGCAGCAGGGTCTGGCTCAAGGCCATCAGCGGGCCGCCGCAGATCCCCTGGCCGATACGGAAGGCAACCAGCGCCGCAAGGCTGGGAGCGAAGCCGCAGAGCATCGAGAAGAGGCCGAAGCCCATCATCCCGCTGGCGAAGACCTTCACCATGCCGAACCGCTTCGACAGCCAGCCGGTCAGCGGCACGCAGATCGCCTCGGCGACCGAATAGGATGTGATCACCCAGGTGCCTTCGCTCGACGAGATGCCGAGCCCGCCGGAAATATGCGCGACCGAGACATTGGCGATGGTCGTGTCGAGCACGACCATGAAGTTGGTCACCGCCAGCACCATCCCCGCAAGGATCAGGGCGGTGCCGGTGAGCGGCGCGGGGGTGCTGTGATCGGTCATGGCATCACCTCAGTCGTTGGCGGAGACGTCGATCGCGGCGGTCATCGACAGGCCGACGCGTAAGGGGTGCGTCGCCAGCTCACGGGGATCGAGCGTGATCCGGACCGGCAGGCGCTGGACCACCTTGATCCAGTTGCCGGTCGCGTTCTGCGCCGGGATCAGCGAGAAGGCCGAGCCGGTGCCGCCGGAGAAGCCGGCGACCCGGCCATGGTAGACCATCTTGCCGCCGTAGAGATCGGAGGTGAGCACCACCGGCTGACCCGGCTTGACCCGGCCGAGCTGGCCTTCCTTGAAGTTCGCATCGACATAGGCCGATGCGACGGGGACGATCGTCATGATCGCGCTGCCCGGCGCAACGCGCTGGCCGATCTGGACCTGGCGGTTGGTGACGACGCCGGCGATCGGCGCGCGGATAATGGTGCGCGACAGATCGACCCGCGCCTGATCGAGCTTGGCCCTGGCGGCCGCGACATCCGGATTGCTGTCGACCGTCGTGCCGGCGACCAGCGCGTCATTGGCGGCATGACTGTCCTGCGCTGCCTGGCGCGCGGCATTCGCCTGGGCGAGCCCGGCGCGGGCCTGGGCGAGGCTGCCCTCGGCGGCGGAGAAGCCGTTGCGGGCGATCGTCAGCTCCTCGCCGGAGACTGCGCCGGAAGCGGCGAGGCGATTACGCCGGTCGAGATCGATCTTCGCCTTCGAAAAGGCGGCCGCGGCGATGTCGAGCTGGGCGCGGGCGCGCGCCACCTCGGCGTCATTGGCGCTGACCTGGGCGGCGAGCGCACCGCCGGTGGCGATGGTCTGGCCATACTGGCGGCGGACGCGCTGCCATTCGGCCTCGGCCTTGGCCAGCGCGATGCGCGCATCGGTGTCATCGAGGCGGACGAGGATGTCGCCGCGCTTGACCAGCTGCGTGTTGTTGACCGCAACCGCCGCGACCGGCGCCGCAATCAGCGGCGTGATCTGGGCGACGTCGGCGTTCACATAGGCGTTGTCGGTTTCGACATGGTCGCCGTCGGCGAGCAGCCAATAGCCGCCGGCGATGACCGCGACCGCGGCGCCGAGCGCGAGAAAGGCTTTCTTGCGTTTCGTGCGTGCGGGTTTGATGTCGATGGTCAGTGGCGCTTCGACGGTGAAGGTGCCGGGGCGGGGATCCTGGTCGGCCATGATGTGGTTCCTCTCTGAACTGGAATGGTCGGTCACAGCGGCGCAGTGGCGAGCCGGTGCATGTCGGCGAGCAGCAGCCAGGCGACGACGCCGACCGCGAGCTTCAGGACGATGGCGATGGCGACGAACCTGGCGGTGTCGATCGCCTTGCGGGTGGTGGTCGAGTTCATGGCTCTGTCCTCCTGTTGATGGGCGGGATCAGCTGGCGGCGAAACCACCGCCGAGGGCGCGGACCATCGCCACGTCGATGGCGAAGGCGCGGGTCTCGAGTTCGGCGACGCTGCGGCGCGCCTGGAGCACGCCGGCCTCGGCGTTGAGCACGTCGAGATAGGTCGAGAGGCCGCCGGCATATCGCTGGCGCGCCAGCGCATTGGCCTCCTCGGCGTCGGCCAAGGCCTGGCGCGACTGGCCAAGGCGCTCGTCGAGCATCTTGCGGCTGACCGCGGCGTCGGCGACCTCGCGGAAGGCCTGGACGACTTGCGCGTCGTAGCGGGCGACGGCCTCGTCATATTGGCCGCGCGCGCCGCGATACTGGCCGGAGATCGCGCCGCCGTGGAAGATCGGCAGGGTCACCGCCGGCCCGGCATTGCCGAACGCCGAGCTGCCCAGCAGCAGATTGGAGAAGCCGAGCGACTGCAGGCCGATCAGCCCCGAGATGCTGATGTTCGGGAAGAAGTCAGCGCGCGCAGCCTTGATCCGGCTGGCGGCAGCCTCGACGCCGGCGCGGGCGGCGGCGATGTCGGGACGGCGGCCGACCAGGTCGATCGGGCCGTTCGCCGGCACGCCGCGGATCTGCAGGATCGCGACATTCGGGCGAGCAATCGAAAGGCCGCGATCTGGCCCGGCGCCGAGCAGCGCGGCGATCGCGTTGCGAGTCAGTGCGATCGCCTCGTCGGTCGCGGCGAGATCGGCGCGCGCGGTCGGCACGCGCGACTGCGCCTGCTTCAGCTCGGCGCGGGTATCGAGCCCGGTCTCGACGCGGGCGGCGACCAGCTTCAGCGTGTCCTCATAAATCGCGACGGCGGAGAGCAGCACGTCGCGCTGGGCATGAAGCTTGGCGAGATCGGCATAGCTCGCCGCTATATTGGTGGTCAGCGCCAGCCGCGCCTCGGCGAGCTCGAAGCGGCGGGCGTCGACGTCCGAGCGGGCGGCGGCGAGCGTTGCGCGGTTCTTGCCCCAGAGGTCGAGGTCGAGCGAGAAGCTGAGGCCGATCTTGGCGGTCTGCTTCCAGCCGCCGGGCACGATCTGCGACGGGATGCCGTTGTTCTCGCTCTGCTGGACGACGCCGGCGCTGGCCGAGGCGTCGATCTGCGGCGCGAGCGCGGCGCCGGCTTGCTGGGCATAGCCCTGGGCGGTGCGCAGCCGGGCCGAGGCGGCGGCGAGATCGGGCGCGCCGGCGAGGGCTTCGGTCATCAGCTGGTCGAGCTGCACATCCTTGTAGACCGACCACCATTGATCCTGCGGCCAGGCCTCGGCCGAAGGGGCGAGGCTGGCAGCCGATGCGAGGCTCTGCGCCGGGCGCATTTCCGGGCGGGGGCCGAGATTGGGTACGGCTGCGCAGGCGGTCAGCAGAGTCGAGCCGGCGAGCAGGGCGACCAGTGCGCGGGAGCGGGTGGCGGTCATGTCGAATTCCCCTAGTCGTACTGTTTGGTACGGCTATGGAATTGCGACTTGGCGCGCCGGATGTCAACAAAAATATCGTACCATTCAGTACGGATTAATCTTCCTGTGTTTTTATCGTGCCTTACGTACGAGCGAAAAAGGGCGTTCTCGATGGTACGACTAGGTGGAAACAGCGGCGACTCGGGCGATTCTGTGTCGCTGCGACTCGAGGCTTGCATTATCATGATATCGTACCGTATGGTTCGGCTATGAGTATCGGCAAGAGAGAGACCCAGCGGCTCGCCCGGCGCAGCCAGATCATCGCCGTCGCGCGTGAGCACTTCTTCGAGCACGGCTTTGACGGGACGGTGATGTCGGCCATCGCCACCAAGCTCGGCGGCTCCAAGGGCACGCTATGGAATTATTTCCCGTCCAAGGAGGCGCTGTTCGCCGCGGTGGTCGAGGATACCGCGGCGGCGATCCGCGGCGGGATCGATTTTTCGGGGCAGGGCGAGACGGTGCTCGACCGGCTGACCAATCTCTGCCGCACGGTGATCGAGCGCATGGTCTCGCCGATCGTGTTGCAGATGTACCGGCTGATCAGCCCGCTCGCGGAGCGCCGGCCCGAGCTGGTCCAGGTGTTCTACGAGCGCGGGCCGCTGCGCACCCAGGCGATGATCGCCGAGTATCTGCGCACCCAGCTCGCCGACGAGCTGTGGACCGAGGATTATCTCGAGGCCGGCAAGGATCTCGTCGCCATGGCCGCGGGCATCATGCACTTCGAAGGCATCTGGGGCATCTCTGGGCCACCGAGCGCGAAGGCCAAGCAGGTGCAGGCGCGCCGCGCCGCGGTTCTGTTCTTGCGTGCCTGGGCGCGCGAGCCGGAGCGGCTCGTGCCGCTCGCCGAATTCCAGGCGATCGAGCGAGAGCCGGCCTGAGGTCCACCAGTCAATTCTTCTTCGTCACCCCGGCCTTGAGCCGGGGTCCCGCTGCCTTTCGCAGACGGGAATGGAAATCTCAGTGCCCGCGAAAAAGGAAGAAGCGGGACCCCGGCTCAAGGCCGGGGTGACGAGGAAAAAAGAAATTGCCGAGGCTGGGCGGCGACGAACGAGTTCGTCCATCACGTTCGGCAAAACTCTAGGCGAAAGCCTCGACCTCGGCGTCGCGCCGCGCTTGCTCCGATGTCGCGCTTTGCGCGATCGCCGGCGAGACCGCGATCGGGATCTCGATCAGGATCTGCGCCATCGCCTTGCCGAGCGGATCGATCCGCCGTGCCGAGCTGGCGCCGCCGTCCAGCGAATTATGGACGACGAAATTGAGGCCGTCGCTGCCAGGCAGGTGATAGCGGTCGACCCGCGCGGGCACGCTGTCGTCGAGGAAATGGGCGAACCAGTCGCGCACCGTCTCGCTGGTCAGCGCGGCGGCGATATAGGGCGCATATTCGGGACGGCGGGCGAAGACGCCGACGTTGAACAGGTCGCCCTTGTCGCCGCTGCGGGCCCAGGCGAGCGCGATCAGCGGCACCGTGGTCGCCGGATCGATGTCGTCGGGCACGGCCAGCTCGGCCGGCCGCGCGATCGCCTTGGGATCGAAGCCGCCCGAGGTCTCGACCGGCACCTCCCAGGTCTTGCCGTCCATCGTCACTGTCGCGGTGATCTCGCTCTTGGGCAGTAGGAAGGAGAACAGCCGGGTCAGCGGGATCGCGCCGGTGCCGGTGCCGCTCAATATGTTGATCGAGGTGCCGGGCGCCATCGAGGTCGCGGCCGACATCTGCTCCTTGATGAAGATCTCGATGCCCTCGCGCTCGTCATGGTCGACGGTGATCATCGCGACGATCTCGCGCGACCGCTTCTGCTGCGAGCGCGCGCCATAGCTGGTTTCGTCGCCGATCACCTCGAGGTCGGCGGCGTTCAACGGCTTGCCGTTGCGGTCGCGCAGCATGCGGTTGGTGCGATCGAACAGCGCCTGCGCCTGCTTCCTCGCCTTGGCGACCGCGGCGAGGCCGACGATCGGCATGAAGATCCGTCCGCGCCAGCCTTCGTCGTAGATCGTGCAGACCTTGTACTGGGACGGCGGCGGATAACCCCTGACGTTGGTCAGCCGCACCCGGTCCGGCCCGATCTGCTCGAGCTTCACTCCGCTGAAATCGCAGGCGACATCGGGGACGACATAGGCCTGCGGGTCGCCGACCTCGTAGATCATCTGCTCGGCGACGGTGCCGACCGAGACCATGCCGCCCGAGCCTTCGGGTTTGGTCAGGACGATGGTGCCATCCGCGCTGACCTCGGCGATCGGCTTGCCCATATCCTCCCAGCGCGGCACCGACGCCCAGTCGGTGAAGATGCCGCCGGTCACCTGCGAGCTGCACTCGAGGAGATGGCCGACCAAGGTGCCCGCGGCGAGCCGGTCGTGATCGGCCGCGGTCCAGCCGAATTCATGAATCAGCGCGCCCAGTGACAGCGCGCTGTCGACCACCCGGCCGGTGATGACGATGTCGGCGCCGGCATTGAGCGCGGCGGCGATCGGAAAAGCGCCGAGATAGGCGTTGATGCTGGCGATCTTGGCGCCTTCGGGCAGCGGCCGGCCGTTGAACATGTCATGGAGATTGCGCGCCTGCAGCTCGTCGGCGCGCGGGCGCAGATCATCGCCCTCGATCACCGCGATCCTGGGGTTGAGACCGAGCTCGGCGGCCATTGCCTTGAGTGCCTCGCCGGCGCCCCTGGCGTTGATCCCGCCCCAGTTGGTGACGATCTTCGCGCCGCTGTCGAGGATCCGCTTCAGCCAGGGGCGGAAATCGCGCAGCAGGGCAGGGGAATAGCCGTCCGGATTGCCGCGCACGTCCTTGGCGAGGAAGGCCATGGTCAGCTCGGCGAGAAAATCGCAGACGATATAGTCGACCCCGGCCTCGAGCAGCCCGGCATAGCCGTCCATCGTATCCTCGAAATGGGCGTGACCGCCGCCGATCTTGACCGTCCTGCTCATGGCTGCCCGTCTCTCCGCTTGGCTGTGCTTGTGGTCGGGCAGATTCCCTCAGCCCGCTGCCGATGTCCATGCTATCCTTGAGTCAGGGATCGCTCTTCCGGGGGAAGCTATGAATCGCGTCCTTGTCGGCTTTCTGTTCGCGGCCATGCTCACGCTGGGCTGTAGTGGCGCCGCGGCTTCCACCCCGCTTGACGATGCCAAGGCCGCCTATCTGCGCCACGACTATGCGAAGGCGGCGCAATTCATCCGACCGTTGGCGGAACGGGGCGATGCGGACGCCGAGGCCAGGCTCGGCGATCTCTATGCGCGTGGTCTGGGCGTCAAGCAGAGCTACCCGGAGGCCGCCCGCTGGTACCGGCTCGGCGCCGTGCAGGGCAATGCGCGCGCGCAGAACAATCTCGGCTTGATGTATTACTACAAGCGCCCGGCCGGCACCGCGGACTATGTACGGGCCTATATGTGGTTCGACATCGCCGCCGCGGCAAAAAATGCTGAAGGCGTCACCAACCGCGCCGCCGCTGCGGCGTTGCTCAAGCCGGATCTGATCGCGCGCGCGCACGCGATGGCGCGGAAATGCCGGGCGTCCCGGTTCAAGCTTTGCGGGTGATCATGGACCGTTCGACGGGATCGTTCAGGCGGGCGGCGGCTCGGTATAGCTGAGCATGTAGCCCTGGTTGAGAACGGTATCGATCCTGAGCTGGGGGCATAGCCGTATCTTCTTGCGCAAGTTGTGGACGTGCACCTCCAGGGTATTCTTGTCGATATGCCGCTCGACAGAGAGCTGGGTCAGAATCTCGTCTTGACCGACGGGCCTTCCCGCATTGCCCGCGAGAAGCTTCAGCAATGCGGACTCCTTCTCGGTCAGGTGGACATAGGGCATGCGTGCGGTTGGCGAGAACACCGACAGCGGCGCGCTCGGCCCGACCGGCGGCGTTGGCCGGGATGCGACGCTATTGGCGGCTGGCGCTTTCATCGGTCTCACTGAGTGAGGTGGGCGCTGGCGACGGCCTGCTGGAACAGCGCGTTCAGCGCCGCCGAGATGTCGCTGTTGGTCGTCACCTTGTAGTACAGACCGGTCGAGGCGCAGGTCTGCAGCGCCGGCTCGATCTCGGAGAGATGCGGCGCGACGTGCTGCTGCGACCAGGAGTCAGACAGCGATTCCGGCAGATATTCGGTATAAAGGATTGCGATCCGGATGCCGCGCGCCTTGACCGTGTCGCAATAGGACGTGTCGATGTTCGCCTCGGGGTCGCCGCCCGGGCGGTTTTCGTCGCGCATGCCGTCGGTGATGATGAACATGAACGCCTGCGGCGTGTCGCCGGCCTGGTTGCTGCCGTGGCCTGGAGATGTCGGCATGATCGAGAGCATATGCGTGAAGGCATCGCTGGTCGCGGTGTCCTCATCGTTGTTGTTGAGCGTGCTGGTCGGACTGTTGTTGCTGTAATAGGCGTCGATCGTTTGCGACGCGGCCGCGGTTCCCGCGTTTGGCAGATTGTTCGTCAGCGTCTGGAAGTTGACGAACCTGTTCAGCCGGCTGAAGCGCGAGATCGACATGCGATAAGTGACGTTGTTCGCGGTAGCGACCGACTGGGCGACCGTCATCAGCTGGCTGACCGCGGTGGTCTCGGCGGTGACGCGGAGCGGAATGCCGTAGGACTGGGCGACGGTGTAATAATCTGCCTGCGCGCCATTCCATGGCGCGATGTTCTGGGTGGCCGCCTTCGCGTCATTAGTCGCATGGCAAGCAAAGGCGCAGCCGCCGGTCTTCGAGGTCATCAACGAGAGGCCCGCCGAGGTTGTCGGCAGGTTCATCGAGCCGGACATGTCCATCATCACATAGAAATCGATGTTGGGCGCGGTGCTCGCGGTCGATGCCGAGGTGCCCTTGATGGTAAGCGTCGATAACCCAAGGATTCCGGCAAAGCTGTTTGCCGATTGCGCGCGGAACGTCACCACCGCGGTTCGCACGTTGATCGCGCCATTGGTGTCATTGACGGTGACGTTGAACTGGCTGGTGTCGTTGTAATCGATCGTCATCCCGGTCAGACCGGTGGTCTGAGAGACGAAGAAGTTTTTTGCCGTTGTCTTGGCCACGGCCGGCGTCCAGTTCAGCGCCTGCTGGCTGACCGCGGCGAGCGCCGCGGCATCGGCGGCCGCTTCCATCTGGGTCTGCAGCCGCATCGCCTTGCCGTAGTCGATGCCCATGCCGGTGGCGAAGACCAGCGGGATCAGCGCGAGACCGAACAGCAGCATCACGTTGCCGCGCCGGTCGCGACGGAGACGACGGGACGGCAGCCAGCCGGCCAGACGCCGGAAGATGCCCGGCTTCGGAGCGGGTTCGCGATCAACAGTCACTGCAGGTCACCTGTGCGGAAAGCCGCGGGACCATGTAGATCGGCGTCGTGAAGTTGATTGTGCCGAGCACGCTGTAGGTCACCGACGGAGTGTAGGTGTAGCCGACGTCCGCGTAGATGTAGGAGGTGTTCGCCACCTTCAGCGCGGACGGCAGGGTGAAGGCCGCGTTCTTGGTCAGCGCGGTACCGTTGATCGAGCGGCTCCAGGTAACCTTGCCGTTGCCGTTGACGTCGGTCGTGATCTCGGTCACCCGCGTGGTCGCATTCGACAGCTGGTATGGCGTGAGCACCTGGGTGGATGCGTTCAGCACGGTATCGACCTGGCTCGCGGAGATGATCGAATATTGCGATGTGAGGTCGGCGACCGCCCGCGCGGTCAGGGCAACCTTGCGGCGGCAGGCGATCGCGTCGGACAGCTGATATCCGCCAAGGAACAGCAAAAGCATGAACGGCAAGAGGAAGGCGAACTCGATCAGAGCGGCGCCGGCATCGTTGCCCGAGAGGCGGCGGAGCCGGCGGATCATGAATAGGGCTCCGACTTGAAGACGGAGGTCGCCATCAGCATGCGCTTGTTGCTGCCCTGATTGGCGAGGTTGAAGTTGAGCGGGCCGGGGAGGACCGGCCAGAGGTACATAAGTCGCATCACGACGATCGAGCCCGCGCCGCCGACGTCGTATGACCAGGTGTTGGTCGGGTTCCCGTTGGCGTCATAGGTCAGCGTCGGCATGGCCGTGCTGGCGGAAGCGAAAGCCGGGGCGGTCCGAACGTCGATCATCAGATTGGCGCATTTGAAGAAGGTCGGAAGGTTGTTGCACGCCAAGGTCTTGAACTGGGCCGTGGTCATGTTGGCATGCTGCACCTGACCGGTCATGATCTCGCGCGTGGTCACTTCGGCGGAGGTCTCAAGGCTTTGCTGGGCGAAAAAGATCAGCGCGATCTGCAGACTCCCGAAGAGGAGGGCGAGGAAGACGCTGCCGACCAAGGCGAATTCGAGCAGCGCTGCGCCGCGTTCGTCGCGCAGCAGTCGAGCCGCGCGCACCATCCCTCGATCATCACTACCTGGAGTCATCGCCTACTCCCCCCGGTGTCGTTCTACCCCCTCATCATTGCTCGGAAGTAATGAGATATCATTAACGATATGATGTCTCATTTCGGCGTCGACAAATCTCACCAAGACTATGACGACGCGGGTGGCGATCAACCGCAGTTGCGCGCTAGACTGATGGGCCGGCGACAGATCAGCGAGAGGGGATGGCGAGGGGCATGATCGAGTTCTGGCAAACGAATAATCCGGCAAAGCAATGGCAGCCGAATGCGGCGCAGCTGGTCGAGGCCGATGGCTGGACCGGCCAGGTGTTCATGGATTCGCAGTCGCTCACCGCCGATCCCTATGTCGTCATGGGCAATTGGGCGGCGAACAGCGAACGCCTCAAGCTCGCCACCTATGTCACCAACCCGCTGACCCGTCATCCCGCGGTCACCGCGGCGGCGGCGGCGACGCTGCAGGCGATCTCGGGCGGCCGGGCGGTGCTCGGCATCGGCCGCGGCGATTCGGCGCTGGCCTATCTCGGCTATGCGCCGGTCGGACTGGTCGCGTTCAGCCGGGTGCTCAAGGATCTGCAGACGCTGCTCAACGGCGGCGAGGTGGCGTTCAATGTCACCGCCGGCGATGCGCCGTCGCTCGACAGCCTGTCGCTCGGCGACAAGCCGAGCGCCTCGCGGCTGCAATGGCTGCCGGAGGGCATGGCCAAGGTGCCGATGGACGTCGCCGCAACGGGTCCGAAGGTGATCCGGATGGCCGCGCCGATCGCCGAGCGGCTGACGGTCAGCGTCGGGGCGATGCCCGCGCGGGTCAGCTGGGCGCTCGACCAGGCCCGCGCCGCGCGCGTCGAGCAGGGCCTGGGCGCCGACGGCATCGCCTTTGGCGCGCATATCGTCGTTATCTGTCATCCCGACCGCGACATCGTCCGCCAATATGCGGAAACCTTCGTCACGCCGTTGGCGCGTTTCCAGGTGATCCAGCGCGATGCGGCCGGGCCGAAGTCGGCCGCGGACGACCGCAATTTCGAGGCGATCCGCAAGGGCTATGACATGACCAAGCATGCCCAGCGCGACACCGATCACGGCAAGGTCGTCGGCGGGTCGATCGACGAGGTCTTTATCGACCGTTTCGCCGTCACCGGCACGCCCGACGAATGCACCGCGCGGCTGCTCGAGCTGGTCGAGCTCGGCATCGAGCGGTTCATCTGTGTCGGCCCGGGGATTCACCCGGAAGCCGCGGCGGCGAACCGTACGCTGTTCGCCAGCGAAGTTATTCCGCAGGTGCGGGCGGCGCTCGGCGTGCCGGCCTGACGGATTCACGTTCAAGGGAGAGACGCATGGAGCATCTGACGCAAATCTCGATCGACCGGAAGGACTGGGCCGCCGAGCACAAGCGGACCTATCTCGAATCCGGCGGCGCGCGCGGCCATATCGTCGATCTGCGCGACATCAATGGCCACGGCTTCACCACTTGCCTCGTTCTCAAGACGATCGGCCGGAAGACCGGCGAGGCGCATCTCGCGCCGCTGATCTACGCCGACATGGCTGGCGAGGTGGTGATCGTCGGCTCGCGCGGCGGCGCACCGAAGCATCCCGCCTGGGTGCACAACATCCGCGCGGCCAAGGACGTCGATTTTCAGATTGCGACCGAGGCCTTTCGCGGCCCGTGGCGCGAGCCCGAGGGCAAGGAGCGCGACAAGGTCTGGCAGTTCATGGTCGAATTCTTTCCGCCTTACGCGGATTACCAGAAGGCAACCGATCGCCAGATCCCGCTGATCATGCTGACCGCCCGCGATCGGCTGGAGCGGCTCTGGTAGCTACGCAGCGTCGCTGTAGCCGGTCAGGATCGCGGTCTGCAGCGTGCTGCCGAGCGCTTCCAGCGTATAGGGCTTGACCAGCAGGTCGATCCCTTCGGCGGCGGCCGACGCAGCGGCATCGCTATAGCCGGTCATCAGGACGATCGGCAGATTGCTTTCGAGATCCTTCACCGCGTGGGCGAGATCGAGTCCGCTCATCTCGCCCGGCATCACCATGTCCGAGAGGATCACGTCGATGTTGATCTCGCCGGCCTCGACGATCGCGAGCGCCATCGCCGCATCGGCAACGCGCGAGCTGCGATAGCCGAGCACGTCGAGCATCTGCGTGACCAGTTCGGCGACGGTGTCGTCGTCCTCGGCGACCAGAACATGGCAGGATCGCCGGGTGGGCGTGCTTTCGAACCGCACCTCGTCCTCCTCGCGTGTCGGAAGCAGGTGCGAGCGCGGCAGCAGCAGAGCGACCGTCGTTCCCTTGCCGATCTCGCTGTCGATGCTGACGCTGCCGCCCGCGGAACGGGCAAAGCCGTAGACCTGGCTGAGGCCGAGGCCGGTGCCATGGCCGGCGCTCTTGGTGGTGAAGAAGGGCTCGAACGCCTTGTCGCGCAGCTCCGGCGCCATGCCGATGCCCTGGTCGATGATCGCCAGCCGGATCATGTCGACATCGCCGGAGACGCCAGGCTTGTTGCGGCCTTCTATCCGGATCGTGCCACCATGCGGCATTGCGTCGCGCGCATTGACCGCGATGTTGAGCAGCGCGACCTCGAGCTGCGATGCATCGACCTCGACCGGCCAGAGCTCGGCCGGCAGATCGATCTCGATGGCGATGTCTTCGCGGAGCGACCGATCGAGCAGATCGCGCAGCCCGCGAATGCGGTTACCGAGCGAGAGTACCTCGGGCCGAAGCGGCGAGCGGCGAGCGAAGGTCAACAATTGCTGGGTCAGCCTGGCGCCGCGATCGATCGCCTGGCGGATTGCTTCCTTCAATCGCTCACGCTTCTTTGGATCGTCGGTCCGGTCGAGCAGCTCCATACCGCTCGATGCGACCATCAGCAGATTGTTGAAGTCATGGGCGACGCCGCCGGTGAGCTGGCCCATCGCTTCCATCTTCTGCGATTGGCGCAGTACCTCTTCCATCCTGCGGCGCTGGTCCGATTCCTGCTTGATCCGGCGGTTGGCCTCGGCGACCGAGGCGTAGGAAGCGCCGAGCACCGCGACCAGCAGCGAGGCCATCACGACGACGATGCCGATGCCGAGATACCGCATCACCCGCCGGGTCCAGCGCTCGAGCGCGGCGCGCAGATAGACCGAGCCGAGCTGCGTGCCGTTCTGGGTGACCCGCGCGGTAACCACCAGCTCCTCATCGTCGACCGTAGGCGCGGCGAGCTGGTTGACTTCCGGTAGCTGGGCGCCGCGCCGTGCGAAGCCGGCGGTGCGGCCGCCGCGCTCGTCATAGGCGCCGACCGCGAGGATGTCGGGATTGGCCTTCAGCGCGTCGATATATTCCTGGGTCGCCGCGTCGTCGTCGAACGCCAGCGGCCCGGCGAGGCTGCCGGCAAGGATCTGCGCCTGGACGGTCACGTCGCGCAGCTTTTCGTCGCGGCTGGTCCGCTCATTGTGCAGCGCCAGCACGAAGCTGGCGATCAGCAGCGTTACCGCCGCCGCCAGCGCCAGCCATGGCGTCAGTGCCAGCCGCCGGCCGATCCGCTCGAAGACCGTGCCCGGGGCGATCATCGCGCCACCTCGACCGCCAGGCCGAGCAGCTTGGAGCTGATCTGAATGCCGGCGTTATTGGCTGCGGCGATATCGACCGCGAAGCGCACCCGGCTGCCCTGCATGACGAATTGGATGATGCCGCCGCCGCCGCGGCTGCGGTCGGTCACGGTCAGCACCGGCTGGCCAGCGACGCCGCGCAGCATCTCACCCGCCGACTTGCCGAGGAACAGGATCTGGCAGTTCGCCACCACAGCCGGATCGAGCGAGGCGAGGCGGGTGACGGTGATCGGGTGATCCTGCATCCGCTGGCCGCGCGCCGCCTGATCGAGCGCCCCGCCGATCGCATCGTCGCCCGCGACGCAGATGCGAAACGGGGCGGTCGGTCCGGCGAAGGCACGCGGCGGCCATTGGACGAACGGCGCAAATTTGGTGAGATAGCTCGCCTTGACCGCCATCTCGAGCGAGCCGGGGGCGGCGAGCGCGGGGCCGGGCACGAGGACGAGCATGAGCAGTATCGGCAGTGCGCCTATTTGCCGCTTGGGGGCGGGCCGCGTCACGGTCGCCATTTGATGCCGGCCAGCACGCGGCGCGGGATCTTCGCGCCGCCGGCATATTCGATGTGCTGTTTGTGGAGCAGGTTGCTGCCGGAGACCGACAGCTCGAGATGCGACGAGACCGTCCAGCCCAGCCTGCCGCTGAGCTCAGCATAGGCCGGGACATGGGGATCGGGCTGCTTGCTCATCGCCCGCAGGAAGGCGTCGAGGGTGAGGCCATGGCCGAGCGTCATCGACGAACGCAGGCTGAAGCGGCGGGCCGGGTCATTGCCGTTCTGGTTCACCCCAAGGATGCCGGTGGCACCCGGCTTGAAGTGGAGCTTCTCGTGCAGGAACTGGGCGCCGGCGGAGAGCTTCCACCAGCTCGCAACGCGGAAATCGGCCCAGGCGTCGAGCCCATAGCTATGGCCCTTGAGCTTGTTGCCCCAGTACAGTGGCAGCAGCGTGATCGGGGTAAACTCCACGCTGCGCAGATCGTCATAGAGATTGTAATAGCCGGAGAGCGACAGCGAAAGTCCGGATGCCGGCTGAACCCGGGCGCCGAGCTCAAAGGCGGTCAGCTTCTCGGTACGGAAATCCTTGTTGCCGACGAGGAAATCGATGCCGCCGAGCCGCTCGACGACATCGACGTCGAATGGCGTCGGCGCGCGCACCGCACGCGACACCGCGCCCCACAGCAGCACCGGTTTCACCGGCTTCCACGACAGCCGCAGATTGGGCAGCACGCTGAGCCCGGCATAGGGGTCATGCTCAAGCTTCAGGCCGGCGACCAGGTCGAGCTTCGAGCTCAGCGTCAGTGTGTCCTGGGCGAAGACATTGCCGAGCAGCAGGGTCCGCCGCTGCGGCCGGAACATCAGCGAGTCATTGCCGACCAGATGAATCCGCGTCGCGCGGACACCGCCGCCCCAGACCAGCTTGTTGCGGCTGCCGAGCGCGAGGCTGTGCTGCACGTCGAGGTCGAAGGTATTGGCGTTGAAATAGCCGCCATGGTCCTCGGTGCGGCGTTCGACGAAGTCGTAATAGCCCTGGACCTGCAGGCTGTTGCCGTTGCGCGCGCTGTGCGTCCAGCGGGCGACAATATTGCGTCCGGAGATGTTCTCGTCCGGCAGGTTGAACTGGCCATGGCCGCCGCCATAGGCGTCGCCCTGCAGGTTGATCATGTCCCGCTCGCCTGGGGTCCATTCGACCCGGAAGCCGCCCTGGGTGCGCGACCAGTCGTCTTGCGCGCGCAGCCCGGCGGCGGTGCGGGTCTGGTCCTGCTCGACGGCGCGGATGTAGACCCGGTAGCGCAGCTTGTCGCCGATCGCGCCGCCGTAGCGGGCCGCGGCGTTGCGCTCGTAGCCGCCGGCCTGGACCTCGGCCAACGCACCCTGGGTTTCGCCGGGACGCTTGGTGATGATGTTGATGACGCCGTTGACGGCATTGGCGCCCCACAGCGTTGCGCCCGGTCCGCTGACCACCTCGATCCGGTCGATGTCGTCAGGCAGGACATCCTGCATGTCCCAGAAGACGCCGGAGAACAGCGGGCTGTAGACACTGCGTCCGTCGATCAGGACCAGCAGCTTATTGGCATAGCTCTGCGCTGCGGGATTGCCGTTGAACCCGCGGGCGGTGACGACATAGCCGCTGGCGCTGGTCTGGTAGACCTCGAGATTGGGCGCGAGCCGCAGGATTTCGGGGATGGTGGTCGCGCCGGAGCGGACGATGTCGTCGTGATCGATCACATAGATCGACGCCGGCGCGTCGCTCAGCGGCTGCCGCGTCTTGGCGACCGACCAGACGTCGACATTGGCGAGCTCGTCGATCGACATCGCCTGGAGATCTTCGACCGACTGCGCCGGTGCGATCGTCCCTGACATCAGGCCTGTCGCGAACAGGCAAAGCTTCAGCCGCTTGTTCGGCACCGCGCCCCCTTGTCTGCCCCTGACCGGCAGCCTCGTGGCCAAATGCCACGGAGGAAATTGTTTCGCCGTCGCCGGTGTACGATCCGATGGTTAACGACTGATCAATATCTGGTCGTGCCAGCACGGATTATCCTACCAAAATGGAGCTTTATCGCAGCCGCCGATGCCGGCTGACGGCGGGCCGCGGCTCTGCTATCCGCCGCCCCGAAAAACGGCGCCGCAGCGCGCCGCTCGGAACGCGAAGGAGATATGAGATGGGCTATGATCTGTCGCCACTGCCCGGCCAGCCGGATTTCGGCGTCATCGTCACCGGCTTCAAGCCCGCCATGATTGACGATCCGAAGGTCCGCAAGGCGCTCTACGATCTGTGGATCGACAAGGGGCTGATCGTCTTCCGCGATACCGACGGGCTCGACACCCATCTCAAGCTCTCCGAGGTGTTCGGTCAGAATGAGGAGCATCCGCTGCTGCGCGGCGTCGATGTGCCGCAGGCCGACAAGGTCAGCGTCAACATCGGCGAAGAGGGCGGCGGCATCTACGAGATCAACGGCGAGGAGCGCGGCGGCTGGCTCGCCTGGCACAAGGACTCGATCTACACGGACGCGCTCAACCATGGCGGGATCCTCTGGTCGATCGCCGTGCCGGAGCGTGGTGGCGAAACCGGCTTCATCGATCAGATCGCCGCCTATGAGGCGCTGCCCGAGGATCTGAAGCAGCGGATCGACGGGTTGAACGTCATCTACAAATACACCCGCGACAGCTGGGAATCGAAGTTCGGCGAGCATCCCCAGCGCCGCATCCGGCTGAGCGCGTTCCAGGCGCAGACCAACATGCACTACACGACGCAGAGCCGCGTCATTCACCCGATGGTCTACACCCAGGAGCAGACCGGCCGGAAGGTGATCAACGTCTCGCCATGGTTCGCCGACGGCATCGAGGGGATGGAGAATGACGAGGGCGATGCCCTGCTGCGCGATATCATCGAGCGGATCACGCGGCCGGAGCGTGCCTATTTCCACAAATGGGTGACCGGCGAGATGGTGCTGTGGGACAATTGGCGGATGCTGCATTGCGCCTGCGGCACGCCGCTCGGCATGAAGCGGCACATGCGCCGCACGACGATCCACGGCGATTATGCGCTGGGCCGCAAGGAGGTCGCCGCCGAGACCGCCGGCTGACCGGTTGCAGTCCGGCGGCGCGCTGGTGCTGGTCAGGCTGCTCGGGCGCAAGCCGAAGCCGCCGAGCCCTGGGGTCCGGGCCCCAGGGTCCCGGGTCGAATCCATGGCTCCCCTTGCGTCGGGCCATGATTAGCTGAGATAGAGACGCGGTCGACCGGGCAGGGCGGGAACGCGCGATAGCCATGGCGGCGGCGAGCCGGCCGGGCGGTCGGTGCGCGGATGAGGAGATCAGGCGTGGACACCATAGCCGAATATCGCGGCGGCTTGCTGAACCATCTCGAGGCGCTCTATCGCCCGGGTGACCGTGACTTGGCGATCGAGTTTGTCGAGGCGCTGGGCTGCACCACGACGGACACCGGTTTCGAGACCGAGACCGGCTCCAGCTATATCTCGGTTCATCCGTTTGGGGCCGACGCCGACCCGCTCAACAATGTCTTTTATGTCTCGGAGATGCTGCCGAGACAGGTTGAGCTCGAGGATCTGATCCGCGACAGGATCGAGGGCGACGCGGCCATCCAGGAGGCGCTTGCCGGTTATCGCGAGAAGGCGAAGAGCTTTCCCTTCGGCATCCCGCATTTCGGCCTGCGCTATCCGTCAGTCGAGGCGCTGAAGCCAGTGCTCGAACGGCTTGGCAAGGGGGTCAGCCCGGCGCTCAAGGCGCGGGTCACGGTCCATCCGATCCAGGTGTTCGAGGCCGCCAACGGCATTCCCGAGGTGACCCAGGCCTTCGTCTATACCGATGTCGTCGTCACGGGTTCTTCGGCGCTCGGCCAATTGATCGAGCTTCAGGTTCAGGGTTCCGGGGAGGAAGAGGCAGCCGCATGAACACGATCACGACAACAGAGCGCGGCGCCGCCGACTACCCCAGGCTCGACATTGACTTCAACACGCCTGAGATGATCGCCGATCCATGGGCGGTGCTGGAGACGGTGCGGCAGGCGGGCAGCCTGGTGTGGAATGAGCGCGGCTATTGGATGACCGCGCATGACCGCGTCTGCCGTCAGATCCTCAACCGCCCCGACCTCTTCGGCCAGGATGGCGTGATGGTCGAGTTCTTCGGCCCCGATGCCTTCATCTCGATCGACGAGAAGCGGGCGCATAACGAGCTGCGCGACGTCTGGGTCGGCAATTTCAGTCGTGAGGCGATCGCCGCGCTCGCTGCGTTCGTCCGCGGCGTCGCCAACGACATGCTCGACAAGGTCGTGCCCGAGCTCGAGGCGGGCAACAAGATCGACATCATGGCGGCGCTGTGCCGGCCGCTGCCGGCCTATGTCATCGCCCATATGATGGGCGTTTCGGACGACAATATTCCGCGGGTCATCCACTGGAGCGATCGCATGTCGGAAGCGGCGACCAGCGGCTTTCCGATCGACTATGACAATGATCCCTATTGGCTGGCGTCGGAGAAGGCGAAGACGGAGCTCGCCGCCTTTCTCGTCGAGCAGTTCGCCTATCGCCGCAAGAATCCGGGCGAGGATATCATCAGCCGGCTGGTCAATTCCGAGATCGGCCAACGGCTGACCGAAAATGCGATGGTGGTGAACGTCCGCCAGCTGCTCTTCGCCGGCAACGAGACCACCGCCAAATGGCTCGGCCATATCATCCATACGCTCGGCGACCGGTCCGCCGACCGCAAGGCGATCGTGGCGGATCGCGCGCTGCTGCCCGGCGCGCTCGAGGAAGTCATGCGCTGGCAGGGCGTGGTGCAGATGGCGCCGCGCGGGGTGACGCAGGAAGGCACGGTCGTCGAAGGGCTCGAGATCGAGGTCGGCAAGCAGATCTTCATGCTGACTGGTGCTGCCAATCGCGATCCGACGCGGTTCGACCGACCGGCCGAGTTCGACATTCGCCGCGAGTCCAAGCCGCATCTCGGCTTCGGCTTTGGTCTCCATACCTGTCTCGGCGCGATCCTTGCGCGGATGGAGGCGAGGGTGGTGATGTCGGTGCTGCTCGACCGGATTCCGGATTACCGCATCGCCGAGCCGGTGAAATACGGCGATTTCAGCCTGCGCGGGCCGACCGCCGTCTGGATCGAGCTGGCTTCCTAATCGGGCGCGCGGCCGACTAGTGGATGGCGGTCGACGCCATGCCCTGGGCCTCGAGGATCTTGCGGTGCAGGAAGCTCAGCGCTTCCTGGATCCGGGCGTTGCCCTCATCGATCGTATCGACTGGCCATTCGAACAGGATTTCGTGCTCGACCCGGAACAGCGCGCAATAGGGCTTGGCGCCACCGGGCGTGTCGACGATCTCTCCTGAAGCAAATTCCATCAGCTTGTCGCCACTTGTTTCGAGCGGTGACAACGGGTGACGGATGCGGCTGGTTCCGCGGCCGGCTGGCGCCCTGGGACGCCCATAGCCTGGTGGTTCGCTGGCCAACTAAAGCGGCCTGCTGTCGGCGATCATCCCGATCGCCCGGTCATGGTCCATGATCCCCCCATTCGCGAGACATGTCGCGCGGACGAGCGTCACTCGCGCGCAGGGCAGGAGCCATCGAATTGAGTCAGAGCGAGTCATATTCGCGGTGAACCGAGTCCCGTCATGACGATCGCCGGCCATGCGCGGCCGGTCCGGGATGCTGGGCGCATCAGGGTTATGAATCGGTAAAGAAGATTTCCGACTGGCGCATTGCAACCCGAGCGCCGATCACCTCCGCCCGAGGGCGGCGGCAACGCCTACCAGAAGCCGCGGACCGCCTGCTGGACCAGCCAGGCCTGGGCGGCGAACAGGATCAGGGCCACGGCCGTGCCGGCGGCGAGAACCAGCCCGATCATCCTGCGCTCGCCGGGATGGCCGCGGTCGGATTTCCGCCGGGCGGTCTGCTCGACAAAGCTGATCCCGGCCAGCCGGTCGCTTGCCCAGATGACCTTCGCCGGCTGGGGTACGGGCTGCCCCATTTCAATCCCGATTTCGTCGCCCGGGAGGAGGTGGCCGTTATGCTCGACACAGGCGCCGGTCGGCGAGATGTTGCGCAGCCGGCCATCGAAGCGCTGCGTGCCGGGGCCGTGGACGATGGCGCGGATCGTCACGCCGCAGCGATCCTCCTGACGCCTGTTCTCGACTTCGATCATCGGAGCCTCTCCCGGTCTCCGCCCCAGAGTAAGGGGCAAAGATAAACAGGGAGTAAGAAATTCGGCGCGGCAGGCGGACTATGCCAGGGCGGAGAAATCCGCTGCCGGGCCAGTGGTTTCGCGCCAGAAGAAGCTGTCGATCTCATGGCTGCTGGCGGCGACGAGGTCGGCATGATCCTGCTTGCCGAACTCAGCCATGGCGGTGTCGGCCCCGATCACCGCCGGGCGCGATCCGATCCGGTCGCACCATTGCTTAAGCGCGGGATAATCATCCCAGCTCAGGCCGTGCTTGGGGACGTAGAGGCCCCAGGGATAGGTCGCGATATCGGCGATCGAATAACCCTCGCCGGCAAGATAGGGCGCGCTGGCCAGCCGCGTGTCGAGCACGCGATAGATGTAGCGCGCCTGCTCGGCATAGCGGTTGGCCGCATAGCTTCCCGCCTGATCGGGCAGCAGCACGAAGTGATTGTTCTGGCCGAGCAGCGGTCCGACCATGGCGACCTGGGCGGTCAGCCATTCGAGCACGGCATAGCGTGCCGGGCCGGAACGCGGCAGCAGCGCTCCATCGCCGTAGGTCTCGGCAAGATAGGTCAGGATCGCGCCGGATTCGAAGACGGTGAGATCGGCGGTATCGTGATCCGATCCCGATTTCACCTTGCCGAACGGGCTGATACGGGTGAAATCGGGATCGAACTGGGCGCGGCGGAACACCGCGACGTGGATCGAGCGATAGGCGAGGCCGAGCTCCTCCAGCAGGATCACGACCTTGCGGATATTCGGGCTCGACATGCCGTAAAGGTCGATCATCGCGCGCCTCACCTCAGGGATCTTGGACGAGTCACTTTGCACAAGATAACCTGACCCTCAACCGCGGCAGGGGAGAGGCACAATGGCACGACGGTTCTGGCTGACGCAGATCAACACCACCAACCTTGCGCCGATGGTCGCCTTCTACAAGGACGTCCTCGGCTTCGTCGAAGACGATGGGCTGGACGCCAAGCCCGATCTCCCGCCGCCGCCGACGACGGTGATGGACGCGCTCGGCCTCGAGTTTCCCGAGCGGATGATCATGCTGCGCCTGCCCGGCGACGTCTTCCGGCTGGAGATGCTGCAATGGCCGAAGGCGCGCTTCATCGACCGGCCGCGCGACATGAACGCGGGTGGCATGGTGCGCGTCGGCCTGCTCAGCGACGACATCGCAGCCGATGTCGCCCGAGTCCGCAGCCATGGCGTCGAGATCATCTTCGATGGCGAGATGAACAATCTCAATTGGGGGTCGGTGCGCTACTGCTTCTTCCGCGATCCTGACGGCAATCTCGTCGAATATTTTCAGGGCGACGTCGAGAACCGCTAGTGCGCATCAGGCCCGCGCTGATCATCTTCGACTTCGACGGCGTGATTGTCGATTCCGAGGTGCTGGCCAGCGAGGTCCTGGCCGATCGCATCACCGAGCTGGGCTATCCGACCAGCCTTGACGAGTCCTTCGAACATTATCTCGGCCGCAATTGGCAAAGCTGCCTCGACAAGTTCGAGGAGCTGTGGGGCAAGCCCGCGCCCGCCGGCTGGCGCGAGCAAATCGACGCCGAGATCGAGCGGCGGCTCGACGAATTGCAGCCGATCGCGGGCGCGATCGACTTCGTTACGCACAACACGGCGACGGCGCGGTGCATCGCATCGTCCAGCACCCCCGAGTGGATCGAGCGGCGATTGGCGCTGGTCGGCCTGGCCGGGCATTTCGCCGGCGCCATCTTCAGCTCGGCGATCCATGTCGCGCGCGGCAAGCCGCATCCCGACATTTACCTCCACGCCGCACGCGCGATGGGCGTGGCGCCGGCGAGCGCCCTGGTCATCGAGGATTCGGTGGTCGGCGTGACCGCAGCGGTGGCGGCGGGTGCGAGCGTCGTCGGGCTGTGCGCCGGCGCCCATGCCCGCGGCGATCACGGCGGGCGGCTTCGCGCCGCCGGCGCTCATGTCATCTGCCACAGCTTCGCCGAGGTGCAGCAGCTGCTCGGCTAGGACGCCGCCGCTTGCTCTTCCTCCAGCAACTCGGCGCTGTAGGGGCGGGTGATGACCTCGAGCAGATGGCCGTCCGGATCCTCGAAATAGACCCCGCGGCCGCCGAAATGATGGTTGATCTCGCCGGGCTTCAGCCGCCCCGGATCGGCCCAAAAGCTCAGCGCCAGGCTATGGATGCGCGTCACGACCGCGTCGAAGTCCTCATCGGTGATGAGGAAGGCATAATGCTGCCGGGCGACCGCGCCGGGCTTTTCCATGAAGTCGAGCGACACGCCGTTGTCGAGCGTCACCACCATGAAGTGGAGGAACGCGGTCGGTGCCGGCCGACCCAGCATGTGCGCCAGGAAGGTCGAGGAGTGCATCTTGTCCGAGCACCAGACAATCGTGTGGTTCAGCTCTACGGCCATGCGAAATCCTTTGGCGGAGATGTGATGCCGGCAAGGCCGAATGACAAGCGGCCGAATGCTCAACCCGGCGTTCGGCCGATGGCGGCGTGAAATGCGGTGAGGCGAGCGCTCGCAGCGACTGCCGGCCGGGCTAGGCCGGGGCTAGGAGCCTGAGCGTGGGAGCCTGGTCGCATGGCTCGAGGGCGAGCCGCAGCATGATCCGCGCCGAGCGCAGCGCCACGCGCAGCGTTCCGGCGAGGCCAGGATTGACGCTGCCAGGCAGGGGCGCATCGTCTTCGGGCCCGGCGAGCAGATCGAGCAGGTCGTGCTCGTCGCCCGAGATCTCCGCCTGACCGGACGCACCGGCGCGGAGGCGCCGGCCGATGCATGTCTCATAGAGCGCCAGCACGCCGTCGAGGACGGGGGTGAGAACAGCACAGCTGTGGGCCGCCAGCGCAGCGTACAGTGCCGGTTGGACCGGGCTGCGGCTGTCGCGCGCGCTGCGCCAGCAACGGGTGGCGTCGATGATGATCGAGCGGGTTTCGAGCGACGCTACGGCTGGCGTCGAGATGGTTCTGGCCACGGATCGTCCTTTCGAGGGTCCCCGTTGGCCGTCGCGATAGACCTGCCATGTTGCGGACGAAAGACAGCTGCGACGAACCGGGCTCGTTCCGCGTGCGTTTCGTCGTGGCGATCAGATCAGGGCGAAAAAGATGCCGCCAAGCGCGGGGTTACGTGCTGGTTGTTCTGGCAATCGATAACGAACCGCGTCAGCCGTGATGCGCGTAGACCCGCTGGCCGGCCGGGCCGAAGGCGATCACGTCATAGGCCTGCGACATGCCGCCGGGCACCTCCATGCCCGGCGAGCCCATCGGCATGCCTTTGACGGCGAGGCCGATAACGCCCTTGGGACGTGCCGCCAGCACCCGTTTGATATCGTCGACCGGGACGTGACCTTCAAACACCATGCCGTCGATCAGCGCGGTGTGGCAGGAGGCGAGCGCCGCCGGTACGCCATGCGCCCGCCGAAAATCGGCACGCTTCTTCTCGTCGATCGTCACCACCGGGCGGTGAAACTGCTCGCGAAGCTGCGCGGCCCATTTCTCGCAGCAGCCGCAGCCGGGATCGCGATGCACCGCGATGTCGGCCGCCACCGCGGCCGCGGCCGGCAGGACGATTAGCAAGGCGGCCATCGCATCGCGCAAAAATCGGTTCATCACGGCTCTCCTCAACTGCCAAGCCTGATCCGGCTGAAGATCATGAAGCTTGTCGGGCTCGATCCATAGGCACCACGCAGCGTACGCGGCAGGCCATATTTGCTGACCAGCCCGCCCAGGTCGAGGGCGAGCTCGCCGAGCGGAATGCTGCGGTAATAGCCGAGGCTCGCCTTGGTCACATTGAACGCGCGGCCGGCGAGCGGGTTGGTCTCGTCGTCGGCGAACAGCTCATCCTTGTCGACAGTCTCGATGCGGCCGAAGACCGTATTGCGCCCGAGCGTCACGGCGCTATCGAGCAGATAGGCGTCGGTGCGATGGCCATGAATGCCACCCTTGGGGTCGTTGCGTCCCCAGGCGAAGCTGGTCTGCCAATTGCCCCGGGCGCCGGCTTCGCCGAGCGGGTGGTTCCAGGTCACCGAGGCGGTGGTGCGGCGAACGTCAACCTCGGGGTGGAGCAGCTCGGGGCTCCTCAGAAAGCCGTGGCTGATCTGCATCGAAAGGTCGGCGCTCGGGTTCCATGTCGCGCGCACCGACCAGCTGTCGAAGCGCGGGCGCTCGATGTCGTAGCGATGCTGATCGGGTTCGCGGCCGGTGAAGAACGAAGCCTCGATCTTCCACCGGCGATGGACCAAGCCGAGCGTTGCGACGCCGAAGGTGACATGGGTCGAATCCAGCCAGTGATGGGCGATTGGCGCCTCGGGATTCGCCATGCCGGAAGCGCGGTGCATGTAGGTCGCCGGGCCAAGCGCCGGCTCGCCGGGCAGGCCTACATAGACGAACCCGGAAAGTCCTGCGCCGAGCGGCTGGCTGTAGCTCGCCGACAGCTCCATGAAGAGATCGTGAGGATGCTGCCGGTCGATCAGCGGCGTCTTGCCGTTGGCGGTTTCGCCGGTCGCGAGCAGCAGCGGATAGCCGCGCTTGCCCATCAGCGGATCGAGGCTGCCCATCGCCTTGAGCGTCAGCCTGCCTGTGCCGACTGGTCTTTGCGCCATGCCCATCAGCATCGAGCTGACGAACGCCTTGTCGCCGCCGCGCCGGCCGCCCTGCTTGTCGTAGATCAGCGTCGCATAGCCATGGACCATGGTCGACCAGCCGCCGAGGTGGCCGTGGATCGCCGCCATCGGCGCGGAATCCGGCTGCCATGACGTGCCCGAAGCATCACGCGCGGCGGGATAGGGACCGAGGTTCCCGGCCATGGCTTGCATGTCCATACCGGCCATCGCGCCGCGATCCATCAACGCGTGATCCCTCGCGCCATGATCTGCGGCCGTCGGCGGTGCGGTCTGAGCTGCTGGCGATGCCGGCTGAGCGGGTGAGCCTTGGTGAGCGCCATGGTCGTGCGGGTCCATGCCAGGCATGTCCGGCATCGCTTGCGCGCCGGCGCCGGCGGATAGGACCAGACCAATCGCGGTGAGAAGCAGGTCGACGTGCCTCACATCTTGTGCCTACCAAGCCGGAGCGCATTCGTGACGACGCTCACCGAGGACAGCGCCATCGCCGCCGCGGCGATCATTGGCGACATCAGCGTTCCGAACAGCGGATAGAGCAGGCCCGCCGCGATCGGCACGCCCGCCGCGTTGTAGATAAAAGCAAAGACCAGGTTCTGGCGGATGTTCGCCATCACCGCCTCGGACAACCGGCGTGCGCGGAGGATGCCGGTGAGGTCGCTCTTCAGCAAAGTGATGCCGGCGCTATCGATCGCGACATCAGTCCCCGAACCCATGGCGATGCCCACCTCGGCTGCGGCCAGCGCCGGCGCGTCGTTGACTCCGTCGCCGGCCATCGCGACGATCCGCCCCTGGCGTTTCAGCCGATCGACGACAGCGGCCTTCTCGTTGGGCAGCACCTCGGCCTCGACCTCGTCGATCCCGAGCTGCCGCGCGACCGCTTGCGCGGTAGTGCGATTGTCGCCGGTCAGCATCACCACCCGGATGCCATTGGCCCGCAGGCCGGCGAGCGCTTCGGCCGTGGTGGGCCTGACCGTGTCGGCAATTGCCAGCACGCCGGCGAGGACGTCGTCGGCCGCGACGAAGATTACTGTCGCCCCATCGCGACGGAGAGCGTCGGCCGCCGCGGCGAGGGGCATCTCGTCGACACCATTCTCCCTGAGAAATGCGGCATTGCCGATGAGAATGCGGCGGCCCTCGACCGTCCCGAGCGCGCCCTTCCCGGTCGGCGAGTCGAACGCTGTGACTTTGGGAACGACGATGTCTCGGCCGGCGGCCTTTTCGACGATGGCCCGGCCGAGCGGATGGTCCGAGGCGCGCTCGACCGCGGCAGCGATGCGCAGCACATCCTCTTCGCCGAAACCATTCGCGCCGATGATCGCGGTCACCGATGGATGGCCTTCGGTGAGCGTGCCCGTCTTGTCGATCACCAGCGTGTCGACCCGCTCCATTCGCTCCAGCGCCTCGGCGTTCTTGATCAGCACGCCAAGGCCTGCGCCGCGCCCGACTCCGACCATGATCGACATCGGCGTCGCCAGGCCGAGGGCGCAGGGACAGGCGATGATCAGCACCGCGACCGCGGCGATCAGGCCATGGGCGAAGCGCGGCTCGGGTCCCCAGATCGCCCAGCCGGCGAAGGCAAGGAGAGCGACCGTCAGCACCGCCGGCACGAACCAGGCCGATACCCGGTCGGCCAGTCGCTGGATCGGAGCCCGTGAGCGTTGCGCCTCGGCGACCATCTGGACGATCCGCGCCAGCATCGTGTCGCGACCGACCTTTTCGGCGCGCATGACCAGCGCGCCGCTCTGATTGAGCGTGCCGCCGATGACCCGATCGCCAGACGCCCTTGTGACCGGCATCGACTCTCCGGTCACCATCGACTCGTCCAGGGATGATCGGCCGTCCTCGACAACGCCATCGACAGGCACCTTCTCCCCCGGCCGGATCCGCAGCCGATCGCCGACGAGGATCTGATCGAGCGCCACCTCCTCATCGCGGCCATCGGCAGCGATCCGTCGCGCAGTCTTCGGTGCCAGGTTGAGCAGCGCACGGATCGCGCCGGAGGTCCGCTCGCGGGCGCGAAGCTCGAGCACTTGTCCGAGCAGAACCAGAACGGTGATAACCGCGGCCGCCTCGAAATAGACCGCGACAGTGCCGTCGGGCGCGCGGACCGCCGGCGGAAAGAGGCCCGGCGTGAGCGTCGCGATGATACTGTAAATCCAGGCAATTCCGGTTCCCATCGCGATCAACGTGAACATGTTGAGGTTCCGGTTGCGCAACGAGGCCCATCCGCGCTCGAAGAATGGCCAGCCCGCCCACAGCACCACCGGCGTGGCGAGCGCCAACTGGATCCAGGCCGAGACCCGCATCGACACAATATGATGCAGGGCTGGGACGACATGCCCGCCCATTTCCAGGAGGAACACCGGCAGGGTCAGCGCCAGGCCGATCCAGAAGCGGCGGGTTATGTCGATCAGTTCGGCGCTCGCGGGCGCTTCGGCGGTGACCACGAGGGGCTCAAGCGCCATGCCGCAGATCGGGCAGGCGCCGGGGTGATCCTGGCGGACTTGCGGGTGCATCGGGCAGGTCCAGATCGTGTCTGGCTCGACCGCATCGCCAGGCGCCACCGGCGTGAGATAGCGCTCAGGATCGGCGACAAATTTCGTGCGGCAGCCGGCGCTGCAGAAATGCCAGAACCTGCCGCCATGCTCGGCATGGTGCGAAGTCTTGTCCGGATCCACGGTCATGCCGCAGACCGGGTCCTTTGCCTGTTTGGCTTTCGCTTCGCGATCGTGCTGATGGCAGCAATGGGCCATGTGGATTTTCCATTGCCAGATGGGCTGGCCCATCCCATCTAGGGTCCGTACTATAGTACGGAGTCAACCCGTGAGCCTTACGATCGGGCAGCTCGCTCGCGAAGCCGGGATCGGCGTCGAAACGATCCGCTATTATCAACGCCGCAGGCTGATCGAGGAACCACGGCGCCCGGCGGGGGGCGGCAGTGCCGGTGGCATCCGGCGATACGACGTCGGGCATCTGCAGCGATTGCGGTTCATTCGCTCCGCCCAGGCCGCCGGCTTCACCCTCGACAAGATCGCAGAGCTGCTCGCTCTCGATGCAACCGACGACAGGCCCCGGGCCCGCGCGCTCGCCGCGGAGCAAATTACCGCGCTCGACCGTCGCATCGCCGAGATGACCGCCGCGCGAAATGCCTTGCACCGGCTGGACTCGGCCTGCGGTGCATCGGATGACGGCCCGTGCCCGATCATCGCGGCCTTCGAGCACCCAGGGGAGTAGGAACCTAGTCTTCCTTCAGATCGGTCGGCTTTTCCGATGTTCCGTCTTCGGAAATCCGGATGCGCATGCCACGTCGCGCCGCGCGCCTTTGGCGCCGATGCCCCGTCAGGATCGATCGAATGACGACAATCGCGATCCCCGCCAGCACCAGCAGGACGAAGATGCCTGCCAAGTGACGCATCAGCGGGGCCGGGGGCCGATCAGCTCTGGCCGGCGATCATAGCGAGCAAGGCGTAACCCAGCAGGATCACGCCCAGGGTGATCGAGGCAGACGCCAGCGACCAACCCAGCAAGGTTATTTTCCGGTCCAGCGGACGGCCGAACCTGTGGCTGCGGCTCGCGCTGGTCAGCACGAATGAGGTCAGCAACCCGTAAAACAACGCCATGCTCTCGTACATCGAACGAATCCCCGCCCCCCGGCGCGCGACCTAGCGCATTGGTCGAATCGCGTCCATCGCAGGATGCGTCGGAATCTTTAACGAACGCGACCAGATGCCGCAGGAACTGGATGGAGGGGCAAACAGTTTAGCATTCACACACTATATCCGGAGGTACTGAAATGGGCATTATCCTGATGTTGATTATCGGTGGCTTGATCGGCTGGGTCGCCAGCATGATCATGCGGACCGATGCCCAGCAGGGCATTTTCCTTAATATTGTCGTCGGAATCGTCGGCGCGTTTCTTGGCGGTCTGCTGTTCAGCGGCCTGCTCGGCGGCCCGCCGATTACCAGTGGCGCGCTGAATATTACGTCGCTCGCAGTTTCACTTCTTGGTGCGATTGTGCTCTTGGCGATCATCAACCTGTTCCGCAGGGGCGCGATGCGCTAAATCTTCGGACGATTTGCTCGGCCGCCGGCACGCGCAGTGCCGGCGGCTTTTTTTTGTGTCGGAGGTGGCGCCGGATCCCTAGGCTCGCGCAATCGAACCGAGGGAGATTTGCGTGCAGCAGGCGGTGATCCAGATGGGCTTTGTCACCACCGACCTGGAGCGGAGCCTGGACTATTGGATCGATGTCGTCGGCGCCGGGCCGTTCTTCTACGCCGAATATGCGCCGGAAGGGCAGGTCTATCGCGGCCAACCGACGGTCACCAAATTCCGCCTCGCCTATGGCTATTCGGGGGACATGAACATCGAGGTGGTGCAGCAGTCCGACGATGCGCCCTCCGCCTATACCGAGCTGCTGCAGAGCGGTCGGCCGGTGCCGGTCGGCGGGCTGTTCCACCACGTCATGATCGATCATGACGATTATGACGCGATCTATCAGCGCTATCTCGATGCCGGCGCCGAGCGCTGCTTCGATGCGCTGGCGCCCGGCGGCATGCGCTACTGCTATCTCGACGCCAGGCGGCAGATGGATTGCTATGTCGAGCTGATCGAGCATGCCCGCGCCTTTTCTGCGGCGCTGGAGAAAATGCGCGCGGCGCGCATCGGCTGGGACGGCAGCCGGCCGCGACGCGATTTCGACGAGATCGTCGCGCAGCTGTGACATGAGCGGTAAACCGATCAGCTTCATCGATCCCGAAGTTCAGCGCTGCCCCTTTGCGGCCTATGCGGCCGTGCGCGCGCAGGGGCCGGTCTATTATGATGAGAGCTGCGGCTATTACATCGTCACCGGCTATGACGAAGTCCGCAAATGGGCCGCCGACACGGACAATCTGTCGAACGTCACCGGCCTGCTGCTGGTCAAGGACGCGCCCTATCAGCCGCGGATCGACGCGATCTACGAAGCGCATGGCTTCCTGCCGGTCAACACGCTGACCGTGTCGGACCCGCCGCTCCACACCTTCCATCGCTCGCTCGTCGACAAGGTGTTCAGCGCTTCGCGCGTCAAGCAGATGGAGGACTATCTCCAGAGCATCGTCGACGGCATGATCGACGGTTTCATCGACCGCGGTCGCTGCGACTTCTATCGCGAGTTCGCCTCGAAGGTGCCGCTCTACGTCATCGCCGATGCGCTGGGGGTGAAGCCCGACAATGTCGACCAGTTCCGCGCCTGGTCGGAGGCGGTGATCCAGGAAGGCGATCCGAACAATGGCGAGGAGCGCCAGGCCGAGCTGACCCATGTGATCTGTGAGCTGCAGCAATTCATCGCGCGGATGGCGGAGCAATATCGCCGGCAGCCGGCCGATTGCCTGCTGAGCGATCTCGTCCACGCCGAGGACAATGGCCGCCGCATGTCCGACCGCGAGCTGGTCTCGATCGTCGTCATCCTGATCGCCGCGGGGATCGACTCCACTGCGCTGGCGTTGGCCAGCACCATGTACCGGCTGATCGAGACGCCGGCCTTGCAGGACGAGCTGCGCGCCCATCCGGACCGCCTGGCGAATTTTATCGAGGAGGTGCTGCGGCTGGAGGCGCCGGTGCAGGGGCTCTACCGCCGCGTGCTCAACGACATCACCATCGCCGGCGTCGACATTCCCAAGGGCGCGGTCGTCGTGCTGCGCTTTGGCGGGGGAAACCGCGATCCCGCGCAGTTTCCCGATGCCGATGTGCTGAAGCCGGAGCGCAAGAACGCGCGGACCCATCTTACCTTCGGTGCTGGCCCGCATTTCTGCATTGGCAATCAGCTGGCGCGTGGCGAGTTGCGCATCGCCTTCGACACCCTGCTGCGAAAGATGCGGAACATCCGCCTGGCCGAAGGCGAGGGAAGCGCGAGCTGGGTGTCGCACTTCCTGGTCTACGGCCCGTACAAGCTCGACATCGCCTTCGACCGGATTTGAGGCGCTATGGAATGCCGCCGGTCAGGCGGCGGCGCCGGACAGACGCCAGCAGCCACGGCCGGCATCCTTCGCTCTGTACAGTTCCTCATCTGCCTGGCGCAGCAATTTCGCGAAGTCGGTGATTTCGGCCGCGGTGAAGATTGCTCCGACGCTGGCGCCAGCGACAACCTCGCGGTCATCGAGCCGATAGGGCGCGGCGAGCGCCTCGACGACGCGCGCCGCCGCAGCACCGGTCTGCTTGTGCGAGCATCCTGCCAGCAGCACCGCGAACTCGTCGCCGCCGAGCCGGGCGACGCTGTCGACCGATCGGACCGTGCCTGCGACACGCTGTCCCGCCTCGATCAGCAGGGCGTCGCCCGCGGCATGGCCGAACTGGTCATTGACCGGTTTGAAGCGATCGAGATCGATCGCCAATATGCCGACCCCGTTCGGTTGCCGGCCGGGCGCGGCGAGGGCGGCTTCCACTGCGGCATCGAAGCCGCGGCGATTGAGCAGGCCGGTGAGCGGATCGGTCAGCGCCCGGTGTTGGTCCAGCTCTTGCTGCGCCTTGCGCTCGGTGATGTCGACGATCTCGGAGACGAATTGCAGGGGTAGGCCGTCGTCGTCCCGGACGACCGAGACGCTGAGCAAGACGTGGACGATGCTCCCGTCGCAGTGAAAATATCGTTTTTCGATCTGATAGCCTTCACCGTCGCCGGTCAGCAGCTGCTGGAACTGCGCGAGATCGGCTTCGATGTCGTCCGGATGGGTGAAGTCGCTAAATTGCATCTGGTTGAGCTGATCGGGGGCATAGCCGAGCAGCCTGCCGAGGGCGTCGTTGACCCGCGAGCAGCGACCGTCGAGGTCGACGACCGCCTTGCCGATCACGGCGTTGCGGAAAGCGCCGTCGAACGTCCGCTGGCTGTTGCGCAGATCCTGTTCGGCCTTGCGCCGCTCGGTGAGGTCGGTGGTGAGCGTGATCAGGCCGATGACATTGCCGTCATGATCGCGATCGGGCGAGTAGCTGATGCGAAAGGATCGCTGCTCGCCGCGTACTATAGCATCGAATTCATGCTCCACATAAGTGCCGGCGAGCGCCTCGCGCATCCTGTGCTCGGTCATTTCCCGCATTTCGGGAGGGACGATTTCGCCGATAGACTTGCCGATGACGCCGTCGGGAAAGCGCTCGCGCCAGACACGCTGGGCATCATTGACGAATCGGTAGCGCAGGTCCCTGTCGAGATAGGTAACCAGCGACGGCAGCGCCGACAGCGTCTCAATCGCCCGATCGAACATAGCTGCTAACCCCTACCGCGCTTCTTCGCCACAGGACGCGGTTTCGCGCCAGTGACGGCGGCATAGTCGATGATCTGTTCGGGCTTGCCGACGAAATAGCCCTGGACGCCGAAGCAATGCTCGTTGGTAAGGAAGGCGAGTTGATGGGCGGTCTCGACGCCTTCGGCGACGATCGGCAGGCTCAGGCCGCGACCGAGGCCGATCACCGCGCGGACGATTTCCTGCGCCTGGTGATTATTCTCCAGATTTGAGACGAACGAGCGGTCGATCTTGAGCTTGTCGAACGGAAAGGCCTGGAGATAGCTGAGCGAGGAATAGCCGGTGCCGAAATCGTCCATCGCGATCCTTACGCCCATCGCCTTGAGCCGGCGGAGGATGCCGATCGCCCGCGAGAAATCGTCGATCAGTACGCCCTCGGTGATCTCGAGTTCGAGCCGCGATGGCGGCAGACCAGTGTCGAGCAGAATCTGATGGACCAGCAGGGCTAGATCGCCGTGACGGAACTGAACCGGTGACAGATTGACCGCGATTGACAGCGGCCGGTTCCAGGAGGCCGCTTCGCGGCACGCCTCGCGCAGGATCCATTCGCCGATCTCGATGATCTGGCCGGTCTGCTCGGCGAGCGAGATGAAGTCGGTCGGCATGATCACACCGCGCTCGGCATGATCCCAACGCACCAGCGCCTCGAAGCCGGTGATTTCCCCGTCGACTGTCGCCTGCGGCTGATAGCACAGCGAGAATTCGTTACGGCTGAGCGCGACGCGCATGTCCTGCTGGAGGAGGCGCTGGTCGCGGATCTTGTGATCCATCTCGGGCTCGTAGAAGCGGATCACGCCACGCCCGTCGGCCTTGGCGCGGTACAGCGCGGCATCGGCATTGTTGAGCAGCGTCGCCACCTCGCGGCCGTCGTCGGGATAGACCGCGACGCCGATGCTGAGATTGGCCATCACCACCCGCCCCTCAATGATCACCTCGCCGGCCACAGCGGCGAACAGCCGCTCGGCCAACGCCGCGGCGCCCTCGGGCTGGGCGGTTTCATGGCAGATCAGGGTGAATTCGTCGCCGCCGAGACGGGCAAGAAAGCTCTTGTCGGCGGCCTGCTTCAGCCGGTGGGCGACCTCGCACAGCAGGCCGTCGCCGATGCCATGACCGAAGATGTCGTTGATGTCTTTGAACCGGTCGAGGTCGAGCGACAGCACGGCAAAGCGCGAGCGCGTCGCTTCGGCCTGGCTGACGGTGCTGGCCAGCTCGGCGGCGAAGGACGCACGATTGGGCAGGTCGGTCAGCGCGTCGTGGTGGGCGAGATGGGCGACGCGGCGTTCGGCGGTCACCCGGCTGGTGACGTCCTGGTGGACTGCGAGCATGTGATCTTTGTCGAGCGGAACCGCATGGATCGCGATGACGCTGTCGCCGATCTCGACCTCGTCGACGAAATCACGGCCGGCCGCGAGGCTGCTCAGCACCCGGTTGAGGAACTCACGGGGATCCTCCCTGACCGCGTCCATCAGCCCTTCGTCGACCATGGTATCGAAGCGCTCGGCCTCGGCCATGGCATCCGTCAGACTGTGCAACTCTCGAAACTTCTTGTTATATAACAGCGTCTTGCCGCTCATCTCGAAGAGCGCGATGCCGATCGGTAAATTCTCGATGACCGACTCGAGGATTTCAAATCGATTGGAGCCGGCAGTCGTCGACGGCTTGGCCATGACACGCCCTCCGGGGACCCGTTTGGCACGAGCCTAGCTCATTACGGTTAGCGAATGTTGAAGGTCCGATTCGGGAGCGATCTCCTGGCGCTCGAAATATTGATGCGCGGACGCTAAGCTGCGCGGCGTGGGGAAGGAGCGACCAATCTGGCTGGCGACGGCAGTTGCCATCGCCTTCCTGGCGATTGGCATTCCCTATTGGCGCATCCCCTACAATCAGTTCGACCTCAGCCATGCCGAATTGCTGCCCGGCGCGATTTTCCTAACCCTCGCTTCGCTCGCCTTGATCGCTGTGCAGGCAGCGCCTGCGCGCTGGGTGATGGGGGGGATGCTGGCGGTCGCGCCGTTCGTCGATCTCGTCGCAATCGTGCGCGATACCTCGGCCGATGCGACGACGCACAATATGGCGCCGTTCGAGCTGATCGCCGCCGCCGCGCTCGGCGCCTGCTTCGTGCTGCCCGGCGCAGCGATCGGCCTCGCGATCAGGGCGCGGGCGCGCAGGGCCTGACGCCGACCGGGACCGGTTGGATTGGCTCGATCCGGCCGCCGATGCGTTGAAGCAAGGGGGCGCTGTCGGCGCCAGCCAGTGTTCCGCGCCGATCATGGAGGAGACAATGGCCCAGGGTCTGGAAAATGAATGGGAAAAGGAGCTTCGGGTGCTGCTCGAGCTGGTCAAGTCACACCCGTCCGCGGACATGTCGCGCGAACGCGAGCGGCTCGCGGTGTTGAAAAATCTGATGGCGACGCATCAGGCCAGCGCCACCCAGCCGCCGCCTGGGCTGTCCTGACGCGCGTCCGCCAGCCGCTAACCTGGGTAAAGGACCGGCGGATTCCTGGCGACCAACTGTGCGCAACCGGAACCTTTGCGCGCAACCACGCTTATTCAGAACGGGGAATTCGGGGAAGATCGATGGTTGCTCAGGACGACGGCGGAGCCGCCTCGTCTGTCTCGCCGGATGACAGCACCGCCTTTGATCGGCTGACGGTCGACGGCGTTGAAGTGCCGTCGGCGCTGCTCGTCCAGTTCCTGCTCGAGGCGGCCGGTGGACAGGTCGACATCACCGATTTCTCGGCCGCGCTGGCGCCGGGTCAGGCATCCGGGCTGCTCGCCTGGACGCAAGCGAACAACGTCAGCTTCGAAGGCTTGCTCAAGGCGATCGCCGCCGAGCTCCGTGCGGCGAACGCAGCGGGCCGCGCCACCCCGTCGCCCTTCTTCCCGCCGGCGATCTGAGCCTCCCACGCCTCACCTGCCGGTAGCGCGCGAGTGGCGTCGACAGCGGCCATAGAATTCAACACCATCCCGCGCTCGATCACCGAGTGGAGGGGGCGATCATGCGAAGACGGAGGTTGTGGCTGCTGGCGATCGGGGTCTGGCCGAGCCTCGTCCTCGCTGCGGAGAAGGCGCCGCGGGTGATCCCCCCGATCGACGAATGCAGCGCCGACAAGAGCTTCGCCGCTTTTCTGGGTCGGTTCGATGCGGCAATCGCCAGCCGCAATGGCCAGGCGCTGCTCCAGCTGGTCGCGCCCAAGGTCATGGTCGGCTTCGGCGGGGATGACGGCATCCAGGCGTTCAAGCGCGAATGGAAGCTCGCGGCCGGGGCAAAATCTCCGATCTGGAGCGAGCTCAAGGCGATGCGCGCGCTCGGCTGTGCCCGTGAAAGCAGCATGATGGTCATGCCGCGGCTCGCGATGCGTCTGCCCGAGGCCGAGAGCTTTCCCGGTCCGGTCGCGCCGGTGCGCGCACCGGTGGCGCTGCGCAGCAAGCCCGCTGCCTCCGCGCCGGTCCGCCGCCAGCTGAACTGGGATGTCCTCTACGCCGCAGCCGAGGAAAAGCCCGGCGACTGGCTCAAGGTCCGCACCGCCGCTGGCCTGGAAGGCTTCGTCCGCGCCGCCGACGTCCGCAACGGCATGGAATTGCGGATATACTTTGAACGAGTCGGCGGCCGATGGCTGATCACCAGTTTGGTGGCGGGCGATTAGCGGTACGGGCCCTCAACGGTTAAGCTTTCAGCCATTGATTGGCGGGCAGATTGGCTCGTCTCGCATCGAAAGGGGCTAGCATGGTCACCAAGCGGGTCACGCGGTGGATGGTCTGGTCGGCATTGCTGCTGGGTCCGGCAAGTGCGGCGCAGGCGGCGACGATGCATGGCGACTTCGATCGCCTCGCCGCGCCGATCAAGGGCATGCTGATCGAGGCGTCGGACAAGGCGCTCGACAAGCTCGCGCGGCCCGGCGCCTTTTCGACCGACGATGCGATCCGCATCATCCTGCCCGGCCAGCCCGACGAGGCCTCGCAGCTGGTCGAGATGGCGGACAAGGCGGGGATGACCGCGCGGCTGCAGCTCGCAATCAACGATGCGGCCGGGCTGGCGGCGGGTCAGGCCAAGCCGATCTTTCGCCGCGCGATCCAGCGCATGACGCTAAAGGACACCATCCAGATCCTGACAAAGGATCACGGTGCGACCAACTATCTGCGCAAATCGAGCGGTGACGAGCTTTACGCGATGCTCCGCCCGATCATCGCCAATGCGCTCGACCGCACCGGCGCCTATAAGCTGGCCAAGTTGAAGGCTTCGGGCGCGCTCTCAGGTCTGACGCATCGACAGGAGCCGGTCTATCATCCGGCGCCGCCGCCCGCCGGCGATGACGATCCGTTGTGGGATCCGGATGGCGCCGCCGCGCCCACCTCGCGCGAGGCGCTGGCCGACAATGTCACCGATCAGGCGATGCACGGCATCTTCAAATATATTGCCCATCAGGAAGAGAAGATCCGCCATGATCCGTCGGATCTTGCGTTCAAGCTGATCGACAAGATGGATCGCTAGCCAGCCCAGACCGGGCGCCTCTCTGCGCTGGCGGCCCGGCCGGCTGATCGCTGTCAGGACGTGCTGCCGGGCCGATTTGAACCTCTTTGCCTGCTCCGACGACCACAGAGGGAACGATGGTTCTCGGAGGTTGTCATGCAGGTCTCGCCCGCTTCCCACTACGGTCTTCTCGACAGCGATTGCCGGCTGGCCGCGGTGGCGCGCTCGATCGTCCGGGTGGTCCGCTCGACGATGTACGAGATGAAGTTCGGCCTGATCGGCTTTGCCATCGGCACCATGGCGATCACCGGCGCGACCTTCGCCTCCGCCCCCAAGCAGCCGGTGACAAAAGTCGCCGCAGTCCAGGCGCCGGCTCAGGACGCGCTCTGGCCGCTGCTGCCCGACCAGCAGAAACAGCTTCGCGACTGAACCACCGCGAGAGAGGGTGGCGCTCCCGGACCGACTCGAACGGCCGACCGTCAGGTTCGAAGCCTGATGCTCTATCCAACTGAGCTACGGGAGCGTGGGCCGACCCTGCCGCAGCCGTGCCTAGAAGTCCACGTAGAGATAGAGATTGTAGCGCCGTGTCTCGTCCGGCTGCAGGCTGTTGGGCGCGAGGATCTTCCAGCCGCGCTGGTTGAAGATATTGCCGATCACCAGGCGAAAGCTGGCGGCGGCCCTGCCGAGGGTGAAATTCTGCCGCGCGCCGAGATCGAAGGTGGTTTGCGCCGGCAGCATCAGCTGGCGGTCGTGCAGCGCGTGATAGGGCGCCGATGAGATCGCCCGACGGCCGTCATGGAGCATGGCGAGGGTGAAGGTCAGCCCGCCGAAGATGTCGGTGCGGTAATTGGCGTCGATCTTGGCGTGGAGCTTGGCGGTGCCGACCGGCAGCTTGCCGTGCAGCCCGGCCTCGACGGCAAAGCCGGTGACGACCGGATCCATCATCACCGCACCCGCGAGGATCTGCAGCCGCGAGGTCAGCTTGCCGCTGGCCGACACCTCGATGCCGCGATGGCGGACTTTGCCGATCTGGACATAATTGCCGACGCCGTCGAAGCTGAAATAGGGCTTGCTGATCTGGAAGACGCTGGCGACCAGGCTCATTCGGGCGATGTCGAGCTTGATCCCGGCGTCGATTTGGCGGGTCGGCGAGGCGGGCAACTGCTCGTTGCGGTTGAGCGCGTTTTCCGGCGCAATGCCGCTGTCCTCCAGCCCGGTGACATAGCCGGCGTAGAGTGACAGATGCCGCGTCGGCTGGATCATCACGCTGGCGTTGTAGAGCCAGGGCCTGGCGGAGGAGCGGGTGATCCCCAGCGGGCTGCGCGTCTCGGCGTGGTAGATCGTCCTGGTGACGCCGATGTTGACCTGGCCGACGCCGGCAAGCCGGCCGATATAGCCCAGCGAATAATTGTCCTGGGCGAGCCGGCCGACGGTGAGCTTGCTGAATTGCGTCTGCGGCCGCGGCTCGGGGTCGCGCTCGCCGAACACGACCGTGCCGAAGTCGAAGAAATCCGAGCCGCCGCTTTCGACATGGCGCCGGCGGCCCTTGTACTGGACCATCATCGTGTGACGCAGCCGATCGCTGCCGAAGCGATAGCTCAACAGTGCGTCCCAGCTGTTGGCATGGCTGTGCTGGACCGGATCGATCAGCATGAAATGCGACGCATGGCCGGCGGTGTCGTGGACCGCGAAGATCTCGGTGTAATTGCGCAACCGGTCGATCCGCGACTGGAAGAAGCCGCCGCGAAATCCGAAGCCGGCTGGCAGAGGCGCGCGAATGGTGACGCCATTGGTGAGGTGATTGCTGTCGGTGTCCGCCCAGCGCTGGCCAAGATAGCGGCCGATCTTGGGTGAATGCGGCACGAATGGACCATCGGTGGTGATGATCGGCCGTGCGTCGACATTGCCTTGTAAGGCGGCGCCATGGACCGTCTTGATCTCGATCCCGCCGAGCCGGAGCCGGGTGATCACCCCGAGGTTGAAGGTCTTGTTGACCGCGCCGTCCGAGTTCAGCGAGTGATTGTAGCCGACGCCGGCGCCGATCCCGAAGTGATCGGCGACGATCGGCATCTGCGCGTAGATCTCCTCATTATGCCCGCCGTATTGGAAGGCGTGAGCGCCGAGGTTGATGGTGGCGCGGTCGCCGACCGGGCGGATGCGATGGGCGAGGATGCCGGTCGGGGCGGGCGAGGGATAGGGCAGGGCGGTAAAGCCGACGCGGATGTCGGAGCCCTCGCGCACGCGCAGCGGGATGAAGGTCAGCTGGTCGAAATAGACGCCGTCGACGCGGGCATTGCCGGCCCGCTGCGGATTGAAGCCGCGCACGTCGGTATCGGTGTAGATGCCGACATTCTCCAGCCCGAAGGTGCCGCCGAAGGCGTCGTCCGCCTCGGCGACGGCATTGGCGACGGATGGCTTGCCTGACGATGGCCTGACCGGCGGCGGTTCGGCCGGCGACGATGCGGCAGGAGGCGGGCTCGGGGCGGGCTGCGCCGGCGACGGCGTCTCGTCGCTGTTGTCGTCCGCCCAGGCCGCGTCGGGAGTGAGCGTCAGCAGCGAGCCGGCGATCAGGGCGGCGCCGATCCGTGCACCCCGCCTGCTTGCCGACACCGCGACGCGACTGGCCCCCGCCTGCACCTGTTCCCCTGTCTCCCGGGCGTCTTGCCGGCACAGTACGCGCGGCAGCACCTTGTCTGGTGCTCGCCGTGATAGGCGAAAACGCGGTCAGGCAAAGCTGGTTTTCGCGGCCGCATCGGCGGCCCGCGCGCCGGGCTCGCTAGAAGGGCCGCCGCCGGATCGCGGCGAGGGGCGGCCTGGCGTCGCGTTCCAGGGAGCGTTCCCCGGTTGCGAACGCAAGACGATGGCGGCGCAAGGCCCAGCCCGTCCCGAGCAGCGCCGCCGACAATAGAGCGATAGCGATCTCGTACCGCATGACACCTCCAGATGACGCAGGTTAACGCGTGACGCGCGATATCGTGACATGCCCCGGGGCAATGATTCGCCGCTGTGTGGAACCGATTGAACTAACATGGATTATACCATGATCCGGCCTCGCGGATCGGGGGTAGCCCATTGGCTCAAATTGAGATGATCGCCGACGTGAGCAGCGACAACGCGCGCTACCGGATGCTGGAGGAGAGCGAGCAGCAATTCCGCCTGCTCGTTCAGGGCGTCACCGACTATGCGATCTATATGCTCGATCCCGAAGGGCGGGTGGCGAGCTGGAACAGCGGCGCGCAACGGATCAAGGGCTATACCGCCGAGGAGATCCTCGGCGAGCATTTCTCGGCCTTCTATACCGAGGAGGATCGCGCCGCCGGCCGGCCGGCGAAAGGCCTCGCCGTGGCGCGGCAAGAGGGGCGGTGGGAGCATGAGGGCTGGCGCGTCCGCAAGGATGGCAGCCGCTTCCGCGCTCATGTCGTCATCGACGCGATCCACGACGAGCAGGGTGGGTTGATCGGCTTCGCCAAGGTCACCCGCGACGTCACCGAGCGGGTCGAGGCGCAAGAACAGCTCGAGCTCGCCCGCGAGGCGCTGTTCCAGTCGCAGAAGCTCGACGCGATCGGCAAGCTGACCGGCGGCATCGCCCATGACTTCAACAATCTGCTGATGGCGATCCTCGGCAGCCTCGAGCTGCTGCAGAAGCGCATACCGTTCGATCCGCGGATCACTCCCTTGCTGCTGAACGCGATCGAGGGCGCGCATCGCGGCGCCGGGCTGACCCAGCGCATGCTGGCCTTCGCCCGCCGCCAGGAGCTCGCTCTGCAGCCGGTTGACCTCGCCGCGCTGGTCGAGGGGATGAAGAGCTTCGTCCATCGCACCATCGGTCCCGAATATGAGATTCGTCTGAACCTCGCGGCGGATCTCCCGGCGGCGATGACCGACAGCAACCAGCTCGAATCGGCGCTGCTCAACCTGGTGGTCAATGCCCGGGATGCGATGCCCGACGGCGGCGAGATCACGATCGAGCTGCGGCCCTGCGCGCCGAACGACCGCACCGTCGGCGTCGATCCCGAAAAATTCCTCTGCCTGATCGTCAGCGATACCGGTGAGGGGATGGACGACGAGACCGCCCGGCTGGCGATCGAGCCCTTCTTCACCACCAAGGGCATCGGCAAGGGCACCGGCCTCGGCCTGTCGATGGTCCAGGGCATGGTTGCGCAGTCGGGTGGGGCGATGCGGATCGACAGCGAGAAGGGCGTCGGCACCTCGATCAAATTATGGCTGCCGATCGCCACCGGCGACGGCATCTCGCCGATCGACGCGGCGGGTGCCCAGCCGGCCGAGCCGCCGAAGGCCAAGCGGCTGAAGATCCTCGCGGTCGACGATGATCCGCTGGTGCTGATGAACACCTGTGCGCTGCTCGAGGATCTGGGGCACGGGGTCATCGAGGCCAATTCGGCGCTAGAAGCGCTCGACCTGTTCCGGCAGCACGACCTTATCGACCTGGTGATCACCGATCAGGCGATGCCCAAGATGACCGGGCTGGAGCTCGCCCAGCAATTGCGATTGGCGCGCCCCGATCTGCCGGTGGTGATCGCCACCGGCTATGCCGAGCTGCCCGACGGCAGCACGCTCGATGTGCCGCGTCTGCCGAAGCCGTTCACCCAGCTGATGCTGCAGGAGGTGGTGGCCGCCGCGATGGGCGAGAGCTAGATCGCGTAGGCCGCTCGCGCATTGGCGGAGAGCACCGCTTCGATTGCGTTCGGGCAAAGCTCCGTCAGCAGAATTTTGCAGGCGTTCCAGAATACCGCATAGCCGAACGATGCCTTGTCGACCGGGAAGTTGCTGCCGATCATGCAGCGGTCGGTGCCGAAGGCCTCGAGCGCCTCGGCGAACCAGGGGCGGATTGCCTCGGCCAGCTGCGCCGATGATGGCGGATCGGCGAGGTCAATGAAGCGAAAGCCGCAGACGCCCATCCCGAAGCCGCCGAGCTTGATCGCGACGTTGGGGCAGGCAGCCAGCCCGGTGACGGCCGTCCGCCAGCGTTGCATTTCGTCGCCGCCGTCGCGGCGATAGCCGCCGATGCCGAGCGGCACCGGGAAATCGAGGATGATCCTGGTTTCCGGGAAGGCCTCGGCGAGCGCGCGCAGATCGCCATATTGCGGATAGTAGAGCCAGGCGTCGAAGCTCAGCCCGAGCGGCGCGAGCCGGGCGAAGCCCTCGCGAAAATCCGGGCGGGCGAGCAGATCCCGATCGATCGCGAGCCCCGGGGTGTTA
>Ga0207667_10000500_pt1 | contig 51747 bp, 58 predicted proteins | sample KBSCornC52_FD_184301 | JGI IMG/M metagenome (GOLD analysis project Ga0207667, IMG submission 184301) | Corn rhizosphere microbial communities from Kellogg Biological Station, Michigan, USA - KBS Corn C5-2 (SPAdes) (version 2) | ecosystem: Host-associated > Plants > Roots > Rhizosphere > Soil ... | reverse complement strand
TGGAGCTCACGACCGAGGACATCTTCATGGGCTTCAACCTCCCGGATTTCGGGGTGCGGAGCGACATCGTCCCCGGCAAGCCCATGAAGGTGGCGTTCACGCCCGACAAGGCGGGGACGTTCATCTTCCTCTGCGACGTCTTCTGCGGGGAGGGCCACGAGACCATGAACGGGAAGCTCGTCGTGACCTGACGCGGGAGTCGGGCCTGCGGCGGTCAAGCAACTTCCCGGCCTGTGGCGTAGTCTCACGGGCCGGAGGTACTTCCCATGCGCTATCTCGTCCTGGCACTGTGGCTCGCGCTGGCGGGCATCGCGCCCGCCGCCGCGCAGCTGAGCTTCGGGTTTTCCTCGGGTGGGGTCAGCATCGGCATCAACGTGCCCACCTACCCGCGACTCGTGCGCGTCCCGGGCTACCCGGTGTACTACGCGCCGGGGCTGCCCACCAACTACTTCTTCTACGACGGCTACTACTGGGTCTTCCAGGACGGCGAGTGGTACGCGAGCGAGTGGTACAACGGTCCGTGGGAGCTCGTGCCTCCGGACGCCGTGCCGCTCTATGTGCTGCGCGTGCCCGTCCGCTACTACCGCCGGCCCCCGCCGTTCTTCCACGGCTGGGCGTTGAACGGCCCGCCGCGCTGGGGCGAGCACTGGGGACGCGAATGGGCGGAGCACCATCGCGACTGGAACCGCTGGGACCGCTCGCGGATGCCCGCACCCGCCCCGCTGCCGTCGTACCAGCGCCGCTATTCGGGTGACCGGTACCCCAGCCGCGACGTGCAGATCCGGGAGCGCGACCGGAACTACCACTACCAGCCGCGCGACAACGTCGTGCGCGAGCACGAGCAGCGCTTCGCGCCGGGGCGCGAGCCGCGCGCGGAGACCGCCCGGCGCTACAACGAGCAGAGCCGCGAGCAGGCGGAGCGCCGCGGGGAGCCGCCGCCGCGGCCGGTCTCGCCGCGCGAGATCAACCAGACGGGCGCCCCGCGGCGCGGCGAGGCGGTGAGCGGGCCGTTCAACAAGCGCGAGCAGGAAGACCGCGATCGGCGCCGAGGGAGCGGGCCGGCCGACACGGGCGGCGGCTGAAGCGGCCTCAGAGCTTCGGGATGCGCAGCGTCTTGCTCACCATGAGCGTCCCGGAGAGCGCGAAGAGAAGCACCAGGGGATGGAGCGTCCCGCCGCCGGCGCTCCACGCCCCGCCGTAGATCGCCTCCCCGATCCGGCCCTGCCAGGCGGCGAACGCGAGGAGGCCCGTGAGCACGACGCTCGTGGGGATCGGCGTGCCCTCGAAGTAGCGCACCTTGTCGCCGCCGTCGGCGAGCGCCTCGGCGGTCACGTTGTAGCGCGCGAGGCGGCTCACGCCGCAGCACACGAAGTACGTGAGGACCACCCAGTCCCACCCGCCGTCCAGCCCGGCCGCGAAGCCGAGCGCCGCGGGCGCAACGCCGAAGGAGATCACGTCGGCCAGCGAATCGAGCTCGCGGCCGAGGACCGAATGCTGGTGGCGCATGCGTGCGATGCGGCCGTCCAGCACGTCGAAGACGAACGCGGCGGGCGCCATCGCCGCGGCGAGGAGGAAGGTGCCGGTCGAGGCGGAGGCCACGTGCCGCATCGCGAGGAACACGCCCGCCACGCCGCACGCCGCGTTCGCCAGGGTGAAGAAGTCCGCGAGGTGGAACTCGCGGAGCATCGAGAAATGTCGCTTCATGCGGCGGGTTCCGGGACGCGGACCTCGATTCTGGTGCAAAGGCCGGGCGCGCTATGTCGGACGAATCCTACGCGAGCGGCCCCGTCCGGCGATCGGCGCAGGCGCTGAAACATTGGTGGCGGGGGCCAGTCGTAACCCCCATGGCGGCGGAAGCCGCCGCATCCGCCAAAAGGAGACGACGATGAAGATCAGCGAAGTGATGACCCGCGACGTGAAGCTGGTTTCGCCCGAGCAGACGATCTGCGACGCGGCGAAGGTGATGGCGGAGTGCGACGCGGGGGCCCTGCCGGTCGGCGAGAACGACCGGCTCGTGGGCGTGATCACCGACCGCGACATCGCGATCCGGGCCGTGGGCGAGAACAGGTCGCCGGATACGCCCGTCCGCGAGGTGATGACCCCGCAGATCCTCTATTGCTTCGAGGACGAGACCGTGGAGCACGTGGCCGAGAACATGGGCGAGAAGCAGGTGCGCCGCCTGCCGGTCCTCTCGCGCGAGAAGCGGCTGGTGGGCATCGTCTCCCTGGGCGACGTCTCGCGCAAGGCCAAGCCCAACACGGCGGGCAAGGCGGTGGCCGCGATCTCGCAGCCGGGCGGCGAGCACTCGCAATCCCTCCATTAGGAAATCGGGGACAGACCCCGATTTCCGTCAGGAGGAAGAGCGGGCGCCTAACGGCGGTCCGGGTCTGCCTCGATCAACCGGGGCCGGCCGAAGAGCTCGAGCCCGAGCGCCGTGCCGAAGCCCCAGAGGCCGTTCGCGATCATCGCCGCGGCCATCGCCGTCGGCACGCCGCCCGCCGCGAGCGCCTGTCCCTTGATGGGCGCCACCACGAACCACGCGACGATCGAGAGCACGAACGCGCCGAACGCCGTGCCCGCGAGCACCAGCGCGCCGCCCCAGAGGGACATGAAGAATGCCGCGAAGATGAGGCCCCACACGCCGCCCCAGAACGCGAGCGACCAGATGGCGGGGATGCCCCACGGCGCGGTCGCGGTGGTGGAATAGAGCGGCCGATGCGTGAAGTCCACCAGGTTCATGAGCGCAAGCGCGCCCTGGTGGAAGATCAGCACCGAGAGCGCGCCCGCGATGAAGCCCGTGAGGAGCCAGCGCCCCCGGGGCGTGACCTCGGCGGGGTGGTGGCGCAGCATGTACGTTTCCATGGAATGCCTCCTGCAGCGATGTCGCTGAAGGATGGACTCCCGAGGAGCCCCGCCGGTTCTTGACGGCCGAGCGCCGTTCGGCCCACGTCGCATATACTCGCGCCACCGCCGCACCAGGGGATCCCATGGCCGCCACGAGCCCGACGATCGACGAAGCCGCGCCGCGCGAGCGCCAGCCGCGCGCGCTCTCCACCATCTTCTTCACCGAGATGTGGGAGCGCTTCAGCTACTACGGCATGCGCGCCCTCCTCGTGCTCTACCTCGTGCACGCCCTGGGCTACCAGCGCTCGGACGCGCTCGAGCTCTACGCGGTCTATACCGCGCTGGTCTACCTCTCCCCGCTCATCGGCGGCTACCTCGCCGACCGCTACCTCGGCACGCGCAAGGCCATCCTCATCGGCGGCATCACGATGGCGCTCGGCCACTTCGCGATGGCTTTCCCGCCGCTCCTGCACCTGGCCTTGGGCCTCCTCGTCGCCGGGAACGGCTTCTTCAAGCCGAACCTCTCGACGCTCCTCGGCACCTACTATCGCGAGAACGACGCGCGGCGCGATCCCGGCTTCACGATCTACTACATGGGCGTGAACCTGGGCGCCTTCTTCTCGCCGCTCGTGGCCGGCACGCTGGGCGAGAAGGTGGGCTGGCACTACGGGTTCGCCTCGGCGGGCGTGGGCATGTGCCTGGGCCTCGCGCAGTTCGTGATCGGCCACGACCGCCTGGGCCCGAACGGCCTTCCCGCCGGAAAGAAGCGGCTCGACCGCGCGGACTGGACGCACGTCCTCGTGATCAGCGCCGCGATGATCCCGCTCGTCTACGCGGCGATGGGCGCGTGGGCGGTGCTGGGTCCCGCGTGGAACGCGCTGGGCGGCGCGGCGAGGCTCGCGGTCACCGCGCTCGTCGTGGCGGGGCTCTGGTTCGGCGGGAACCACCTCGCCGGCCGAAAGTCCGCCGCGCCGCAACCCCTCACGCGCGAGGAATGGCACCGCATCCTCGCCATCCTCGTGATGGGCTTCTTCGTGATCTTCTTCTGGATGGGCTTCGAGCAGGCGGGGGGAACCATGAACCTCTTCGCCGACCAGCAGACCGACCGCCACTTCCTGGGCTGGGAGATCCCCGCCTCGTACTTCCAGGCGATCAACCCGCTGGGGATCGTGCTGATGGGGCCCGGGATCGCCGCGATGTGGTTCGCGATCGACCGCTCGCGCTTCCGGCTCCCCACGCCCGCGAAGATGGCGATCGGCATGGTGATCCTGGGCCTGGGCTTCATCGTGCTCGCGATCGCGCAGGGCCGCGCGAACGTGCTGGGCAAGGTCGGCCCGCAATGGCTCTTCTTCGTCTACCTGCTGCACACCATCGGCGAGCTCTGCCTCTCGCCCGTGGGCCTCTCGATGGTGACGAAGCTCGCACCCGCGCGCGTGGCGGCGCTCATGATGGGCATCTGGTATCTCGCCAACGCCGCGGCGAACTACCTCGCCGGCGTGCTGGAAGAGCTCCTCAAGGGCTCGTCCTTCCCGCTCTACTGGTTCCTGGTGGGAAGCTCGATCGGCGCGGGGCTGGTCCTCCTCGCCATCACGCCGCTCATCAGGCGGATGATGCACGGCAAGGGCTGACCTCCGGCACGCGGATCAGGGGCTGCCGACCTCGATCGAGAGCCTGCGGTAGCCCACGCGGCAGCTTCCCACGCGCACCTCGAGGCGGCCCCTGCCCTCGGCCACGAGCGTCACGAACTTCTCGTGCACGTTCCCGCGCGTCCACGGCGAGAAGATGCTCATGCCGGCGTAGAGCCCCTGTCCCCAGCCGTCGAGGTGGCCCAGCTCGATGGGCGTGGCCGTGGGCGCCCCGAGCTGCGCGTCGCCGCTGCACTCCACCGTGAGGCGAAGCGGCTCCACGTGCGGGAGCTTCTTCGCCGAGTTGACGCCGTACGTGCCGAGATAGCCGCGGTTCACGATGCGCAGCTCGATCCGCGTGAGGTGCGGACCCATCACGTCGCGCTTCACGATCTCCACCGCGACGCGGGGCGCCAGCGCCGCCAGGCGCAGGAACGCCGCGCTTTGCTGCTCGCACACCTCGCCCAGCTTCTCGAAGGGCGGATTCGAGATGCCCACGAGGATGTCCAGGCCGCCCACCTCGACCTCCCCCAGCTGCGGATGCTTCACGCGCCGCCACTTGCGGAAGACGCGCGACTGGTTCGACTCGCGGTCCCACTTCGCGAGCGCCGCGAAGTCCTTGCGGTCGAGCTTCGTGTAGTGGTCCACGAAGGGCTTCTTCGGGTCCACGCCGATTCTCCGGAAGATGTCCCAGAGCTCCACGGCGTACGCGATGGCGCCGCGCTGCTGGTAGGCGAATTCCACGATGTCGCCGCGGAGCGGCGTCTCGGGCTCGTAGAGGAACTCGTGGTAGCCGCTCACCGTGGGATAGCCGGTGTGCTCCTTCGCCCACGCCTCGACCTGCCGGAAGACCGCGAGGTCCGCCTGGTCCATCTTGTGGTCCGGCTTGTCGCCCAGGGGCCGGATGAAGACGCCGCCGAAGGTGTGGAAGTTGATCCACGCGAAGATCTCCGGGTGCGCGACCGCGAAGTCGACGATGGCGCGCGTCTCCGGCGCGCTCCCCGGATAGTCGCCCGCGCCCGCCTGCTCCGGCTCCGGCGCCCACTGGTAGGGGAAATTCCGGTTGAAGTCGTACTGGTTGTCCGAGAGGAAGTACGGATCCGGGATGCGGCGCCCGTCGAAGTTCACGATGCGCCCTTCGGGGTAGAGCTTGTAGTAGGGCGGCGGATCCTCGGGCATCCGCGGAACCATGATCTGGGGGCCGTCGGCCTCGCCGGGCGCCCGAGGCAGCTCCACCAGCTCGCCGTCGTCGCACGCCTGGCGCATGTAGCCCATGCGCCCGTCGCCGTCGAAATCGTGCGCCTCCCAGTACGCGTGGCCCTTGTGGCGCCGCGCGTCGGCCGGGCTCGAGCGCACGTACCGGCCGGTCTTCATCACCGCTTCCGCGCCGTCCGGCGAGATGCGCGGCACCACGTAGAAGAGCGTCTCGCGCAGCGCCTCGGCCATGTGCGCGGGAAGGCTCGCCGCGCCGTGCCGCTTCTCGCCCGCGTGGAGGCCGATCACGTCCTCCGCGATCGCGAGCGCCGCGCTCGAGCCGCAGAGCTCGGAGGCGTGCATGTTGCCGTCGACCCACACCGCCGGCCGGATGTCGTCCGGATCGCGGCCGATCACGAGGAGCGGGATGTCGCGGCCCTCGGCGGTCTTGCCCAGCGAGGAAAGGCGCACGACGTCCGGATGGCGCGCGGCCCAATCGCCCACCTGCTTCGTGAGCTCGGCGTAGTCGAGATATCTTCTTCGGAACATGGCGCGCATTCTATCCCGTTAGAATGCGGGCGATGCGAAAGTCCGACGCGAAGACGCTCGCGGTGCTGTGGATCTGCGGGCTGTGCCTCCGGCTGACGGTGCTCGCGATCCCGCCCGTGATCCCGATGCTGCACCGGAGCCTCGACCTCACCCAGGCCGAGATCGGGGCGCTCACGAGCCTTCCCGTGCTGCTCCTTTCCTTCGCGGCCCTGCCGGGCGCCTTCCTCATCGCGCGCTTCGGCGCGGCGCGCGTGCTGGTGGGCGGGATCCTGCTGGCGGGCGCGGCCTCGGCGTTGCGGGGCGCCTCCTTCGACGCGGCGACGCTCTTCGCGACCACCTTCGCGATGGGCGTGGGGATCGCCGTGATGCAGCCCGCGTTCCCCTCGATCGTCCGCGAATGGATCCCGCAGAAGGTGGGCCTCGCGACCGCCGTCTACTCGAACGGCCTCCTCGTGGGCGAAGCGATCAGCGCGTCCCTCACGATCCCCGTGGTCCTCCCGATGGTGGGCTACGACTGGAGGGCGAGCCTCGTCGCGTGGTCGGTGCCGGTCTTCGCGATCGCGATGGTCGCCGCGGCCCATGCGCGCGCCCACGAGCGCCGGGCGCAGATCCGGCCGGCGCGCTCGGGCGCGTGGTGGCCGGACTGGCGCTCGCCGCTCACCTGGCGCCTGGGCTTCATCGCGGGGGGCTGCTCGAGCTTCTACTTCGCGGCGAACGCCTTCCTCCCCGATTACCTGCGGCAGGCCGGGCGGGCGGACCTCATCGGCGCCGCGCTCTCCGCGCTCAACTGGGTGCAGATCCCGGCGTCCTTCATCCTGCTCGCATTTCCGGGCCGGCTCATGCTGCGCCGATGGCCGCTCGTCGCGTGCGGCGTCCTCGCCGGCATCGCCACCGTCGGCGTCGTGACGAGCGCCGGGCCGTGGGTCGTCGCCTGGGCGGGCGCCATCGGCTTCTGCACGGCGTTCATCCTGATCCTCACGCTGGCGCTCCCGCCGATGCTCGTGGACTCGGACCACGTGCACAGCGTCTCGGCGGCGGTCTTCGCGATCGGCTATCTCTGCGCGGTCGTGACGCCCGTGCTGGGAGGCTTCGCGTGGGACGTCTCCGGCATCCCCTGGACCGCCTTCGCCCCGGCCGGGTGCTTCGCGGCCGTGATCGTCGTCCTCGCCCTGGGCCTCGACCTGCGCGAGCCCCCGTGATCGGGTCGGCCGGCAGGAATGCGCCGGCTTCCCTTTTTGTTCCAAAACGCGTAACAATGGCGGGCACCCACCTGCAGGGAGAACCCATGTTGACCCGAACCCTCAAGATCACGGCAGCGGCGCTCGCCATCGGCGCGGCCGCCCTGTCGACCCAGGCCTCGGCCCAGTGCGACCCGATCCCCGGCGCCATCATCGGCGGGGGCATCGGCGCGGCGATCGGCAACGCGCCGGGCGCTGCGGTCGGCGCCATCCTCGGATCGGCCATCTCGTCGAGCGGCCCGTGCTACTACGGACCGCGCGGCGGCTACTACGAGGCCCCGCGTTACTACGAGCGTCCGCGCTACTCCGCGCCGCCGCCGGCGGCCTACTACGACGCGCCGCCCGCGCAGTACGCGCCGCAGCCCGCGTACTACGGCCCGCCGCCGGTCGCCTACTACGCGCCGGCGCCCGTGTACTACGCGGCGCCCGTGTACTACGGTCCGAGCTTCGTCGTCCGTTCGCACGGCTTTCGCCACTTCTCGCGGGCGCATTACCGCCGCTGGTAGGCCCGGGGGCCGGCCGCGATCAGCGGCCGGCCCGTTCCGCCAGGTAGCGCTCGGTCGCGTCGCGGCCGACCGCCATCGCGCCCACGACGGCGCCGGCGGCGTCCTTCAGCATCCCGAAGCTGAAGTCCACGTAGAGCCTGCGCCCGTCCTTGTGCACCGCGCGCGTGGTCATCACGCGTCCCGCGTATTTCGTCTCGCCGCTCGCGAGCGACCGGTTGTAGCCTTTCCAATGCGCTTCGCGAAGGCGCTCCGGGATGATCACGTCGAGGCTTTGGCCCAGCACTTCCGGCGCGGCGAACCCGAAGAGCGCCTCGGAGGCGCGGTTCCAGGCGCGGATCACGCCGTCCCGGTCCGCGAGGATGATCGAGACGGGCGCCTGGTCGACGATCGCGCGGAAGAGCGCGGGATCGAGCTCTCTATCCAGCCGCATCGCTCCTAGCGCGTCCTCCACGCGACCGCCATCAGCACCAGCGCCACGGCCGCGAGGACCGCGAGGATCCACTTGCGCGCCTCCTCCCACGTCGACCGGCGCGCACGTTCGGGCGCGAAGATGAGCCCGCGCGTATCCGGCGGGAGCGCACCCACCCGCTTCACCGCGCCCGACGCGATGTCGATCGTGACCAGCGCGGCGTTCGAGGGCGCGCCGCCGTTGGAGTTCACGGCGTAGAGCGTCCCGCTGGGCGCGAGCGTCATGTTGTCGATCGAGACGGGGAAGGGCGCGCCCGTGAGCCTCGGTCCCTGCGTTCCCTTCCCGGTTTCCAGGTCGATCGAGTCGAGCGTCCCGTTGGCCCCCGTCGCCGCGACGTACGCCTTTCCGCCCCCGCGGTCGATCGCGAGGCCGCCGCTGGGCCCGGCCTCGATCCCCGAGGGCCCGAGCGGCTCGACCTGTCCGGTGTCCGGGTTCACCTTCACCAGCCGCTTCGCATCCGGCACCCACATGTAGAGCGTGCCGTCCGGGCCGAAGGCGAGGTCCGAGCCGCGCATCGAGATGGGCGCCACGAGCGTCGCGCGCGCCGAGTCGAGGTCGACCGTCACGAGCGAGCGCGGCACGGCCGGGGAGAGGCCCCCGGTGATGCCGAAGAAGACGCCCGTGCGGGGATGGGTCGCGACCGCGGTGATTCCCACGGCCGTCTCGCCCAGCCGGATGGGGCCGATCAGCTTCGCGGCCGCGGTCCCGGGCTCGACCGTGTAGAGGTTGCCCGCGACGAACGCGCCGCCGGCCGCTTCCCCGCGCAGGCTCGTGGCGTAGAGCGCGTCCGCCGCGAACGCGTCGAGCGATGCGGCGAGGAGGACGAGCGCGGCGGCGAGTCGGCTTCCCATCGCTCAGAGGCGGGCGGCCAGCTCCCGCGTGAGCTGCGCGGCCGGGATCTCGCGGCACCCCGAAGCGTTCTGCCCGCTCCAGAGGGGCGAGAAATCCCCCGAGCCCTGCGCTTCGGCCCGCGCGCGCAGCGGCGCGATGGCGCCCGTCGCGAGCGGAAACGCGGGCGCCGCGGAGCCGATGGGACCCAGCTCGCGCATGAGCCGGTTCACGATGCCGCGCGCGGGACGGCCCGTGAAGAGGTTGGTGAGCGCGGTATGGCGCGCGGCTTCCGACTTGAGCGCCGCGCGATGGAGGGCGCTCGTCGTCGCCTCCGCGCAGAGGAGGTAGGCGGTTCCCACCTGCACGGCCGAGGCGCCGAGCGCCATCGCGGCGGCCACGCCCTGGGCGTCCGCGATCCCGCCCGCCGCGACGACCGGCACCTTCACGGCGGATGCGACCTGCGGCACGAGGGCGAGCGTGCCCACCTGCGTCGTGAGGTCGTCCGTGAGGAAGTTGCCGCGGTGCCCGCCCGCTTCGACGCCCTGCGCGATCACGGCGTCCGCGCCGTTCGCTTCGAGCCAGCGCGCCTCGGCGACCGTCGTCGCGCAGGCGAGGACCGTCGATCCCCAGGCCTTCACGCGCGCGAGGAGCTCGCGCGACGGCAATCCGAAATGGAAGCTCACGACCGCCGGGCGAAAGCGCTCGAGCGCGTCCGCGGCGTCCGCGCTGAACGGCGAGCGCCCCGGGCCCGCCGGGATCGCCTTCTCGTCGATGCCGAATTCCGCGTAGTAGGGGGCGAGCGCGCGGCGCCACGCCGCTTCGCGCGCCGCGTCCGGCGCGGGCGGCGCGTGACAGAAGAAGTTCACGTTGTACGGACGGCCCGTGCGCGAGGCGATGAGCTCGAGCTCCTTCGCCATCGCCTCGGGCGTCAGCATCGCGCACGGAAGCGAGCCCAGCCCGCCGGCGCCGGAGACGGCGGCCGCGAGCGCGCCCAGCTGCACGCCCGCCATGGGGGCCTGGATGATCGGAAGCTCGATTCCAAGGATCTGCGCCAGGTTCATCTGCTTGCTCTTTTCTCCTCGGTGCCCATGATACTGAAGCGGCCGCGGGTCGCCATCCCGCGCGGACTCCGGGCCGGGAGCCCGCGCTATTCGGCGATCGCGCCGCTCGCGTCGTTCTCGGAGATCGTGACGGCGCGCACGGGAAGCCCCGTCGCGCGCAGGCGCTCCAGGATCCACGCGGCGATCACCTCGCTCGTCGGGTTCTCGAGGCCGCGCACGTCGTTCAGGTAGCGGTGGTCGAGCTGCTTCATGAGCGGCTCGACCGCCCGGTCCACGTCCGCGAAGTCGACCACCCACCCCAGCTCCGGATCGAGCGGACCCTCGCACTCGATGCGGCACTTGAACGTGTGCCCGTGCAGGTTGTGGCAGCGATGCCCCGGCGGCACCTTCGGCAGCCGGTGCGCGGCCTCGAACACGACGTCCTTGTAGATCCTCATCGCGCTTCCACCGGCGGCCCCTTGATCTGCGTGCGGTGCATCACGCGCCGGCTCGCGGGATCGAACGCGTCGCGCCGGTGCAGCGTGCAGCGATTGTCCCAGAGCACGAGGTCGTGCGGCTGCCACGCCTGGCGGAAGGTGAGCTCGGGCCGGGTCGCGTGCTCCCACAGGCGGTCGAGGAGCCGGTCGCTCTCCTCCACCTCGAGGCCCACCACGTAGGCGTTCCGGCGGCGCCCGAGGAAGAGCGCGGGCCGCTTCGTCTCCGGGTGCACGATCACGAGCGGGTGCCGCGCGCCTGGCGCCTCACGGGGATCGGTCACCGGCTTCATGCCCTTGCGCAGGATGCCGGCGCTGTTGTACGTGGCATCGTGCACCGCGCGCCGCCCGGCGATGGCGGCCCTGAGATCCGCGGGAAGCGTCTCGTATGCGAGGTACATGTTGGACCAGTACGTGTCGCCCCCGTCGGGCGGGAGCTCGAGGGCGTGCAGCAGCGCCGCCCGGGGGGGCGCCTCGACGTAGGTCATGTCGCAATGCCACGTCGCCTCGCCGTCGCCCAGGTTCCCGATGGGCTTGCCATCCACCTTCACGTTCGAGATCACGTTGATCTCCGGGAAGTCCGCGAGGAAGGGCGCGCCGTACGGATTGGGCCCCGGCGGGTCGAGCTCGCCGAAGAGGCGGCTGAAGGCGAGGAGCTCGGGATCGGAAAGGCGTTCCCCGCGAAAGCGCAGCACGAGGTGCTCGTGCCATGCTTCGCGGATGAGCGCGAAGGTGGCGGGGTCGACGCGGTGCAGGTCGACGCCGCGGATCTCGGCGCCCAGCGCGGGCGCGAGGGGGGTCACGGTGATCTGGGCCATGGGAGGAAGGGTAGCAGCGGGTTCGCATGCCGTAAACGATCGCGCCCCGGCGAACGGCGGCGGGCGGCGCCGGTCGTAACGCCCATGGGAACGGGGATCCTGATCGCCGGCGCGGGGCCGACCGGGCTCGCGATGGCGCTCTGGCTGGCGAAGTCGGGCGTCGAGTTTCGCATCGTGGACAAGACGCCGCGCCCTTCGGACGAGTCGCGCGCGCTCGTGGTGCACGCGCGCACGCTCGAGCTCTACGCGCAGGCGGGCTTCGCGGACGAGGCGATCGCGCACGGGCTCGAGTTCTCCGCCGCGAACCTCTGGGCGGCGGGCGAGCGCGTCGCACGCGTGAAGCTGGGCGACATCGGCGCGGACCTGAGCCCTTATCCGTACCTGCTGGTCCTCGCGCAGGACCGGCACGAGCGGCTGCTGGTGGAGCGCCTCGCCACGCTGGGCGTGCAGGTCGAGCGCGAGACGGAGCTCGTCGACGTCGAGCAAGGCGACGGGCGCATCGTCGCCCTCCTGCGGCGGCGCGACGGGAGCGAGGAGCGTTGCGAATGCGCATGGCTCGCCGGCTGCGACGGCACCCATTCGACGGTGCGCCAGAAGCTGGGCCTGCGCTTCCCGGGCGGCACCTACCAGCATCTTTTCTACGTGGCGGACGTGCAGGCGAGCGGGCCGGTCGTGAACCGGGAGCTCAACGTCGCGCTGGACGAGGCGGATCTCCTCGCGGTCTTCCCGCTGCCGGGCGAGGGCAACGCCCGCCTGATCGGCACGATCCGCGCGGAATCGGAGGAAGCAGCGCGGCGCCTCGGGTGGGAGGACGTGAGCCAGAACATCCTCGAGCGCCTCAAGATCCGCGTGTCGAAGGTGAACTGGTTCTCCACGTACCACGTGCACCACCGGGTGACGGAGCATTTCCGCGCGGGCCGCGCGTTCCTGCTGGGCGACGCGGCGCACATCCACAGCCCCGTGGGCGGCCAGGGCATGAACACGGGCATCGGCGACGCGGTGAACCTCGCATGGAAGCTCGCCAAGGTCGTGCGCGGCCGCGCCGACGCGCGCATCCTCGACACGTACGAGCCGGAGCGCATCGGCTTCGCGCGGCGGCTGGTCGCCACGACGGACCGCGGCTTCACGTTCGTCTCGAGCCCGGGGCCGGTCGCGCGCGCGGTGCGCCTGCACGTGGTGCCGCACCTGCTGCCCGCCGTGATGTCGTTCGAGGCGGCGCGCCGCTTCCTCTTCCGCACGGTCTCGCAGACGATGATCCACTATCGCGGCAGCGCATTGAGCGCGGGCTGGGCGGGAAGCGTCGCGGGCGGCGACCGCCTGCCCTGGACCGGCGAGAACTTCGCGCCGCTCACGGCGCTCGACTGGCAGGTGCACGTCTACGGCGAGGCGTCGCGGCCGCTCATCGACGCGTGCCGTGCGCTGGGAATCTCCCTGCACGTCTTCCCCTGGGAGCCGCGCGTGCAGCGGGTGGGCCTCGCGCGGAACGCGATGTACCTCCTGCGTCCGGACGGCTACGTCGCCCTGGCGGACGGGGCGGCGGATCCCGCGCGGCTCCAGGGCTACATGCGAACGTGGACGGACGCGCGGCCCGCGTGAAAGCCCCTCCAGCCGGGCGCGCGCGAGTGCGGCGCGGACAGCGCGCGGTCGAGAGCGCGCCGGGCAAAGGCTGCGTCTTCCTTTTCACGCACGCCGTCCCGTAGCCGCGCCGGGGCGCGCGGTGCAGAATGGCGCGGACACTCCTTCCCTCCCGCGCCGACGCCCTTGCCCTATGCCGACCATCGCCCACCCCTGGGCCGCCCCTTGGGCGCGGGGCGCCGCGTGCCTCTCCTGCGCGGCTGGCGCGGGCGGCCCCCGCTCTGGGAGTTCGTGCTTCTCTCGATGCTGCTCCATGCGCTCGCGATCGCGCTCTTCGGAGCGCCCGGCGGCGGGAGCCGCGAGGGCCGGGCGATGTGGGGCTCGCTCCAGGTGGTGCTGCGGGGCGCGGCGCCGGAGGTGGTCCCCGGCCTGAGAATCGAGCGGCAGCTCGAAGGGCTGCGCTCGCGGCCCTCCCGCGCGAGGCCCGAGCGCCGGAGCGCGCCGCCACGCGCTTCCGCGAGGCCCGCCCCGCCTGCGCGGGCACCCGCACCCGCCGCGAAGATCGAGGCGCCCAAGGTGGAGGCCCCGAAGATCGATGCGCCGGCCGTGGCACCGGATGCGGCGCCGAAGGAGGCACCTTTCGTGGTGCCCCCGTTGATGGAACGCGTGACCCCGCCGGAGCCGGACGTGGAGATGGTGCCGTTTCCGGACGTTCCGATTCCGCCCCAGACTCCGATCGCAACGCCTTCGGACGAGCCCGCACCGCAGCTCGCCGCGCCGCCCGCTCCGCCGCCGGCACCCGAGCCGCCCGCCTCGCCGTCCCTGCCCGAGGCGGCGCCCGCACCGGCGCCTGCCCCCGCACCGCCGGTGGCGGTGCAGCCGCCCGTGGTCGAGCGCGCGCCGCCGGAAACGCCGAAGATCGAGGCGCCGATCGTGCAGCCCGTGGCGCCTCCCAAGCCCGCGGCACCGGTGCCGCCCTTGCCCGCGCCGCTTCCGTTACCGCAGGAGCGCGCGCCGGTCGAGGCGCCCGCCCTTCCCGTGCCCGTGCCCACGCCGCCCGCCGCGCAGCCGCCGGTCGAGCTCCCGGCGATTCCGGTCCCGGAGACGCTGAGCCCCGCACCGGCCCCCGCCCGGGAGACGACGCCGCCCGTGACGACGCTCCCCGCTCCCGCGCCGCCCGTGCCCGCCGTGCCGAAGACGCCGGTGGAGGCGGCGCCGGACCTGCCGTCGAGCGCTCGGGCCGCGCCGCCGGCGCCCGCCGTCGAAGCGCCGCCGCGCAGGGAATCGCCGCCGCCGGAGCCCGCGGCTTCGCCGCGCACGGCGCCGGATCTCCTGCCCGCCCCCAGGCCCGAGACAGGCGAATCGCCCTTCAAGCGCAGCGCGCCGCCGCCCTCCGATTACGATCCCACGCGCCCCGCGGCTCCGAGCATCGACCTGGACGCGGTGCGCCGGCGCGTGGGCGAGCTCACGCGCGCCGGTTCCGGCCAGCGGGCGCTGCTGCCCTTCCCGATGCCGCCCGTGCCGCCGAAGAAATCGAAGATGGAGACCGCGATCGAGAACGCGCGCAAGCCCGATTGCCGCACCGCGTACCAGGCGCTGGGCCTCGCCGCGGCGATCCCGCTCATCGCCAACGAATTCGGGGAGGGCACGTGCCGATGGTGAAATGGATCCGCGCGATCGCGGCGGCGGCGCTCGCCGCCACGGCGCTCGCCGCGCCGGCGAAGGCGCTCCGGTGGTCCGCGCAGACGGACGCCTCCACGCAGGACCCCCACGCGGAGGCGGAGCTCTTCACCAACATCGAGAACCTCATGGTCTACGAGCCGCTCGTCCGCTACGACGAGCACCTGCGCCTCGCGCCCTCGCTCGCGACGCAGTGGAAGAGCACGGGGCCGCGGACCTGGGTGTTCAAGCTCCGGCGCGGCGTGAAGTTCCAGGACGGCACGCCCTTCACCGCGGACGACGTGGTCTTCTCCTTCGAGCGCGCGAAGACCTCGGGCTCGAGCTTCAGGCTCTATTCCAACCAGGCCGGCACCGCGAGGCGCATCGACGACTACACCGTGGAATTCACCACGCCCGGGCCCAACCCGGTGATGCCGTCGAACGTCACCAACATCCTCATCATGAGCCGCGCGTGGTGCGAGAAGAACCATGCCACGAAGACGCAGGACTTCGCGCACCACGAGGAGACCTATTCCTCGCGGCACGCGATGGGGACCGGCGCCTACATCCTCGTCTCGAGCGAGCCGGGCGTGAAGTCGGTCTACCGGAAGAACCCCGCCTGGTGGGGCATCGCGGCCGGGCTCTACACGGGCAACGTGGACACGATCGAGTTCCGCCCGATCGCCAATCCCTCCACCCGCATGGCCGCGCTGCAATCCGGCGAGACGGACTTCGTGCTCGATCCGCCGGTGCAGGACGTGCCGAAGTTGAAGGGCGATCCCGCGGTGCGCGTGTGGGAGGGCGAGGAGAACCGCGTGATCCTCATCGGCTTCGACCAGGCGCGGGACACGCTCCTCTACTCGGACGTGAAGGGCCGCAATCCGTTCAAGGACCGGCGCGTGCGCGTGGCGCTCTACCAGTCGATCGACATCGAGGCGCTCAAGCGCCAGGTGATGCGCGGGCTCGCCACGCCCACCGGCGTGCCGTTCCCGTCGCTCGCGGACGCGCCGGGCGTGAGGGACGTGCGCCTGCCCTACGATCCGGCGGCGGCGCGCAGGCTCCTCGCGGAGGCGGGCTACCCCCGCGGCTTCGGCTTCACGCTGCACTGCCCGAACGACCGCTACGTGAACGACGAGAAGATCTGCATCGCGCTCGCGGGCATGTGGGCGAAGGTGGGGATCCGCGTGGCGGTCGAGACGAGCCCCAAGGCGCTCTACTTCCGGAAGTGCGAGCGACTCGACGTCTCCGCGTTCATGGTGGGCTGGGGCGGCGCCGCGACCGATCCCATCTTCACGCTGAAGCCGGTGCTCCACGGCCGCAACGCCCAGGGCGCGGGCGACTCCAACTTCGGCGATTTCCGCATCCCGGAGCTCGACGCCCTCTCGGACGCGATCGAGACGGAAATGGACGCGGGCAGGCGGCAGGATATGATTCGGCAGGCGGTCGCGATCCTCGCGCGCGAGGTTCCCGTGCTGCCGCTCCACCGCCAGGTGATCCCGTGGGCCACGAAGGCCGGGATCGAGCTCACCCACCGGGCGAACAACACGCCGCTCTTCTTCACGATCAGGATGCCATGACCCCCTCCCACGACACCAAGAGCATGGCCGTCTTCTGCGACTTCGAGAACGTCGCCCTCGGCGTGCGCGAGGCGAAGTACGCGCAGTTCGACATCAGCAAGGTGCTCGAGCGCCTCCTCCTGAAGGGGAGCATCGTCGTGAAGAAGGCCTACTGCGACTGGGAGCGCTACAAGGAGTTCAAGGCGCCCATGCACCAGGCCTCCTTCGAGCTGATCGAGATCCCGCACGTGCGCCAGTCGGGCAAGAACTCGGCCGACATCCGCATGGTCGTGGACGCGCTCGACCTCTGCTACACCAAGTCGCACGTGGACACCTTCGTGATCGTGAGCGGCGACTCGGACTTCTCGCCGCTCGTGAGCAAGCTGCGCGAGAACGACAAGACCGTGATCGGCGTGGGCGTGAAGAAATCCACGTCGGACCTGCTGGTGGCCGCGTGCGACGAGTTCATCTACTACGACGACCTCGTGCGCGAGCAGAAGGCCCGGCGCCCGGCCCGGAAGAAGGCGGCGCCCAGGAGCGCCCCGTCGGGGGAGGGCAAGGCGTCATCCTCCGCTCAGGCGGAGGGCCGGGCCGAGGGCCAGGCCGCCGAAGACAAGCAGCAGGAAGCGATCGACCTCGTGCTGGAGACCGTCGAGGCCCTCGCCGACGAGCGCGGCGAGGACGAGACCATCTGGGGCTCGATGGTGAAGCAGACGCTCAAGCGCCGGAAGCCCGGCTTCAACGAGAGCTTCTACGGCTTCCGCTCGTTCAACCAGCTCCTCGAGGAAGCCCGCGCGCGGCACCTCCTCGACCTCGAGCGCGACGAGAAATCCGGCGGCTACATCGTGCGTCCCGCCCAGGATTGAGCCGGGACGCCCGCTAGGCTGATTTCCGCGCCGGCTCCGCACGCGCCGCGGGCGCCCGCGGCGCATTTCTTTCGACGGCGCCTCAGGCGATCGGCGGGCGCCGCGCGCCGGCCTTGGTCTCGCGCTCGAAGGCGTGCGCCACCTGCAGGACCGCGAAATCCTCCCGATAGCGCCCGACGATCTGCAGGCCCACGGGGAGCGGGGGATCGTCGCCCGTGAATCCCGCCGGCACCGAGATCGCGGGGTGGCTCGTGACCGTCACGTAGTAAGCGGTCTTCATCCAGTCGATGTAGGTCGCGAGCTTCACGCCGTTGATCGCGGCGACGTAGGGCTCGCTCGCGGGAAACGGGGGCACCTGGTTCACCGGGAGGCAGAGGAACTCGTAGCGCTCCATGAATTCGCGCATCCGGCGGTAGAGGTCCGAGCGCAACGCCATCGCGCGGGCGATGCGCGGGCCGTCGAGCTTCATGCCCTCCTCGACGTTCCAGACCACGGTGTCCTTCATCTGCGACCGGTGCTTCTCGAGGAGCGGACCGCAGCGCTGCACGAAGCCCAGCGCCCGCAGCACGCGGAACACCTCGTCCGCGCCGCGCAGGTCCGGATGCGCATCCTCGACGGTGCAGCCCAGGTCCTCCAGGACGCGGCGCCCGCGCTCGAGCACGGCCGTCACGCGCGGATCGACCGGGATGTCGTCGTCTCCGGCGAGGCGCCCGCCCGCGGCGCTCCACCACGCGACGCGCACCTTCCGGAAATCCCGCGCGAGCGGCTTCGCGAAGCGGCTCCCCGGCTCCGCGATCGAGATGGGCGACCTCGCATCCGGACCCGCCATGGCCGAAAGGAGGAACGCCGCGTCGTCCACGGAGCGCGCGATGGGCCCCAGGACCGAGAGCGTCGCCCACGCGTCCGTGGCGGGATACGACGGCACGCGGCCGGGCGTGGGCCGGAATCCCACGACGTTGTTGAAGTTGCCGGGATTGCGGAGGCTCCCGCCCAGGTCCGAGCCATCCGCGAACGGCAGCATCCCGCACGCGACCGCCACCGCCGCGCCGCCGGACGAGCCGCCGCAGGTCTTCGAGAGGTCCCACGGATTGCGCGTCGTCCCGAAAACCGGGTTGAAGGTCTGGCTCCCGGCCGCGAATTCCGGGGTGTTGGTCTTGCCGATCGTGATCGCGCCGGCGGCGGTGAGGCGCTCCACGAGGAGGTGGTCCTCGGCCGGCACGTTGTCCGCGTAGATGGGCGAGCCGTACGTGGTGCGGATGCCCTTCGTGGCGATCATGTCCTTGTAGGCGATCGGAAGCCCCGCGAGGACCGGGAGCTCCCCGCCGCGGCGCCGGCGCGCGTCGATCCGCCGCGCCTCCCCGAGCGCCCGGTCCGGGAGGAAAGTGACGATCGCGTTCACCTTCGGGTTCACCTTCTCGGCCTGCGCGATGAAGGCGCGCACGACTTCCACGGCGGAGACCGCCCGCGTGCGCAGCAGCCGCGCGAGGCGGCGGGCGGGGATGAAGGCGAGCTCGGCGCTGTCCATGGGGCGATTGTGCTCCGGGTTATGGTATGATTCACCTGCAGGACTACATCAAGCAGTGAAGTCTCAGTGCCCACTCCCTACCCGCCCGAAACCGGCGGCGTCCGAAGCGGTAGCCAATTCCCTTCCTTGATCGTCGTGACCCGTTTCCGGGTCGGGCTCACCCGGATAAACCGACAGTAGAGGGAATTACACAATGGCTTCAGGTACCGTCAAGTGGTTCAACGACGCGAAGGGCTTCGGCTTCATCACCCCGGACGATGGCAGCAAGGATCTCTTTGCCCATCACACCGAGATCCAGATGGGCGGCTTCAAGTCGCTGAAGGAAGGCCAGAAGGTCGAGTTCGACGTCACGCAAGGCCCGAAGGGCCCGGCCGCGTCGAAGATCCGCGCCGTCTGAGCATGTAGCATCCGCGGGGCATCGCTTCCGCGCGCGAAAAGGCCCGGGTGACCGGGCCTTTTTCTTTTTGAAACGAGAGGAGCAACGCCATGGCTACGGGAATCGTCCGGTTCTTCAACGACGCGAAGGGCTTCGGCCTCATCACGCCCGACATCGAGGGGCCCGCGCTCTTCGTCCACCAGTCCGCCATCCGCACGCCCGGCGTGAAGAAGCTGAAGCCCACGCAGCGGGTCGAGTTCGAGATCGAGAACCGTCCCGAGGGCCCGACGATCACGAATCTGCGCACGCTCGCCTGAGGGGGGAGAAAGGATTTTCGTCCCTGTCTTCGATCGAAGACACCCTGCCCGCGACGAGCCCGGATTTCCGGGGCCAAGCGGAGGCACGGATCCTGCAACGGGAAAAGCGGCGGCCGAGGGCCGCCGTTCTTTTTCAACGCTTCGAGAGGAACCTGCCATGACGAGAATTTCCACCCTGACGATGTCGTCCCTGCTGGCCATCGGAACGAGCGCGGTCGCGCAGGATACGGCCACCACGACGGGCGCGAATGAATCGGGATCTTCGATTTCCAATCCGGCCGGCATCGCGACGCTTCCCGGCCGGAGCGCCGAGGAGGCGACGCCGCCCTTGCCGGCGGCGCCCGTCGAACGCACGGAGCGCGTCGAGCCCGCGGAGCCGGTGGAGGCGGCCCCGGCGACCGAGCCCGCGATCTCCGAGGATCGCACCCCCGACGAGGGCGCCAGCGCGACCACCGGGGCCGACACGTCGACCACCGCGAGCCCGGGCCTCTACGGGCACGCCAATCCGGGCCTGGGGAGCCCGAGCTCGCAGCGCCGATAAGCCTTCTCGGTCCTGATTCCCGCTTGCTTGATGACGGGCCACCACTAGTCGATCTCCGACTTGTGGTGCGCCCGCCGCCGTGGGGCCCCGGCGGCGAAGGGCACGATGACGGTGACGTCACCCGTGCGTGGAAAGGATCGGCGCCGAGAGGAGCTCGCGCAGCACCGCCGGGTCCACCGGCTTCAGCACGTGCACGTCGAAGCCCGCGTCGATCGCGCGCGCGCGGTCCGCGGCCTGGCCGTATCCCGTCACCGCGATGAGGCGCACGTGGCGCGCCCATTGCGAGCCCTCGCGCCGGATCTGCCGCGCGACCTGGTAGCCGTCGAATCCCGGAAGGCCGATGTCGATGAGCACCACGTCCGGCTGGTCCTCGCGCGCGCGGTGCAGGCCCTCCGGCCCGTTCGCGGCGTAGATCACCTCGTGGTTCCACGCGCGGATCAGCATGCCCAGCGAATCCCGGGCGTCGGCGCGGTCCTCGACGACGAGGATGCGCGCCGGAAGCGAGGCGGGGTCGACTTCCGGCACGAAGGCGTCGCCGCGCTGCGACTCGGGGTCGAGCGGGAGCCGCACCTCGAAGCGCGAGCCGCATCCCAGTCCCCCGCTCGTCGCGCGGACCGACCCGCCGTGGAGCTCCACCAGCCGCTTGACGAGCGTGAGCCCGATGCCCAGGCCGCCGTCCGTGCGCGCGGAGCTGACGGCGCCCTGCGTGAAGAGGTCGAAGATCGACTCGATCATCTCCGGCTTGATGCCGACGCCGTTGTCCGAGACGCAGACGCGCGCCTCGCCGCCCTCGGCCGATGCCTCGACCTCGATCGTGCCGCCGTCCGGGGTGAATTTCGCCGCGTTCACGATGAGGTTGCCGATCACCTGCTCGAGGCGCACCGGGTCGGCCCGCACCGGGATCGGATGCCGCGACGGCCGGACGCGCACGTCGTGGCGGTGGCTCGACGTCATGGCCGCGCACGCCTCCACCGCGGAGGCGATGCCGTCGTTCAGGTCCACCCGCTGCAGCCGCAGCTCCACCTTGCCGCGCTCGAGGCGCGACACGTCGAGGAGGTCGTCCACCAGGCGCGAGATGTGCCGGGACTGTTTCTCGATCATGCCGCGGCACTTGAGGAAGAGCGGATCCGCGTTCTCGAGCGTCCCCAGGAGGTACACGGCGTTCCGGATGGGTGCCAGCGGGTTCCTCAGCTCGTGCGCGAGCATCGCGAGGAACTCGTCGCGCTGCCGCACCGCCTCGTCGCGGAGCGCGATCAGGTCGCGCACCTCGACCTGGCGCTGGCGCGAGCGAAGCGCCACGTTCACCGCGGAGACGAGCGTCACGGGATGGAGCGGGCGCTGCAGCACGGTCACGTTCCCCGAGCGCGAGAAGACGGCGTCCACCAGCGCGGAGAGCGAGCGCTCGCCGCTCGCGATGAGGATGATCGGGAGGTCGGACCACGCGGGCTGCGCGTGGAGCGCCTCCTGGAGCGCTTGGATCTCCGGCTCGACGAGCGCTTCCTCCACCAGCAGCACGCAGCCGATGGCGGTGCCCACGAGCGCTCCCAGCTCCGGGAGGCTCCTGCAGACGAGCGTCTCCATGCCGCGCGCGGCGAGGAAGCCCACGGTGAGGCCGCTGTCCGCCTCGTTGGGCGTGACGACGACGACCTTCATCGGCCCGCGCGTGCCTTCATGCCAGCTCGCTCGCCGCGGCCGTCTGGCCGCCCAGGAAGCGCGGGACCCCGGTCATCACGCCCTCGAAATCCACGAGCGGCGGGCCCACGGCGATGCCTTTCTCCGTCATCCTCAGCTCGCGGATCGTGTCCTCGTGCCGGCCGCTGCGCTTCTTGATGATCGACACGGCCTTCTTCATCGCCCCGCGCGCCTCGAAGAAGCGCGTGAGGAGCACCGTGTCCGCGAGATAGCTCACGTCGACGGGCGTCCCCATGGTGCCCACCAGGCCGTGCTGCGCGAGCACCATGATCGTCGCGACCCCCTTCTGGTTGAGGTAGCTCAGGAGCTCGTGCAGGTGGAGGTGCAGGTACTCTTCCTGCGGCATCGCGTTCACGTAGCCGTTGAGGCTGTCCAGCACGACGAGGCGCACGCTGTCCGCCTTCACCCCCTGGATGATCTCGTTGGCGAGCTCGCCCGGCGCGATCTCGGCGGGGTCGATCTGCCGGATGCTGAGGAGCCCCGAGCGCATGGCGCCGCCGAAATCGAGCCCCAGCTCGCGCGCGCGGTTCACCAGGATGCCGGTGATCTCGTCGAAGGCGAAGTAGAGGACGCGATGGCCTTTCGCCGCCGCCTGCGCCGCGAACATGCAGGCGATGGTCGACTTGCCGCTCCCGGCCGGGCCCATGAAGAGCGTGCCGGTGCCCGCGTGGAGGCCCCCGCCGAAGACCTGGTCGAGCTGGGCGTCGCCGCTGCGGAAGAGCTCGTGGCGCTCGCTCGGCGCGTGGTCGGAGGCCACGAGCCGCGGAAAGACCGTGATGCCGCCGTGCTTGATCACGTAGTCGTGGTTCCCCTCGCGGAAGATCGAGCCGCGAATCTTCGCGATGGAGAGGAACCGGCGGTTGATGCCGAACTTGAGCGGCACGATCTGCATCGTGATCATCCCGTGGACGATGCTCTGCACGTGCGCGTCCTGCGCCGTGGCGCTGCGGTCGTCCAGGAGGAGCACCGTGCAGCTCGCGGTGGCGAAGTGGTGCTTGAACGCGAGGATCTGCCGGCGGTAGCGCAGCGGGTTCTGCGCCATGAGCCGCATCTCCGAGAGCGAGTCGAGGACCATCCGCGCCGGCTTCACGCGGTCGAACTCGGCGACGAGGAGGCTGCTCAAGCCCGTGAACTCGACCTCGGCCGGCTGGAAGAGCGTGTTCTGGGCGCGCGTGGTGAAGAGATCCTCGACCTGCGAGAGCTCGACCATGTCGATGCCCTCGAGGCTCCAGCCGTGGGATTCCGCGACGGCTTCCATCTCGCTGCGGGTTTCGGAGAGCGTCACGTAGAGGCAGCGCTCGCCCCGCCGGGCCCCCTCGATCAGGAACTGCATCGCGAGGGTCGTCTTGCCCACGCCGGGGCTGCCGTCGACAAGGTACATGCGGTCGGCCGCGAGGCCGCCGAAAAGGATGTCGTCGAGGCCCGTGATACCCGTGGGGCTCCGCCTGACTTCGCGGCGTGGCACGTTTTCCCTCCCTCGGACGAATCGTTCACTATAGGCCCCGGCTCCCCGTGTTGCCTGTAGGAGACGTCCCACAAGGGGTTGAAACCGCCGCGGCCCGCATCCACGTGCCGTGCATGTCCTTCGCGATCGTGGTCCTCGCCGCCGGGCTGGTCGTCGCATGGCTGGTGGGCGAGCCCTTTTGGGTGCGGCGGCGGCGCGAAAGGGTGGGCGCGCGTCCATTCCCCGCGGCGTGGCGGACGATCCTCGATCGGCGGGTCCCCTACCTCCGGCGCCTTCCGGCGGCGCTCCGGCGCCAGCTCGAGCGGCACATCCTGGTCTTCCTCGCGGAGAAGCGGTTCGCCGGCTGCGCGGGCCTCGAGATCACCGACGAGATCCGCGTGACCATCGCCGCGCAGGCGTGCCTTCTCCTGGTGGGCAGGCGGACCCCGGGCTTTCCCGGGCTGCGGGAAGTCCTCGTCTACCCCGGCGCCTTCGTGGTGGAACGCTTCCATCCGGTCGCCGCCGGAAGCGTGGTCCTGCAATCGCAGGAGCCGCGCGTCCTTTCGGGCGAGTCTTGGACGCACGGCCAGGTGGTCCTCTCCTGGGAAAGCGTCCTCGAAGGCGCCGCCCTGCCGGACGACGGGCGGAACGTCGTGATCCACGAGTTCGCCCACCAGCTCGACCAGGAGAAGGGCTATGCGAACGGCGCGCCCTGGCTCGGGCGCAAGGGCCGCTATCCCCCCTGGTCGCGTGTGCTGGGCGAGGAATACGCCCGCCTGCAATACCGGACGGCCGTGGGCGAGCCCTCGCTATTGGGCGCGTACGGCGCCACCAGTCCCGCGGAATTCTTCGCGGTCGCCTCGGAGGTCTTCTTCGAGCGGCCGCGCGAGATGGCGGCGCTGCATCCGGTCCTCTACGGCGAGCTCGCCATGCTCTATCGCCTGGATCCCGCGCGCTGGGGCGCGTAGGGCTCACGCGTTCCGGACGAAAAAAAACGGCGCGAATGCTCCCGCGCCGTCCGGTGAGGCTTTTGTCCTACTGGCGCCGGGGATCGTTCGGATGGTTGTCAGCGCGATCGGGCGTGCCATCGTGGTCGCTGTCGCGCGACCAGCCGCCGTGCTGCATGGTCCACTTGTTGTTGTGGGAATTCTGCACCCAGCGGCTGTTCTCGTAGCGGTAGCCCGGGCGCTCGGCCTCGTAGCGTCCCGCGACCCACTGGTGCTTGCCCTTGATCCATTGCCAGTTGCCCGGGACGATGATGTAGCCGGAGCGCGGCTCCATGTGCTCGACGCGCCGCGCGGGCGGATCGAGGGTCACGTAGATTTCGGCGAAGGCGGGGAGCGAGGCGGCGGCGAAGGCCACGGCCATCGATGCGGCGATGAGTGTCTTGTGGTTCATGGCTTTCTCCTGGGGAATTGCAGGGCCCACTGTAGGCTCCCCGGAAACCCGCGTCGGTACGGTGGCGCACACGGCGCGCCTCGGGCCTAGGCCACGTCGAACACCCGGATCCCGTCCCGCCCCCTGCGCGCCTTCCGGAGCTGCGGATGCGCGAACGTCCGCCGCGCGATCTCCCGCCCCGCTTCCCAGAGCTCGTTCACCGTCGCGCGCGAGAACTCGTAGTCCTTCGACGACGAGGTGTAGCGGTAGCGCCGGTTGATCATGTGCACGAGGTCGATCCTGCAGCCTCCCGCCATGGCGCCCATGTCCTTCGCGAGCAGCGTGTTCAGGCGCGTCTTGCTCGAGTAGACGATGTCCTTCTGGCGCTCCATCACCTGGTCCAGCGTCCGCGGGCGCTCGCCGCGCGCGCTGAAGAGGTCGACCTGCACGATGAGGCCGCGAAGGTCCGGGGAATCGTCCAGCACGTACCAGAGCGGGGTGTTGGAGACGAGGCCGCCGTCCCAGTACTCCTCGCCGTCGATCTCCACGGGGGCGAAGGCGGGCGGCAGCGCCGTGCTCGCCATGACGTGCGCGTGGCCGACCCGCTCGCGCGCGTTGTCGAAGTAGCGCGAGTTGCCGCTCGTGACGTTCACCGAGCCCGCGCTGTAGCGAACGACTTCGGGGCGATTGAGCAGGTCGAGGTCGACCATGCGCTCGAGCGTCTGCCGCAGGGGCGTGGAATCGTAGACGCTCAACGCCCCGGCTGCGCCCGGCGGCATGAGCTCCGGCGGCGGGAAGCGCGGCGAGTAGAGCCCCGGCACCCCGAAGGTGGCGCTCAGCAGGGCGCTCGTGCGGTTGAAGGCGCTGTGCCACGGGTCGAAGAAGGTGGGCGCGCTCCCCGGCAGGCTCGACGAGACGAGGTCCCAGAACTCGCGCAGCCGCTTCGTGCGGTGGCCCACGGCGTTTCCCACGATGATCGCGCCGTTCACGGCGCCGATCGAGACGCCCGCGACCCAGTCGGGCGCGAGGCCCGCCTCGTCCATGCCCTCGAAGACGCCCGCCTGGTAGGCGCCGAGCGCGCCGCCGCCCTGGAGGACGAGCACGATGTAGTCGTATTTCCTGCGCCGGGGACGCGGAGACCGGGGCATGCCGCTACCTCTTCTCGATCCGCCGGTCCGGCACGAACCACATCGCCGCCACCAGGACGTAGAGGGCGAACGCGATCCACCACTGCACGAACGCGAGCGGGATCGCGACGGCGTAGATCGCGACCGACGCCTTGCCCTTCCTGTCGTCGCGCAGCGATCTGGCGATGAGCGATTGCTTTCCGTGGATCGTCACGAGGCAGCGCGTGAGGAGCACGAACGCGAGGCCCGAGAACATCAGCACGACGCCGTAGAGCGCCACCGGCCAGGGCGCGAAGTGGTTCTCGCTCACCCAGCCCGTCACGAAGGGGACGAGCGAGAGCCAGAAGAGCAGGTGCAGGTTGGCCCAGAGGATCGAGCCGTTGATGCGCTCCACCGCGTGCATCAGGTGATGGTGGTTGTTCCAGTAGATCCCCACGTACACGTAGCTCAGCACGTACGCCAGGAAGACCGGCACGAGCGGTTTCAGCGACTCGAAATCGGCGCCGTGAGGCACCTTCATCTCGAGCACCATGATGGTGATGATGACGGCGATCACGCCGTCGCTGAAGGCTTCGAGGCGGGACTTGGGCATCGCGGGGCTCACTCTCGGGAGGATCGCGCGATTATCGCCGACGCGCCGGGAACCCGTCGGCCCCCGCTCGGCCAAAGCACCATGATCCGCAAGCTCAAGACCGGCGAATACCGCCTCTATTCGCGCAAGGCCGACCCGAAGACGGGCAGGCGCCGCAACCTGGGCACCTTCCCCTCGCTCGCGGGCGCGAAGAAGCACGAACGCGAGGTCCAGTATTTCAAGCGGCACTGAGGGGGGTGGGGTCGGCCGCGCCTTCATCCGAAACACGCCGATTCCGCCGAGGCACCCTTCCGGTGGTACTATTCGCATGCAGGATCGTCAAGCAGTGAAGTGAAGTCTCAGTCTCCCATCCCGTGCCGCGCTCGCGGCGTCGAAGTGGCAGTCAATTCCCTCCCCTTGATCATCGTGACCCGTCGCCGGGGTCGGGCTTCGCCCTGGCAATCAATGGAAGGCAATCGAACATGGCTACCGGTACCGTCAAGTTTTTCAGCGACGCCAAGGGCTTCGGCTTCATCACCCCGGATGCGGGCGGCAAGGACATCTTCGCCCACCACACCGAGATCCAGATGGACGGCTACAAGTCCCTCAAGGAGATGCAGAAGGTGGAATTCGAGGTGCGCGACGGCCCGAAGGGTCCCGCCGCGTCGAACATCCGCATCGTGGAATAAGCGGTCTTCCCCGGCGCGAAGAAGGCCCGGGCGACCGGGCCTTTCCGCATCCGAGGATCCTCCATGCAAGTTCCCAAGCGCCTGCAGCCGCTCCTCGAGGAGGGCGTCATCGACGGGGTCGTCCGCCAGCTCATGAGCGGGAAGGAGGCGATGGTCTTCGTCGTGCGCTCCGGCGGCGAGACGCGCTGCGCGAAGGTCTACAAGGAAGCCGACCGGCGCAGCTTCCGCCAGGCGGTCGACTACACCGAGAACCGGAAGACCAAGAACTCGCGCGAGGCGCGCGCGATGGCCAAGCGCACGCGCTTCGGGCGCGCCGCGCAGGAGCGCGCATGGCGCAGCGCCGAAGTCGATGCCCTCCATCGCCTGGCCGCCGCCGGCGTGCGCGTGCCCCGGCCGTACAACTTCCACGAAGGCGTCCTCATCATGGAGCTGGTCGCCGACGCGGAGGGCAATGCGGCGCCGCGGTTGAACGACGTCGAGCTCACGCCCGCCGAAGCGCGCGATTTCCATGCGCGGCTGGTGGCCGAGGTGGTCCGGATGCTCTGCGCGGGCGTGATCCACGGCGACCTGAGCGAGTTCAACGTGCTCGCGGGGGCGGACGGTCCCGTGATCATCGACCTCCCCCAGGCCGTGGACGCCGCCGGCAACAACCACGCGGCCGCGATGCTCGCGCGCGACGTCGCGAACCTGCGCGACTTCTTCGGCCGCTGGGCCCCCGAGATCCTCGCGACGAACTATGGCGGCGAGATCTGGGCCGCCTACGAGGCGGGGACCCTCACGCCGGACATGCCGCTCACGGGCCTCTTCCGCCGGGAAGAGAAGGACGTGGACCTCGAGGGCGTCGTGCGGGAGATCGGGGATGCGCAGCGCGAGGAAGCGGCCAGGGTTCTTCGCATGCAGGAGTCGCAATAGCTCCGGCTGGCCGGGCAGGCGGTTTTACCCATTCCAGGAAAGAGCACCGATTCCCTCGAATCAGACGTGGCAGCCCGCGAAGAGGGAGCTCGAATTCTTCCGTGCACGAGCGAATTCGGCAGATGTGATTCTCTCGGCGGCTTCGATGGTGTTCCAGATGAGCATCGTCACGGTCATCGGACCCACGCCCCCGGGGACGGGGGTGATATACGAGGCTTTCTCCTTGACCGTATCGAATTCGACGTCTCCCACGAGACGGCCATCCGGCATTCGATTGATCCCCACGTCCACGACCACCGCCCCGGTCCTCACCATCTGAGGCAGGATCAGGCTCGGCTTGCCGGCCGCCACGACGAGAATATCGGCGAGGATCGTGTACTGCGCGAGATCCCGTGTCTTGACGTGGCAAATCGATACGGTCGCCTCCTTGCGCAGCAGCATCATCGCCATCGGCTTTCCCACGATGTTGCTGGCACCCACGACCACCACGTTCTTGCCCTCGACGGAAATCCCCTCGTATTCGAGGAGGAGCTGGACGCCGAATGGCGTGCATGGCGGGAATACCGTTCTTTCCTCGCCGATCACCAATCCGCCCACGTTGTAGAGGTGGAATCCATCGACGTCCTTTTCGATGGCGATCGCTTCGAGCATTCGCCGCATGTCGAAATGGGCGGGCAAGGGCAGCTGGACGATGATGCCATGGATCCCCGGATTCACGTTCAGCGAATGAATGCATTCGAGAACCTGCTCTTCGCGAACGCCTTGGGGGAACTCGACGACCTCGGAGTGCAGCCCCACCTCGGCGCACGCCTTGATCTTTCGGCGGACGTAAATCAAGGAGGCCGGGTTCTGGCCGATCAGCACCACCGCAAGGCCCGGCACGACCCCCTTCGCCTTCAGGCGCTCGACACGCGGGACGAGATCCGCCCGTACGCGCTTGGCGATTGCATTTCCATCGATGATCTTCGCGGTCATTCGAATCGCGTCGCGCTTCGAAGCGAGCTCAGACCTTCAGGCGCTCGGGAGTCATGACGACGATTGCTCGCTTGCTGACTCGTATGATTCCCCTCTTCTCGAGGGCGTGCAGTTCCATCGTCACCCACTGCCTTGAGGCGCCAACCATATTGGCGATGGCTTCGTGCGTAAAGGGAGCTCGCAGGACGATCCCCTCCGGCTCCCGGGTGCCGTACACATTCATCAACGTGCCTACCGCCTCTACGATGCGCTCGCTCACACTCATGGTGCCCAGCATCTGAACCATGCCGGAAAAGCATTTGCCCTTGAATTCGAGCGCTTCGATCACCCGAAGCGCGAGCTGCGGGATCTCCTGGATCAGGGATCGAAGCACCGAGGTCTTCAGGACAAGCACCTCCGTCGGAACCACAGCCTCGCCGGACCAGAGATGCACCCCGTCGCTCAGGACCTCCGGCGTTCCGACCAGGTTTCCCGGCCGCCAGTAGGCTAACGTGATCTCTCGGCCCTTCGGCGCGACGAAGAACGTCCGGATGATGCCGGACTGAATGATAAAGACGCCGTTGTGCGCGCTGCCTTGCATGAAGAGCAAGTCGGACTTCTTCAGTCGGCACGACTCGGCGCACGACGTGACGATCTCGACCTGCCGCGGATTGAGGCCGGCGAAGAGATTCGGCTGTGGTCCGATGAAGTTTCGGCACGGGATGCCTATGGGATCCGCGGCGGAACGGACGCTGCCCCTTCCGCCGGCCCCTTGATCGGCATTGCGCCGGGCAGCGTCAATTGCGCAGACGTGTGCCATTCGGATCGTAAAACGGTATCGTGGTGACCGTCATCTTGATGGAGTCGGACCCGTTTCCCACCGTAAGCTGGGTGCCCACTTCGGAGGCGTCCAACTGAACATAGGCCAGGGCAATCGGCTTGTTCAAGGTGGGGCTGTTCGCCATCGCAGTGATATAGCCTACCTCATGGCCGCTCGCGCTGACAGGTGTCTTCGGGGCCGCGACCTTGGTGCCGGGTTCGGCGATGAGCCCCACGAGCTTGCGGCTGTTTCCGCGCTCCTTGATCTTCCGCAGCGCGTCCCTTCCGACGAAATCGCCCTTTTCAAGCTTGACCGCTCGTCCGAGCCCGGCCTCGAAGGGGTTCGTCGCTTCGTCGATCTCCCGGTTGTAGATGTGGTACACCTTTTCAAGCCGCATGATGCCGATTGTGCGGTTTCCGCAAAGCTGCAGGCCGTGACCCTTGCCGGCTTCCTGCAACAGCTCGTACATGTACCACGCGTGCCCGGCATCGTAGAAAATCTCGTAGCCCAGTTCGCCCGTCACGCCCAGGCGCCCGACCAGGCAATCCACCTCGCCCACCTTGCCTTCCACGAATCGGTAGTACGGAAGGGCCGCGTTGGAAACGTCGAACTGGGCGACCTTCTGGAGTATGGCTCGCGACTCCGGGCCCTGAACCTCGATGCACGTCGTACCCGCCGATTGGTTGCACAAGTACGCATCCATCCCGGCGATATGCTTCTCGATCCAGGCGGATGCCTTATCGACATTGAACGCCGCGACGGTCAGGAGGTAGTGCTGCGGCCCGAGGCAGAAGACCACCAGGTCGTCGAATATTCCCCCTGATTCCGTGCACATGCTCGTATAGACGAGGTTGCCCCTTTGCGCCTTTCCGAGGTCGTTGGCACAGAGCTTCTGCACCGCCCGGAGCGCCTCGCGTCCCTTGATGTGAAACTCGCCCATGGCATGACCATCGAAAAGAATGGCCGCTTCGCGGCATGCCCGCACCTCCTCCTCCAGGGAGGAGAAGTGAGTCGGCATCTCCCAGCCGGCAAAATCGAACAAGCCCTTGGGATTGTTCTTCAGGTGCATTCCATAATGCGGTGACCGCTTGAGTAGCTTCGCCATAACGTCGTTTCCTGATCCTTTTGCTCTTTCGTTGATCGTCTCGTCCCGGTCGATACTCAAGCTCAAGGCTTGCGACGCGGAATCTCCACGCCGGGGTGCCACAGGTTGAAGTGATTGCGGTGCATATCCAGCAGCGCGCCGTCCTTGAAATACGCGTCGTAGAAATCCACGTCCGCATGACACACCTGGATGAAGTAGAGCAGATGCATCGTGTCGTTATGGGCGGGAAATTTTCCGTACTCCTCGTAGATGTACTTGCAAATGTCCTTCACGCACTGGATGCCCTCCTCGCTCGCCTGCGGTGTCAGCGCATCGAATGTCGCGTTGTCCGGCTTCTTGTGCGGCTTGACCATGCCGCGCGCTTCCCACTCCTCCATTCCCATCGTCATTCCGGCGATGGCCGCGTCCACCGCGGCGTCCATGTCCTTGTAGAACGGCGGGCAGAAGCCCTCGAAGAACCCCTCCCTCCCCACCGGATTGGGAAAAAGATCCTCCTTGTTCTGAACAAAGCGGAACCCCAGGCCCTTGCACGCCGGCGTGCCGCCGAGCGCGACCAGCGGCGTGAAACCTCCGTGGAGCCAGCCTCCGAGCCCCATGGAAGCCATGGCGAGCTGCAGAAGCTGACCCATGAACGCGCCTTCCGCGGTAAGCCAGCTCACGATGATCTTCTCGAGACGCCCGAGGGGAAGCAGCTTGTTCTTGTTCAGGAATCCATTTTTCGCCCACTTCTCGCAGCCTGCCGGCTTCATCCCGCGCCGCTCGTCGACCACGTAATAGCCGCCGGTCTCGTGGACATAGCGTCCGGACTTCGAGTCGCACATGTTGATCATCAGCTTGATCAGGTCCTTGCTGATATCGGTGACCGGCATGAACAACGTTGTTCCGGGCTTGTTCGTGACCCAATGGTTGTGCGCGAATATGCCGGGCTCCTTCGAGGGCAGATCGAGCCGTCCGTCCTGGAGCTTCACGGTGTACTTCCGGTAGAAGTCGAGCACTCGATTGCGATCGTCGAGCGACTCGTACTCGCGCATCTTGCTCATCTTGGCGTCCTGGCTCTTCACCATGTAGACGCCGGTGTCGTTCGTGAAGAAGAGCTGGGTCCGGTGAGACCCGATCGCGCTCGAATGGGGCTTGCCCACCGTCTTGACCATCCCGCCGGGATACTCGCCCTCGCAGAGGATCGGCCCCGTGGTCGCCGTGGCCGCGGCCACCAGCAGGGCCGTCTCGATCTCGTCCAAGGGGTACGGCTCCTTGTCGGACTTGTAGCCGAAGGGACCGACGTTGAGCTCCATGCCGAGGCCGAAGCGCCGCGAGCGCCGACCCATGATCGCGTCGAAGAGCGGATAATTCCACGCCGCCTCGACCTGCGGGAGAGTTGCAAAGTTTCCGGACTTCGACTCGTCGTTCATTTCATTTCTCCCAGCGCTCGAAAAGGGTTTCACGCAGCCGCGTGACGTTTCTTCTTTCTTGGAAAAGGCAGTCCTGCGACGAAGACCCAAAGCGCGCCGCTCTTCAGGATCGTTCCGGCAAGTCCCAGCGCATCCCGCCGCGTCACGCGAATTCTGGCCTCCCACACGCCCATCGCGCCGACCATGATGAGATCGCCCCCTTCGCGCTCGAACGACTTGATCTCGATCTCGAACTCGCCCGCCTGGGATTGCACCAACATGCGTATCTCCGTGACTCGAGTGAGCAGACGTTACAGTCTCCGTCGCGCTCGATCAGTCCGGCAGTTGACCAATTCGGCGCTCATAGGAAGCCACGTACTATGAATACGGAGATGCTGATCGTCATGAAGATGTAGCCCGCCACGACCAGTCGATCGGGAAGGCGGCTCGTCGTGCGGAATGATTCAGTTCGTCCCCGAAGCCAGCTTCCCAGCACGCTGGATGCTCCGCCGAACGCCGCCATGACCACGGTGATCACCCAGAGCCATAGGTCGGGTCGCTCGGCTGCCATGAGCCTTCCTAGCAGCAGCCCCCGCCGGCGAGCACCCGGACCGGCTCGACCCTCTCGCTCGCGAGCTCAAGCTGGCCATGGGCACGCCTCACTTTTCCGTAGACCATGAGCTGGCTCCCGGCCGTGATCCGCTCGTCCCGGGGAGAGACGACCACGAGCGGCATCTCCGAGACATCCTGCAGCAGGAAGCGCTCGCCGCGCGACTCGATCACGAGGCCATAGATCGCCACGGACCGGCCGACAAACTTCTCCGGGCTCCCGAATACCTCGGCGATGATGGGCGTCGCGCCCGGAGCGAGGTGCTCGACCGCTCGATCCTCCGCCGCGGCCGTCACGCTGCCCAGCATCGCGAGAGCGAGGATCCCGATGCAATGCCGACGGTCGATGCGCCGCCTCATCGCACACCTCGCGCGTCGACGCGGGACGGCCTTGCACGGGTAAAGGCGCCAGCGGCCTCCTCATAGAGGAGACCGATCGTCTTCTGCTTGAGCGCCGCGTATTTCGCCGATGCCAGAATGTCGCGCCGCTTCCGCGGCCGGGGCAAGTCGACCTCGATGACCGATTTCACGCATGCGGGCGTCGAGCCCAGGACGATGATCCGGTCGCCCAGGTAGATCGCTTCATCGATCTCGGACGTCACGAACACGATGGTCCCCTGACGCTCTTCCAGGAGCGTCAGCAAGTACTCCTGCATGAGCTCGCGCGTCATGTGGTCCAGCCCCCGGAAGGGCTCATCCATCAGCAGCAGCACGGGATCGTTGATCAACGCGCGGGCGAGCTCGCAGCGCCGCTGCATCCCCCCCGAGAGCTGCATGGGATACTTTTCCGCGAATTGAGCGAGGCCGACCGTTCCCAGCAGGTCGAGCGCCTGTTCCCTGATCTTGCGCTTCTCTTCCCCGCCGCGAACCGTCGGGCCGTACATCACGTTTTCCAGGGCGGTCATCCACGGGAATAGCGCGGTCTCCTGAAATACGACGAGACGCTCCGGGCCCGGCCCATGGACCTCTGCGCCATCCAGGAGCACGCTTCCCTTGGTCGGGGCTTCGTATCCTGCGATGAGATTGATGAGAGTGGTCTTGCCACAGCCGGATGGCCCGATGATCACCGTGAACGTGCCGGCGTCGACCTGGAACGAGCAATCTCGCAAGACCATCTTCGACGCGCTCGGCGAGCCGACGCTCTTGCTGATCGCATCGACTCTCAGGTTTCCCCTCGTCGTTCGCATGGGCGTATCCCGCTCCCGGTTCAATTCGCCGTCATCGATAAAACACGATGTGGTAGATCGCCACGGCCGCCGCGACAATGAGAACCACGAAGGGCGACATGGGGGCGATCCTCTTCATCCAGTGGCTCTGCCCGTCTCTCATATCCTGAACGGCAGCTCCACGAAGAAGTCGAGTACGTACAGCGTTCCCGCGACCGCCGTTACTCCGCCAAGCATCAATCTCAAGAGGTGTTCGGGGACGGAGCGTTGTGCCTTGGCCGCGAGCCAGGCCCCCAGCACCCCGCCGGCCGCGGCGAAGAGACCCCAGGACCACTCAGGATCGATGTACGCATGCGCGACAAGCGGCATCATGACGGCATACGTGAAGAGTCCTACCGCGGCGTTGACAATCACATACGGAATGGTGATCGCCACCAGGACGTACATCGGCAGCTGATAGGCCGTCACCAGGATGGGCACGAGCAAAAATCCGCCTCCGACGCCGAGCGCGGAGCCGATCGCGCCCACACCCGCCCCGGTGAGGAACAGCCCGGACTTGCCCAGCGTCCATCTCTCTCCACCACATCCGATGACCAGGCGACCTCCGGTGTCCTGGAGCGTTTCGATATTTGCGGCGGCATCCTGTGCGGAAGCGGATTCACGTCCTTGCCGGAATGCGCCCTTCAGCAAGTGCACGCCCATGATGGCGAGCGCCGCGCCAACCAGCAGCCGGAACGGCCTGGGCTCGGAAAAGACGGTCAACCGGAGAAATGGTCCCAGCATGCCGCCCAGAAGGCCGCCGATGCAGACCCATTTTGCGATTGCGAGATTCCACTGACCGGTTCGCCGGAAGCCGAGCAGCGCTCCGATCGGGTTGAGAAACGACAGCACCAGCGTTGTCGGCGTGATCGCGGGAGATGTGAATTGCAGAATCGACATGCTGTACGCGAGCGCGAAGATTCCCGCCGCCTGCCCCACGAGCGCCATGGTGTAGCCGGTCCACAATCCCATCCAGAAGATGTGCCAGTTCGGGACCCTCACGCCGGCGAGGGGGAACGGACGGTCCGCGCCGGGGAGGAAGCCGTGCTGCCACTGCGCGGCTACGTAACCCGCGACGAGAAGGGCACAGACCACGGGCACGACAAAGAAGGCGAATTCCCGCGTGGCCGAGTGCGCGGAGCGCAGGGGCTGGATCGGTGCACTGGCCGGGGCGATCTTCATCGTGCCATCAAAACAGCCGCTGCCAGGGGGTGATCGCCTGGCCGAGCGCCCGGATCAGCGCGCTCGATATGTATCCCGCGATGCCGATGGAGACCATGCAGACGATCACCTGGTCCATCGCGTTGATCTCGAACGACTGCCAAAGGAGGTATCCCAATCCATTGTTCCCGGCGATCATCTCCGATGCGACCACCATTTCCCAGGAAATGCCCATGCCGACGGCCATACCGGTGACGATGGACGGGGCAGCGGCCGGAAGGACGATCTTCCAGAAAATATGATGCGGCTTCGAGCCGAGCGACAGGGCGGCACGCTTGTATGCCACATCGATGTTCGAGGCTCCGCCGATGGTGTTCAGCAGCACGATCCAGAACGCGCCCAGCCAGACGATCGCGACAACGCTCAGCTCACGGGTCGGCCAGAAGATGATTGCGACCGGAATCCAGGCGACCGGTGGGATGGGTCGGAGCATCTCGATGATCGGAAAGCTGGTGTAGAACGTCGTGCGGCTCATCGCCATCGCAAGCCCGAGCGGAATGCCGACGATTTGCGCTGCCACGAATCCAAACGTGATACGGCGCAGGCTCAACCACCAGGCCTCGGCATATTTCGGCGATGTCACAAGGTCGCTGGCGCCCGTAACGACATCGGTGATCGAAGGCAGCGAGTTGAGATAGGGAATGTTCCAGGTCTTGGCGAACTGCCACACGAGCGCGAACGTGCCGAGCGAAACGAACCACAGCAGCAACTCCAGGTTCCATCGCCGCGCGGCCCAGCGGCGAACCCGCAGCAGCGGCCGCGGCTGTGTGATGCTGCTCACGCGAGCTCCCTTTCACCCGCCCGGAAGGCCTTCATGGCCTCCTCGTGGATGAGCGCCTCCAACTCGCCGTAAAGCCGGAGAAATTCCGGGCTCGTCAGAAGCGTGTGGTCCCGCGGCCTCGGCAGGCCGGTCTTCACGATTCTCTTCACGGTTCCGGGCCGCGTGGACATCACGACCACGACGTCGGCGAGGAAGATTGCCTCTTCCAGATCGTGGGTAATGAAGAAGACGGTTTTTGGAATGGCGTCGTAGACCTCGAGGAGGAATTCCTGGACCACGCTCTTCGTGAGCGCGTCGAGCGCGCGGAACGGCTCGTCCATGAGGAGAACCTTGGGATTGTTCATCAAGGCCCGGACGATCTCGACGCGCCGCTTCTGACCGCCCGAGAGCTGCCCCGGAAACTGGTCTTCGATGCCGGACAGTCCGACCTTCGCCATGAGCTCTCGTGCCTTGGTCTGCGCCTCGGCTCGGGACATTCGGCCCTGCTGGACAGGCCCGCAGCTCACGTTCCAGAGCACTGTCTTCCACGGGAAGAGCGCACCGTTCTGAAACACCACCATGCGGCCGGGACCCGGTTTGGCCGATACGCCCCGCCCCGCGATCCGCTCCCCGTCGAGAAAGATCTCGCCCGACGTCAATCCGTCGAATCCCGCCACGGAATTGAGGAGCGTCGTCTTCCCGCACCCGGACGGCCCGACCACGACGCAGAAGGCATTCTCCCGAATGTCGAACGTGATTCCATCCATCGCCACCACGTTGAGCCCCCCGGGGTCGTAGACCTTGCCTGCGTTGCAGATGCTCAGCGCACCGGGCACGTCAGATCCCCCCGAGCATCGCGGCCCGCCAGCGCATCAGGCGTCTTCCGACGGCGCGCAGGGTGGCGCACGACGCCCAACCCATCATCCCGAGAGTCCCCATGTAGATCACCATCGTTTCGTACTGCTGGTAGTAGTAGGTCTGCCACACCTCGTAGCCCATGCCCGACTGACCCGAGACGATCTCGGAGGCGACGAGCGAGAACCAGCAAGCCGCCATTCCGATCTGCAGCCCGACGAATACATAGGGCAGCGCTCCCGGGATGATCACATGCAGCAGCGTGGCGGCCTCGGAGAATCCAAGGGACTTCGCGGCGCGCAGGTACGACTGGTCGATCGACCGCACTCCCAGCAGCGTATTGAGGATCGTCACGAAGAACGCCGCGAGAAACGTGAGGACGATGATCGGCGCCTCGCGCCCGGGGACGAGGACCAGCACGACCGGGATGTAAGCCAGTATCGGAATCGGGCGGAGCAGCTCCAGGATGGGGAAGGTCAAGCCGCGGAACACGCGGCGCCACCCCATGAGCAACCCGACCGGCACGCCCAGGCCGGTGGCGAGGACGAACGCGATCGCGACGCGCGTCACGCTCGACCATATGTGCTTGTAGTACTCGGCCGTGAACAGCGACGTGCCGTACGTCGGATTGCGACTCACCCATTCCCTGATCGTGCTGACGAACCCGGGAAGCCGGGCGAAGCTTCCGATCTTGAAGACATCCACCATCAGGTACCAATAGAGGATGAACCCGGCGATGCCGACGACGCCCCAGCGAAATTGAGGCCCCGAAACGAACCGCCGAAGCCGCCTCCCGAACCCTCGATCCGAGCCGCGCTTCGTCAACACGATCGATTGCGAACTCACGATCATCGGATTGTCTTCATTCGGTTCCATCCAGGCAAACGGAATCTCTGGCCCGCCAAATGACCCATGAGAGCGCGGCAGTCCGGCTACATCTTGAACAGGGCGGCGTACTCCTCGATTCGCTTGGGATCCTGAACCAGCGGATAGCCCTTCGCGAGGGGAACCGCCTTCATGCGCGCGACCGGCGAGCTCAGGCCCATCTCCTTCATCGCCTCTCTCGCGAGGCTGTCGTCGTGCGCTCCCGCCGGAATTTCCGCGGACGGCACGACCTTGATCTCGGCAAGGTACTTGACGACCTTCTTGTGCAGGTTCATCACGTCGTCATTCATCACGAACGGCTTTTCGTCCCGGATCGGTCCGCCGAAATACGGCTCCTCGAGGAGGCCGCACATCGAAAACCAGAGCGCCTTGTGGCTGAACCCCTTGACGTACTTCTGCGCGATATGGAGCACTTCCGCGTGGTTCTTGGGGTCGTAGTACCACATCTGCGTCTCGATCTCGGACTTGAGCCACGCCTTCGTAACCTCACGATTGCGTTCCATGAAATCGCGGCGACAGATGATCACGCCGGAATCCCGCTCTCCCCACGGATAGCCGGTTGCGACCAGGCGTGCGTCCCCGCTTCCTGCGACCGTGCTGACCGCCGCTCCCTGCGGATCCCACGTCGCGGCCCCATCGATCCGCTTGCCGCGAAGCTGCGTGGTAATCACGCCGATGGGCTGGTTCAAGTACTCCTTGGGCTTCGACCCTTCCGTTGCGAGCACTTCCTGAAAGAAGCGATCGGTACAGCTACCCTTCGGGCAGGCGACCACCTTTCCATCCAGCCACTTGATCGCCTCCTTCGAGCTCTTGAATTGCGGCGCATCGGGGCGCACCATGATCTGGTAGCAGTGGTACCCGCCAGGCGAGCTGCCGACGAGGGCGATGATCCGAATGTCGGCCCGATCGCGCTGGAAGGTCGCGATAAGGCCAGGCGCGTCGCCGTTGTGGCCGATCTGTGTCTTGTCGGAGACCAGCTCGCTGGTCACGATGCCGCCCTGGATCGGGTGGCTGAAGGTGACCTCGCTTCCAGGCGGGAGGTACTTCCTCCAGATGCCCTTCTCCTCGTTGATCATTCCAAACCAGCCCTGCGTCCAGTCCGGGCGCACCGCGACGTTGAACTTCGCCGCCTGCCCCTTGAGTTGTTGGCCGTAGGCGAGATCTCCCCAGGTCATTCCGTACGTCGACATCAGAGCGCCGGCGATACTGGAGGCACTCCTGACGATGAAATGTCGCCGGCCATAATTCGCGGACTTGTCGCTCTGAAAATCGCGCTTGCTCATGCTCTCCTCCAATCGTTCTTATGTGGGACCGCAGGTGCTCAGTTGTCGTTATTCATGTCCCCTTATCAGACTTCGATCAAGCTCACACAATTGGCAGACTGAGTCTGTCAAGTACCTGACAAAACCGATTTCTGGCGACGGAGGGATTTTTCTTTCGCCCCAGGTGATTCAGCTTCGTTAACGACTCGCTCTACATTCACAAGCTCGATCGGAAGATCGGGAACCGGTGTACAAGCTATCCGACCAGCGAACCTTCCGCCAGGCGGTCGACTGCAACGAGAATCGCAAGACCAAGAGCTCGCGCCAGGCGCGGCCGGTCGCTTACGCGGCTGGGGGGCTCACGCCCGAGACTCCGCTTGCCGGCGTATTCGGGCGTGAAGAGAAGGACGAGGACCTCGAGGGCGTCGTGCGGGAGATCGGAGCCGCGTCGCATTCAGCTCGTCAGCCACCTCGCAAACACCATCCATTGCGGCGTTCCCGCGAGCAGGAACCGCCCGACCTGCGTGAGCACGACGAAGCCGAAGCCCCACCCGAACGCGGGATGGAGCCTTCGATGCCGGATCGTATCGGCCACGAGGCAGCCCAGGATCAGGATGTCCGCCACGCCGAAGAACGCGGGGAGGCCGGCCGATTGCAGGGCATCGATCGGGATCCGGGAGATGGCGGCGGGAAGGATGCCCAGGGTCGCGACCAGCATGAGCCGCTTGTGGTACTCCGGCCGCCGGCGCAGCCACAGCGCCGCTCCCACGACGCCGGCGAAGAGGAGCATGTCGCCCAGCGGGATCGCGAGGAAGACCAGCGCGGGCGGCGCGCCCGGCGGCGAATGGCCCGCCTTCGCGGCCACGATCGCCGTCGTGGTTCCGACGATGAGCACGAGCGCGGCCAGCACGGCGCCGTAGGGGCCCACGCGGCGGTGGAGGTCGGTGCGACGCGAGGCGACCAGGCGCACCTGCACGAAGAAGAGGACGAACCAGGATGTCATCACGAGCCCGTGGAAGACGAGCAACCCCGTGAGCGGGAAGTGCGCGAGCATGCCGTTCAGGTAGAACGTGCGCGCGAAGCCCGCGAACACCACGAGCGCCGCAGCGAGCGCTGCCCACGTATAGAAGGGGCGATTCGCGGGACGGCGCGCGAGGGCTTCGGAATCGATCTGGGTCGTGCTCATCCAGGGCTCCTTTCTCGTCTTTGGCTGTCGAAACGGTTCAAGCGTGGCGCGCCGCCATGCGGCCGGCGCGTCCCCGGACCTCGGTGCGGAGCGACGCCGGCTTCACGACCTCCACGTCCGGTGCCAGGCGAAGGATGTCCATCGCGAGCTCCTTTTCGGAGCTGTAGGGCACGTCGAGGACGTAGCTGCCGTCCTTGTCCCAGCGCGCGCGCTGCTTCGGGTGCCATTCCTCGAGCGACACGTAGCGGGCGCGCTCCGGCGTGAAGCGCAGGGTGGCCCACTGCACGTCCTTCCCCGAGAAGATGCCGTAGCCGCTCGCGAGCGCCGCGTCGAGCCGGGCCTCCGGGACCTCCTTCGCCTTCGACGCCAGCATCGAGACCTCGCGCATCGCGTCCAGGGCGAAGCTGCGGAGATCGTTGCGCAGATGGCACCAGGCGTCAAGGTACCAGTTGTCCCGGTAGTGGGCCAGCCGCTGGGGCGAGACGTCGCGCTCCGTCACGTCGCCGCGCATGCGGTTGAAGTAGGAAAGGTGCAGGCGCTTGCGGCCGAGGACCGCGCTCGCGATCAACTCGAAGTGCCGGGGCTCGTGGCGGCGCGCGCCGAACGCGATCACGCGGATGCGCTTCCTCACCTCGTCGACGGAGCGGTCGCCCGTGGCGAGGAGCGCCGCGAGGCGCGCCTTGAGCGGGTTCACGTGCGGCCCCAGGAGCGCGGGCTCCAGGCTCTCCACGAGGTGCTCGAGGGTGAGAAGCGCCTGCGCCTCGCTCGGGCTGAACCACAGGCCGGGCAGCTCGTACTTCGGGCCCTTTCCGCCGCGTCCCTCGTCGAAGCGATAGGCCTCCTCGTCGCGATCCCAGACGATGGGCGCGTTCAGGCGGCTGCGCATGTACTCGAGGTCGCGCTTGAAGGTCGCTAGCGAGACGCCCAGCTCGGCCAGGAACTCGCCCGCCTTCACGCGGCCGCGGGACTGCAGCATCTGGTCGATCTTGTAGAACCGTTCGGTGCGGTCCATTCGTCTCGTTCCGGGCCGGGCTGCGGCATGGGAAGCTCGCGCCGTGAGCCACCCGAGGGCGATGATAATGCCGGGCAGGACATTTTGATGCAAAAAAAAAAGCACGGTCAGATTCGACCGTGCCGTTGACGCTGACGCTCGCGCCGGTGCCCGGGACGCGAGAGCGTCCCTGCCAGGTCAGTGGCGCTCGGCTTGATCCGGGACATCAGGTCGTGAGGCAGCCTCCTCCGAGGCGCGCGAGGTCGCGCCATCCTCCCGACCGCCGGCCATCGACGGCCTGGTGGACATGCTCGGTTGCACCGCCGCCTTCGCCCCGCTGGAGGCGCTCGGCTGAGGTGCCTTTGGCGTGCTGCCGGTGCCCGGGCTCGCCCTCGGCGCCGGTGCGGCGGAAGGGACGTTTGCGTTCCGGGCGGCCTGCTCGGCCTGGGCCACGTCCCGCCGGTGATGGAAATGCCGGGGCACGCCAATGAAGTCTTCGTCCACGATTACGCCGTCCGGAGAGTAGCCACTCGCGTAATCGGGGCCGTAGTAGGGGGTCTCGTAGGTGGCGCAGCCGGCGAGGACCGCGCCCAGCGCTGCGGCGCAAAGCCACGGAATCCGGGTCATGTTGTCCTCCTGCATCAGGGGTGTCTCAGTTAGGCGCCTTCCGGGAGGATCGGTTTCGCCCGTGCGGGATGGCCTGTTTGGACCACCCCGCCCGCGAGAGATCGGTGCGCCCTAGACCGTCCGCTTCCCGCGCATCGCATCGATGCTCCACGCCCCCGCGCCGGCCGCCGCGAGGAAGAGGAACAAGAAGCAGTAGACGACCGCGAGCTCTCCGCCGTTCAGCATCGGGACGAGCGGGCTGCCCCTGGGCGCATGGCTCATCCAGTAGGCGACCGCCATCTCGCCGGAGAGGATGAAGGCGACGGGCCGCGTGCACAGGCCCACCAGGATCAGCGCGCCGCCGACCAGCTCGAGGATGCCCGCGACGCCCGCGAGGGAGAAGACCTGCAGGTTCTCGAACATCTTCTGGTGCGGGATTCCCAGCAGCTTCGCGGTGCCGTGGGTGAGGTAGAGGTACCCCACGACGATTCGCATGAGGCCCAGCGCGCGCGGGGTCCAGGTGTCGAAGAAGACCTTGTCCATGGGATTTCTCCTGTGGGAAAGAGCGCCGATACTCTAGCACCATGCGCTATGATCGGCCGAACGAGCCCAACGGAGCGGCCGTGGTCACGATCCTCGTCGTCCTCATCTCGTCGCTCGCCCTGGTGGGCATCGTCTTCTTCTTCGTCCGGGGGACGCGCGCCGCTCCGGGCGAGCCCTCCGAGTATCCCTTCGAGGCGCGGGTGCCGCTGAACGACCGGGAGCGCGAGCTCTACTGGCGGCTGCGCGAGATGATGCCGGAGGGCATCGTGCTCTCCCAGGTGGGCCTGTCGCGCATCCTGCGCGTGCGCGCGGGCTACGACTTCCGCGTCTGGTTCAAGCGCATCAACCGGATGACGATCCACTTCCTCGTCTGCCGCGCCGACTCGACCATCGTCGCCGCGATCGAGCTGGACGACGCGGCGCACGGAGAAGCGGAGCGCGAGGTCGCGGACCAGCGGAAGGCGAAGGCGCTGGAGAGCGCGGGGATCCGGGTGCTGCGCTTCCGCGAGATGCCGACGGAGCGGGAGCTGCGCGAGGCGCTCGCGCCCGGCGAGGCACCTAGCGCGGGATGAGCATCTTCGCCGCGGCGACCAGCACCACCAGCAGCACGATTCCCAGGCCCAGGCTCCAGCCGATCAGCTTCTTCTCGATGGGAAGGAGCGGCTCGGCCGCCATCTTCCGGATCTCGTCGGCGATCCGCGGCTGCCCGCCGGGGTTCGGGTCCTGTTGCATGTCTCCTCCTTGGCCGCCTAGCCCGCGAGCGGCGGCTTCACGCCGCTGAAGAACACCCAGGAGATCACGAGACCCACCCAGATGATGAATCCGAAGAGGCAAACGACGTAGACCGCGGCGAGCTTGCCGATCCCCTCCTCCCAGAGCTTCCGGAAGTTGGACATCACGCCGATCGTGAAGAACGTGAGGACGAAGAAGATGCCGCGGAACGTGTTCGCCTCGCCCATCGCCGCCTTGATCTTCCCCATCGTCTCCGGCGGCGCGCCCAGGGCGAGCGCCAGGACGAGGAGGAACGTCACCACGTAGCCGATGATGAACTTGGGGAAGCGCTCCCAGATCTCGCCCGCCTTCGCCTCGCCGCCCGGGCGAACCTCGATGTGCCGCGTCCAGACGTACGCCAGCACGAACGCCCAGATGCCGATGAAGATGTCGATGAAGACCTTCACCGTCGCGGCGGTTCCGAGGACCCAGCCGGGCGCGTACCGCACGCCCTCGGCGGCGTTCCTCGCGTAGACGAGGGACTCCGTGATTGCGCCGCTCGCGACCGCCGCCCCGTCCGTCTTCACCGAGAGCGCCATCCACGCGCCGGCGACGAGCGGATCGTGCGCGAGGAAGGTCTGCGCGAGGAAGGGCAGGATCAGGAGCTCCACCACGGCGAAGATCACGACGAGCGAGGAGACCATGATCGCCACCACGGGCCGCGCGCGGATCGCGGCACCGGTCGCGATGGCCGCGGAGACGCCGCAGATCGAGATGCCGGAAGCGAGCGGCGCGGCCCACTCGCGGCTGAAGCCGAACCACACGCGGGCGACGTAGTACACGACCGACCAGAAGATGAGGTACGCCACGATGATCGAGGCCAAGCCCAGGAACATGACGGAGGTCGCGAGTGCCAGCTTCTCGGCGGCGGTGACGCCCAGGAAGCCGCCCAGGATCACGATCGCCGTCTTCACGTAGAGCTCCGGCCGCACCGCCTCGCGCATCCATTCGGCGAACGCGGGCATGAAGTTGCCGATGAAGAGGCCCCCCAGCAGGGCCACGATGAAGCCGCCCTCGGACGTGAGCTTGAGCGACCAGGAGATGCCGAACTTCCTCATGTCGGCCGGCGTGTTCACGGCGAAATTCGCCCAGCTCCCGACGATCCAGCACGCGTAGGCGAGCCAGAAGACGGCGGTGAAGCCGATCGCGAAGCGCTTCACGTCGGCCTTGAGCGCCGCGGCGCCGAGGGTCATCACGGCGAGGAGCGCCACGAAGGTCGCGACGATCGCGCCCGCGCCGCCCAGCCCCGAGTAGGCCTTCGAGACGGGAGAGAGCGCCTTCGAGGCGTCGGTCCAGACGCTCGTCGTGACGACCCAGCCCAGGATGTCCGCGCCGGCGAGGAGCCCCAGCGACAGGATGAAGATGACGAGGCCGATCCAGAGAGAGAGCCAGTCCTCGCCGAGGCCCCGGGTGCGCGTGTCCATGTGCCCTCCTCCTGTGCGCCCACCCCTCTGCCGGGAGCGGGTTCGCCGACGGCGCCACCCTATTCCGATTCTCGGCCGCTGCCAAGATGGCCGGATCAGGGAGCGAAACGGTCATGCGGCCTTCCTGCTCCTTCTCAGCAGGAGCACGAGCGGCAGCATGGCGATGAAGGTCCACGCCGTCACCTTGAAGACGTCGAGGATCGCGTTCATTTCCGCCTGCTGGCCCACCTGCGCGGCGATGAGCGCCATCGCGTGCGGGTCGGTGGCGGCGAGGTGGAGCGAGCGCAGGTACGCGGACACGGCCGGGTTGTAGAGGGTGACGTGCGCGCCCAGCTCGTTCCAGTTCACCTGGGCCTCGCGCGTCATGAGCGTCGTCACCACCGAGATCCCGGCCGCCGCCCCGATCGTGCGCACGAGGCTGTAGATGCCCGCCGCCTCCGCGGTCCGCGCCCGCGGGAGCGTCATGTACGCGATGGTCGAGAGCGGCACGAAGATGAGGCCCAGCCCCAGCCCCTGCAGGAACGCGGGCCAGATGATCCACCACGTGCCGACGTCGAGCGAGTAATGCGTCATCGCCCAGGACCCCACCGCGCTCGTGAGCATTCCGGTGCCCACCAGGAGGCGCGCGTCGATGCGCCCGACGAGGCGCCCCACCACCACCATCGCGATCGCGGTCGCCACCCCGCGGGGCGCCATGATGATGCCGGTCGTGGTGATCGGATAGCCGAGGAGTCCCTCGAGGAGGATCGGCTGCAGCACGAGGCCGCCGAAGAGGCCCAGGCCCATCGAGAGCATCACGAGGCACGCCATCGCGAAGTTCCGGTCGCGGAAGATCCGCAGGTCGAAGAGCGCCCCCGCGCCGCGCGCCACGCTGTGCCACGCGAAGCCCGCCATCCCGACGGTGCCGAGGGCGGCGGCCACGCGGATATCCATCGCCGAGAACCAGTCGGCCGTGGTCCCGCGGTCGAGCGTGTACTGGAGGCCCGCGACGCCCGCCGCGAGGAGTGCGAGGCCGGTCCAGTCCATGCGCCGCTCGCGGCGCTCGGCGCTCTTCACGTACTGCGAGGCGAGGAAGAGCGACAGGGCGCCCACCGGCACGTTGATGTAGAAGGTCCAGCGCCAGCTCGCGACGTCCGTGAGCCACCCGCCCAGCGTGGGGCCCAGCACCGGCCCCACCATGACGCCCAGGCCCCAGATCGCCATCGCCTTCCCGCGCTCCTCGAGCGGATAGGCGTCCGTCATGATGGCCTGCGAGAGCGGCACCAGCGCGGCGCCGAAGACGCCCTGCAGCAGACGGAAGCCCACGATCTCGCCCAGGTTCTGCGCGATGCCGCAGAGCGCGGAGGCGGCGACGAACCCCGTGATCGAGATGAGGAGGAATTTCTTCCGGCCGAGCGTATCCGCGAAGTAGCCGGTGAGCGGCATCACGATGGCGGACGACACGAGGTAGCTCGTGAGCACCCAGCTGATCTGGTCCGTCGTGGCGCCCAGCTCGCCCGCCATGTGCGGGAGCGCCACGTTCACGATCGTCGTGTCGAGGACCTGGATCAGCGTCGCGGACATCACCGCGAGCGTGATCATCAGGCGCTCCGCGCCGGTGGGGAGCTCCGGGTGGCCGGGCGCCGCCGCGGCGGCGGGCGCGCTCATGCCTCGTCCGACACCGCGACCAGGATGCTGCAGCGGATCCGCTCGAGGAGCGACTCCTCGTCCGACTCGCTCCACCACCGGGCGAGCCGCGTGCGGTGCTTGTGCCCCACGACGATCAGGTCCGCGCCGATCCTCTCGGCGGTCTCCGCGATGCGGTCGACGGCGCTTCCGTACTCGAGCGATCCCGCCGCCGCGACGCCGCGCTCCTTCAGCCACTGCACGCCCTCGTCGAGGAGCGCCTGGGAGCGCTCCTCCTCGCAGCGCGCGAACTCCGGGTTCACGCCCTCGGGGATGGCGGAGGAGATGTAGGTCTGGCAGATCGCGAGGAGGTAGGCCTCGCTCTTCATCGTGATCACCACGTCCGCGCCCTGGCGCAGCGCCCGCCGTCCCTCGGCGGTGCCGTCGTAGCAGAGGAGCACCTTGCGGAACATGCTAGCTCGCCTTCTCGATCCTCACCGTCGCGGTGGTCCCGATGCGCAGCTGCCTCTTCGGGTCCGGGTCCTCGATGCGCACGCGCACGGGGACGCGCTGCGTGACCTTCACCCAGTTGCCGGTGGCGTTCTGCGGCGGCAGGAGCGAGAACGCGGCGCCGCTCCCGCCGGAGAGGCTCTGCACGACGCCGTGGAAGGTGACGTCCGGGTAGACGTCCGAGGTGATCGTCGCCTTCTGCCCGGGGTGGATCTCCTTCAGCTGCGTCTCCTTGAAGTTGGCGTCGACCCAGTACTCGTCGCTCGCGATCACGACGAAGAGCGGCGTGCCCGGCTGCACGGTGTTGCCGGGTTGCAGGGTGAAATTGGCGACCATCCCGTTCACGGGGGAGGCCACGCGCGTGCGCTCGAGGTCGAGCTGGGCGGCCTTCACGGCCCCGGCGGCCGCCTGCACGGCGGCATTCTCGTCGCCGGTCTTCCCGAGGGCGCTCCGCGCCCGCTCGAGCTCCGCCTGCGCGGCCTTCACCGCGGCCTGGGCGGTGGCGAGCTGCGTGCGCGAGGTCTCCGCGGCCTGCGGCGAGAGGAACCCGCTCTTCACGAGCGCCTGGTTCCGTTCCCAGATGCTCCGCGCGTTCTCCGCCTCCGCGCGGCGCTGTGCGAGGAGCGCCTCCGCGGAGGCGACTCCCGCGCCTTCCTGCGACATCGACTGGCGCGCGAGCTCGAGCTGCGCGCGCGCCCGGTCGAGCGCGATCTGGTAGGGGACCGGGTCGATCTCGAAGAGGGGATCGCCCGCCTTCACGGCCTGCTGGTCGCGCACGTGCACCGCCACCACCGCGCCGGAGACCTGGGCCGTGACCTGCACCTGGTTCGCGTTCACGTAGGCGTCGTCCGTCGTCACGAAGCGGCTTTCCTGCAGCCAGTACCGCACGCCGAATACGGCCGCGGCGAGAAGCACGACGGCCGCGATGATCCACTTCACCGGCTTGCGCGGCCGCCGCTTCCGGTGCGCCGGGGCGGGAGCGGGAGGAGCGGGCTGGGAAGGCTGGTTCGGAGGGGCGGCGGCGGCCATTCCGTATCGTACAGCGATGGAAGGGAATCGCTCCCTTCAGCGCCAGTCGATGACGCCGAACCGGTCGTGCCCCAGGTACGTATAGAAGATGCCGACCGTCTGGCGCTGCTGGCGCCGGCCGCCGATGTCCGGGTAGTTCGCGTCGCGGCGGTTGCCGAGGTACTTGATCGACACCGCGTGCGGGCCGCGGATGCGCCAGGTGAAGGCGGCGTCGGCGCGCGCGATGTTCTCGTGGCCGCCTCTTTGCGCCGCGCCCACGCGGCTCACGTAGTACTCGCGCGCGGTGACGTCGATCGCGACGCGCGTCCCGAAGGCGAGCCGCATCCCCGCGAGCGCCTGGGGCGCGAGGCCGTAGTGGAAGTCGTTCGCGTCGGAGCTGCGGATCGTGCCCGCCGCCGCGTAGCCCACGCCGGCGAGCAGCGTGCCCTGCAGGGCGACGGCGTCCGCCAGGCGGATCTCGCCCGTCGTGCCGAGCGAGAGGCCCGTGGTCGAGATCCGGTAGGTCTGCGGGGCGATGTAGTCGTAGTTGCCGTAGAGTCCCCAGATGCCGCGCAGCCGCTCGCCCTCGGCGTACGACCGCCCCACCAGCATCCCGCGGGTCATCACGTTCTCGAAGCCGTTGGCGCTGGACGCCGTCGCCTGCAGGCTGAAGTAATCGAAGGGACGCGTGTACTCGTAGTCCCGTTTCCCGGGCAATCCGTAGTCGATGTAGAAGTCCGTGAGGAGCTCGCTTCGCTTGAGCCTCGTGGTCGACACGCCCGTGTCGTTCGCGCCCGCGCTCCCCGCGAAGCCCACCTGCAGGCGCGTGAAGTAGACCGGGTCGCGGCTGGGGAAGATGGCCCGGAATCGATCGCCGAACATGAGGCGATTGAAGCCCACCGGGGGCGAGGTCGCCGCCGCCGCGATCTCCCGCCACAGGGGCGGCAGGCCATCGTGCTCCAGGACCAGGTTCGCCATCCGGAAGAGCGCCTCGCCCAGGAACGTCCCGCCGATGCCCGTGGTGATCTGGTCGTTGCGCGAAGGCGTGGTGGTCTCGCCCGCGATCTCCCACATGGCGCTCCCCAGGAACGTGTAGCCCGCCGCCTCCCAGTAGCCCAGCCCGGAGGCCCGTGCGAAGCCGTGGTACATCGAGCCCTGGTAGGGATGTCCCAGCTGGTTCACGACGAACGGATCGCGGTCCACGACCCAGCTCGAATGCAGGTTGCGGCGGATGGAGCGCAGGTTGCTGCGGTACTCGTCGCCGATGAAATGCCGGTCGAACTGGTTCAGCAGGAAGTCGAAGCCCACGATCTCCGCGGCGGGGATCGCGTAGCTTTTCCTCTCCTCGATCTCGCGGGTGAGGTCCGGCTTCGGCGCGCGGGGCGGGGGCACGGCCTCGTCGACGGCGGCGAGCGCCCACGAAGCGGGGAGGTGGATCTCGGGGCCGGCGGCCATGGCGGCGCAGGCGAGGCAGGCCCAAAGGGCGGCGAAGAGGGTTTTCATGGTGCCCTTCTGATGCCCGCCGGCCCGCCGCGTTCCCCCGAAAGTGCACCATCTTGGCGCCCGCGAGCCTCCATGACATTTGAAAAGCGCCTCGGGCGCCCTATCCCTTGCCATGCGGCCCGCCGCCGGAGTATTAACTCGGTGGGGAAAATCGGGAGGGAGATTGAACGAGCCGGCCGTCACCGACGCGCTGCGGCAGATCCGGGACATCGTGGCCGAGGAGACGGGGGCCACGCTGCCCTCGAACGCTTGCGCCCGCGTGGAGAAGGTCCTCGAGGGGGCGCTGAAGCGCCCTTCCCTCGCGCTCCCGCCCGCGGACGACCTCGCGCACGACGTGACCATCCTCCTCGCGGACCTGCGCGGCTTCTCGGCCGTCTCCGCGAGCTATCCCGGCGCGACCGTGCTGGCACTCCTGAACCGCTGCTTCGCCGCCATGAGCGAGATCGTGCTGCGCCACGGCGGCGTGATCGACAAGTTCATGGGCGACGCGATCATGGTGCTCTTCGAGTCGCCGGGCGCCGACGAGGCCCCGCTCGCCGCCGTCTCCTGCGCGGTCGACATGCAGCTCGCGATGGAAGGCGTGAACGCGGTGAGCCGCGGCCAGGGCCTCCCGGAGCTCCATTTCGGGATCGGCATCAACACCGGGCGGGTGATCTCCGCCGTGCTGGGCTCGGAGCTCTACTCGGAATACACGGTGATCGGCGAGGAGGTGAACGTCGCCTCGCGCATCGAGTCGTTCAGCCTGCGCGGCCAGGTGCTGATCAGCGAGAGCACCTGGAAGAGGTGCAACGGCTTCGTCCAGACGGGCGAGCCGATGGATGCCTTCGTGAAGGGCAAGAGCAAGCTCGTCGTCCTGCGCGAGGTGCTGGGCATCCCGTCGCTCGGCAAGGCCGTGCCGAGACACGAGCAGCGGCGCAGCGCCCGCGTGAGGGCGGCGCTCCCCTTCTCCTACCGCATGGTCGTGAACCAGGTCGTCATCCCGGAGGCACGGCGCGGGCGCATCCTCGACATCGGCTACTACGGCGTGCTGGCCGAGGTCCCCCTCGCGCATTCGCCCTTCTCGGAGATGGTCCTCGAGTTCGACCTTCCGCTCGTGGGCGAGCGCATGACGGAGCTCTACGGCCGCGTCGTGAAGACGACGCCCACGAGGGGGAAGGCGGCGCAGGTCGGGCTGGAATTCACCTCCATGCGTCCCGAGCAGAAGGCGGCGATCCAGCTCTTCGTGCAGCTCCTCATCCAGGGTGCCGAGGCCGCCGGCGACTAGGCGGCGCCGGTGCAGGTGCCGGGGCCGACCTCTAGATCCGGCCCATCAGCAGCAGCACCACGACGATCACCAGCACGAGCCCGAGCCCTCCGCTCGGGCCGTAGCCCCAGCCGCGGCTGTGCGGCCACGTCGGGATGGCGCCCAGCAGCAGCAGCACGAGGATGATGAGCAGTATGAGTCCGATCGACATGTCGACCTCCAACGGTGGGTGTGCGTGGGGCTTGGACACCCCGGCCGCACGGGCCGGGCGTGTCACGAAGGCCTATTCCGTTGTAGGAAGCGTCCGGAAACGGATCAGAATCCGTAAAGCTCCGCGGGATTGGAGACCAGCACGCGCTGCCGTGCTTCCTCGTCGCCGATGCATTCGTGCAGCAGGTCGAGGAGCGCCGCATCGTCCGGCTTGTGGTCGCGCTCGGTCGGGTGCGGCCAGTCGCTTCCCCACACCAGGCGCTGCGGCGCGTGCGCGGCGAGCGCCTTCGCGACGCCCGCGCAATCGCCATAACGCGGGGACCCCTCGCGCGAGTCGAGGTACGGCCCCGAGATCTTCACCCAGGTCCGCCCGCGATCGAGGAGCTTCTTCACGACCGCGAAGGCGGGGTGGTGCAGGCCCTGCGGCTGCGGAAGGCGCCCCATGTGGTCGATCACGAGCGTGCCGGGCAGGCGCTCGATCAGCGCGGCCATCGCGGCGATCTGCTCACCGCGCAGGTGCAGCTGCACGTGCCAGCCGAGCGCCTGCACGCGCTGCGCGAGGGGCTCGATCATGTCCGCCGTCACGACCGCCGCGTGCGGATCGTGGAGGGAAAACCGCAGGCCCCGGATGCCCGCCTCGTGCATCGACGCCAGCTCGTCGTCGCCCACCGTAGGGTGGACCACCGCCACGCCGCGCGTGCGCTCGCGCCCGAGCTGCGCGATCGCGTCGAGCGTCACGCGGTTGTCCGTCCCGTACGCGGCGGGCTGCACGATCACGGCGCGCGTGGTCCCCAGGCGGCCCTGCAGCAGCCGGTACTCGCGCACGGAGGCGTCCGTCACCGCCCGGAGCGCCGGCCACGCCATCGGAAAGCGCGGATCGTAGATGTGGAGGTGGCAGTCGCACGCGTCCGCGGGCGGCCTGAAGCGTGGAAGCGACGTTCCCGCGGAGTTGGGGACCGTGGACATCAGGCGCCCTTCACCCTTCGTGCACCACGCCCGCGGCGACGAGCTGCGCATACCGGGCGTCGTCGACGCCGGCCCGGGCGAGGACGTCCCGGTTGTGCTCGCCCAGCCGCGGCGCCGGGGCGCGGATCGCGCCGGGCGTGCCTTCGAGTCGCGGCACGACGTGGTGCATCGGGTAGGCGCCCATGTCCGCGTCCGGGTAGTCCGCGAGGACCTCGCGCGCGATGAAGTGCGGGTCCTCGAGGAGCTGGCCCACGTCGCAGATCGGACCGATCGTCACCTCCG
>Ga0207667_10000498_pt1 | contig 51911 bp, 46 predicted proteins | sample KBSCornC52_FD_184301 | JGI IMG/M metagenome (GOLD analysis project Ga0207667, IMG submission 184301) | Corn rhizosphere microbial communities from Kellogg Biological Station, Michigan, USA - KBS Corn C5-2 (SPAdes) (version 2) | ecosystem: Host-associated > Plants > Roots > Rhizosphere > Soil ... | reverse complement strand
TCCACGCGCCGTCCTGCAGGGCGACCGCGAAGATGTACGGCACCGAGTGGTCGAGCGTCTCGCGGCTGGCCGCGGGGTCGTACTTCTGCGGGTCGCCAGCCCCCGACCCGATCACGTAGTGGGTGTGGTGGCTGGTCGCCAGCACGATCCTGTCCACGTTCGCGGGGTCTCTGAGCTCCGGATGCTGCGAGCCCAGCTTGCGCGCCAGGTCGATCCAGGCCTGCGCCTGGTACTCGGCCGAGTGCTCCTTCGTGTAGGTGTCGAGGATCGCGCGCTTGGCCTCGCCGGTCTCGGGCAGCGGCACCTCGTAGCGCCCATCAGGGCCGTCAAGCAGCCAGGCGATGACGCCGTCCTCGCCCTCCCAGATCGGGCTCGGGCTGGTCTGGCCGCGCATCGCCCGGTCGACGGCCTCGATCGCCATCTTGCCTGCGAAAGCCGGCGCGTAGGCCTTCCAGGTCGAGATCTCGCCCTTGCGCGACTGGCGGGTTGCGGTCGTGGTGTGCAGCGCCTGACCGATCGCCTGGTAGATGGTCTCGACCGGCAGGCCGAGCAGCGTGCCGATCCCGGCCGCCGCGCTCGGCCCGAGGTGGGCGACGTGGTCGATCTTGTGCGCGTGCAGGCTGATCGCCTTCACGAGATCGACCTGGATCTCGTAGCCGGTGGCGATGCCGCGCACGAGGGCGGCGCCATCCATGCCCCGATGCTGGGCGACCGCGAGGATCGGCGGGATGTTGTCGCCCGGGTGCGAGTACTCGGCGGCGAGGAAGGTGTCGTGGAAGTCGAGTTCGCGCACGGCGACCCCGTTCGCGAACGCCGCCCACTCCGGGCTGGCGTGCACCCGCGAGCCGAAGACCGTGGCTCCGGGCGCGAAGGGGTGCGCCTCGGCCTGCCCCCGCGCCGCCACCACGGGCGCGCGGCTCAGGGATGCGGTGGCCACGGCCGCATTGTCGATCACCCGGTTGACGATCATGTCGGCGACCTCGGGAGAGACCTCGACCGGATCCGCGGCAACCTCGGCGATCTTCCACGCGAGCTGTTGCTCTCGTGGCAGGCTCTCGTCGCTGCGGTACGTCCGCACGGAATGGTTCTTCATATCAGGCGCCTTCCTGGGTCGGCCGGTCAGGGCCGGGGGTGGTCTCGCCGGTCGTCCCACGCGTCGCGCGCTGCCGCAGGGTGGCGGTAATGGTGGTCAGAGAGCCGCGCAGATGCACGGCGGTTGCGGATGCCGCGAGCTCGGCATCCCCGTCGCGCACCGCCTCGCAGATCAACCGGTGCTCGGCGGCCGCCTGCACCAGGCGCTCCGGGTTGTCCTGGGCAAGGCGACGAGCGCGCACCAGGTGCACGCGCACGCTCGCGAGGGCCGACCGCATCGCCGGGTTGCCGACGGCGTCGTCCATCGCGGCATCGAATCGCGCGACCACGGCGTAGTACGCATCGGTCCCACCCGACGCGAGGGTGTCGGTCGCGTGCTCGAAGCTGTCCGCGAGCTCGGCGAAGACCGCAGGATCGCGGCGTCGCGCCGCCAATCGCGCCGCCTGCAGCTCGAGGGCCTCGCGCACCTCGAACTGCTGCGCGATGCTCTCGACCGACACGTCGGGAACGACGCCGGTGCGCCCCCGGCTGGTGTCGACGAGCCCTTCGAGCGCGAGCCGCGCCAGGGCGGCGCGAAGGGGCGTGCGCGAGACGCCGAGCCGCATGGCCAGCTCGGTCTCGCTGAGGGCGGTGCCCGGGGCGATCCGCCAGTTCAGGATGTCGTCGCGCAGCGACTCGTAAGCGAGGTCACTGGCGCGCATAGCGGCAGACTACGCCGGTTGCTCGCGCTTTGTATACAGAACGTGGATATTCGGTGGCAATCCCGGCTGAAATGTCCCGTTCTGTATTCAGCAGTCGCAATCGATCGCGTTCCGCGGGCTGGTCAGCTCATCGATCTCGCGGACGACCGGGCCGCGGTCGTCGACCACCGCGAGTCCCTCTCGCGCCCAGTACTCGAAGCCGCCGATCATCTCGCGCACCTCGTACCCGAGCCGGCTGAACTGGAGCGCCGCCTTCGTTGCGCCGTTGCATCCCGGCCCCCAGCAATAGACGACGACCGGCGTGCCCGCGGGGATCTCGGATGCTGCGCGCTCGACGATCTCGGCGGTGGGCAGGTGGGTCGCGCCGTCCGCTCGGCCCTGGTGCCAGGCGGCGTGGCCGCGGGTGTCGACGAGTACGAGCCGCTCGCCCGCCGCGAGCGCCGCGGCCACGTCGGACGGGTCGGTCTCGTACCGCAGCTTCGCGGCGAAGTGCTCAATGGCGGCAGTGGTGTCTGCGGCGGTATCCGCGGCGGCGATGGTCATGGGTCGACGCTAGCCGGGGAGCGCTCGGGCGGTGCTCGGTGCGGCGGTCACGCGTCGCCCAGAAGCTGCCAATCCGGGCGATACCCTCGGGACGGTGAGCGAGCAACCCGGCGGGCCCGAGAAGAAGCGGCGCTTCGTCGATGTCACGCCCCTGCGCGAGTCGCCGCCGTTCGCCCGGCTCTGGTTCGGGGCCGCGATCTCGGGGATCGGGGCGCAGCTCACCGTCGTGGCGGTCGGCCTGCAGATCTACGACATCACCGCGTCGACGTTCGCGGTCGCCCTGGTCGGGGGCATCTCGCTGATCCCCATGGTCATCGCCGGGCTCTGGGGCGGCGTGCTCGCCGACGCCTTCGACCGCCGCCTCGTGCTCATCATCAGTGCCCTCACCGGGTGGCTCACCACGCTCGGCTTGATCGCACTGGCCTGGGTCGAGCTCGGCTCTCACCAGCACGTGCCGATCTGGCCGTTCTACGTGCTCACCACCACGAATGCGGTGGCGGCGACCATCACCATGGCGACCCGCACCTCGGTCTACCCCCGGATCCTGCCGCAACGACTCATCGCCCCGGCGAGCGCGCTGAACGGCATCGCGTTCGGCGTGCAGCTCACCCTCGGCCCCGCGCTGGCCGGAGTGCTGGTCGCCACCACCGGCTTCACCTGGACATACACGGTCGACGCGGTGCTGTTCGCGGCCGGATTCCTCGGCATCCTGGCCCTGCCCAGGCTGCCTCCGCTCGAGAGGACCAGCGGGGCGGGATGGCGCTCTCTGAAAGACGGCGTGGCCTTCCTGGTGAGGGCGCCCAACATCCGCGCGGGCTTCCTCATCGACCTGCTCGCCATGGGACTCGGGCGCCCGTTCGTCATCCTGCCGGCCGTCGGCGCGCTGGTGATCGGCGGCGGCCCGATCACCGTCGGGATCCTGACGGCGGCAGCCGCGATCGGCACCTTCCTCACCAGTCTGTTCAGCGGACCCGTGGGGCACGTCCGCCGCTATGGCGTGGCGATCGGCGGCTCCGTCATGATCTACGGCGGCTTCGTCCTGCTGTTCGGCGTGATCATCGGCGCCATGCAGACCGGATGGTTCGGCACGGTCGGCACGAACATCTCGCAGGCCAATCCGGTCGCCCTGGTGCTCGCCGCGATCGCGCTGGCGGGCGCGGGCGCCTCGGACGAGGTGAGCACGATCTTCCGCTCGACCATGATGCTGACGGCGGCCCCCGACGGGATGCGCGGCCGCTTGCAGGGGATCTTCACCGTCGTCGTCACCGGAGGGCCGCGCATCGGCGACCTCTACATGGGAACGCTCGCGACCCTGGTCGCACTGTGGTTCCCACCCGTGCTCGGCGGACTCCTGATCGCGGCCTCTGTGGGCGTGATCCTGCGGGTGCAGAGCGGGTTCCGCCGCTACGACGCGCGGCATCCTTCGCCGTAGCCGATCCCCGTCACGTCACGGGCGTCTCCCAGCACCGAGATGCGGCCCGACCCTAGGCTGACCACGTGCCTGACCACGCTCCCGCGACCGTGCCGGATCGATCGTCGGTGCGCCGGTTGCCCGGCTGGGTGCTGCCTGCCGCCGCGGGACTGGCGTCGGTCATCCTCGGGCTCGGCGTCGCCGAACTGGCCGCGGCATTGGTCGCCCCGCAGGCAAGCCCGGTCTTCGTCGTGGGATCGCAGTTGATCGACTGGGCGCCTGCCTGGGCGAAGCAGACCGCGATCGCGCTGTTCGGCACGGGCGACAAGACGGCGCTGCTGACCGGGATCGCGATCGCGCTCGTTGTCGTCGCGGGCGCGGCCGGCGCCCTCGAGCAGTGGAAGCCTCCCCTGGGCAGGGTCATCATCGGGGCGGCGGGCGTCTTCGGGGTGGGTGCCGCGATCGCCCGGACGGGCTCGTCTCCAGCCGACATCATCCCGGCGGCCGTCGCAACGATCGTCGCGCTCATCGCTCTCGGATACCTGCTGCGCACGCTCCATGAACGCCCGCGGTCACGGCCGGTCAACCCGGCGACTCTGCGTGCGACCGGATCGCTGCGCACCCCCGGCTCGTCGACCGCCGACGCGGCCGCCGCTCAACGCGAGGAGGCCGAGCGGGTCAGCAGGCGGCGCTTCCTCGGTCTTTCGGCCGGCGCAGTCGTCGTGGGCGCGCTCGCCATGGTCGGCGGTTACGCACTGGAAGCAGGCGCTCGCGCCGCCACCGCGGCACGCAATGCCCTGAAGCTTCCTGCTGCCGCCGCGAAGGCGCCCGCCGTGCCTGCAGGTGCAGAGCTCGGCATCCCGGGCCTCGCCCGCGTGGTCTCGTCGAACGCCGAGTTCTACCGGATCGACACCGCGCTGCAGGTGCCGCAACTCGACCCAGCTCAGTGGCAGCTGAAGATCACCGGCATGGTCGAGAAGCCGCTGAGCATCAGCTTCGCCGAACTGCTTGCCCTCCCGCTCGAAGAGAGCTACACCACCCTGATGTGCGTGTCGAACGAGGTCGGCGGTTCGCTGATCGGCAACGCGAAGTGGCTCGGCTATCCGATCCGCCACCTGCTGGCCCGGGCTCGTCCGACGGCCTCGGCCGACATGGTCCTCTCGCACAGCTCGGACGGCTTCACCGCCAGCACCCCGCTGTCTGTGCTGCAGGAAGACGGCCGCAACGCGATCCTCGCCGTCGGGATGAACGGCGATCCGCTTCCGCCCGAGCACGGCTATCCGGTGCGCATGGTGGTGCCCGGCCTGTACGGGTACGTCTCGGCGACCAAGTGGGTGGTCGAACTCGAGGTCACGCGCTTCGCCGATCGCTCTGCCTACTGGACGGAGCGCGGCTGGAGCTCGCACGGCCCGGTCAAGCTCGAGTCGCGCATCGACGTGCCGCGGGCGGGCGCCGGGGTGAAGGCCGGCCGGGTCGTCGTCGCCGGTGTGGCGTGGCATCAGCACACCGGCATCCAGAAGGTGGAGGTGCGGGTGGACGGCGGCGACTGGAACGAGGCAGAACTCGCCACCGCGATCTCGGCAGACACCTGGGTGCAATGGCGATGGGACTGGGACGCCCCGCCCGGGCAGCACCAGCTCGAGGTGCGCGCCACGGACGCCTCCGGCTCGATCCAGACCGCCGAGGTCGCAGACACGGTGCCCAACGGGGCGACCGGATACCACTCGATCCCGGTCAACGTGGGCTGAGCGGCACCAGGCCGGTGCCGGGCTTCAGCTCGTGACGGCCGTCAGTTCTTGGCGCCTGTCGCGGCGAGCGCACCGCCCAGACCGATCATCACGACGCCCCCGACCACGCCCAGCTGCGAGAGCCGCTTCGGCGACCTGGCGAACCACTGGCGAGCCGCTCCGGCGGTCACGACCCAGACGCTGTCCATCAGCAGCGCCAGCACCACGAAGGTGAGCCCGAGCTCCGCGAGCTGGACCGGGATCGCGCCCGCGGCCGGGTCGATGAACTGCGGCAGGATCGCGACGAAGAAGATGATCGTCTTCGGGTTGGTGACCCCGACTACGAACCCTTCGCCGAGCAGCCGCAGCGTCGACCGCGGCGGCCCAGCCTCGACTGGTGCCGAGACGTCGCGCCGATGGCGGATCGCCTGGATGCCGAGGAACACCAGATAGGCGGCCCCCGCGAACTTGATCACCGTCAGCACCACGATCGACTGGGCCACGATCGCCCCGATCCCGAGCGCCACCAGGCTGGTCTGCACCAGCATCCCGCCCTCATTGCCGACGACGCTGAGCAGTCCGGCGCGCCGTCCCAACGCGAGCGTCCTGCCGATGACGAACAGCACGCTCGGCCCCGGCAGAGCGATGAGGAGGGCAGCGGCGATCACGAAGGTCACCCAATGCGAGAGCGGAACCATGCGCCGATGCTAGTCGTCGGGCTCCAGCACGCGATGACGTCCGCGTCCGGACGCCGCGACCAGGCGGCCGTCATGCAATTCGAGTCCGCGATCGGCGAAGGCGCCCAGCTGCGGATCGTGCGTGCTGACGATCGCCGCAGCCCCCTGCTGATGCACCAGCTCGGCGATCAGCTGCATCATGGCGATCGCCGTCCTGCTGTCGAGCTGGCCGGTCGGTTCGTCGGCGATGAGCACATCCGGGCGGTTGGCCAGCGCCCGCGCGATGCCGACTCGTTGCTGCTGACCCCCGGAGAGTTCGTCCGGTCGCTGGTTGGCGTGCCCGGCCAGCCCGACCAGTTCCAGCAACTCGCGCACTCGCTCGGTCCGTGCCTCGGGCTCGGTGCTCACCACCCGCAACGGCACCTCGATGTTCTCGGCCGCAGTCAGCATCGGCAGCAGGGCGAATGACTGGAAGACGAAGCCGAGCCGGGTGCTGCGCAGGGCTGCCAGGGCGTCGTCGGTGGCGGTCGACAGTTCGACGTCGGCGATCCGGACCTGTCCCGAGGTCGGCCGGTCGAGTCCGCCGAGAAGGTTGAGCAGGGTGGTCTTGCCCGAGCCGGAGGGTCCGCGCAGCAGCACGAGCTCGCCCGGCTCGACGTCGAGGTCCACATCGACCACGGCGTGCACCTCGGCGCCCGCGCGTCCGTAGTCGCGATTCAGGCCGCGCGCGCTGAGAATCGGGGGCGTCATCGTTGCTCCTCGGCTGATTCGTCGTCGGGATCCGCTGCGGCCTCGGGCCGGACCGGCGACACCGTCACGTGATCGTCCTCGAGACCCAGGCGGACCCGGTCGCGCATGGCGAGCTGGGTGATGTAGTCCTGCGGCAGCTGAAGCCGCCCGACCCGGTCGAGCACCGCGAGCTCCTCGGCGACCTCGTGCTCGCGACCGGTGTGGTCGGTGCTGGTGCGGCGCAGCACTTCGGTCGACGTGCGACCGTCACGGATCTGCACGGTCCTGCGCACGTGATCAGACACCCCGGCGTCATGGGTCACGATCAGAACCGTGGTGCCCAGTGTCTCGTTGATGCCGCGGAACGCATCGAGCACCATCTCGGAGTTGGCCTCGTCGAGCTCGCCGGTCGGCTCGTCGGCGAGCAGCACGTCCGGGGAGTTGGCGAGGGCGACCGCCACCGCCACCCGCTGCTGCTGACCGCCTGACAACTGCCCGGGCACTCGATCGCGCAGCTCGCCGACGTTCAACAACTCGAGCAGCTCCGCGATCCGCGCGGCTCGTCGGGCGCGCGGGTACCCGGCCATCACGAGCGGCAGCAGCACGTTCTCGGCCGCGGTCAGATAGGGCAGCAGGTTGCGCGTCGTCTGCTGCCAGATGAAGCCCACCGTGCTCCTGCGGTAGCTGAGGCGCTCGCGGCCGCCCATCGCGAGCAGATCGTGGCCCGCGACGCGCGCACGCCCCGCCGAGGGGATGTCGAGGCCCGAGAGGATCGTCAGCAGCGTCGACTTTCCCGATCCCGAGGCGCCGATCACGGCGGTCAGTTCCCCCGTCTCGACGGTGAGGTCGAGACCTTGAAGGGCCTGCACCTCGACCCCGGTCGACGAGAAGATCCTGACCAGCTCGTGGCATTCGATGATGGCGGTCATCAGGCTCCCATCTTGAGGGTGGATGAGGGGTTCACGCGATCTCCGACCGCGACGGCGACGACGCCAGAGATCAGAACCACCAGGCTGAAGGCGCCGAGCACGAGCGCGAGGAGGCCGGGATCCAAGACGGGGACCGGCCGGTGCGCGCCGCCGATGAACGGGCGCAGATCGACCGCGGCGGTGACGACGAAGGGGAGCAGGCATCCGAGCACGGCACCCGCGGCGAGCGCGACCGCGGCGACCGGCACCAGCTCCCAGGCGATCAGCCCCGCGAGGCGGCGGCGCGGCATGCCGAGGGTTCGCAGGATGCCGGCCGTCCTGCCGCGCGCGACCGCCGCTGCCGCGGTGGCCAGCACCAGAGCGAGGATGCACAGCAACGTCGAGATCACCGCACCCGCGATGAGCGCGATCCGGATCCCCGCGATGACCGGCTCGCTCTCACGGTCCGAGATGGCCTGCGGCACCGTGCTCACCGTGATGGGAGAGAGGAAGGGATCGACATCCGGCTTCACGCCGACCGCCTTCTGCAGGGGCGCCAGCATCTGGCCGAGCCTGGCCGGGTCGGCTCTGATGAGCAGCGTCGCTGGCACGAACGAATCGGTGAACTTCGACGTGAAAGCCTCATCCACCAGCATCCACTCGCTGTCGGGACCGAGCCCGGATGCCGCGGGCAGGCTGCCGATCACCCGCACCTTGACGCCTTGAACGGTTGCCGTGCGCTCCGATCCCATCGTCGTCAGCACATCCGACGACACGACGACCGGCACCCGGCCGCCCACCAGCCGGGTCAGGCCATCGGGCAGGTCGCGCAAGGTCGCGAGCTTGCCGGTGTCGGCGAGGATGACCGATACGCTGCTGAACCGGCTGTGCGTCACGGTCAGCGACGAGAGGTAATCGATCGCAGCGACCGCTCGAACCCCCTCGACGTGCTCGACGTCGCTGACCTGCTGCGCGCTGAGGGCGGGGGCATCCACCCGCGCGTCTGCTGCCACCGACTCCTGGGCCGCCCGGATGACGCTGGTCTCGAAGGTCGACAGCAGCACCGTCGAGAACAAGGCGACCGAGATGCCCACCACCAGGGCGAGCACGCCTGCCAGTCCCACGGTGGGTGTGCGCGCCGCCCGGATCGCCCCGATGAAGCCCGTGAGCCCGCGGCCCCGCACTGCGGCGCGTCGGGCGACACGCATGGGCAGCGGATATCCGCGGAGCACGACGATGCCGACCGAGACCGCGAGCAGCAGCGGTGCGACCGAGAGCAGGGGATCCACGCCCACCTGCACCGTCGCCTGAGCGAGCCCGCGGCGGGTGAGCAGGAACACCGAGAGGGCGGCAAGGACGATGGCGGCGATCTCGGCGATGCCGCGCAGCTGAAGCAGGATCGCGGCGACGGGGCCTGGCCGGTCGCGCGTCGTGGCCAGCGCCGCAAACAGGATCGGCGGCAGCACCGCCACAAGAGCCGGCAGAACGAAGCCGGCGGGCTCGGCGCGCACCGGGATCACCAGGGCCGTGACCGCGGTCACAACGATCGCCGTCGGGATCGAGAGCAGCGCGCCTTCGAGCGCCATCTCCCCACGCAGCTGCCACGCACTCCCGCCGCGCGCCGCGGCGAGGATGAGGTCGGTGCGGCGCGCCCGCGCCACCACCTGCACCCCGAGCGCGAGCACCGCCACCACGAGACCCATGGGCGCCGCCGCGAGCAGCGCGAGGAGTCCCGCCAGTAGTTGGCTCCGCTGCTCGGCGGTCTCGACCGCCTGCTGCGCTCTGGTCTGCAGCGGCATCGGCGAGAAGCTGTTCACCATGGAGGCCCCGGTGGTGATCGCCTTGGCGAGCTGGCGGTCGAGCAATGCCGCGTCGGCCCCGTCGGCGCCGGTCGCGCTGAGCGGGTACCACACCGAGAGCCGAGCCGCGCCGAAGGTGTTCGTCAGCCGACCGACGCTCGGCGGTGCGACGAACGCCGCGACAGAGGGATAGGCGACGCCATACTGCGCGAGCGCCGTGGTCACCGGAAGCAGCGAGCCGTTGTGCTTCCAGTAGTCGTCCGAGGGTGTGCGCGGAGAGAACAGGCCGCTGATCCTGAAGGTCAGTTCTGGCACGCCGCCGACCACGTTCGCACCGACCACGTCCCCCACGTGCAGGTGCAGTTGGGCTGCGGCAATGGTCGACACCGCGACATCCACCGGGCCGGTTGGGGGACCGTCGAGCCCGAAGCTGTCGTCTCCCGTCCAGGTCGATGGCGCGGTGCCGTCGACGATCTGAACCCGCGCGAGGTATTTCGGGTCCGCGGTCAACTGCAGACCGAGGAACGGCCGCGTGCCCTGCTGCGGCACTCCTTGGATGGGAGTCGTCTGCACGATCCAGCCGGGCGGCCCGACCAGATGCCGCAGCGGCTGGGGCAGATTCTCACGCGTCAGCTCGAGGTTGCTCTGCACCGCGTCGTACAGGCCGGTGATCGCAGCGGGGTCGAAGATCTCGAAGTTGCCAGCACCCTGCAGGGAGCGGCCGAGCGGCCCGATCTGCTGCAGCTGCGAGGTCAGCTCCGCAGTGGCCTGACGCTCCATCAGGCGCGGGACCGCGGCAGCCATCGCCACGGTCAGGAGCGTGATCACGCCGACCAGGATGGATGCCGCTGGCGCGACGCGCATCCGTCGCGCCACCAGCCGCCCCGCCCCCCATCGCTCGGTCATTCAGCGCTCCGTTCCGGAGGTGGCATCGCCCAGGGCGCTCGCCGAGCGCCGGGCCTGAGTCCGCACGGTCCGCGCGACGATCGCGAGCAGCACCACAACGGTGGCGACGAGCCCGGCGGCCGACAGCAGCGCGCCCGGGACGTCGATGTTGAGCATCGTGCGCAACTGGTCGATGGCGTTGGGAATCGCGGTGCGAGCCAGGCTCGGCACGAGAAGCGTGCAGACCACCACGCCGTCGATCAGGCCGACGGTGAGGCCGATGCCGAGCAGCAACGACCATTCGCGCACTCTGCCCTTCACCTGCACGCGGGGCGGGATCCCGGCCGCTCGGAGCACCAGCACCTCCCCCTCGCGCGAGCGCAACTCGGCCACCAGGCCCGACGCGATTGCGAGCACGGCAAGTAGCGCGGTGGCGGCAGCGGCGATCCAGACCACGATGCGTGCCGACTCGAGCACCCGGTCGCCCGACGACGGGGCTGCGAGCGCCACGACTGCTTCGGGATGCGCCTTCCGCTCGGCCCGGGCGATGGCCGCGGTGGCAGCGGGCGTCTTGGCCGCGATCCACCATTCGCCACTGGAGATCTGCAGCAGCCCCTCGCGCGACGCGGCGTCCTGCAGCGCGGCCAGGTCGGCGATGATGCCTTCTCCCGATGGGATGCCCGGGATCACCGGGACCACGCCGACCACCTGCACCGGCACGGTGCCGCCTCGGGAGATCAGAGCCATCGTCGCCTTGGCGTTCGCCGAGACTCCAGCGGAATCGGCCAGCGTCTGAGAGATCACCACAGGCAGCCGTTCGGATGCCGGCTGCACCGACTGGAGCAGCAGATAACCGGCGTCCCGCTTGGCGGCGGTGCGCAGGCCGGCGCGCCCGTTCAGCGCTCCGGCCGCCTCCCGCGTGCCGGCGGCGCTCACCGGCGCCCACGACGAGTCGAGCGGGATCGACGCCGAGGAGCCACCGGTCGCGTGCACGTCCAGAGCGATCGTCGTTCCGGGCGGCAGGTCGGGCAGCAGCAGGTTGAATCCGTGAACGGTCCACGGGGCGACGCCCGGCGGCAGAGTGCCCGCGAGGCCGTCGTCGGCGGGAAGCAGGTTCACGTTGGTCTCGGAGCCCACCGCATCCACGGCGATGAGGGATCCACCCGTGGGCCGCAGCTCTGGCGGCGTGCCCGCGAATCCGATGGCGATCCCGGTCGCCGCCGCCGGGATGAGGGGGCGATCGGCGTGCACCGCCACCCGGCGCGCGAGAAGTGCCGGATCGACCGCTCCGCGGACCGGAATGACCGCGCTCACGATCCGGTCGGCCGGGATGCCGATCAGGGAGACGAGATCCTGACCGAGCTCGGCGTCCTCGCGTGCCACCTGCGCCGCGCCAGCCTGACCGGGCTCGACGCGGGCGATCGACGCCGGCAGCGGCGGTGACGAAGTGACCCGCACCGATGTTCCCACCTGCACCTGACGGGTGTCGTGAGAGGACACGCTCCAGGTGCCCGAGTAGCACGCGCCGAGAAGCACGCCGCCGACCGCGAAGGCGAGCACCAGGATCGGCGCCAGTGCCGAACGCGAGCGGCGCGCCAGTTGGCGCAGCGCGAGCGCGTCCAGGTCGCGCGCGCGGCGAGCCCACCTCTCGAGCCCTCGAGCGATCAGCGGGAACGCGGCGACGCCGAGCAGCCCGATCGCGGCGATGGCCAGGGCCGGCGCCGACACGGCGAGCGGATCGACGGCTACGCCACCGCCCGCGAGCGGGGCCAGGGGCGACCCGTACAGCAAGAACTGCGAGACCGACACGACGGCGATCAGCAGCATGAGGAGCAGGGCTCCGACTGCGAGCGTCGATCGGAGCCGGGCGCCGCCTCGGATGAGCGGCCGGTCGCCGCCGCGCGATGGCAGCATCCGATCGCGGGACGAGCGCGCGGCGGTGATCGCCAGCACGACGACCGGCACGACCACCGCAGCGCCCGCGAACACCCAGGCGAAGCCGGGGACCTCGGCGACCTGGCCGGTGATCGCCGAGATTCCGAGAGCGAGCGCGGCTCCGACGACCGCCGCGGGCACGGCGGTGACCACCCCCTCGACGACGCTCTCGACGATGAAGCGGCGCGGGCTCGTGCCGCGAGCGCGCAGAAGAGCCGTCTCGCCGGATCGGAACTGCCCCAGCATCCCCGCGAGTTCCAACAGGGTGATGAGCCCGAGCAGTGCCACGACGATGAGCGGGGCGGTCGACACGGCGGCCGCGGCCCGAAGGTTCTGCTGTACCGGCTCGATCCCGAGCTGCAGCAGGCCCTCGACCTGCACATTGGCTCCGGGGTCGTCGCTCTGCACCGCCTTCGACACGGCATCCGGGGCATGCAGCAGCGCGTCGAGCTGGTCGGCCTGGACCCGACGTGCGTCCGGACGGATCGTCCAGCGGGCGAGTCCCTGCACCTGGGTGGCCTTCCACAGCGAGGGATCGATCACGATCCAGCCGCGCGAGCTGTCGAGGTCGACGCCCGACAGCGCGACGTCGTCTTCGAGCCATCGCGGATCTGCGGCGCTCGAGACCCTCCAGATCGCCGTGATGGTGATCGGGGCGCCGGAGGGCAGCGCGAGCACATCCCCCACCTTGACGTCGAGGGATGCCGCAGCATCCGCCTGCATGGATGCCTCCCCGGCATTCCGCGGCCACTGTCCGCCGATCAGCCGTGCCCGGGAGGTGAGATCCGGAATCGCGGCCACCGAGGAGCGAACTGGCCCGCCAGTTGCACGATCGAAGGCGATGGCATTGCCCGAGACCACGTCCCGCGACACGATCAGCGGCACCGGACCGCCGTCGGCCCGTACGGCCTCGCGCACATCGGCACGCACCGCCTCATCCTGCGCAGCCGCGTCAGCGGCCACCGGCGTGATCACGCGGAAGCCTGCGTTGATTCCTCGTAGATCCGCGACCCCGGCTCGCGCTCCCGTCGATGAGGCCGCTTCGAGGTACCCCGAGAGGCCGACGCTCAAGCCGGCGAGAAGGGCGACGACGCCGAACAGAGCCACGAAGACCGCAGCACGGCGGCGCATCCGCTTCGCTGCCAGCATCCGAAGGAACCCTCCGATTCGGACCGGCCGCGCCGATCATCCCGAGCGGCCAGACTAAAGGATCCGTCGGCTTCTGTTCGACCCGCCTACCCTCCGAACTGCTGGCACCACCAGCTGCCGGCCGAAACGTGCCCGATGCCCATCTGGGTGAACGTCGGCCTGAGGATGTTGGCCCGATGACCCGGCGAGGCCATCCAGGCATTGAACACGGCGACCGACGAGCCGTAGCCCTCTGCGATGTTCTCGCCCCAGGTGCTCCAGCCGCCGGGGTAGGCGCTGTGCGTCATCTGCCCCGATGCGGCCATCCGGTCGGCGCACGCCTGGGCCGTCGCGTTGAGCGAACCGTTCGAACTGAGGGGACGAAGGCCGTAATAGGCGCGGATCTGATTGACGCAGGTCAACACGTCGGCGGCACAGACCGGGGCGCCCGGTCCTGCGCTGAAACGCGCCCCGCCCGAGTGATGGGTCGCTCGAGCGGCGGCTTGTGCCGCGGCCGCGGCGGCCGCCACCGCGGCGTCATTCGATGCCTGGGCAGCAGTGACCGCGCTGATCGTCGACATGATGAGGCCGCGAGGATCGTCGTGGCGGGCCAGGTAGGTGGACAGCCCGGCAAGAGCAGAAGCCGCGGCCGCTCGGGACGCGGGGCTCGCGGATCCCGCCGCCGCCAACCTGGCCGTACTGGCCGTCTTCACCGACTCGCCGACGGGAGGCACCGTCGCCAGCGCCGCCGCCACCGCGGCATCGAGGTCGACGGCTCGGTCGTTGAGAGCCGAGAGGGGCGCGGATCTCCCGGACGGCGGCTTGTCGGTCTCGTCCTTCAGCACGACCACCGCGGCCGTGAGCGCGCTGAGAGTGCCGGCATCCGCGATCCCGGTGGCGGCGCTGCCCATCGCCGTCAACGCGGTCTCGAGGTCGACCGCCGAATCCTCGGCAAGATCGAGTTGCGTGCGAACAGCCGTGAGGTGCGCCGCAGCCGCGCGCCGGGCGATGGATTCCTGCTGGGCGGCGTGATCCGAGTATGCGTACGCCCCGCCCGCGCTGGCGGCCAGAACGACCACGACCGCGACGGCGATCGCGGCCTTGACCCCGCGCGTGAGGCGCTCGCGCGAGGACGCACCCGTCTGCGGGATCGCCGAATCGCTCAGGTCTTCCATCGCTTCGCCCCCCGGCAGCTCGAGACGATCTTCGCCGAGTCACGACGTGCGACGAAAGCCCCCCAATGGGTCAAGCCCGGGGTGCGAGATGCTATGTGCGCGAGGCGGGACTTGAACCCGCACGCCCTTGCGAGCACTGGCACCTGAAGCCAGCGTGTCTGCCATTTCACCACTCGCGCGCATGACCGCCCGAGCGGTCAACTCAGCGAGACTATCACCTTGAATGAAGCCGTGAGCCCTCGGGCTCCGACCCCTGCCCCAGGCTTCGCCGACTAGCATCGACTTGTCCTCCCCGCCGGCTGAGCGCGGGTGTCCGTTTCGAGAGGTGGTCCCTGTGGGGATTCTCGACAACTTCGAGAAGGGCCTGGAGCGCGTCGTCAACGGCGCGTTCGCCAAGACCTTCAAGAGTGGTCTGCAGCCCCTCGAGGTGACGGCCGCCCTGCGCCGCGAGCTCGACACCAAGGCCGCCGTCGTCTCGCGCGACCGCATTCTGGTGCCCAACGATTTCGTGGTGCGGCTGTCTCCCGGCGACTACCAGCGCATGACCGAGCTCGGCCCCGCACTCATCGATGAGTTCACGCAGCTGGTGCAGCGACACGCGACCGCGCAGCATTACGCGTTCGCCGGCGGGATCTCGATCCGCCTGCAGCAGGACGCATCGCTGTCTGAAGGTCTGGTTCAGATCGACTCCGTCAACATCAAGGGCGAGGTCGCCTGGACGCCGGTGCTCGACATCGGCGGCAAGCGCTACCCGATCACGAAGGCGCGCACGATCATCGGACGCGGGTCGGACGCCGACATCACGATCGACGACACAGGCACATCACGGCAGCACGTCGAGATCCTGTGGGACGGCACGCGCGGCCAGGTGAGCGATCTCGGTTCGACCAACGGGTCGAAGCTCAACGGCGCTCCGGTGACGAAGGCTCCGCTGCCCCCCGACTCGATCATCGAGATCGGGCGCACCCGCATCGTCTTCCGGGTGCTCGCGCAGGCGGCGTCCATTGATCAGTACGCCGACCTGCGCAACGAGCCCCGGCAGGGCCGGGCATGAGCGAACTGACGCTGCTCGTCCTGCGGCTGGGCTTTCTGCTTCTGCTCTGGTTCTTCGTGTTCGTGATCGTCTACGCGCTGCGGTCCGATCTGTTCGGGCAGCGCGCCCGGCGGATGCCCGCTGCCGCCGCCCCGGTCGCGGCCGCGTTCCCCTCCGCCCCGACCGGCTCCATCGGCCGCGCCAAGGCACCCGCACCCGCACCGGCCACCGAGCCAGTCGGCCTCGAGGGCGCCCGGCCCGCCCCGCCGCACGCCGACGCCACCACCCCGCGCCGACTCGTCATCACGTCTGGCCCGCGCGAAGGCCTCGAGATCGACCTGCCCACCGAGCAGCTGACGATCGGCAGGTCGAGCGAATCGGGGCTGGTGATCCGCGATGACTACACCTCGACTCACCACGCGCGCCTCATGCTCTGGAACGACCAGTGGGTGATCCAAGACCTAGACTCGACCAATGGCACGTTCCTGGCGGGGTCGCGCGTGATGCTCCCGACTCCGGTGCCTGTCGGCACGCCGGTGACCATCGGCACGACCAGCTTCGAGCTCCGGCGGTAATCGGGTGGCCCCCACTCCCACGAGCGCGGCGGTCTCGCACGTCGGCAAGATCCGTGCGAACAACCAGGACTCCGGCTATGCCGGCACGCACCTGTTCGTCGTCGCCGATGGGATGGGCGGGCACGCGGGCGGCGATGTCGCGTCGGCGATCGCGGCCAAGCGCGTTGCAGAGGCCGACGCCGAGTACCCCTCGGCCCGCGATGCCGAGTTCGCGCTCCAGCAGGCCTTGATCGCCGCGAACTCGCTGCTCGCCGAAACCGTGTTCGAGCACAGCGAACTCACCGGCATGGGCACCACGGTGAGCGGGATCCTGCGCGTCGGGAACCAGGTGGCGCTCGCCCACATCGGCGACTCGCGCATCTACCGGTTCCGCGACGGTGGATTGACGCAGATCACCGCCGACCACACCTTCGTGCAGCGGCTGGTCGACTCGGGCCGGATCACGCCGGAAGAGGCGGCGGTGCATCCCCGGCGCTCCGTGCTCATGCGCGTGCTCGGCGACGTCGATGCCGCGCCCGAGATCGATACCGCGATCTTCGACACCAAACCGGGCGACAGATGGATGCTGTGCTCAGACGGCCTGTCGAGTTACGTCACCGACGACAAGATGGCCGCGATTCTCGCGACCGTGCGCACCGCACAGGGCGCCGCCGACCGCCTGGTCAAAGAGAGCCTCGACCACGGCGCCCCTGACAACGTGACGGTCGTGCTCGTCGACATCGACGACAGCGACGGTGCGACAGGAGGCCCGCCGATCTTCGTCGGCTCGGCCGCAGCTCCGTTGAGCTACGAGAACGACACCTCGCGGCGACCGATCAGGCTGCCGACCCTTCTGCTGCATCCGCTGAAGGCGACGCCGCCGGAAGACAGCCATTTCGAGCCCGAGGGCGAGGGCTATCTCGAGGAGCTGATCGAAGAAGACCGCCGACGCGCGCGCAGGCGGCGGATCGTCTGGCTCGTCGTGCTCGTGCTCGCCGTCGCGGCCATCGTCGGCGCGGTGCTGACCGCGTACTCCTGGACCCAGTCGCACTACTACGTGGGGGCGAGCAACGGTCAGGTCGCGATCTTCCAGGGCGTGCAGCAGAACATCGGCCCCATCCACCTGTCGAGCGTGTACCAATCGACGCGGATCGATGTCTCGTCTCTTCCCGAGTTCCAGCGCCAGAGCGTCGAGGCCACGATCCCCGCAGACAATCTGCGCGACGCCCTGAACATCGTCGACAGACTCTCGACGGCGGCCGGCGACTGATGGCCGCGCAGGTGGTCGACGCCGGACCGCGTCAGCCGGTCACGGAGTCGATCCGTGTCCGGCTTCGCACCCCGGCCCGTCGCAGAAACCTCGAGCTCGTGCTGCTGATCGGGGCGCTCTTCCTGTCGGGCGCCGCCGTCGTGCTCGTTCAACTCGGCGCGCTCGGGCGGCTCGGAGGCGCCGTGCTCACGCTCGAGGCCGGGCTGACCGTTCTGGTCATCGCGGGGCACGTGAGTCTCAGGGTGGTCGCACCCGAGGCCGACCCCTTCGTCTTTCCGATCGCCGTGCTGCTCAACGGGATCGGGATCGCCGAGATCTCGCGCATCGACATCGCCAAGGGGCTGAACGGCTGGGATGCTGCGGGCATCCGTCAGATCGTCTGGACGGGCATCGCGCTGGTAGTCGGCTTCGCGGTGCTGCTGCTGATCCGCAATCATCGCGTCCTGCAGCGGTACCGCTACATCGCGATGTTCAGCGCGATCGTGCTGCTGCTCCTCCCCGCGCTTCCCGGCATCGGCCGCACGGTGTCGGGGGCGCGGGTCTGGATCGGCATCGGCCCCTTCTCGTTCCAACCAGGCGAACTCGCGAAGATCGCGCTGGCGGTCTTCTTCGCCGGCTACCTGGTCACCGCGCGCGACTCGCTCTCGATGGTCGGCCGCACCATTCTCGGGATGCGCTTCCCGCGCGTTCGCGACCTGGGCCCGATCCTGGTCATCTGGGTCCTGGCCATGGCCGTCATCGTGTTCCAGCACGACCTGGGAACGGCCCTGCTCTACTTCGGCCTCTTCCTGGTGATGATCTACGTCGCGACCGGGCGCTTGAGCTGGGTGATTCTCGGGCTCGTGCTGTTCGTGGGCGGGGCATTCGTGGCGAGCCGCTCGCTCAGCTACGTCGCCGGCCGCTTCGACTCGTGGCTCGACGCGTTCAACCCGACGATCTACGACCGGTCCGGGGGCAGCTACCAGCTGGTTCAGGGCCTGTTCGGGCTGGCGAACGGGGGGCTCGTCGGCTCCGGCCTCGGCCAGGGCCGTCCCGATATCGTGCCGCTGGCCGAGAGCGATTACATCATCGCCAGCCTCGGTGAGGAGCTCGGGCTGATCGGCTTGTTCGCGATCCTGGGGCTCTACCTGCTCTTCGTCTCCCGCGGATTCCGCATCGGGTTCACCGGCCAAGACGACTTCGGCCGGCTGCTGGGAGTCGGCCTCTCGTTCGTCGTCGCGCTGCAGGTCTTCATCGTGGTCGGCGGCGTCACCCGGGTGATCCCGTTGACCGGCCTGACGACGCCGTTCCTCGCCGCCGGCGGTTCGTCGCTGATGGCCAACTGGATCATCGTGGCGCTGCTGCTGCGCCTCTCTGACTCGGTGCGCAGCCAGCCGCAATGGGTCATCGATACGGCGCCGATCCCGGTGACCGCCGGCGGGGGTGCCGCATGAACAAGCAACTTCGTCGCGTCACGGTGCTCGTGCTGCTCATGTTCCTCGCGCTGTTCGGCTCGACAACGATCATCCAGGTGCTCCAGCAGGACAACCTCAAAGCCGACAGCCGCAACGTGCGGACCCTGTACGCGAGCTACTCGGCCGAGCGCGGCCCGATCCTCGTGGCCGGCCAGCCGGTCGCTCAATCCGTGCCGACGAACGACGAGTACAAGTACCAGCGCCAGTACACCAACGGCCCGCTGTACTCGGCGGTCACCGGATATTTCACTCTCAACCAGGGCACCACCGGTCTCGAGGGCTCGCTCAACGACTACCTGAGCGGGACCGCGAACCAGCAGTTCCTCGACCAGCTGAATGCGATCCTCACCGGGCAGAACCCGAAGGGCGCGGCCATCGAGACCACCATCGACCCGGTCGTGCAGCAGGCAGCGTGGGACGCGCTCGGCGACCTGCAAGGCGCCGTCGTCGCCCTGAATCCGAAGACCGGCGCCATTCTGGCCATGGTGTCGAAGCCGACCTTCGACCCGAACACGCTCGCGGTGCACGACAGCAAGCAGGTCATCGCCACCTACAAGCAGCTCCTGGCCTCGTCGGGTGATCCGTTGATCAACCGCGCGATCTCGGGCAGCCTCAACCCTCCCGGCTCGACCTTCAAGCTCGTGGTCGCATCGGCCGCCCTTGCCAACGGATACACCCCCGACAGCGAGTTCCCGAATCCGGCCCAGTTGCAGTTGACGGGGACGAACACCTTCATCACGAACTCGGAAGGCGGCAGTTGCGGAGGCGGTGCGACCGCCTCCATCGCGACGGCCCTGCGGCTCAGCTGCAACATCCCCTTCGCCCAACTCGGCCAAGCGCTCGGGTACGACAAGGTCTCGGCCCAGGCCAAGGCGTTCGGTTTCGGGGATGCGAACCTCCGCATCCCCATGAAGGTCACCCCGAGCGTCTACCCGCAGACGACGGACGACGCCCAGCAGGAGCTCTCGTCGTTCGGGCAGGGAAACGACCGAGTGACTCCCCTTCAGATGGCCATGATCTCGGCCGCGATCGCGAACGGAGGAACCCTGATGACCCCGACGTTGATCGACAGCATCACCGCGCCCGACCTGTCGGTTCTGATGAAACTCGAGCCGACCCCGTATGGGGAACCGGTCTCGAGCACGGTCGCCGCCACGCTGACCCAGCTCATGGTGAACAACGTGGCCAACGGTGTCGCGAGTAATGCAAGAATCAAAGGTGTCGACGTCGCGGGCAAGACGGGCACAGCCCAGAACGGTGAAGGCAACCAGCCGTACACCCTCTGGTTCACCGGCTTCGCTCCGGCGAACGATCCCCAGGTCGCTGTCGCGGTCGTGGTGGAGAACGGCGGCGGCCGCGGTCAGTCCGCCGTCGGGAACACCATCGCGGCTCCGATCGCCAAGAAGGTCATAGAGGCGGTGCTGAGCAGATGAGACCCACGAGCGGCCTCACCTTCGGTGGTCGGTATCAACTGTCGTCGCGCATCGCCATCGGCGGCATGGGCGAGGTCTGGGAGGCGACCGACCTCGTCATCGGACGCACCGTCGCCATCAAGATCCTCAAAGACGAATACCTGGGCGACCCGGGATTCCTCGAGCGCTTCCGCGCAGAGGCCCGGCACGCCGCCCTCGTCAACCACGAAGGCATCGCCAATGTCTTCGACTACGGCGAGGAGGACGGCAGCGCCTACCTCGTCATGGAGCTCGTCCCGGGCGAGGCCCTGTCGACGATCCTCGAGCGCGAGCGGGTGCTGCCCACCGACAAGGTGCTCGACATCGTGGCGCAGACGGCCTCCGCCCTGCAGGCCGCCCACATGGCCGGCCTCGTGCACCGCGACATCAAGCCGGGCAACCTGCTGATCACGCCGGAGGGCCGGGTCAAGATCACCGACTTCGGCATCGCCCGGATCGCCGACCAGGTTCCGCTGACCGCGACCGGCCAGGTGATGGGCACGGTGCAGTACCTGTCGCCCGAGCAGGCGAGCGGGCATCCCGCGTCGCCGACCACCGATATCTACTCGCTCGGGATCGTCGCGTACGAGTGCCTGGCGGGCCGACGGCCGTTCACCGGCGAATCGCAGGTGGCCATCGCGATGGCCCAGATCAACGAGGCCCCGCCCGAACTGCCGGTGACGATCGCCGAGCCGGTGCGGAATCTGGTCTACGCGTGCATCGCCAAGCGCCCGGAGGATCGGCCGGCATCCACGGCTCATCTCGCCCGAGCCGCACAGGCGCTTCGTCGCGGCGACATGCACGAAGCCGTGGCGGCCGTGCCCGGGATCGCCGGCGAGAACGCCTTCACGTCGTACACGACTCCCATCGGCACGGCGGCGACCCGGCTTCTGCCCTCGGCCGGCGTCGCGGCGGGCGGAGCCCTGCCCCCGACTGCCGAGACGCCGACCCGCCGCCGGAACGCCTGGACCTGGCCCCTGATCGCGATCGTGTCCCTGCTGGCCGTCGCGCTGATCGCCATCATCATCGTGCTCCTCGTCAAGCCGAGCGGGCCCGGCGGCACGACGCCGAGCGACTCGATCTCATCTCCGAGCAAGACCCCGAGCAACACCCCGTCTCCCAGCGCGACCTCGTACAACCTCAAGCCCAGCGACTACATCGGCAAGACCTTCGATGAGGTCTCCGCAGCGCTGACCGCGATGGGATTCGGGATCGACCGCGAGAACGGACCCGCGGCAGACAGCCCGAGCGGCAACGGCACGGTCTCGGGCATCAACCCGTACGGCAATCAGCCGGTCGGCAAGACGATCACCGTGAACGTCTTCACCGACTATCCGGGCGCCGTGCCCCCGCAGACCCCGACCGCAGCGGGAGGTGCTCACAACTCGGGCGACACCGTGGCGATCGGCTGGACGACCTACACGGGGTGCCCCACCGGCTACGCCCTGAGCGGGTACACCTTCGATCTGTCGGATGCGACCTTCGCGGCCGGCTCCTCGAACCCGTTCCCCAAGGACGCCACCTCGGCGAACATCGTGCTCGGCAGTCCCGGAACGGCGACCGTGAACTACACCGCCACCTGCGGCACAGGATCCGGAGCGTTCCCGTCGGCCGTCTCGGGCACGCTCTCGATCACCGTCAACTAACGATCCGGCGTCAGGGCGCGCTGCGGGGCGGGTCCTCAGATCTCTCCGGCTACACTGACAACGGATTTTCGACGACGAGCGGGACGAGATGACAGTGACGGAGGGGGCGGCGCCGGGCGTGCGGCTGCTCGCCGGCCGCTATCAGATCGGGGCGCTTCTGGGTCGCGGCGGGATGGCCGACGTGCACGCCGGGCTCGACGCGCGCCTCAATCGCAAGGTCGCCGTCAAGCTGCTCAAGCCGGCCCTCGCCAATGATCCGGCCTTCCGCACCCGGTTCCGCCAAGAGGCGCAGGCGGCGGCGCGCATGGCGCACCCGACGATCGTCCGCGTGTTCGATGCGGGAGAAGAGACGGTCCGCGAACCGGGCGGCGCCGAGGTGCAGGTGCCGTTCATCGTCATGGAGCATGTCGACGGAAAGCTCCTCAAAGACGTTCTCGCTCAGGGGCCGCTCGATCCCGCAGAGGCCGTGCGGATCACCGATGGAATCCTGACGGCCCTCGAGTACTCGCATCGCGCGGGCGTCGTGCACCGCGACATCAAGCCGGGCAACGTGATGATCACGACATCGGGCCAGGTGAAGGTGATGGATTTCGGCATCGCTCGAGCCATCTCCGACTCATCCGCCACCATCGCGCAGACGAGCGCCATCCTGGGAACGGCCCAGTACTTCTCCCCCGAGCAGGCGCGCGGCGAAGGGATCGACGCCCGCACCGACCTGTACTCGACCGGCGTCGTGCTCTACGAACTCCTCACCGGCAAGGCGCCGTTCCGCGGCGATACCGCCGTCGCCGTGGCGTACCAGCACATCAGTGAGGCCCCGGTGCCGCCGAGCGCGCTCAACCCGGCCGTCTCTCCCGCACTGAATGCCGTGGTCATGCACGCACTCGCGAAAGATCGGAGCGAGCGCTTCCAGACGGCTGCCGAGTTCCGGGCCGATCTCGACATCGCCATGACCGGCAAGGTGCCAGATCGCGCACCCGCGAGCGACGACTTCAACGCAGCACTGTTCGGAGTCAACCCGAACTCGACGGCGGCATCCGAAGCGACCCTGCGACGGCTGGCAGACGACGGTGACCGGGCTCCCCGCACCCAGAATCGTCCGCCGGTCGCCTGGATCTGGGGTGGCATCTCGGTGATGGCCGTCATCATCATCGCCACGTTGGTATGGGTGTTCACGCTCGCTCCCCAGCAGCTGGTCGGTGCGAACGCCGCTGTCGACATCCCGAAGGTCACGGGCGACAGCTACAAGGTCGGCAGCCAGAAGCTGATCGACGCGCATCTCAAGGTCACGCAGGTGGATCAGCCGAGCGACACGGTGCCGATCGATCAGATCATCGCAACCGACCCGGTGGCCGGCACCCGCGTGACACCCGGCTACAACGTGCAGGTCACGGTGTCATCCGGGCCGGTTCAGGTCACCCTTCCCGGCCAGATCTACAAGCCCGAAGCCGACGCGCAGGCGGCCATCAAGGCCGCGGGTCTTGTTTATGGGGCGACAACGACCGATTATTCGCCCAGCGTCCCGGCGGGCGAGGTCATCGGTGTTCTCGTGCCCGGATCCACCACGCCGAACGGGGGCAACCTCCAGGTCACGAAGGGCACCAAGGTCGACCTGGTGGTCTCGAACGGTCTGGTGCACATGCCCGATGTGCGCGGCCAAGCCGCGGTCGCCGCGCGCGATCTGCTCTCGGGCTCCGCATACGCCCTGACGGTCAAGCTGGTGCCGACTTCCGGATGCAGCGGCCAGAAGGTGACCGCCCAGTCGCCCGCACCCGGCGACGTGCCGCAACGGTCGACGGTCACGCTGACCTACTGCAACGGTTAGCCGCTAGCCCAGCTTCACCAGGGGGCTCAGGCTTTTGGCACGATCGACGGCCTCGGGGAGCCCGGTCGTCGCGAGCCAGTTGCCGAGCATCCGGTAGCCGCCCTCGGTCAACACCGACTCGGGATGGAACTGCACCCCGAACAATGGAGCCTCCCGGTGGCGCAGGCCCATGATGACTCCGCCCTGCGTGCGCGAGGTCACCTCGAGCTCGTCGGGCACCGTGCCCTCGAGGACGGCCAAGGAGTGATACCTGGTCGCACGGAACGGCTGGGGCACCCCCGCATAGAAGTCGCTTCCGTCGTGACGGATCAGCGACGTCTTGCCGTGCATGAGCTCGTCGGCATGGGTCACCGTTGCGCCGAGAGCCTCTGCGATGGCCTGGTGGCCGAGGCAGACTCCGAGAAGGGGCGACCCGGCGGCCAGAGCCGCGCGGACCACCGAGATCGAGATGCCGGCGGACGCGGGCGTCCCCGGACCGGGCGACAGCAGAACGGCGTCATACTCGGCGATGCGTCGCGCCACGTCAGCATCGGCGATGGCATCGTTGCGGATCACTTCGGTCTCGGCACCCAGCTGCTGCAGGTAGCCGTTGAGCGTGTAGACGAAGCTGTCGTAGTTGTCGACGACGAGAACGCGGGTCATCGCTGCTGCCTCAGGCGCCCGGCGTGACGACGACATCCTGCGGGGCGACCAGCTCACCGATCCAGGGGAAGACCCACAGCACCAGCACGGAGAGGATGGCCGCGACCAGCACCAGCACGATCAGCAGCCGGGTCCACCAGGGACCGGGAAGCACTCGCCAGAGCGCCGCGTACATCAGGACTTTCCGTTCACGGTCGCCGCGATCTCTGCGGGCGGGCCAGCCGCGATCGGATAGAACGTGTCGAAGGTGCCGTAGGCCATGATGCGCTCGGCGGTCGAGAAGAACGGGTTGCAGCTCTGCAGGGTGATGATGCGGTCTCCGGGTTGCAGTCCGGGTTGATCCGGCACCGGGTCGAGCACGGCGACATCCGTCGGCGTCACGAACTGCAGGTTGCGGAACGTGTACTGGTACCAGCCGTCAGCGGTTCCCACGAAGATGTGGTCGCCCACCCGCAGGTCGTTGATGTGCTCGAGGTCTCCGCCGTATGCCTTGCGGTGCGAGGCCACCATGAAATTGCCGATGGCGCCCGGCATCTGGGTGGTCGGATAGTGCCCGAGATTGCCCTTGTTGAGCACCGACAGGCTCGTGCCCTGCGCGATGGGGCGCGCGTAGTCCGAGCCGAACCGCGGGATGTAGAGAATCCCGAAGTTCTTGCCGTTCGCGAGCGAGGCCGTGATCACCGGCGGCGCGGCCGGATCGGCGGGTGCCTTGGTCGGGCCGGCCGCCTTGATCCACTGCTGCGACTGCTGCACGGACTGCCCGTACAGCTGATGGCCCTCGATGATGTCGCCCAGCCATTGCTGCCAGCCGAGGAAGAGCAGCACGAGCACGCCGGCCGTGATGAACAGCTCTCCGAGAACACCCGCGACCGACACCCGGCGTCGCGGCCGCTTCGTCGACGCGGCGCGCGCACCTCGAGGCCGTTTCGTCGACGCGGCGCGCGCACCTCGAGGCCGCGCGGCGGGCTCCGCCGACTCGCTCGCCGGTTCGCTGTCCGCCTGCTCGTTCATGTACGCGATTCTAGGCCGTGCGTCGACGCCGCGCCCCTGTGAGGATGCCCCGACCGGGCCCCTCAGAGATCCGTCCGTTAGTATTCCTGCATGGCCCGTCCGAACGCACGTCCCAGGCCGGTCACCGGCGAAGCCCGTACCGGCGAGCGCGCCCCGAACCCCGTGTGGTTCAAGCCGGTCATGTTCGGCTTCATGCTCATCGGCCTGGTCTGGATCATCGTCTTCTACCTGAGCCAGACGTCGTGGCCGATCCCCTCGCTGGGCAGCTGGAACATCCTGATCGGGTTCGGGATCATGTTCATCGGCTTCCTGATGACGACGCGCTGGCGCTGAGCGCTCGCCCCGTCTTCCGACGAACTACAGCGGTGTGATTCATCCACACTGTGGATGGGCCTGTGCACTTCGCCTTCAGGGCTAGTACTGCGGAGAGCTGAACCCGCAGACGACCAGGATCACCGCGAGCGCGGCCACGATGCCGACGACCGACAGGATCTGGCGGGTTCTCTGTTCAGGTCGACGAGTCACGAGGTACACACCCGCGATCGCCGCGCCAACGGCCAGCCCGCCGAGGTGGGCCTCCCACGCGATCCCTCGCACGAAGAAGCCGAAGGCCAGGTTGATGACCACGACGATGAGGATCTGCATCAACTGCAGGCCCATGGCCTTGCGAAGAACGAGCAGAGCCCCCATCAGCGCGAAGATCGCGCCGGACGCACCGAGCGAGGGGCCCCAGGCCAGCAAACCGCCGAGCCACTTCGACGACGCGTCATTCGTCGCGACCGCCAACTGATACAGCAGCACGACGCCGACGCTTCCGCCCAATGCCCCCACCAGGTACAGCGCCAGGTAGCGGACCCGGCCGAGGAATCGCTCCAGCGCCGGCCCCAGGATGAACAGGGCATACATGTTGAACAGGAGATGCGGGATGAAGCTGGTCGAGTGCAGGAACGCCGACGTGATCAGTCGCCATGGCTCGGTCGCGATCAGCCGCGGGTCGAGCACCCACGCGTTGGTCAGGGCGCCCCCGCTCACCCACTGGATCAGGTAGATCACCACGCACGAGGCGATCAGCGCATAGGTCACGATCGGAGTGCTCCCGGTGCCGATCACTCGCGACAGCAGTCCCGGCCTCGACGCCGCCAGCTGTTGCCGGCCCTCGCGCACGCACTCCGGGCACTGCACGCCGACCGCGGCCTGCGTCTGGCACTGCGGGCAGATCGTTCGGCCGCAGCGCTGGCAGTGGATGAAGCTCTGACGATCCGGATGCCGGTAGCAGGACTCAGAGTCGATTTCGGCCTGGGGGGCGGGATCGCTCATGCGAGAAGACTCTTGACGACGGCGACGGCCACGAGGCCCACCAGGACCACCGTGATGATGAGGTTCGCCCGACGCGTGCCGCGAGCCGTGTCCTCGAAGCGGTGAAGCAGGTAGTACGCCCCGGCGCCGCCGATGACGCCACCGATCACCTGTCCGATGAATGCCGGGCTGAAGATCAGGGTCAGCAGAGCGTACGCGGCGATCGAGATGAGGATGCGCGTTCGAGCAGCAGGCGACGGCCACGCCAGGATCAGGAACGAGCCGAAGATGCCGAAGAGCACTCCCGACAATCCGAACGCCACGCCGAACACGAGGCCGCCGATCGCGCCGCCTGCGACCGCGGACGCGAGGATCACCACCAGAAAGCGGCGGCGGCCGAACTCCCGCTCCGCCTGGGGGGCGGTGATGAGCAGGAACACCGCACTCAGCAGGAACGACAGCACATAGACGGCGTTGTAGGCCGGCGTGCTGGCCACCGGGTGGGTGAGATAGCGCCAGACCTGCCATCCCGTTCCCGGAAGCACGGACAGCGAGGTGAAGAGCACAGGGGTGAAGATGCCCACGATCCACACGGCGACGGCCACCCCGACGACCGTCCAGGTCACCACCGGCGCGGTGTCCCCGGGTCGCAGCACCTGGGCGACGGCGCGCTGCCACGCCGGCCGCTCCGAGTCGGCGCGCACCCGCGCACGGCGCGTCTTCGACTTCGCGGCCGCGGCCTTCGCGCTGCCACCGGCCGGCTTCCACTGAATCGAGCCACCCGTCTCTCGCACGCAGTCCGGGCAGCGGACTCCCTGCGGGGTCAGGATCTGGCACTCGGGGCAGATGGTGCGCCCGCACCGCTCGCACAGGGTCCAGCTGGTGCGATCGGGATGCCGGTAGCAGACCGAGGGATCGACCTCGGCCCCTGCGGCGGAGTTCACCTAGACCTCGGCGACGTCGATGCCCGAGATCACGACCGGCTCGAGCGGCTTGTCACCGCGATCGGTCGGAACGGCCTCGATGTCATCGACGACCTTCTTCGACGCGTCGTCGGCGACCTCGCCGAAGATCGTGTGCTTGGTCTGCAGCCACGGGGTCGGCACCGTCGTGATGAAGAACTGCGATCCGTTGGTGCCCGGGCCGGCGTTCGCCATGGCGAGCACGTAGGGCTCGGCGAAGGTGAGCTCGGGGTGGATCTCGTCTTTGAAGGTGTATCCCGGTCCGCCGACGCCCTGGCCGAGCGGGTCGCCGCCCTGCAGCATGAAGTCCTTGATGATGCGGTGGAAGATGACCCCGTTGTAGAGCGGCTCCGTGCTCTTCGCACCGGTCACCGGATTGATCCATTCCTTGCCGCCGGTGGCGAGCCCGATGAAGTTCTCGACGGTGAGAGGCGCGTGGTTTCCGAACAGGTTGATCCGGATGTCGCCGTGGTTGGTGTGGATGGTCGCGACCGCGGTGTGGAGAGGCATCCCGTCATTCTGTCATGCAGGCTTCGACCGCGCTCTCAGGCACCGCGCAGGGGACGGCACTCGGATCGACTGGCGCGCCATGGCAGGATGGGTGCTGTTCACGGGACACCGGACGACGGAGGTCGACATGGCATTGTCACGCAAGCGGCAGCGAGAGCTGAAGCACCTCAAGCGCTCAGCAGAAGAGCTGTGGGACGAACAACGCGAGGCGATCGAGCACGCGAGTGCCGTGTTGAAGGATGCCCGCCGCCAGGCCGCGAACTACGCGCGCGAAGAGGTCGGTCCGCGCGTGCGCGACGCGTACGACAGCCGGGTGCGCCCCGCGGTGGCCAGCGGGTTCGCCGCCGGCCGTACCGCGGCATCGAGCGCCCGCGACCGCTTCGCCGATGACGTGCTGCCGTCGCTCTCAGGCACGATCGGCTCCGCCCTGGCTCTGCTCGACGTGGCGAAAGACCCTCGGGTGCGCGACATCGTCAAGCGGGCAGGTTCGACGGCGTCGAGGGTCAGGGGCCGAGTTCCATTCGTCGAGCCCCCGAAGAAGTCGGCGGGGCCCGGCCGTTACATCCTGATCGGGCTCGGTGTGGTCGCCGCGCTCGGCGTGGCCTACGCCGCGTGGCAGACGCTCCGAGCCGACGACGACCTCTGGATCGAAGACCTGGGCGATCCAGGATCGGGCGACCTCAGTGACAGCGAGTAACACCACCGTCGGCACGGGTGCGCCCGCGCCCGCGCCCGACAGGCCGGTTTCGCTGCCCCTGCGCCAACGGCCGATCGACATCTTCTTCATCGCGATCTTCAGCGTCTTCATCGTCACCTGCATCATCAGCGACTCCGTCGAGGGGCTCGGGCTCGACCAGGTCGCGAACTCGACGAACATCCTCGTGCAGTGGAACTACTGGTACGCGTCCAACTTCGACCCGCTGTACCAGTCGCACCCGGTCTGGCTGCGGTTCATCAGCGGTACGTCGGCGTTCGTCTACGTCGGGTTCTACGTCATCCTGATCATCTCGCTGATCAAGGGGTGGAACCGGATCCAGCTGCCCTCCGTCATCTACGCCACGATGATCATCGCGCTGACCGGCATCCCGATCATGGGTGTCGAGTTCTTCGGCAGCGCGGCGGAGCGCACGCCGAACCCTGCGGTGTTCCTGGCGTTCAACCTGCCGTACATCCTGGTTCCGCTCCTGCTGCTGATCCGGATGCGCTCGCCCTGGCCGTTCCTGCGACGTTTTTGATCGTGGAACCCCGATTCCGGCTGCGACCGCGCTCGTAGGCGGAATCGGCACTCGCGCCGTAGAAGCGGCGGCGCGACAATCTAACTGACGTGCACGTCAGGCCGCCGACGAGGATCGTGCTCGGCCCGCCGCAGCACCTCGCGCGTCACCGGGGCGACCTCGCCGCCGCCGGTCACCAGGTAGCGGAACATGTTCGAGATCGGGTTGCCCTCTGTCCACTCGAAATAGATGTCGGGCACGACGCCCGTCTGGTCGCGGATCTCGAGCAGGATCGCGGCGAGGGTGTTCGGGATGTTGCCGCTGCTGACCCTGAGCACCCGGTAGCCGTGATGCACGACGCCCTCGACCACGAGGTCCTCTTCGAAGTCCGAGGAGTCGGCGTGGTGCACCTCGAGGAAGATCACGGCCGCCCGCTGCGGGATGCCGCTGTCGCGGCGCTCATCGGCGACCTTCTGCCGGTACTCCCGCTCTGATCCGTCGTCCGGCTCGTTCGCGACGATGCGCACGTGGCCGGTCTCGTCGGCGTCTCCGGTGACGAAGTCGAGAGCGGTCGCGTCGAGGGTCACCGACACGGCACGCAGCTGGAACGATCGCTGCACGCGCGAGATGACGGACACCACCAGGATGCCCAGGATGAACAGGGCGGCGATCCGAACGCCATCCGGCCGCTCGATCACGTTCGCCACCGTCGTATAGGCGAACACGGCAGACACCACGGCGAATCCGACGGTCGCCGCTCGCTGTTTCTTGTGGAGCGCTGACAGGAACACCGCGACCGATGCCGAGGTGATCAGCACGAGCACGCCGGTGGCGTACGCGCCGCCCTGCGCGTCGACATCGGCCTTGAACACGAGCGTGATGATGACCGCGATGGCCGTGAAGACCAGCACGAGCGGCCGGACCGCCGCCGCCCATTGCGGCGCCATGCCGTACCGGGGCAGGAAGCGCGGCACCAGGTTCAGCAGTCCGGCCATCGCCGATGCGCCCGCGAACCACAGGATGCAGATCGTGCTCACGTCGTAGGCGGATCCGAAGACCGGCCCCAGGTATTCGTGTGCAAGAAGCGCCAACGCTCGGCCGTTGGCCTGGCCACCGGGTTGGAACTCCTTCTGCGGGATGAGCAGGGTCGTTGTGATGCTGGAGGTGATCAGGAAGGCGCTCATGATCACGGCCGCCGTGGTCAACAGGCGCCGCGTTCCCCGGATGCGGCCGAGCGGTTTCTGCGCCGTGTCGCTCGCATCGCCCTTCACCAGCGGCATCACCGCGACTCCGGTCTCGAATCCCGAGAGCCCGAGAGCGAGTTTCGGGAAGACGATCAGAGAGATCCCGACCATGACCAGGATGTTGCCGTGCTGGGCGGTCAAGGCGGCCCACCAGTCGGTGATCAGCACGACGTGACCGGCCACATGACCGAGGGCGACCGCAATGACGACCGCGTTGAGCACCAGGTAGACGAAGACGAGAACGAACGAGATGTTGATCGCCTCGCGGAACCCGCGGAGGAACACGATCGCCAGCAGGGCGACCAGAACCAGCGTCACCGGGATCTGGTTGCCGTGCAGCCAGTTCGGAACCAGCGGATTCTGGATCGCGTGCGCGGCCGCGTCCGCAGCGGAGAGGGTGATCGTGATCATGAAGTCGGTGGCGGCGAAACCGAGGAGGACCAGGACGAACAGCTTGCCGCCCCACCACGGAAGCAGCCGCTCGAGCATGGCGATCGACCCCTCGCCCTTGAAGCTCTCGCGCGCCACTCGCCGATAGACGGGGAGGGCGCCGAAGACCGTCAGCAGCACCAGCACGATGGTCGCCAGGGGGGAGAGCAAACCCGCGGCGACCGCGGCGATCGCGGGCTGATACCCGAGCGACGAGAAGTAGTCGACGCCGGTGAGCGTCATGACCCGCCACCAGGCGCTCTTCTTGGCCGGCTTCTCGGTGAACGATCCCTCGTGAGAACCGGACTCGCTTCGGAGGCCCTGCAGCAGCCAGGTCTTCAGGGTCACGAGGAGGTCGCCAGCGCTCGCGCCACAGCGTCGATCGCCACAGCGACGTCGCTCTGATCCGTCGACCAGTTGCTGACCGAGATGCGCAGGATGTCCCGTCCCTGCCACCGCGAGCCCGACATCCAGACCACCCCGTCGTCGATCAGCGCGCGGGTGACCGCCTTCGTGCGCTCGTCGGATCCGAACGAGACCGACACCTGCGTGAAGACGACCTCGTTGACGACCTCGGCGCCGGGAAGCGCGGCGATCCCGGCCGCGAGAGCCCGGGCGTTCGCGGCGAGCCCTTCGACCAGCCCGATCACGCCGGATCGTCCGAGCTGCCGCAGGGCCGCCCAGACCGGAACGCCGCGGGCGCGCCGTGAGAACTCGGGGACGCGCTCGAAGGGATCGGCAGGCGCGTCGTCATCCTGAATCAAGTAGGCGGGGCGAGCGCCGAACACGGCCTGCAGAGCCGCGGGCCGTGAGACGATCGCGACGCCGCAGTCGTAGGGCACGTTGAGCGTCTTGTGAGCGTCGGTCGCCCACGAATCGGCGAGGGCGAGACCGTCGGTCGCGTCCTTCCATTCGTCGCTCACCGCAGCCCAGAGACCGAACGCCCCGTCAACGTGCACCCATCCGCCGGCGGCGTGCACGAGCTCGATGCATTCGCGCATCGGGTCGAAGGCACCGGAGTGCAGGTTGCCCGCCTGCAAAGCCACGATCAACGGGCCGTCGACGTCGGCAAGCGCCTCAGCGAGAGCGGCAGGCAGAATGCGGCCCTGTTCGTCGGCGGCGACGATCTGCCCGCGTCCGAGCCCGAGGTAGCGCAGCGCCATGTCGACCGAGGTGTGACGCTCCTCCCCGACGAGCACGGTGACCTTGGGGGCGCCCGTCATCCCGTTCGCGTCAAGATCCCAGCCCTCCTGATCGAGCACGAACTGCCTCCCGGCCGCGAGCCCGACGAAGTTGGCGGTCGTGCCTCCCGTGACGAATCCGACCAGGGATGCCGCCGGCAGCTTCAGCAGCTCGAGCAGCCACCGCCCGGCGACCTCCTCCGCGGCCGCCGTGGCTGGAGTCGCCAGTCGCATCGCCGCGTTCTGGTCCCACGCGCTCACCATCCAGTCGGCGCCGAGCGCGGCCGGCAACGTGCCGCCGATCACCCAGCCGAAGAACTTGCCGGACGGCATCGCCATCAGCCCGGGCTCTGCGAGCCGCGCCAACTCGTCGACCACAGCGGACGGGTCGGTCGGTCCCTCGTTCAACGGACCGCCGAAAGAGCTCAGCAGTTGGTCGATCGTTCCGGTCGGCCCGACGTGTCGGTGGTCGAGCGACGCCAGCCAGTCGAGGGCGTGGCCCTGAGCTCGTTCAAGAACGTCACGGTAAGAACTCTCTGCAGCGGGCGACATGCCGCCACCCTACGAGACGGGCCCGATCGAGCAAAGACGCGAATGGAGCTGAGCAGTGGAGCCTAGGGGAATCGAACCCCGCGACCCCAGGTCGCGCGCCGGGCACCGTGAGCCGCCCGACCCGAGCAGTGAGTGGAGCCTAGGGGAATCGAACCCCTGACCTCCTGCTTGCAAAGCAGGCGCTCTACCAATTGAGCTAAGGCCCCGCGAGACGGAACTGGTGGGGGTACCAGGACTTGAACCTGGGACCTCTTCGTTATCAGCGAAGCGCTCTAACCGCCTGAGCTATACCCCCGAACGCCGGTCTGCCCGGCGAACGGCCTTGCCTACAGTACCCCAACCCCGCGGGGCCGAGAAAATCGGTCAGCTGTTCTGGAACCCGACCAGCAGCCCTCCGGTGAAGCGCACGCTGAGGTTGTACAGCAGTGACGCGATCGCGGCGAGCACCGTGCCGACGACGACGTTGAGAATCGCGACGACCAGCGCGAACAATCCGACCTGGCCGAGGCCGAAGCTGGTGGCGATGCTGAAGTTCGGGTCACTCAGGATGTCTTGGAACGCCGAGTCGAGCTTGCCGAACACGCCCGTCGAGAACAGCACGATCCAGATCAGGACTGTGGCGACCACCAGCACGATCCCGAGGCAGACCCAGATGAGGAACGACAGCTTCACCACCGACCAGAAGTCGAGGTAGACCAGCTTCAGCCGCACCTGTTTGGCGGCGGTGCTGCGCTGATCCTTGCGCTGAAGTTTTTCGGCGACGCTGCTCATTCGGTGTCGTCCTCTCCGTCGTTGGCCTCGATCTCGGTCATGGTCGAGTCGGGATCGGGGGCGTCGGCCGCGGGGTCTTCTGATGCAGCGGGGTCGCTGTCTGCGGCGTCCAGATTGCGTTCACTGTTCTTGGCGACGGCGATGATCTTGTCGTCGTCATCGAATCGGGCGAATACCACGCCCATGGTGTCTCGGCCCTTGGCGGGGACCTCGGCCACGGCAGACCTTACCACCTTGCCGCTGGCAAGAACCACGAGGACCTCGTCGTCATCCTCGACGATCAGAGCGCCCGCGAGCACCCCTCGTTCGTCATTCAACTTGGCCACCTTGATGCCCAGTCCACCCCGCTGCTGGGGGCGGTACTGGTCGACCGCGGTCCGTTTCGCGTATCCGCCCTCGGTCACCACAAAGACCGATCCGGCGTCAGCAACGACGGATGCCGAGAGCAACTGATCCTCCCCGCGGAAGTGCATGCCGATGACCCCGGAGGTCGAGCGACCCATCGGGCGCATCGCCTCTTCGTCGGCCTTGAAGCGGATCGACATGCCGAGCCGGGACACCAGAAGCACCTCGCTGTCGTTCTCGACGAGCATCGCCGAGACCAGCTCGTCGCCCTCGCGCAGGTTGATGGCAATGATGCCGCCCGTGCGGTTGGTGTCGTACTCGGTGAGCGCCGTCTTCTTCACCAGACCGCCTCGGGTTGCCAGCACCAGATAGGTGGCCGCCGAGTAGTCGCGGATGTCGAGCACCTGCGCGATCTCCTCCCCCGGCTGCAGGGCGAGCAGGTTCGCGACATGCTGGCCCTTCGCATCGCGTCCGGCCTCTTGCACTTCGTACGCCTTGGCGCGGTACACCCGCCCGGTGTTCGTGAAGAACAGCAGCCAGTGGTGCGTGGTCGTGACGAAGAAGTGCTCGACGACGTCATCCGCCCGCAACTGCGCGCCCTTGACCCCGCGGCCGCCGCGGTGCTGGCTGCGGTAGTTGTCGCTCCGCGTGCGCTTGATGTACCCGCCGCGGGTGATGGTGACGACCATCTCCTCCTCGGGGATCAGGTCTTCGACGCTCATGTCGCCGCCGAAGCCGTACATGATCTCGGTGCGCCGCTCGTCGCCGAACTTCGCGACGATGTCGCTGAGCTCCTCCGTGATGATCTCGCGCTGACGCAACTCGCTGGCCAGGATCGCCTGGTACTCGGCGATCTCGAGCTCCAACTCGTCGAGCCGCTGCTGAATCTTCTGGCGCTCGAGCGCAGCGAGGCGGCGAAGCTGGAGGGCGAGAATCGCATCGGCCTGCAGTTCGTCGACACCGAGCAGCGCCATCAGCCCCTGGCGGGCCTCGTCGACATCGGGAGAGCGGCGGATGAGGGCGATGACCTCGTCGAGGGCGTCGAGCGCGAGCACGTAGCCGCGCTGGATGTGCGCGTCGGCCTCGGCCTTGGCCAAGCGGAACGCGGTGCGCCGGACGATCACCTCGACCTGGTGCTCGATCCAGTGACGGATGAAGCCGTCGATGGGCAGCGTGCGCGGCACGCCATCGACGATCGCGAGCATGTTGGCGCCGAAGTTCTCCTGCAGCTGGGTGTGCTTGTAGAGGTTGTTCAGCACGACCTTCGCGACGGCATCCCGCTTGAGCACGATGACCAGCCGCTGACCGGTGCGGCCCGAGGTCTCATCACGGATGTCGGCGATGCCGGCGAGGCGACCCTCCTTCACCAGCTCGGCGATCTTCACCGCCAGGTTGTCGGGGTTGACCTGATAGGGCAGCTCGGTCACGACCAGGCTGGTGCGCCCCTGGATCTCTTCGACGTTCACCACGGCACGCATGGTGATCGAGCCGCGACCGGTGCGATAGGCATCCTGGATGCCCTTGACCCCGAGGATCTGCGCGCCGGTTGGGAAGTCTGGTCCCTTGACCCGGGCCAGGATCGCGTCGAGCAGCTCGTCGCGCGTGGCATCCGGATTCTGCAGCGCCCACAGGGCGGCATCCGACACCTCGCGCAGGTTGTGCGGCGGGATGTTGGTGGCCATGCCGACGGCGATCCCGACCGAACCGTTGACGAGCAGGTTCGGAAAGCGTGCGGGCAGCACCGTCGGCTCTTGCGTGCGGCCGTCGTAGTTGGGCTGCATGTCGACGGTGTCTTCGTCGATGTCGCGGACCATCTCCATGGCCAGCGGAGCCATCTTGGTCTCGGTGTACCGGTGGGCGGCGGCGCCGTCGTTGCCGGGCGAGCCGAAGTTGCCCTGGCCGAGCGCCAACGGGTACCGCAGCGACCACGGCTGCACCAACCGGACCAGCGCGTCGTACACCGACTGGTCTCCGTGCGGGTGGAACTGCCCCATCACGTCGCCGATGATGCGCGTGCACTTCGAGAAGGCGCGATCGGGTCGGTAACCTCCGTCGTACATGGCGTAGATCACGCGGCGGTGAACCGGCTTCAGCCCGTCGCGCACATCGGGCAGGGCGCGCCCGACGATGACGCTCATCGCGTAGTCGAGGTAGCTCCGCTGCATCTCGAGCTGGAGGTCGACTTGATCGATCTTGTCGTGGCGATCGGGATCGAGTCCGGTTCCGGTGGTGTCAGTCATGAATCACTTTCTTGGCGGTCGAGCAGCGGCTGTGCCGCGTATCGAGACCCGATCAGATGTCGAGGAACCTGACGTCTTTCGCGTTCTGCTGGATGAACTGCCTGCGCGACTCGACGTCGTCGCCCATCAGGGTGGAGAAGACGCCGTCGGCGATGGCCGCGTCGTCGAGAGTGACCTGACGGAGCGTCCGGGTCGCCGGGTTCATGGTGGTGTCCCACAGCTCCTGGTGGTTCATCTCGCCGAGACCCTTGTAGCGCTGCACGCCGTTCTCCTTGGCGATGCGCTTGCCGGAGGCGAGGCCCGCCGTGAGAAGGGCGTCCCGTTCGCGGTCCGAGTACACGTACTCGTGATCGGCGTTCGTCCACTTGAGCCGGAACAGCGGCGGCTGCGCCAGGTAGACATAGCCCATCTCGATGAGCGGGCGCATGTAGCGGAAGAGCAGGGTGAGCAGCAGGGTCGTGATGTGCTGGCCGTCGACATCGGCATCGGCCATCAGCACGATCTTGTGGTAGCGGGCCTTCTCGCCGTCGAATTCCTCGCCGATGCCGGTGCCGAACGCGGTGATCATGGCCTGGATCTCGGCGTTGCCGAGTGCGCGATCCAGGCGGGCCTTCTCGACGTTCAGGATCTTGCCGCGCAACGGCAGGATCGCCTGCGTCTCGGGGTCGCGGCCGGTCTTCGCGGATCCGCCGGCGGAGTCGCCCTCGACGAGGAAGATCTCGCTGCGCGACGGGTCTTTGCTCGAGCAGTCACTGAGCTTGCCCGGCATGCCGCCGCCCTCGAGCAGGCCCTTGCGCCGGGTCTGCTCGCGGGCCTTGCGCGCGGCCATGCGCGCCGCCGCCGCCTGGACCGATTTGCGGATGATGTCGCGCGCCTGGTTCGGATTGCGGTCGAACCAGTCGTTGAGCTGGTCGCCGGTCACCTTCTGCACGAACGACTTGGCCTCGGTGTTGCCGAGCTTGGTCTTGGTCTGGCCCTCGAACTGCGGTTCGCCGAGCTTGATCGAGATGACCGCGGTGAGACCCTCGCGGATGTCGTCGCCTGTGAGGTTCTCGTCTTTCTCCTTGAGGAGGCCCTTCTCGCGCGCGTACTTGTTGACCAGCGTGGTCAACGCCGCGCGGAATCCCTCTTCGTGCGTGCCGCCCTCGTGCGTGTTGATCGTGTTCGCATAGGTGTGCACGCTCTCGGAGTACGAGGTGGTCCACTGCATGGCCACCTCGAGCGCGATCTTGCGCTCCTTGTCTTCCGACTCGAACGAGATGATCTCGTCGTGGATCACCTCGGTCTTCTTGGCCGAGTTGAGGTATTCGACGTAGTCGACGAGGCCCCGCTCGTACAAGAACACGTCTGAGCGCCGAGTGCCGTCGTCTTGCCGGCCCTCTTCGCGCTCGTCGGTGAGCTCGATGCGCAGGCCCTTGTTGAGGAACGCCATCTGCTGGAAGCGGGTGCGCAGCGTCTCGTAGTCCCACTCGACGGTCTCGAAGATCTTGTCGTTCGGCCAGAAGGTGATCGTCGTTCCGGTCTGATTGGTCGCTGCGCCCTTCGCGAGCGGGGCGACCGGCACGCCGTCGTGGTACTGCTGCGTCCAGATGTTGCCCTGGCGGCGCACCTCGATGTCGAGCGTCTTCGACAGCGCGTTGACCACGGAGCTGCCGACACCGTGCAGACCGCCCGAGACGGCGTAGCCGCTGCCGCCGAACTTGCCGCCCGCGTGCAGGATCGTCAGAACGACCTCGACGGTCGACTTCTTCTCGACCGGGTGCATGTCGACCGGGATGCCGCGGCCGTTGTCGACGCAGCGCACCCCGCCGTCGGCCAGCAGCGTGACCTCGATGTGATCGCAGTAGCCGGCGAGCGCCTCATCGACCGAGTTGTCGACGATCTCTTGCACCAGGTGATGCAGGCCACGGGGGCCCGTCGATCCGATGTACATGCCTGGCCGCTTGCGGACCGCCTCAAGACCTTCGAGAACCTGGATGTCTGAGGCCCCGTACGAGTCGTTCGGGTCGGCTGCGGGGGTAGGCGATGTCACTTCCCGATTCTACCGCAAGCGGGTCTCGGAATCCGGCGTCAACGCCCGTCTGGGGAGATTTCGTAGGCCGCTTGACCTGATTTGCCTTGTCAGCCGTAGGTATCGCGAGGACCGCGGCCTGGGATTGCTCTGGGGCCGCGTTTCCATGAGGGGGTGTCGGGCCCGATAAAGCGTACCGACTCGATGCCCGCAGCCTCGTGCTTCTCGGCGATGCGCGCCGCCACCGCCGAGCGCATGCTGCGCAACTGCTGAGCCCACGCTGTCGAGTCGCACCGGACGGTCAGGATGCCGTCTTCGATCCCGATCGGCTCGGCATGCGCCGCCGTGTCCCCGCCGACGATTTCTGGCCACTCGGCGAGCAGCTGAGCGCGTGCGATCGGTGAATCCCAGCCCATGGTCGAACTCAGCGTGCCGAGCACGTCCCCGAGGCCGGCCGGTTCACGCCCGAGTCCATAGGGAACGCTCGTGTCATCGTTCGCGGCCCTTCGGCGGCGGCGGGCGTCCCCCGAGCGGAGCGAGGGGTCGCCGAAATTGCGGCGGATGCGGCGGAACACATTGACGTGCTCCGGCTCCCCGAACTCCTCCGTCACGGCTCCTCCTCCACGATCCGGCCGGCCAGGATGTGCACGGTGTGAGCGGCGAGCGGCGCCGGCACATCGTCGAAGACGGCAGCCGTGATCAGCACCTGCTCGTAGTCCCCGATCGCCGACGCCAGCTTGGCGCGCCGCCCTTCGTCGAGTTCGGCGAAGACGTCGTCGAGGATCACGACAGGGTCGCCCACCGCCGAGTCCGCCCTGAGGACCGCGGCCGATGCCAGTTTCAGCGAGAGCGCGAACGACCAGGATTCGCCATGGCTGGCATAGCCGCGGGCGGGGAGTCCGTTCAAGACCAGCAGCAGGTCGTCGCGGTGCGGACCGATCAGGGTCAGGCCGCGATCCAACTCGTCGCGCCGCACGCGCGCAAGGGCGGCTCGGAACAGCTCCGCGATCTCGCTCGGCTCGGGGGAGCGACCCGTGTCCACGTCGTTCGCCAGCTCCTCGTCGGGGCGCGCGCCCAGAATGCTGAGCTGAAACGCCAGTTCCGCACGGTGCTCGTCGCCGGCGATGCTGGCATAGGCCTCTGCCACGTGCGGGCGAAGCCGATCGACGAGCTCCTGTCGTCCCACGATGATCTCGCTGCCGAGCCCGATGAGTCTCTCGTCCCACAGTTCGAGGGTCGAGAGCTGGCCATCGCCCACTCGAGCACCCCGTGCGGATTTGAGCAGCGTATTGCGCTGCCGAAGCACGCGTTCGTAGTCCGAGATCACCCCGGCGAATCGCGGGAACAATTGCACCAGGAGCTGATCGAGAAACCGCCGCCGCCCCGCCGGCTCGCCCCTGACCAGGGCGAGATCCTCGGGAGCGAACAGCACGCTGGCGACGTACCTGGGCAGTTCGCGCGGCTTGACGGCGACCCGGTTCACCTGGGCGCGGTTCGCGCCCGAGCGGTTCAGTTGCACCTCGACGAGCACCTGCCGGTCCGCATGCTCCAATCGGGCGCGCACGATGGCCAGCTCCGACCCCTGCCGGATCAGGGCCTGATCCGCCGACACCCGGTGCGAGGCCAAGGTGCTCAGGTACGCGATCGACTCGACCAGATTCGTCTTGCCCTGGCCGTTGCTGCCGACGAAGAGGTTCGGGCCGGGCCTGAGATCGACTTCGGCGGATTCATAGTTGCGGAAGTCGCTGAGGCTCAGGTGCGAGACGATCACCGGACGAGGCTCGACACGGCGGCCGGCCGGATCAGGACTTGCGCACGGCGTGACCGCCGAACTGGTTGCGCAACGCAGCGACTGCCTTCATCGCGGGCGAATCCTTCTGGCGCGACACGAATCTGGCGAAGATCGACGCGCTGATCGTCGGCACGGGAACCGCGTGATTCAGGGCTTCGATGATGGTCCAGCGGCCCTCGCCCGAGTCGTCGACGTAGCCCTCGATCTGCTTGAACTCCGGGTCTTCTTCGAGCGCCTTGACCAGGAGTTCGAGCAGCCAACTGCGCACGACAGTGCCGCGCTCCCACGCCTTGAAGACCCCGGTGACGTCGTGGATGATCTCTTTGCTGGCATCCAGCAGCTCGTAGCCCTCGCCGAGCGCCTGCATCTGGGCGTACTCGATGCCGTTGTGCACCATCTTCGCGTAGTGCCCCGCCCCGACAGATCCGGCGTGCACGAAGCCCTCATCACGCGGGCCCTCGGGCCGCAGCGCGTCGAACACCGGCATGGCGAGCTTCATATCGGCAGCGTCACCGCCGGCCATGAGCCCGTACCCGTTCTTGAGGCCCCAGATTCCGCCGGAGACACCGCAGTCTGCGAACCGGATGCCCTTCTCGGCGAGCTGCTTCGCGTGCACCGCGTCATCGGTGTACCGCGAGTTGCCTCCGTCGATGACCAGGTCGTTCTTCTCGAGCACGCCGGCCAGGTCGGTGATGACTCCGTCGGTGATCGACCCGGACGGCACCATCACCCAGACCACTCTCGGTGCCGGCACCGCCTTGACCAGGTCGGCCAGGGTCGGAACATCGGTCACGGCAGGGTTCGGGTCATACCCGGTGACCTCGATGCCGTTCTGGCGAAGACGGTCCCGCATGTTGAAGCCCATCCTGCCGAGCCCGACAAGTCCGATGTGCATGGCCATGGCGCCCGCCTTCCGAATCAGCGCAGCAGCAGGTTGGGCTGCAGCAGGTACTTGTAGTTGTCGGCGCCCGGCTGCTCTTTCGAGGACTGGCTCGTGATCAGCACCGGACCCGGCTTGTTGGGATTCTCGGTCTTCGTGAACGAGATCCGCACGAACTCGGAGTGCACGGCACCCAGGCCGTCGAGCAGGAACGATGGTTTCAGTGAGACCACGGTGTCGTCGCCGTGAAGATGCGCCTCGATCGTCTCGGACGCCTGGGCCTGCTCAGAGCCGGCGGCTTCGAGCGTCAAGCCGTCGATCGAGAAGCTGAACCGCAAGGCCGCCTCGCGCTCCAGCACCAACGACACACGACGGGTCGCCTCGACGAGATCGGCGGTGTTGACGACGGCGTAGTTGTCGACCACCTCGGGGAACAGCCTCTTCACGGGCGGGAAATTCCCTTTGATCAACAAGGAGGTCACGGTCTTCTTGTCCGCACTGAACGCGATCAATTCGCGGTCGTCACTGCGCACGATCGACACCGCGACCGTGCCGCTGTGCGCGAAGGTCTTGCCGATCTCGGACAGGGTGCGGGCCGGGATGAGCGCCGTCGTTCCTTCCGCGGACGATGTTCCGGAGTCCCAGTCGATCTCGCGCACCGCGACCCGATAGCGGTCAGTGGCGACCAGCGACAGCGTGTTGTCGCCGACCTCCAGCTGGACGCCCGTGATGACCGGCGTCACGTCATCGCGCGACGCGGCGACGGCGACCTGCGAGACCGCCTCGGCGAAGTCCTCCGCCGGAAGAACGCCGGTGCGATCAGCGACCTCGGGAAGAGTCGGATACTCCTCGACCGGCATGCTCAGCAAGGTGAATCGGGCGGATCCGCAGCTGACCGCGATCTTTCCCTCGTCGGTCGAGAACTGCACGGGAGCAGCGGGCAGACGACTCGCGATGTCGGCGAGCAGTCGCCCCGACACGAGAGCAGTGCCTGGCTCGTCGACGTCCGCAGCGATCTCGGTGCGTGACGAGACCTCGTAGTCGAACGACGAGAGGATCAGGACTCCGTCGGCGGCCTCGAGCAGGACCCCGCTCAGGATGGGTTGGGTGGTGCGCTGCGGCAGAAGCTTGACAGCGAATGACACGGCCTCACTGAACACGTCCCGATTGACTTGGAACTTCACGGGGACTCCTTGTCATTGGAAAGGTGCGGGGGCGTCAATACTGTCACCCCGATCCTGGCACAGGTAGTCCTGGTGTCCATTCGGGGCGCTTGAGGGCTCGGGCCGGCCCTGGGGGTTGTGATCGAGCTGAATTGAGGAAGAGAGAGTTAATCTTCTTAACCCTTGTGGGATCTGTGGACAAGACGCCGCTGCGCTGCTGCGTACGGGGAACTACAGCGGTGGAAGTTGTGGGTCGGCGGTGGGGTGACGCGGCGAAGTGCTGCGGAACTCGGTGCGGCGGTCGCCACCGAATCCACAATGAGCCCTCTGTTCTCAACATGGCATTCAGAGGGTCATCGCCAGTTATCCACAGGTTGTGCACACCTTGTGCAATCGAGCAATCGAGTGGACTTTGTCCAGGCCCCCGAACGGGGGTGGACAGAATTGTCGCGGGCCGCAAGCTTCAGAGCTTGTTGTAGCGCTGGTTCTGTTTGATCCGGCTGGTCAATTCGGTGACCTGGTTGTAGATGGAGCGACGCTCTTTCATGAGCTCGCTGATCTTCTTGTTCGCGTACATGACGGTCGTGTGGTCGCGGTTGCCGAACAGTTGGCCGATCTTGGGCAGCGACAGACTGGTCATCTCGCGGCAGAGGTACATGGCGATCTGGCGGGCCGTCGCAACGGCTTGCGAGCGGCTCGAGCCGTAGAGGTCGTCGACCGACAGCTTGAAGTAGTCGGCGGTGTGATTGATGATGTCGACCGGCGCGATGACGTTGTCGTCGTCGAGAGTGATCAGATCCTTGAGGACGGTCTGAACCAGCTGGAGGTCGACCGGGGTGCGGTTGAGGCTGGCGAAGGCAGTCACGCGGATGAGCGTTCCCTCGAGCTCGCGGATGTTCGACGAGACCTTGGTCGCCATGAACTCGAGGATCTCGTCGGGCACCTGCAGCTTCTCGCTCTGCGCCTTCTTGCGCAGGATCGCGATGCGGGTCTCGAGGTCGGGCGCCTGCACATCCGTGACGAGTCCCCACTCGAAGCGGGACCGCATCCGGTCTTCGAATCCGTTGAGGTGCTTCGGCGCCACATCGCTGGTGATGACCACTTGCTTGTTGTGGTCGTGCAGGGTGTTGAAGGTGTGGAAGAACGCTTCCTGCGTCTCGACCGCACGCTGCAGGAACTGGATGTCGTCGATGAGCAGGATGTCGATCTCGCGGTAACGCGCCTGGAATGCCGCGGCCCGGTTGTTGGCGATCGAGTTGATGAAGTCGTTCGTGAACTCCTCGGAGCTCACGTATCGCACGCGGATGCCTGGGTACAGCCGCTCGGCGTAGTGGCCGATCGCATGAAGAAGGTGGGTCTTGCCGAGGCCGGAGTCGCCGTAGATGAACAGCGGGTTGTATGCCTTGGCCGGGGCCTCTGCAACGGCGACCGCTGCGGCGTGCGCGAATCGGTTCGAGCCGCCGATGACGAAGTTGTCGAAGTTGTACTTGGGGTTGAGACGGGTGTCGGACCTGCGGGCCTGTTCGCCGGATGCCGGGGTGGGGGCGGTGTTCGGGGTGCTTGGCGGAGTGGGCTCATGCGGCGCGTCGTCGCGCGGGCTCGGTTCGGAGGCGAGGCCGATGCCGGCGTGCTGGATCTCTGGATTGACGACGATCGCGAAGTTGGTGATGCCGTGTTCGCCGTCGATGGTGCTGAGCGCGTTGAGGAGCGGCACGCGGATGCGCTGGTCGAGCATGCCGCGGGTCAATTCGTTGGGCACCTCGAGATAGAGCGTGCCGGCGAGGACGCCTTTTGGCTCGACCAGGTTGAGGAAGCCCTGCAGCTGAGGCGTCACGCGATCGTCGGCGTGCAGGATAACCAGCACGGATTCCCAGAGTTCTCGGGTGGGATCCGGGGTGTCGGTCATGGGCTCTTTCGGCTCGGGGCGGCGCTGGTCGGTCGCGGATTCACCTTAGTTCGCGCGGGCGCGCCGTGACCAACCGATCAGAGGATCGGTGTGGAGAATGGACGGTTGGCCGTGATGGTTTGACCGGGGCCCGTTAACCGCCTATTTTTAATCAGTTGACGACTGCCCGGAGGCGGTCCCTGTTCTTCCCGGCGCATGGCACCGGGTTTTGGAGATACCACCATGACCAAGCGAACCTTCCAGCCGAACAACCGGCGCCGCGCCAAAGTGCACGGCTTCCGTCTGCGCATGCGCACGCGCGCCGGCCGTGCGATCCTCGGCGCCCGCCGTCGCAAGGGCCGCACCGAGCTCTCCGCGTAGTCGTCCGGTGCTCGCCAGGGCCAACCGGGTCGTCCGCGCCGATGACTTCCGGATGGTTGTCCGTCGCGGCCGGCGCTCGGTGACGCCCACCGCGATCTACTACCGACTCGAGCGCGACGCCGACGAACCGTTGCGCGTCGGCATCATCGTCGCGCGTTCTGTCGGCAACGCGGTTGCGCGCAATCTGGTTCGCCGTCGCTACCGCGCCCTGGGCCGGGAGTTCGTGGATGCCGGTGCGCGCGGCAACGATGTCGTGGTGCGCGCGCTCCCCGGCGCGGCACAGCGCACCTGGGCTACCCTCGCCGATGACATGCACACCGCCCTCGATGCATCTCTTCTGATGAACGCCGTGATGCCGTGATGCCGCGCGCCCTTTCGTTCCTCCTCCTGCTTCCGCGCAACATCTGCGTGGTGATCCTGCGGGTGTACCGCGCGGTGATCTCCCCCCTGTACGGCGATGTCTGCCGCTACTACCCCAGCTGCTCGGCCTACGCGCTCGGCGCGATCCAGCAGCACGGTGTGTTCAAGGGCATCGCGCTCGGAACCTGGCGCATCGCGCGCTGCCACCCCTGGGCGAAGGGCGGGGTGGATGACGTTCCCGAGCGCCGCATCCCCCGCTACCAGCTCACCCACTTCGGCTTCGTCTTCCCGGCGAGCCACGGAAAGGCCTGATTCGTGGACGTCAACGGAATCGTCAACTTCTTCGGGGGGATCCTCACCCCGATCAAATGGGTCATCGAGGCGATCCTCGTCGGCTTCCACTGGGTCTTCCAGTACGTGTTCCACATGGATCCGGCGGCCGGCATCACCTGGGTGCTCTCGATCGTGTGCCTGGTGCTGGTGGTGCGTGCCGCGCTGATCCCGATCTTCGTTCGTCAGATCAAGAGCCAGCGGAAGATGATGGAGGTCGCTCCGCAGCTCAAGAAGATCCAGGACAAGTACAAGGGCAAGAAGGATCAGTTCTCACGCGAGGCCATGCAGCGCGAGACCATGGAGCTCTACCGCAAGGCCGGAACCAATCCGCTCTCGTCCTGCCTGCCGCTGCTGATCCAGATGCCGATCTTCTTCAGCCTGTTCTCGGTGTTGACCGAGGCGCGCCAGGGCAAGGCAGGCGTGGGCTTCCTGACGAAGCAGTTGTCCGACCAGTTCGGCCATTCCTCGCTGTTCGACATCGCCCCGCTGAAATACAGCATCCAATCGGCGCTGGCGGCTCATCCGGTGCAGGTCGTGGTGGTCGTCATCGCCGCCGCCATGGTGGTCATCATGACGGCGTCGCAGTTCATCACCCAGCTGCAGCTCGCGTCGAAGAACCAGTCGCCCGAGATGAAGGCCAGCCCGATGTACCGCCAGCAGCGCGTGCTGCTGTACATCCTCCCGTTGGTGTTCGCGTTCTCGGGCTTCGCGTTCCCGATCGGCGTGATGTTCTACTGGTTGACCTCCAACATCTGGACGATGGTGCAGCAGTTCCTGGTCATTCGGAACATGCCGACTCCCGGCAGCGAGGCGGCCCTCGCGCGCGAGGCGCGGCTGGCCAAGCGCAATCGGCGCAAGATGAGCGACGATGCCGCCGCACTCGCCGATCCGCAGGCGATCGAAGAGCCGAAGAAGCCGGTGACCACCCAGCGCTCGCAACCGGTGGGCAAGAACCGCGCCAAGAAGACGGGAAGTGGCAAGAAGTGAGCGACGCGACTGAGACCCGGATCGAGACCGAGCCCGAGACCGAGCCCAAGGCGAGCATGCACGACGTGCCCTCGTCGGCCGACGTGCCATCGCACGATGAGGCGTTGAGTGAGCAGGACCTGGTCGACGAAGGCGACATCGCAGCCGATTACATCGAAGAGCTGCTGGACATCACCGATATCGACGGGGACATCGACATCGATGCCAGGTCCGGCCGGGCCTACGTCTCGGTGACGGCCACCGAGGGCGCCAATCTGCGCCTGCTCTCGAAGCCGGACACCGTTGCCGCGCTGCAGGAACTCGCCCGACTGGCCGTCCAGAACAAGACCGGCCGCTTCTCGCGGATGATCCTGGACATCGGCGGATCCCGCGATCAGCGCGCCGCCGAGCTGGCCACCTTGGTGGATCGGGCGGTCGCTCGGATCGAGGAGGGCGCGGCGTCCGCATCCCTCCCGCCGATGTCGAGCTACGAGCGCAAGATCGTGCATGACATCGTGGCCGTGCGCGGCTTCGCGTCGGAGTCCGAGGGCGAGGGCCGCGATCGCCACACGGTGATCACGCGTCCGTAGTTTCACGTGAAACATCGCCCTGTGGTTCCCGCGCTGTGATCGAGACAGAGCCGTCGGTTGCCGCATCCTTGTTCGGCGACCGCATCGACCTGGCTCGCGAGTTCGCGCGCGAACTCGGCGACCGCGGTGAGGAGCTCGGGCTGATCGGTCCCCTCGAGGCGCCGCGCCTGTGGTCGAGGCACATCCTGAACTGCGTGCTGCCGGCGCCGCTGCTGCGACCCGGGCTCGTCGGGGACATCGGAAGCGGCGCCGGACTGCCCGGGGTCGTTCTTGCCATCGCGCGTCCGGACGTGGAGTTCGTGCTCGTGGAGCCGATGGAGCGCCGGGTCGAGTGGCTGCGATCCGAGTCGGTGCGGCTCGGGCTCGACAACGTGCGGGTCGAACGCGCCCGCGCGGAAGACGCCGCGCTGGTCGAGTGCCTCGATCAGGTGACGGCGAGAGCGGTGTCGTCGCTTGCGAAGCTGATTCCCATCACCGCGCCATTGGCTCGCCGGGGCGGTGAACTGCTGTTCATGAAGGGCGCGCGTGTCGCCGACGAGGTCACCGCCGCGTCGAAGCAGATCCGGGCGGCCCGCCTCAGCAGGGTGGAGGTGCTGGTGCTCGGGGAGGGGATCGTCCCGGAGGCCACCCGGGTCTTTCGGGCTACAGTGGACTGACCCGCGGCCGGTCGACGTTTCACGTGAAACATGGGGCCTTGCGCTCTGAAACATCCGAGAGGGAATCCGCTCCAGTGAGCACCGAGAATCGATACGACGAAACCCCGCTCGCCCGCGAGATCGCCGACCTGGCGCGACGTCGCGTCGCGCTGGCCGAGCAGAGCCTGCCGCTTCCGGTGCGCACCCGCGTCTTCACGGTCGCGAACCAGAAGGGCGGGGTCGGCAAGACCACGACCACCGTCAATCTGGCCGCTGCACTCGCCCAGTCCGGCGCACGGGTGCTGGTCATCGACCTGGACCCGCAGGGTAACGCATCGACGGCGCTGGGGGTCGAGCACCGGTCCGAGACCCCGAGCGTCTACGACGTCATCATCAACGACGTGCCGATGCGCGACGTTGTGCAGACCAGCCCCGAGTTCGAGGGCCTGTCGTGCGTGCCCGCGACGATCCATCTGGCCGGTGCCGAGATCGAGCTCGTCTCGCTGGTCGCCCGCGAGCAGCGGCTGCGCGGAGCCCTCGACCGCTTTCTCGCCGAGTCCGAGGATGAGCATCCGTATCACTACGTGTTCATCGACTGCCCGCCGTCGTTGGGACTGCTGACGATCAACGCGTTCGTGGCGGCGCGCGAGGTGCTCATCCCGATCCAATGCGAGTACTACGCACTCGAGGGGCTCAGCCAGTTGCTCAACAACATCAAGCTGATCGAACGCCACCTCAACCCCGACCTGGCGGTGTCGACCATCCTGCTCACCATGTTCGACTCGCGCACCAACCTCGCCAACCAGGTGGTGGAGGAGGTGCGGGAGCACTTCCCCACCGAGACGCTTCAGAGCGTCATCCCGAGGTCTGTACGCATCTCGGAGGCGCCCAGTTACGGTCAGAGCGTGATCACCTACGACGGCAACTCACCGGGTTCGCTCTCGTACCGCGAGGCGGCATCCGAGATCGCCCGTCGGGGTGAGCGTTGATGGCCGCCGCACCGAAGCGCACGGGGCTGGGCCGCGGCATCGGCGCGCTGATCCCGACCGCGGACGACGGCGAGCGGCCGGTCGACGTCTTCTTCCCCTCGGGTCCGGATGCCAGCTCCGCCTCGATGGATGGTCTGGTGACGGTGCCGGGCGCGCGACTGGCGAGCCTGTCGCCCGACGACATCGTTCCCAACCCGCAGCAGCCGCGCCGCGAGTTCCGCGAGCAGGAGCTGAACGAACTCGTCGTCTCGGTGCGCGAGTTCGGCCTGCTGCAGCCGATCGTCGTCCGCCCTCGCAGCGGTGCGGCGGCGGGCGAACCGCAGTACGAGCTCATCATGGGCGAGCGCCGGCTTCGGGCCAGCAAGATCGCCGGGCTGGAGAGCATCCCGGCGGTGGTCAAGAACACCGCAGACGACGCGATGCTGCGGGATGCCCTGCTCGAGAACCTGCACCGTGCCGAGCTGAATCCCCTCGAGGAGGCCTCGGCCTACCAGCAGCTGCTGGCCGACTTCGGCATCACCCAGGAGCAACTGGCCGAGCGGATCGGACGCTCGCGCCCGCAGATCACGAACACCATCCGTCTGCTGCGGCTGCCAGAGGGCATCCAGCGGCGCGTGGCCGCCGGCGTTCTCACCGCGGGGCATGCCCGGGCGATCCTGTCGGTCGGCGACGCGCCGGCCATGGAGCGCCTTGCCGACAAGATCGTCAACGAAGACCTCTCGGTGCGAGCGGCAGAGGCGGCCGACGGCAAGGTGTCTCCGCCGAAGGCCCGCGCCACCAAGCCGACGGCCGGCCGCCGTCAGCACCACCTCGACGACCTGGCGGAGCGCCTCGGAGACAAGCTGAACACCCGGGTCAAGATCGCCCTCGGCGCGGCCAAGGGCACCATCTCGATCGAGTTCGCGACCGTTGCCGACCTGAACAGGATCGTGGAGGAGCTCGGCGTCGAGCCGAACTAGTTGTCGCGGATGGCGGCTTCGGCCAGCGCCGAGTACACCCAGCCGAGATCGTGCCCTGCCGCTTCCAGCGCCTGGGGAAGCAGCGAGGTCTCGGTGAGGCCGGGAAGCACGTTCGCCTCGAGGAACCACGGAGTTCCCGCGCCGTCGACGATCAGGTCGACGCGAGAGAGATGGCGCAGGCCGAGCGCACGGTGGGCCGCGAGAGCGGCCCGCGCCGCGGCATCCGCCCATTCCTGGGGCATCCGCGCCGGTACGTAGAACCGGGTCTCGCCGGCGTTGTACCTGGCCTCGAAGCTGTAGACGCCCGAGAGCGGTTCGATCTCGACGGCAGGCAGGGCGACGGGTCCGTCGCCGGTGTCGATGATGCCCACGGCGATCTCGGTGCCGGTGATCCGTTGCTCGACGAGCGCGACGTCGCCGTAGGTGTACGCGTCGACCATGGCCCTCGGCAGGTTCGCGCGATCGTCGACGATGGTCACGCCCTGAGCCGAGCCGCCCTGCGCAGGCTTGACGACCAGCGGAACGGGCAGTTCGTCGGCGATCGCCTCGAAGACCGCGTTGGCGCCGAGTTCGCGAAAGGCGTCACGCGGCAGGGTGATGGATCGTGGGGTGGCAACGCCGGCCCGCGAGACGATGATCTTGGCGGTCGGCTTGTCCCAGGCGAGCCGCGCGGCATCCGATCGAGACCCGACGAACGGGATGTCGAGGAACTCGAGGAGCCCGCGCAACGCGCCGTCCTCGCCCGACGCCCCGTGCAGGGCCGGCCAGATCACGTCGGGGCGGTCGGCCCGCAGCGCGGCGAGCAGCCGGGCATCCGGATCCCGCAGCTCGACGGTCAGCCCGTGCTCGAGCAGGCTGTCGGCGACCCGGCGCCCGGAACGCAGCGACACGTCGCGTTCGTGCGAGATCCCGCCGGCGAGCACGACCACATGTCGGAGTGATTCGGTCATGGCGGTCATCCGACGTTCGGCGGCAGCACGCCTTCGTGCAGCTCGGGCTGCGCTGCAAGCGGGTCGGTTTGAGAGAACTCGTTCAGAAGGCTCAGCTCGCCGTTGATGACGATCGCCAGGCGCCGGATGCCTTCTCGGATGAAGTCGGGCGTCGGATAGCAGAACGAGAGCCGCATGGCGTTGCGGCCGCCGCCGTCGGTGTAGAAGGCCGTGCCGGGCGTGTAGGCGACGAGCTCCTTGACCGCGCGCGGCAGCATCGCCTTCGAGTCGAGGTAGTCGGGCAGCGTGAGCCAGATGTAGAACCCGCCGTTGGGAACCGTCCAGCGAAGGGTCGGCAGCTGCTCGTGCAGGGCGGCGAGCATGGCGTCGCGCCGCTCGTGATACACGTCGCGGAAGGTCGCGATCTGGCCTCTCCAGTCGGCCGTCGACAGGTACTCGGAGACGGTGGTCTGCGAGAAGGAACTCGGCGACAGCACGGCCGCCTCGTTCGCCAAGATGAGTTTTTCTCTAATCGCGTGCGGGGCGACCGCCCACCCGACGCGCAGGCCTGGGGCGAGCGTCTTGGAGAAGGTGCCGAGGTAGATCACGCCCTCGTCATCCACCGAGCGCATCGCCTGGGGCGGCGCCTGGTCGAAGTAGAGCAGTCCATAGGGATTGTCCTCGACGACCAGGATGTCGTTCTGGCGTGCGATCTCGAGCACCTCCATGCGGCGCTCCCAGGTCAGCGTGACGCCCATCGGATTCTGGAACGACGGGATCGTGTACAGGAACTTGATCCTGCGCCCCTGCTCGCGCAACCGGGCGATGGTGTCGCGCAGGGATTGCGGGATGAGTCCGTGCTCGTCCATCTCGACGTGCGCGACGTCGGCCTGGTAGCTGCGGAAGACCACGAGAGCGGTCACGTAGCTCGGACCCTCGGCGATGACGACGTCGCCCGGATCGAGGAACAGCTTGGAGACCAGTTCGAGTGCGTGCTGAGAGCCTGTGGTGACGACCACGTCGTCCACTCCGGCGCGGATGCCCTCGAGGGCCATCACGTCGAGGATCTGCTCGCGCAGGCGGGGCGATCCTTGGCCGGAGCCGTACTGCAGCGCGACGGCGCCATGATCCCGAACCGTGCGATCGACCGCCTCCAGGAGGAGTTCTCGAGGGAGCGCGGACACGAAGGGCATTCCGCCCGCCAGTGACACCACCTCGGGGCGGCTGGCAACAGCGAACAGGGCTCGCACCTCGGACACGGCGAGTCCCGCGGTGCGCTCGGCGTACTGCGAGTACCAGGGATCGAGGTTGTTCCCCTGCTGCCTGTCGGGGTGGGCCGTATTCATGCGCTCCAGGGTATCCGCAGAAACACGAAGGCCCCTCCCCGCGAACGGGGAAGGGGCCAGACGTGCCGTGGTGGCCCGCGACCAGCGAACCGGCCGGACTACGCCAGGAATTCGGCCAGATCGGCCTCGAGGGCCGGCTTGGGCTTGGCGCCGATGACCGTCTTCACGACCTCGCCGCCGCGGTACACCTTCATCGCCGGGATCGAGGTGATGCCGTACTTCATCGCCGTCTCGGGGTTGTCGTCGACGTTGAGCTTCACGATCGAGAGCTTCTCGGAGTGCTCGGCCGCGATCGCGTCGAGAATCGGTGAGACAGCGCGACACGGGCCGCACCATTCCGCCCAGAAGTCGA
>Ga0207667_10000494_pt1 | contig 52051 bp, 58 predicted proteins | sample KBSCornC52_FD_184301 | JGI IMG/M metagenome (GOLD analysis project Ga0207667, IMG submission 184301) | Corn rhizosphere microbial communities from Kellogg Biological Station, Michigan, USA - KBS Corn C5-2 (SPAdes) (version 2) | ecosystem: Host-associated > Plants > Roots > Rhizosphere > Soil ... | reverse complement strand
CCCGCAAGTGCGTTCGCACGCGCATCAGTTGCGCACAGACGGCGACGGCAATCGACTCGGGTGCTTTATCGACGATACCCGGCACGCCGATCGGGCAGATCATGTCGTGCAGACGTTCAAGCGGCACGCCTCGCTCGACCAAACGCCGCTCGAATTTCACGCGCTTAGTCTTCGAGCCGATCATGCCGAAGTAGGCGAAATCATCGCGTCGCATGATGCGCTCGGCCAGCGCGAAGTCCAGTGCGTGGTTGTGCGTCATGACGAGAAAGCAACTCCCGGCGGGGGCAGCATCGATCACGGCCTCGGGCGTGTCGGTGGCTTCGATCTGCACGTTGGCCGGCACTTCGTCGGGGAAGCACTCGTCACGCGCGTCCACCCATTGGACGACGCACGGCAACGCACCGATCAACGTCACCAGCGCATGAGCAACGTGCCCGGCTCCGAACACTACGAGGTGAAGGGGCGCAACGCGGCGCTGAGCCGGTGCGCCGGCGCGCATACCGCAGCTCGCGGCCGTGGCGCAACGCGGGCGCGTGCCACCGTTCAAGCCATCGCCCGTGCCATTGCGCACGTCTACGTTCACGTCATCGCTCATGTGACCGCCCTTTTCACGCCGCTCCACCGCTCACGTCACTGCGCTGCGCAGGCCGACGCGCCCACGCCCGCAGCGCCCCTTTCCGGCGCGCTGCGTGCCGCGCGCACCGCCGCCACGGCCTTCAGGATGGCTTCGCCCGTGGCCGGCGCGTTCAGCGGCGGGTTCACTTCATAGTCGCCGACGGCAGCCACCGCATCGCGGATCGCGAAAAACACCGAAAACGGCAGCAGCAGCGGCGGCTCGCCCACCGCCTTCGAGCGGTGAATGCTGTCCTCGCTGTTGCGGTTGTTGAAAAGCCGCACGCGCAGATCGGGCGGACAGTCGTTGACGGTCGGAATCTTGTAAGTCGACGGCGCATGCGTCATGAGCTTGCCCCCCGCATCCCACCAAAGCTCCTCGGTCGTGAGCCAGCCCATACCCTGAATGAAGCCGCCTTCGACTTGCCCGATGTCGAGCGCCGGATTGAGCGAAGCACCCACGTCATGCAGCGCATCGGCGCGCAGCACGCGCATTTCGCCCGTCAGCGTATCGATCACGACCTCCGACACCGCGGCCCCATACGAGTAGTAGTAGAACGGCCGGCCCTGCAGCTTCTGCTGATCCCAGTAGAGCTTGGGCGTCGCATAAAAGCCGTCGGACCAGAGTTGCACGCGTGCGAGATACGCCTGCGCGATCACGTGCTCGAACGGGATGGCGACTTCGCCCAGGTAGACGGTATCGTGTTGGAACACGACGTCGCCCGGCTTGATCTGCCCGCCCCCGAATCGATCGGCCGCGAAAGCCGCGAGCCGGTCGCGCAACTGGCGCGCGGCGTCCTGTGCGGCCTTGCCGTTCAAGTCCGAGCCCGTCGAGGCAGCCGTGGCCGAGGTGTTCGCCACTTTGCTCGTATCGGTCGCCGTCACGCGCACACGCGCGAACTCGATACCGAGTTCGTGCGCGACCACCTGCGCGACCTTGGTGTTGAGGCCTTGGCCCATCTCGGTGCCCCCGTGATTGATCAGCACGGAGCCGTCCGTATAGATATGCACGAGCGCGCCGGCCTGGTTGAAGTGCGTCACATTGAATGCAATGCCGAACTTCACGGGAGTGAGCGCGATGCCCTTCTTCAGGACAGGATTGCGCGCGTTGAACTCCCGCGCTTCCTGGCGCCGGCGGCGATAGCCGCTCGTCGCTTCCAGCTCGTCGATGAGCTCGTGAATGACGTTATCCTCCACCGTCTGCCCATACGGCGTCACGTTGCGTTCGGTCTTGCCATAGAGATTGCGTCGGCGCACGTCGAGCGGATCGAGCTTTAACGAGCGCGCGATGTTATCGACGATGTACTCGATCGCAAATGCGCCCTGCGGCCCGCCGAAGCCGCGAAACGCAGTGTTCGATTGCGTGTTCGTCTTGGCGCAGAAGCCTTCGATGGAGACGTCCGGCAGCCAGTAGGCATTGTCGAAGTGGCAAACCGCCCGCGTCATTACGGGCCCCGACAAATCGGCCGAAAACCCGCAGCGCGAGGTCATGTCGACCGAGACGCCCTCGATCGTGCCGTCATTGCCGTATCCCACTTCGTAGCGGTAATGAAAATCGTGGCGCTTGCCGGTGATCATCATGTCGTCGTCGCGGTCCGGGCGCAGCTTGACCGGACGCGAGAGCTTGGAAGCAGCGAGCGCGGCGCAGCAGGCGAACAGCGCCGATTGCGATTCCTTGCCGCCGAAACCGCCGCCCATGCGTCGGCATTCGATCAGGATATGGTGCGAGGCGAGGCCCAACGCATGGGCGACATGGTGCTGCATCTCGGTGGGATGCTGGGTCGAGCACGCGACGTACAGGCCGTCGTCGTCCTTGGGCACCGCGTACGCGATCTGTCCTTCGAGGTAAAACTGCTCTTGGCCGCCGAGCGTGAACTCACCGCCGTCGCGATGTGCAGCCCGCGCCGCCTTCGCTGCCGGCTCGCCCCGCGCGAGCTTCATCGGCGGCAACACCGATTGGTTGGCCGCACGCGCCGCTTGCGCGGTCAGTAATGCCGGCAATTCCTCGTATTGCACTTGCGCGCGGCGCACGGCAAGGCGCGCCGTCTCGTGCGAATTCGCAACGACCAGAAAAATCGGCTGCCCGATGTACTGAACGACGCCATCGGCCAGAATCGGATCGTCATGCAGGATCGGTCCGCAATCGTTCTTGCCCGGAATGTCGTCCGCCGTGAAGATTGCGACGACGCCGGGTGTGGCGCGCACCGCGTCGAAGTTCATCGACACAATCTTCGCGTGCGCCTTCGTCGACATGCCAAGCGCCGCGTGCAGCGTGCCAGCGACAAGCGGGATGTCGTCGGTGTAGCTGGCCCGCCCGCTCACGTGCAAGTGCGCGGATTCATGCGGACGCGAAACGTGCACTTGGCGAAACGCCGTGCGCTCGCGCTCGTCGCGGGCCAGCTCGGTCAAAAACGGTTCGGCTTGCTGATTCATGGGCGTCTCTCTATCTCTGTGTCTTTGTGTCTTTGTGTCCCGGTCTCGCTGACTTGCTCACTTGCGCTGCGGCGCTTGCCTTGGGGTCGCGCCGCTAGGCTGCCCCGGCAATCGCGCCCTGCCTCGAAGGTTCAGGCCGGGGTCGCGACATCCACCATCCGTACATTCAAAGCGTCCGGCGGCAGCGGATCGTTCGCCCGCGTCTCGAGCCAAAAACGATAGAGCAGGTTCTGAGCGGCCTGCAGGCGGTACGCGTTGGTCGCACGCATGTCGGAGAGCGGCGCATAGTCGCGCGCGAGCGCCTGCATCGCCGCCTGCGCCGTCGCTTCGTGCCAGGCCGCATCGGCCAGCACACCTTCGGCATGGCTTGCACGCTTGGGCGTCGCGGCCATGCCACCGAACGCGATGCGCGGCGAGCGGATCGTGTCGCCGTCCGCCATGAATGCAAAGGCGGCGCAGACTGCCGAGATATCGGAATCGAAGCGCTTGGATAGCTTGTAGGTCCGGAACTGCAGCGCCGCTCGCGCACCGGTGCGCGTCGGCACCTTCAGGGCGACGACGAACTCGTGTTCGGCCATGTCCTTCTTTTGATAAGCGACGTAGAGCGCTTCGAGCGGCATCTCGCGCACGCTCCCGCGTCCGCGCAGAACGACGCGCGCACCGAGCGCGATGAGCCCGGGCATCGAATCGCCGATCGGCGAGCCGTTCGCGACGTTGCCGCCGAGCGTGCCCGCGTTGCGGATCGGCAGCGACGCGAAACGCTTCCACATTTCGTCGAGCTCGGGGTAGTGACGCGCGAGCTCGCCATAAGCGCGCTCGATCGTCACGCCGGCGCCGATCTCGATCCATTCGTCCGATGTGGTTATGCGCTGCAGCTCGGCAATGCGCCCGACATAGACGATATCCCCCAGCGCACGCATCTGCTTGGTTACCCAAAGGCCGAGGTCAGTGCTGCCGGCAAGCAGGCGCGCGGCGGGGCGCTCCGCCTTGAGCGCGGCGAGGGCGTCGATCGTGCGAGGTGCGTCGAACGCCTCGCCGCCGTGCGCGTAATGGAACGTGTCATTGCGCTGCATCGTCGCCAGCGTGCGCGCGAGCGCGGCAACGTCGAGCGGCGCCGACGGGGCAGGCAATTCGAACATTCGTTCGCCGGCTTCGACGATGGGGCGATAACCCGTGCAGCGGCAGAGATTACCCGTCAGCGCGTCGGCAATTTGCTGGCGCGACGGCCGGCAAGCACCGGCGCACGCCTGCCCACCGCTGGACGCTGCAACGGCGTGCGCATCAGGCGGCTCGCCGGCCGCCGCCCCCATGCCTTCGCCCCCGTGCTTACGGTAAAGCGCCCACATCGACATGACGAAGCCGGGCGTGCAGAAGCCGCATTGCGACCCGTGGCAGTCGACCATCGCCTGCTGCACCGGGTGCAGCGACCCGTCCGGCTGACGCAAATCTTCGACCGTAAACAACGCCTTCCCGTCCAGCGTCGGGAGAAACTGAACGCAGGCGTTCACGGCGGCAAAGCGCAGACTGCCGGCCCCATCAGGCTCCGCCACGACCACGGTGCAAGCGCCGCAGTCGCCCTCGGCGCAGCCCTCCTTCGTGCCGGTGCACTGCGCATCCTCGCGCAGGTACTGCAGGACGGTGCGCGTGACAGGCAGGTCGCTGACTTCACGGATGGCGTTACGATGATAGAAGCGGATGGGTTGGCTCATGGTCGTGGAAGCGGAAATCTAAGGGCACGCATGCGTTTGTCGTTCGCTACAAAACTATCACTGCCAATAGGCGCGACCCATAGGCCGCCTCACATGACGACCATATTCTCAAGCCGATAGGGGGACAGGACACGGCAGCGCCCGGTTAGGCGGCGGTGCTGCAAAAAAACCGGTTCCATGAGAAAATGTCGCGCTGTGCCACACCGCCGGCCCCGCTTCAAGTCTGGTTTTCCCGTACCGTTCTCGCCGCCCTGTCATTGTGTCCGCCGCCCATGTCTGCCGCTTCCCCCGTCTTGTCCGACCGCGCCGCTACCGCCCGAATCGTTCCGATCATCTTTTTCACGTTCCTCTGCTACCTGATCATTGGGCTACCGCTACCGGTGCTGCCGGGCTTCGTCCAGAGCGAGCTCGGGCTCGGATCGGTCCTGGCGGGCGCGGCTGTCAGCGTCCAGTACGCGGCCACGCTGTTCTCGCGCGCGCACGCGGGGCGCTTTTCCGATACGCTCGGCCCCAAACGCACGGTCGCAATCGGACTCGCAGCCTGCGGCGTGAGCGGCGCGTTGTTGATCGCCGCCGTGGCCTGTCGCACCTGGCCCGCCGTTAGCCTCATCGTGCTCGTCGCCAGCCGGCTCGCACTCGGTTTTGGCGAAAGCTGTGTCGGCACCGGGGCGATCTTGTGGGGAATCGGCCGCGTCGGCGCCACCCACAACGCCCGCGTTATCTCGTGGAACGGCGTCGCGACATACGGCGCGCTCGCGATCGGAGCTCCCGTCGGCGCGGCGCTCGCCCATACGCTGGGGCCGTGGACGCTCGGGGTCGCGACGATCGCACTCGCAGCAATCGGTTATGCCCTGACGCGACGGACCGAACCGGTGCCGCTCGTTCACGGCGAACGCATGGCCTACACGAGCGTATTCATGCGCGTGCTGCCGCACGGCGTCGGGCTCGCGCTCGGCACCGCGGGGTTTGGCTGCATCGCAACCTTCATCGCGCTGTACTACGCGGCGCGCGGCTGGCCGCATGCGGCGCTGGCATTGACCCTATTCGGCTCGTTTTTTGTGGGCGCCCGCCTGCTCTTCGCCAATGCGATCCGTACGTATGGCGGCTTTCGCGTCGCGCTTGTCTCGTTCTCATTGGAATGCGCGGGCCTGGTCACGCTGTGGCTCGCGAGCAGCCCCCACGCGGCGCTCGTGGGCGCGGCCGTGACGGGGTTCGGTTTCGCGCTCGTGTTTCCCTCGTTGGGGGTCGAAGCCGTCGAACTCGTACCGCCGGCGAGCCGCGGTGCCGCGCTCGCCGCCTACTCCGTGTTCTTCGATCTGTCGCTCGGCATCATGGGGCCGCTTGCCGGCTATGTCGCGGGCCAATTCGGCTATCCGTCGGTTTTCCTCGTCGCGGCTATCGCGGCAGCCGCGGCGGCCGTTCTCTCGGTAAGCCTGTACCTGAGCCAAATGCGCAGTCGCGGCGTCTCGCGCCGCGGCGCGCTCGATGCCGGCTAAGCGGTGCACCAGCGTGCGGCCGACGCGTGCACTCGATAGACTCTTCAAATGGACAACGCTCGGAAATTGATAAGCGAAATAGCGTAAGAAATTCTGTGGCGCGGTGTTTTATCCTTATTCGATTTTGTTTCTTGCCTTTTCGCCCGATCGACTCCTACGATAACCGCGTCGCTTCAGTCGTAAGAGGAAGAGGCCTATGTCGTCCTGGAAACCCGATCCGACGTTCTACCCTTCCGCACGCCTGGCTGCCGAGGCTCCGAAGGAAACCCTGGCCTACGTCGCGAGCTTCGATCCGAAGCGACGCATCCCCGACGAGCTAGCCGTCGTCGATCTCGATCCGGGCTCGCCCGAGTACGGCACAATCGTAGATCGTGTCGCCATGCCGAATGCTGGCGACGAATTACATCATTTCGGCTGGAACGCCTGTAGCTCCCATCTTTGTCCCAATGCGCCGCATGCGCATTCGGAGCGCCGTTATTTGATCGTGCCCGGCTTGCGCAGTTCGCGCATTCACGTCCTCGACACGAAGCCCGATCCGCGTCATCCGCGCATCGTGCGCGTGCTGGAACCCGACGAAGTCACGCGCAAAGCCGGCTACAGTCGTCCGCATACGATTCACTGCGGCCCACAAGGGATTTTCGTGGCCTCGCTCGCGAATGCCGAAGGCGACGCCCCGGGCGGCATTTTCCTGATGGATCACGACACGTTCGATATCCGCGGCCAATGGGAAATCGACCGCGGCCCGCAGCAGCTCGCCTACGACGCGTGGTGGCACCTCGGCTACGACACGCTCGTCTCGAGCGAATGGGGGCTGCCGGCCACGTTCGAGAACGGGCTCGTGCCCGAAGTGCTGCTTGGCGGCAAATACGGCCACAGCCTCCACTTCTGGGATTTGAATACGCGCAAACATAAGCAGACGATCGATTTCGGCGCAGAAAACCAGCTCGTCTTCGAACTGCGCCCCGCACACGATCCCACCAAGGCCCACGGCTTCGTCAACTCGGTCATCAGCTTGAAGGATTTGTCGGCGTCGATTTGGACTTGGTATCGCGAAGGCGATCGCTGGGCGGCACGCAAGGTTATCGAAATTCCAGCCGAGCCCGCCGATTCCGCGCAGTTGCCGCCGCTGCTCAAACGGTTCGGGGCCGTGCCCCCGCTCGTCACCGACATCGCACTCTCGCTCGACGATCGCTACCTCTACGCGGCCTGCTGGGGCACGGGCGAAATGCGCCGCTACGATGTATCCGATCCGCATCATCCCGAGCTCGTCGGCTCGGTGCGGATCGGCGGCATCGCCAATCGAACGAGCCACCCGAGCGCGGGAGGCCAGCCCCTGAACGGCGGCCCGCAGATGGTCGAAGTGAGCCGCGACGGCAGCCGCGTCTATTTCACGAACTCGCTGTACGGCGTCATCGACGAGCAGTTCTATCCCGACGGCATTGACGGCTGGATGGTCAAGCTCGACACGCCGGACGGCAGCGGCCTGTCGTTCGACCGGGCGTTTTATCTGGAATGGCCCGAGACGCACCGGCCTCATCAGATTCGGCTCGAAGGCGGCGATGCCTCGTCCGATTCCTACTGTTATCCGTGAGAACTCACCGCGCGCCGCCGCGCTCCAGCTCAGCCGATCGGGCCCCCGCGGTAGCGGCGACGAGAAGGCGCCGGCGATGAACTTCGGCTTGAATGCGGCCGCCTTAGCGGGCTGGCTCGCGGTGCTCGGCAGCGGCGTCTTTCATGGCGTCAATCCGGCAATGGGCTGGCTATTCGCCACCGCACTCGGCTTGCAGCGCGGCAGCCGCCTGGCGCTGGCCGCGGCGTTGCCCCCGCTCGCGCTCGGCCATGCCGCATCGATCTTCGCGGTCACGTCCACTGCCCTCATGCTCGGCCTCGCAGTGCACGCGGCGTCGCTGCGGCTCGTCGTGGGGATCGTCTTGCTCGGATGGGCGGCCTATCACGTGCTCTACGGGCACCGGCACCGATTGCGCATCGGTATGACCGCCGGCTTCGTCGGGCTCGCGGTATGGTCGGCGGCCACCGCCACCGTCCACGGCGCAGGGCTCATGCTCGTGCCGGCATTGATGCCCATCTGCGGCTCGGTCGCGAAGGTCGGACTGTCCGATACGCTCGGGCCCGCGGCGATCGTCACGCTCGTCCATACGCTCGTCGCATCGGCCACGAGCGCGGTGATCGCGTTCGCGGCCTACGAGTACGTGGGTCTCGGCATGCTGCGGCGCGGCTGGATCAACTTCGATTGGATCTGGTCGGGCGCACTGGCCGTGACGGGCGCGGCACTGGTGGCACTGCCCTGAGCCGGCCGCTGGCGCGTTCGGCCGACCCGGCCGCCTGACCCGCTCGCTTCCGGCACCGATACACGACCGCACCGACGCACGACCGCGCCGACGCGCATTGCGCTCACCTTCCGCGCGCGTTCTCCGACAGCGACTGTTCCAGCGCCGCGACGCCCGCCGGCAGGTCGACGCGTGCGCCCAACTCCACCATCGTACGGCCGAGCGCGTGCACCGTGCGAAAGAGGTTGTGCTCGCGGCACTGCTCGCCCATTTGCCCGATGCGCACGATCGGCAGCCCGAACGAGCCCGAAATCTCCACCTGATGATGGCGCGAGATATGCCCGCAGACGTCGGCGGGGCTCAGCCCCGGCGGCGTCGAAATACCGACGACCGAGTTCAGCCGGCACGGCTCGGGCGCGAATAGCGAGAGCCCCATCGCCGAGACGCCGGCCTGCAGTGCAAGCGAGCATTTGAGGTGGCGCGCAAAGCGCTTTTCGAGCGTCTCGGCGCAGACGAGCCGCAACGCTTCGTGCAACGCCAGCACGCCGGAGACCGGCGCCGTGTAGTGATAGCCCGCGTTGTGCCAGAAGTTTTCGGCAAGCGCGGCGTCCAGGCACCAGTGCGCATTTGCATGCTCGCGCGTTTTTATGCGCTGCCAAGCAGCATCGGAAAACGCGATCAGCGAGACGCCCGGAATCGACGACAACCCCTTCTGCCCGCCCGTGATGACCGCATCGATGCCCCAAGCGTCCATGTCGAGCGCCATCGTACTGAGCGTACAGACCGCATCGACGACGACGAGTGCGCCCACCGCCTTCGCCAACGCTGCGATTTCCTTGAGTTCGTAATTCCAAACGGTATTGGACGTCTCGCCCTGCACCAGGGTGACGACCTCCGGCCGCTCGCGTTCAAGCGCTTGTGCGATGTCGGCGAGGCTGGCCACGGCGCCATCAGGCACGTCGAGTATTGCGACATGCGCACCGCAACGCTTGGCCATCTCGGCCATCCGCGCGCTGAAGAAACCGTTCTTGATCGACAGGACACGCGTACCGGGCCATGCGAGATTGCAGATCGCCATCTCCATGGCGGCCGAGCCGGGGCCGGCTACGCCAAGCACCCATTTTGAGCGGGTCTGGAAGACATAGCGCGCCATTTCCTTCACTTGACCGACCACCTTCGACATCGTCGCCCCAAGGTGATTGATGACGATCGTGTTCGCTTTGGCCACGGCAGCCGGGATAGGCACCGGGCCGGCGCCCATCATCAACAGCGGTTCTTCAGGAAGGATCGCGTCGAGCGAGACGACGTCGGGGCAAGCAATGGGATGGGCTGGGTGGGACATGGGCTGGGCAATGAGCGGGGTTCGAAGAAGGCTGCCCCGCCGCGCCGAGCATGCTCGGTTTTGACGAAATGGTGCGGTGCGGCGGCGGGATTTCCGATCATTGCCCCATTTCCGCGCATCCGCAAGTTTTTTCCGGCGACGTTTTCTTAGATCGACCTCGGTCGTCCTCGAACGCGCTTTAAGCGCGCCCCGCGGTAGCCAGGGCGGTGAGCGCGTCGCTCGCCGGCGCGCGCGCAGGCAAGATCGTCCCGGCGCAGCGGCCGAAGCCAACCCGGTATCCGTCGCCTTGACACCAGCCGGCCAGCGTCAGTTCGTCGCCATCGACAATGAACGTGCGCGTAGCGCCGCCCGCCAGCGCCAGCGGCCGCGCGCCGTTCCACGTCAACTCGAGCAACGAGCCGAACGCCTCGGGCGTCGGCCCGCTGATGGTGCCCGAGCCCATCAGATCGCCCACGCGCGTATTGCATCCCGAGACAGTGTGATGCGCCAACTGCTGCGCCATCGTCCAATACAGATGCTTGAAATTCGTACGCGCGATCGTCGTCGCGGTGTCGCCCCCTTCGGGCCGCAACTGCACCTCGAGCGCAATGTCGAACGCGTGCGCGCCCGGGTGCTGCAGATAGGGCAGCGGCGCGGGACTTTGTTCGGGCTGGGCGACCCGGAACGGCTCGAGCGCGTCGAGCGTCACGATCCAAGGCGAGATCGTCGTCGCGAAGCTCTTCGCATTGAACGGGCCAAGCGGCACGTATTCCCATTGCTGAATGTCTCGCGCGCTCCAATCGTTGAGCAGCACCATGCCGAAAATATGATCCTCGGCTTCGTCGCAGGCGATCGGCTCGCCGAGCGCATTGCCGCGTCCGACGATGAAGCCCGTCTCCAGTTCGATGTCGAGCTTGCGGCATGCACCGAAAACAGGCCGCGCTTGCTCCGGCAATTTGAGCTGTCCCATCGGCCGACGCACGGGCGTGCCGCTGACGACGACCGAGGACGCGCGCCCGTTGTAGCCGATCGGCATCTCCAACCAGTTGGGCAGCAGTGCGTTCTTCGGATCGCGGAACATCGAGCCGACGTTCGTCGCGTGCTCCTTCGACGAATAGAAATCGGTGTAGCCGGGGATATCGACCGGCAGATGCATCGTGGCATCGCGCATTGGCACGAGCACGCGCGCGCACAGGTCCGCATCGTCGCGCAAGCTCGGGCACGCCGCGTCGAGCAGCGTACTCAATTGGATCCGTACGCTGCGCCACGCGTCCCGGCCCTGCGCGATGAACGCATTGAGCATGGGGCGCGCGAACAGATTTTGATCTGCGGCATCGAGCGAGAGCAGCCCCGCCGCTTGTAGCGCCGCCAGATCGACGATGGCATCGCCGATCGCTACACCCGCACGCGGCTCGGCGTTACGTAGATCGCTGAAGATACCGAAAGGCAGGTTCTGAATTGAGAAATCGCAGGCTGCATCGTTGGCCGATGCAAGCCAACTGCGCCTGCGCGGATCGCGCGTCGCGATGATAGGCTCCGAAGGATCGCTGCGCACGCTCATCGCTGCTCCGGCTTGAAATGTTTCTGGAGGCCCTGCCAGCACGCGTCGTAGTTCGCTTGTAGCTGGGCGCTTTCGAGCGCGAATTGGGTCGGCTTGAGCAGCGTGCGCGTCTCGAACATGAAGGCGAGTGTATCGTCCACCTTGAGCGGCTTAGATGTATCGCTCGCCGAAGCCTTCTCGAACGTCTGCGCATCCGGGCCATGCCCGGACATACAGTTATGCAAGCTCGCGCCGCCGGGCAGAAAGCCTTCCGCCTTGGCATCGTAGACACCCTGCACGAGCCCCATGAACTCGCTCGCGATGTTGCGATGGAACCACGGCGGCCGGAACGTATCCTCGGCCACGAGCCAGCGCGGCGGAAAGATCACGAAGTCGAGGGTGTCGACGCCCGGCGTATCGCTTTGCGCCTGCAGCACGAGGAAGATGGAGGGATCCGGATGGTCGTAGCTGATCGAGCCGATCGTATTGAAGTGCCGCAGGTCGTATTTGTACGGCGCGTAATTGCCATGCCAAGCGACGACGTCGAGCGGCGAATGACCGATCGGCGCGCGCCAAAGCCGGCCGTTGAGCTTCGCCACGAGTTCGAACGCGCCCTCGCGATCCTCATAGGCGGCATGCGGCGTCGAAAAATCGCGCGGATGGGCAAGGCCGTTGGAGCCGATCGGCCCGAGATCGGGCAACCGCAGCAGAGCACCGAAGTTTTCGCAGATGTAGCCGCGCGCGCGGCCGTCGACGAGCGTCACCGCAAAGCGCACGCCACGCGGCACGACGGCGATCTCGCCGGGCTCGACTTCGAGCAGGCCCAACTCCGTTGCAATCCGTAAGCGGCCGTCCTGCGGCACGATCAACAATTCACCGTCTGCATCGTAGAAAAAGCGATCCTGCATCGACCGGTTTGCGGCATACAGGTGAATCGCGCAGCCCGACATCGCCTCCGCCGCGCCGTTGCCCGCCATCGTCACGAGCCCTTCGATGAAATCGGTCGGTGCATCGGGCATGGGCATCGGATCCCAGCGCAGTGGGTTCGGCGGCGTCGGGGGCGTTTCGGCGAAATTGGCGACGAGTCGAGACGCAGCCACGCTGGCACGCGGCGCCGGCGCACCGTCATCCGAGCCGGACGGCTCGAACGGCATGAACGGCCCGTGCACGGCGGCGGGGCGGATGCGGTAGAGCCACGAGCGGCGGTTGTGCCCGCGCGGTGCGGTGAAGGCCGTGCCCGAGAGCTGTTCGGCGTAAAGGCCGTACGGCGCGCGTTGCGGCGAATTGCGGCCGACGGGCAGCGCACCGGGCAGCGCCTCGGTGGCGAATTCGTTCGCGAAGCCCGACTGATAGCCCGGCCCCGCATCGCGGCGAGAGACGTCCTGCATAGCGTTGAGTCCTCCGATCAAGCGAATAAAACAATAAGCCGAATTGGGCGCCGGCGGCCGGCGCAGCGTCAAACGACGGCCCGCGAGCACAGCCGTACCCGCCGAATAACCTGCCGCCCGCATGACCGCGGGCAGCCAGTTGGACAGGACATACAGGTCGATGAGATTCAATTTACGAATAGTAAAACAGATTACGTATTGTTAAATAAACGTAAACCCCGATGGAGAAAGCGGCCGAACTATCGATATAAGTAGTGGGCTGATGCCGATCCGCGCAGCCTGCTACTATCGACGCTGCGTGCATTTTTCTTCCCGATGATCCCGCCCACCATTCCTGCGCTCGTTGCACGAGCCGCCGATCTGCCCTCCCTGCGCGAGCATGTGTCGCTCGATGAACGCGAGGGGCTCGCGTACGCGCGTTTTCGTAACGTGCGGTTGGAGAGCGCGTACGAGCCGATCTTCGACGTCAGCATGAACGGCATGCAAACGCTCTGGTCCTCCCCCGATCGCGCCGACCGCTTTGGCGACGAATTGGGCTTCCAAGCGCTGACCGAGCGCGCCGACGGCGCGATTTATGATCCGTTCGACACCGTGGCCGACGACCGCGAGCTCGTTGGGCTCGACCGGCTCGCGCGCACGTTGCACGCGATCAACTTCTTCGGCGCTCAGCGTCATGGGCTGCTCTTTCTGCGCGTGCACGAGCGCCTGCTCAAGAGCGTGAAGTACGATCATGGGCAGCATTTTTCGTCGGTCCTGATCAATTTCGGGCTCAACCCGTCGCGCGTGACCATCGAGTTGCCGAGCGTCGCGGTCGCGCATCGCACGTTTCTCGGTTATCTCGCCAATAGCTACCAACGCTATGGATTCAAGGTGGCCGGCAATCTGCCCAACGCAGGGCATATCCTGTCGGTGTCCGACATGGCCCGGCTCGACTTCCTGAAGATCGACGGCGGCGCCGTTCTACGCGATGCCATGGCCAAGCCGCTGCTCAGCTACGCCAATCGGCTCGGTATCCCGCTCATTTTCGATCGCGTGGCGAACGAGACGCAGTTCGACGCGCTCCAACAGTTCGGCGCGCGCTTCGTTCAAGGCCCGCTGTTCACGCGCAAAAAGGCTTGCGTCGAACGGTAGGTCAGCGGTCATCGGTCAACACCGATATGTCGATGCGCTGTGCGGTGAGCGCTGACCCGTGCGCCTAAACGGCAGGACGCTAAACTCGCATTAGCCAGCATGGAAAGGAGAATGACAATGGCCGACGCCGCCCGCTTCCAATGGGACGATCCACTGCTGCTCGATCAGCAGTTGAGCGAAGACGAACGGATGGTGCGGGACGCGGCGCACGCGTATGCGCAGGACAAGCTGCTGCCGCGTGTTACCGAAGCGTTCCGCCACGAGCGCACCGATACCGCAATTTTTCGCGAGATGGGCGAACTGGGCCTGCTCGGCCCGACGATTCCCGAGACGTACGGCGGAGCGGGCCTGAACTACGTCAGCTACGGCCTGATCGCGCGGGAAGTCGAGCGTGTGGATTCGGGGTACCGATCGATGATGTCGGTGCAATCGTCGCTCGTCATGGTGCCGATCAACGAGTTCGGCTCGAACGAGCAAAAAGCGCGATACCTGCCCAAGCTGGCCACCGGCGAATGGATCGGCTGCTTCGGCTTGACCGAGCCCGACCACGGCTCCGACCCGGGCAGCATGGTCACGCGGGCGCGCCCAGTCGATGGCGGCTACTCGCTGTCCGGCACGAAAACATGGATCACGAATTCGCCGATCGCCGATGTCTTCGTCGTATGGGCGAAGCTCGACGACAACGGCTCCGATGCGATCCGCGGCTTCATCCTCGAAAAAGGCTGGAAAGGCCTGTCCGCACCGGCCATCCACGGCAAGGTCGGTCTACGCGCGTCGATCACGGGCGAGATCGTGCTGGATGAAGTATTCGTGCCGCGCGAAAACATGTTGCCGAACGTGAGCGGCTTGCGCGGCCCTTTCACGTGTCTGAATTCGGCGCGTTACGGCATCGCCTGGGGCGCGCTCGGCGCCGCCGAATCGTGCTGGCATACGGCACGCCAGTACGTGCTGGACCGCAAGCAGTTCGGCCGCCCGCTCGCGGCCAACCAACTCGTGCAAAAGAAGCTGGCCGACATGCAAACCGAGATCACGCTCGGCTTGCAAGGCGTGCTGCGGCTGGGCCGCATGAAGGATGAAGGCACGGCCGCGCCCGAGATCACCTCGATCATGAAACGCAACTCGTGCGGCAAGGCGCTCGATATTGCCCGGCTCGCGCGTGACATGCTCGGCGGCAACGGGATATCCGACGAATTCGGCGTGGCGCGCCACCTCGTCAATCTGGAAGTCGTGAATACCTATGAAGGCACTCACGATATCCATGCACTGATCCTCGGCCGGGCACAAACAGGCATTCAAGCGTTCTTCTGACGAGCGTTCGGTCGATGCGGGCGGCCTTCCCCGTGCAGCCCGGCCGGTGCTTGCGATCGCCTTTTGTAATTTCGCGTTGCCCCCGCGACACTTGCGCTTGCATGATGCAGCGCTCCTTCCGTTGCCTAGCCTTACGCATGCTGTTCGTGCCCCGCTCGGGAACGATTCATGCGGGACACGAATCAATCATTGCTGCAGCGCGCCGCCAACCGTCCTATCTTTGGTACGATGCGGTGGAAGATACAAGGGGGCTCTAATGTCAGAAGTCAACAAGGAGAGACTGATGTCCGATATCAGAACCGTCCTCGCGGACGCCGAGGATCTGTTAAAACAAGCCGCGAGCGCAACGGGCGAACGCGCCACGGAACTGCGCGAGACGGCATTGGGCCGTCTCAAGCAAGCGAAAGAAAAGGCGGCGGACGTGCAGGTGGTCGTCGTCGAAAAAGGCAAGAAAGCGGCGCGGGCGACCGACGACTACGTCCACGAGCATCCGTGGACGGCCATCGGCATCGCGGCCGGCGCAGGCGTGCTCCTCGGCCTCCTCATCAACCGCAAATAGCCGCCGCATTCGCGCACGAAGGGCGGCCCGTGTCCTCTTGCGGCACGGGCTTTCGCCGGCCTGGCCGGCGCCTCGAGCGGCATGCGCGCCGCTCGAGGCTGCCGGTGCCGCCGGCCGTCGCACTGCATGCTCTCTCGCCAATCCATGCCAAACGATACCCATTCGCCGCATAGCAGCCACGGCCCGTTGCGCCGCATGATCGCATCGGTATTCGCACTACTGCACACTCGGCTCGAGTTGATCGGCATCGAGCTTGCGGAGGAGCGCGAACGGATCATCGGCGTCATCTTCCTCGGGCTCGTCGCCGTCATGTTCGCGATGATGGCGCTCATCAGCCTGACCGCGCTCGTCGCCGTGGCTTTCTGGGACAACTACCGTTTGCAAGTACTCGCCGGTATCACCGTCGTTTATGCGCTCGGCGGGGTAATCTGCGCGCTCCGAGCGCGCGCCGGACTGCATTCGGCCCCGATCGTCTTCGAGGGCACTTTGCGTGAGTTCGAGAAAGATCGGGAGATGTTCCGCGAGCGGTGAGCCAGTGCCCGCGGCAATGCCTTGCCCCGATCGCCCGCCCCGGCCCTCGGCCTTTTGGATGTCATGCGTCTTCTGCCCTTCTTGCCACTATGAGCCAAACCACCTCGCCCAATGCTGCGTATCGAAGCCACACACCCGTGCACGATTCGCGCACCTTGCAGATGCGTGCGGTCCGCAAGGAGTTGCTCTTGCTGCGCGCCGAGGTGGAGCGTGCCGAGTTCGTGAAGGCGCGCGCCGAGCTTCATCGCAAATTTTCGAACTTGAGCTGGCTCAAGCTGCTGGTGCCGGGCTTGGGCAGCAAACGTAGCAAAGGGACCGGCCGCAGCGTGAACGCGACGATCAGCGACTGGGTGCTGGGCCATCCGCTGGTCAGCTCGCTCGCTTCAATCGTATTGACCAAGCCGCTGCGCGCGAAGCTGGCTGCGGGCGCGAAACCGCTACTCAAGTGGGGAATGCTCGGGGCGGCCGCCTGGACAGGCCTACGCGTGTGGAATCAGCTCTCGCGGAAGCAGCCGGAGCACAGCGAGCACGCGCACACCGATACGGGCGACGAATAAGCGCGCTCCCGTTACGCCGCTCGCCCGGACCAGCACGCCTCGGAATATGCGGCTTCGCCGCCCGTGGCGCGATTAAGGCGCACACCCAGCCCATCGAGTACGAACGTCCCGCATGCGTCGTCGCGCATGGGGCCGTCGTCCGCCGGTATCGCCCGTATTTCGTATCCGCCGTTGCGATCGCCGCCCGGCACCAGTTCGAGCCGGTAGACAGCACGGCCATGCCCGGGCGCCCGGTCGAAACCGGGCGGCAACGCGCGCGTCTGCCCTGCGGTGAGCGGATAGCCCCCCAGGTATTGCGCGGCGCGGTGCAGCGCGATGACAGCGTCGATCCGGTGGCCTCGAGCCGCATACGCCACGTACGCCGGCACCGCATAAGCGGCAAGCACGGCGGCAATCGCCAGCGCCATGACGAGTTCCAGCATCGAGAAGCCGCCGCCGCGGCACTGCGCTCCGGTTACCACGGTGCCCATCCTGGCGCGAGGGCAGGAACGGGGGGCGACACCAAGCGTCGCCAAGCCCGCCGCTCGCGCCCAGCCTCGCGCAGGATCGTGAACTGCAGCCACACTTGCGCCGGAGCGTTGGCCCCGAACCCGCGTGCGGTAATCCGGTAGATGTGCGCGTCAACCTTGCCTTCAACCTGTGCCGCCGCGATCAAACATTGCGGCGCCCGTGCCGATCCCGGCCATGAGGGCACCGGCTCGTAGACGGCCGGACCGTCGAACGCGCCTGCGCTCGCCCATTCGGGCGGGCCCCCGCGGTGCAACGGCACGACTGGCGCGAGGCCCGTCAGCGCGTGGTCGGCACACAGGGAAAGCGCGCTGTCGGCCGCTTGCATGGCGCGCAAATGCTCGTGAATGCCAGCGGCGTGACGCATTTGCGCGCTCGATACTTCGAGCCATGCGGCCGACGTCGTCAGCATCATCGACGCGAGCATCAGCGCACCCGGCAGCGCGATGCCCCGATGCCTTGCCCGAACGGTCCGGCGTACGACCGTCACAGCGCCGTGTCCACATTGCGCAGCACGACGCGGCGCGTCAGCGACAACCGCGTCCGCCCATCGGGGCTGGACACGCGCGAGCCTTCACAATCGACGAAGACGGTCCCCGCCGCCCGGCGCTGTCCCCGCACGACGACGCATAGATCGACTGCCACGACGTGGTGCCACTGCACCGGCGCAATGGCGCGGGCGCGGACCGGCTCCAAGGCGCCAGGCAGCCAATAGCGAAGCACCATGCGCTCGACGCCCTCGACGATCGGCTGCGGTGTCCGCGCGCCGCTGCCTGCGCAATAGAGTTCCGGCGCCTCGCGCCGCTCGGGCTTCGCGACGTAAAACCGATTGACGATGAGGGCATGCTCGCCCTGACGGTCCCCCGCTTGGCCGAGACAATCAGTCGGTTCGCCCGACGCATTGGGCCAAGTTGCCACCGCATCGTCGACGTAACGCGCGACGATCCCATCGGAATCGGCCGAATCGGACGGATGACTCGCGCAAGCCGCCTCGTCGACACTGCGAGCGTCAGGGCGGGCAGACTCGCAGCCGAAAACGCCCGGTGTCACACGTGAGCGCAACGCCGGTTGATCGACAGGCGCATATCCCGCGAGTTGGATCTGCTGGCCGACGAGCGTCAGCGCAGCCGCGCCGGCCTCGCGCATGGTCGCCGCATCGACTGAGCGCGAGAACGTTTCGCGCTGCAATCGATAGACCATCAACCCGCCGGCGAGCACAACGAGCCCAAGCGCCGCGGCGATCATCCACTCGAGCAGCGTATGCCCCCTCTGCAGTCGCGATAAGCGCCGTTGACCGTCCCAAACGCCCCTGCCTGCTGCATGGTTCGTCCTCATCGATCGCTCGCAAAAGGCAGCACAATGCAATGCGCTGGGGCAAGACGTTCAGCGAATGGACATGCGTTCGGACCCGGCGCTTGCGCCTCGAGCACGCCGGGTCTGCGCGCCCACTGCACGGCGACCATCCCCGTGCGATGTGCGTGCTCGACCACCGACACCTGGGCACCGGGTAGCACGATCGCGGCATGGTCTCGAGAATGCTCGAACATCGTCGAACCGGCTTCCGGCAAGCGCATAGTTTCGGTAAGCGATGCCGCGACCCACGAGGCATGCTCCCGATAAGCTTGTTCATCGGCACTGCGCAGCGCGGCCAGTTGCACCGCGGCAGCGCCTAGCATGGAGGTCGCCAACAACGAAAGCGCGACCAGCACTTCGAGCAAAGAAGATCCGCCGACACGGCTCGGCGTCGCGCGAACGGCCCGTATGCGGATCGCGCTCATGCGCGAGCCCGCCCGCCGCAACCGCCCGGTTCGAGCCGCGCCCTACCGCCCGCGGCAATGCGGATGCACCGGCGCAATGTATCGCTTTGCTCGCCCGCGGCGACACCCGCTGCCGCCAGTTCGAATTTGCGAAACCCGCCGATCACCAGCCCTGCCGGCGGCGTGAACTCGACCGCGGTCGCCGTAGCGTCGATCGAGACCCCGGATGTTCGCCGATAGGCGCGCAGCGGCTGGCCGGCCCGCGGCGGGTCGACGATGACCATCCAACCGCACGACCAGCCGGCCCCGCCGTGGGCGCAAACCTGCCCCTTCGGCAAGCAGTGCGCACCCGCATGCGCAGGACACACAACGACACGTGTCCCGCGAGCGATCGCCTCGCCGCGCGCGAGCGTCAAACTTGCGAGGAGCGCCCTCGCGGCGCCGTCGACGCGATCCCTTGCATGCCATTTGGATAAAAGCGGCGAGGCCACCAAGGCACTCGACGCCACAAGCACGCTGACGACGAGCAATTCGACCAGCGAAAACCCGCGGCCGCGCAGATATCTACATGGTGCTGGGTGCCCGCACTCGAATATGTCTTGCATGTCGCCCGCTCCCGTCATCGGCAAGCCGCCAATCTAGCGGGTCCGCGAGCAGGCAACCATCCCCCGAACGGTCTAGTGGCGCGCAAGCGCCCAGCCGCCCAGAATGGCGCGTCATATCGATATGAGCGGGGGAAAAGAAAGTGGCGAAGCGGAAGAAAGAACGGGACCGAGATCGAGACCGCGAATTAGCGCTTCCGGGCGGGTTTCGCAGGCTTTGGCCGACGGAACTCCTCGATCACATCCTCGAATTCGGAGACGTCTTCGAAACGCCGGTATACCGATGCAAAACGCACATAAGCGATCTTATCGAGTTGGAGCAGCTCGTTCATGACGAGTTCTCCGAGCCGCTCGCTACGCACTTCGCGCTCCCCGCTGCCGAGCAGCAGGTATTCGATACGTGCCACCGCCGCGTCGATCGCCTCGGCCGACACGGGGCGCTTGCGCAACGCGAGCTGCATGCTCGCGGCGATCTTGCGGCGGTCGAACTCGCTGCGGCTGCCATCCTTCTTGACCACGGTCGGCAGCGTCAGCTCAACCCGCTCGTACGTTGTGAAACGCTTGTCGCAGGCTGGGCAGCGGCGCCGCCGCCGAATCGCGGCGCCGTCCTCCGATACGCGCGAGTCGACCACTTGCGTATCTTCGTGGCGGCAGAAGGGGCAGCGCATGGCCGATCAGCGATAGACGGGGAATCGCTTCGTAAGCTCGGCCACCTGTGCACGCACGCGCTCGATCGTCGCGGCGTCCTCAGGGTGTTCGAGCACGTCGGCGATCAGGTTACCCACTTGCTCGGCTTCCTTCGTGCCGAAGCCGCGCGTCGTCATCGCGGGCGAGCCCAGACGAATGCCGCTCGTCACGAACGGCTTTTCCGGATCGTTCGGAATCGCGTTCTTGTTGACGGTGATATGCGCCGCACCGAGCGCGGCCTCGGCCGCCTTACCCGTGATGTGCTTCGCGCGCAAATCGACGAGCATCACGTGGCTTTCCGTGCGGCCCGACACGATACGCAGGCCGCGCTTGACGAGCGTCTCGGCCAACACGCGCGCGTTCTCGGCCACTTGTTGCTGATACGCCTTGAATTCCGGCGATGCCGCTTCCTTGAACGCGACGGCCTTGCCGGCGATCACGTGCATGAGCGGGCCACCTTGAATGCCGGGGAAAATCGCCGAGTTGATCTGCTTCTCGTACTCGGCCTTCATCAAGATCACGCCGCCGCGCGGGCCGCGCAGGCTCTTGTGCGTTGTCGTCGTGACGAAATCCGCGTGCGGCACCGGGTTCGGATAGACGCCCGCGGCGATGAGGCCGGCGTAATGCGCCATGTCGACCATCAAGTACGCACCGACCGCCTTCGCAATCTTCCCCAAGCGCTCGAAATCGATCTTCAGCGCAAACGCGGAAGCACCCGCAACGATGAGCTTGGGCTTGTGCTCGTTCGCGAGCTTCTCGGCGGCGTCATAGTCGATGTCTTCGGCTTCGTTCAGGCCGTAGCTGACCACGTTGAACCATTTGCCCGACATATTCACGGGCGAACCGTGCGTCAGGTGGCCGCCTTCGGCCAGGCTCATGCCCATGATCGTGTCGCCGGGCTTGAGCATCGCGAAGAACACGCCTTGGTTCGCCTGCGAGCCCGAGTTCGGCTGCACGTTCGCGGCCTCGGCTCCGAACAGCGCCTTCACGCGATCGATCGCGAGCTGCTCGACGACGTCGACATACTCGCAGCCGCCGTAGTAGCGCTTGCCGGGGTAGCCCTCGGCATACTTATTCGTAAGTTGCGAGCCTTGCGCAGCCATGACGGCGGGGCTCGTGTAGTTTTCCGACGCGATGAGCTCGATGTGCTCTTCTTGGCGGTGATTTTCCTGCTGGATGGCGCTCCAGATCTCGGGGTCGACGTTGGCGATCGTGCTTTGGGCTCTGTCAAACATACGCGTTCCGTTAAGGTGTATAGGTTCGCCGAATCGTGCGCGGCAGACGTAGCGATCGGTACCGATCGTACGCTTGCGCTGCTGGCGGCAAGTCAGCCCTGACGTGGCGGAAGATTCCGTTACGCGGGCAGGACAACCGCTGGCGGCCCAAACGACGGCGCGCGAAACTCGGCTGCCCAGGCGAACGGCAAAACGGCACCCTGCGCTTCACGGTGGGTGGCTCCACCTTGACCCCGGAGGGTTTTATCGCCAGTCACGCAGGGGTGAGCGCAATAGTGTATTGGAAGCGCACCCGATAGGCAATTGCCGCGGCGCCGGAGGCAATTTTGAGACCAACGCTCGCGATCCGGTAAAATGCCGGGCCATGAACCAGCCTACTCGCCGTCGCGGCGTGCAATCCGGCTTCGACTGGCCGATCCGCGTCTATTACGAAGATACCGACGCAGGCGGCATCGTCTTTTTCGCCAACTACCTGAAGTTCTTCGAGCGTGCACGCACCGAATGGCTGCGGGCATGCGGCATCGATCAGCGCATGCTTGCCGAGCAGAACGGCGTGCTCTTCGTCGTGAGTGAGACGGCGGTGCAGTATCGGGCACCGGCGCGTCTGGACGATATGCTGACGGTCGCGAGCCGCATCGAGCGCCTGGGCAAAGCGAGCGTCGAGTTCGTCCAGGAAGCGCGCCGCGGCGATAGGGTGCTGGCTATCGGCACGATTCGGGTCGGTTGCGTCGACCATGCCACGCTCAAGCCGATCGCACTCCCGCGCGCGGTATCCGAGGGGCTGGGCCGCGAACCGCATCCATTTGAAGCCGGCATGTCAACGGCCAACAACTGATTTCCGTTGAGACTACGTCCATGAACTTGTATCGTGCCGGTCGATACCAAACGGGGTTCGGCATTCAAGCGCCAACGCTTTCAAGTGGCCGACAAAACCCTATTCGCGCCTTGGCAAGCGAGCCTCGCCTGTTCTGACGCAAAAGCACACTCTTTATGAATAACGCACAAGACTTGTCGATCGTTTCTCTTGTTCTGAACGCGAGCGTGCTCGCGCAAGCGGTGATGGCGCTGCTGCTGCTGCTGTCGCTGATGTCCTGGACGTTCATCTTCCGCAAGTGGTTTGCCATCCGGCGCGCCCGAGCGCAAACTGAGCAATTCGAGCGCGACTTCTGGTCCGGCGGCGACCTGCAGGCGCTCTATCAAAGCGCTGCGAACAATCGCCATACGATCGGCGGGCTCGAACGTATTTTCGAATCGGGCATGCGCGAGTTCCTGAAAGGCAAGGAAAGACGGATCAACGATCCGGGTGCGATCCTGGACGGCGCGCGCCGAGCGATGCGCGCCGCGTTCCAACGCGAAATGGACGTGCTCGAGGCCAACCTCTCATTTCTCGCTTCAGTCGGTTCGGTCAGCCCATACATCGGCTTGTTCGGCACCGTCTGGGGGATCATGAATGCGTTCCGCGGTCTCGCCAACGTGCAGCAGGCCACGCTCGCCAACGTCGCGCCCGGCATCGCCGAAGCGCTGACGGCGACCGCGATCGGCCTGTTCGCCGCGATCCCCGCTGTCGTCGCCTACAACCGCTACGCGCACGACATCGATCGGCTCGCGATCCGCTTCGAAACGTTCATCGAAGAGTTTTCGAACATCTTGCAGCGCCAGGCGCATTAAGGAGTACGCGATGGCCGGCTCCACCAATCGTTCGAGCATGCGCAGCGGCCGTTCCCGCCGCGCCATGGCAGACATCAACGTCGTCCCGTACATCGACGTCATGCTGGTTCTGCTCGTCATCTTCATGGTGACGGCGCCGCTCGTCGCGCCTTCGATCGTGAATCTGCCCACGGTCGGCGGCGCGGCGCCTCAGCAGCAGACACCGCCCGTCGTCGTCAACATTCGCGGTGACGGCAAGATCAGCGTTCGCTACAAGGACGACACGAGCGGCTCGCAAGAGCAGCAGATGACGCGCGCCGATCTGAGCGCGTTCGTGGCCGAGCGCGAGGTGTCGCACCCCGATCAGCCCGTCGTGATTGCCGCCGATAAAACCGTGCAGTATGAAACCGTCATGAACGTGATGTCCGACTTGAAGGCCCGCGGCGTGAAGCGCGTGGGCTTGCTCGTCAAACCGCAATGAAGCGCTCGAAGTCCGTCTATCCGCTGCAGCCGCCTCGCGAGCGCGGCACCTGGCGCGCGTTCACGCTCGCGCTCGTGATGCACGTGCTGCTGGGGTTGTTCCTCTATCACGGCATCCAGTGGCAGAACAGCACGCCCGCCGGCGCCGAGGCCGAGATTTGGACCGAGATTCCTCCGACCCCCACTCAGCCGCCTCCACCCGCACCGCCCGTACGCGTGCAGCCGGCGCCACCGGTGGATCAGGAACAAGCCGATATTGCGCTCCAGCAGAAGAAGCGCAAGGAGCAGGAAGCCGCCCAGCGCGCTGCCCAGCTTGCACAAGAGCAGCGCCAAAAGGCGTTGCAGGAGCAGCAGGATCAGGCCAAACGTCAGGAAGCCCTGGCCCGCGAACAGGCCGAGCGGCTCGCCGCGCAAAAGGCCGCGACCGATAAGCTCAAGCAGCAGCAGGCGCAAGCCGAAAAACTGCGCGAACAACAGCAGGCCGAACAGCAAAAGCAGGCGCAGCTGAAACAGCAGCAGCTCGAGGCACAGAAAAAGGCGGAGGCCGAAAAAGCCCAAGCCGAAAAGGCCGCCAAGGCGAAGGCGCTCGCCCAGCAACAAGCCAAGCAAAAGCAACAACTCGAGCAAGAGCGGCGCGCACGCCTCTCGCAAATGCAGGGCATGGCCGGCCAGAGCGAAGGCGGCAACGGGCTCGCGAAAAGCGGTACCGGCAGCGGCTCGGGTGGAACGGCAGCTTCGCCCGGCTACGCGGACAAAGTACGGCGGCGCGTGAAGCCGAATATCATTTGGGCCGGCGCGACCGAGGGACTCGAAACCGTCGTCTCCGTGCATTGCGCGCCCGATGGCCAGATTCTGTCGGCGTCGATCCAAAAGGGCAGCGGCAACCCGCAGTGGGATTCCGCGGCACTGAATGCGGTCAATGCGTCCAATCCGATGCCGCTCGACATCAACGGGAAGGCGCCGGCGTCGTTCCTGATCACGCTGCGACCGGCTAGCTGACACGGGCGCCGCGCGGGATTGGAGGCGCAGGAATCGGTCAGGAACGATTCCTGCGTCGAGTGGTCTCTTTGCTGTCGTGCCTTTTTTTTGTTTTTTGGGATTTTTCAGCATGAGCTTGATGACGAAACTAGGCTTGAGGACTGTGTTGGCGTCATGTCTGATCGCGTCGGCGAGTGTCGCCCAGGCGCAATTGAACGTTCTCGTGACGGGCGTGGGTTCCACGCAGTTTCCGATCTCGACGGCGAACTTCGCCGGTGAGACGAGCGCTCCACAGTCGGTGAGCGAGATCGTTCGCCAAGATTTGCAGCGTAGCGGCAAGTTTTTGAATATCGACGCCGGCGCCGCGCCCGTGTCCGAAACCGATCCCGTCGATCTCGGTGCCTGGAAGGCCAAGGGTGCTAACGCGTTTGTCGCCGGCAGCGTCACGCGCGCCGCGAACGGCCAGTACGACGTGCGCTTCCGGCTCTACGATACAGTCAAGGGGCAAAGCCTCGGCGGCCTGTCGTTTACTACGCCGCAAGACAGCCTGCGCCTGACGGCACACAAGATTTCCGACTACATCTATCAAAAACTGCTTGGCACGCGCGGCGTGTTTGCCACGCGGCTTTCGTACGTCATCAAGGTCGGCAATCGTTATCAGTTGCAAATCTCCGATTCGGACGGCCAAGACGCGCACGTCGCCCTCTCGAGCCCCGAGCCCATCATCTCGCCGGCCTGGTCGCCCGACGGCACCAAGGTGGCCTATGTCTCGTTCGAGAAGCGCAAACCGATCGTCTACATTCACGATCTGCCCACGGGCCGGCGCGTGATCATTTCCGACCAGAAGGGCAACAACAGTGCGCCCGCCTGGTCGCCCGACGGCCGCACGGTGGCCGTCGCGCTGTCGCGCACGGGCAATACGCAGATCTTCGCCGTCAACGCCAACGGCGGCGGGCTACGCCGTCTGTCGCACAGCACCTCGATCGACACCGAGCCGTTCTACTCCCCCGACGGCCAGTGGATCTACTTCACGAGCGACCGCGGCGGCCAGCCACAGATCTACAAAATGTCCGCGCAGGGCGAAAGCGCGGGCGCGGCGCAGCGTGTGACGTTCACGGGCAACTACAACACGAGCCCACGCGTGAGCCCGGACGGCAAGGAGCTCGCCTATATCTCGCGCGTGGGCGGGGCGTTCAAGCTTTATGTCCAGGATCTCCAGACAGGCGTCGCGACGGCGCTTACCGACACGACACATGACGAATCGCCGAGTTTTGCGGCGAATGGTCAGTACATTCTTTACGCCACACAGGTGAACGGCCGTGGCGTGCTGGCCGCAGTCTCGACCGATGGTCGGACTCGGCAAATCCTGTCCGTTCAAGGCGGTAGCGTGCGCGAGCCGTCTTGGGGTCCCTTTATGCAATGACACACAAGGAGAGTAAAAAATGATGTCGAAACTTCGTATCGTGTTTGCGGTAATGTTGGTGACCGCATTGGCTGCCTGCCATTCGGGCACGAAGCTCAACGAGAATCCGACGCAGGGTGCGGTCGGCACGCAACCGAACCCGAACGCCGTTGCGCCGGTGACGGTCGACGAGCTGAACAATCCCAACAGCCCGCTCGCGAAGCGCAGCGTGTATTTCGACTTCGACAGCTACTCGGTCAAGCCGGAATATCAATCGCTGCTGCAAGCGCACGCGCAGTATCTGAAGAGCCATCCGCAGCGCCACGTCTTGATCCAAGGCAACACCGACGAGCGCGGCACGAGCGAGTACAACCTTGCGCTGGGTCAAAAGCGTGCGGAAGCGGTCAAGCAAGGCCTGGAAACGCTGGGCGTGCAGGACTCGCAAATCGAAGCCGTGAGCCTCGGCAAGGAAAAGCCGGTGGCGACGGGTCACGACGAAGCCTCGTGGGCGCAAAATCGCCGCGCGGATATCGTCTATCAGTAATTCGTAACGGGTGACAACGCGTATGACGCACCGTTTCTCTTGGCTGCGCAGTACCGCAGCCGCATGCGTGGCCGCCTCGGCGCTGGTCGCCGGGCCGGCACACGCGGGCATATTCGACGACGACCAGGCGCGCCAAGCCATTCTCGACTTGCGCGCGAAGACAGATAACCTCACCAGCCAGCTCGCGGCTGCCCAACGCACTTTACTGGATCAGCAAGGGCGTATCGATCAGCTGAACCAGCAGATTGCGACGGTACGCGGACAGAACGAGGATCTGGCGAACCAGGTCGCCACCTTGCAGAAGCAGCAGAAGGACTACTACACCGATCTGGATACGCGGCTCAAGAAATTCGAACCGCAGACTCAGACGATCGACGGCGTCCAAGGCACGGTGCAGCCCGGTGAAACGGAGGCGTTCAACGCGGCGTCGCAGCAGTTTCGCAGCGGCGACTACAAAGGCGCCGCGGCAGCATTTCGCGACTTCATTGCCAAGTATCCGCAAAGTCCTTACCAGCCGACGGCGCAGTACTGGCTCGGCAATGCGCTGTATGCGCTGCGCGACTACAAGGGCTCGACGGCCGTTTGGCAGGGTATCGTGAAAAACTACCCGCAGCACCCACGCGCGCCCGAAGCGCTGCTGGCGATTGCAAACAACCAATTGGAGCAAGGCCAGAAGGCCGCGGCTCGCAAGACGTTGCAGCAAATCGTCTCGCAGTACAGCGGGTCCGACGTTGCGCAGACTGCGCAGCAGAAGCTCGCGCAAACGAAGTAAGTCCGCGATAGCGGCACACGCCGATAGGCGAAGTGTCGCGGAGGGCGAGGTTGACGGGGCTTGTATGCGTCGCTATAATTTCGCCTCTTCGGGTCGTTAGCTCAGCTGGTAGAGCAGCGGACTTTTAATCCGTTGGTCACTGGTTCGAATCCAGTACGGCCTACCAAGAAATTCAAGGGCTTACACGCGCGAGCGTCGTAAGCCCTTTGTCTTTTGTGTAATTCCTGTGTAATCGTGCCGAGCAAACGGCACCGATCGTCACCCCAACTTCAACCGGGTCTGCAAGGTGTCCATCGCGGCCTGGATATGCTCTCCGTTCTGGTGAGCGTACCGCTCCACCATCGCCAATGTCTTGTGCCCGCTAATGCGCTTCACGGTGGGTAGGTCGATCCCTGCCTGGACCAAGTGCGTAATCGCGGTATGTCTCAACGTGTGCCGCACGACGAGCCCCGGATCGAGCCCGGCCGCGACCACTGCCTTGATAAAGGGTTTGCGGATGTCTACGGTATGGCCGGATTTCGCCGCCGCCGACGGAAAGAGCCAAGGGGTCCCGGGTGGCAGTGCCTCGATCGAGGCCCTCAAGAATGCCGCCAAATGCGTGGTGATCGGTTGCTCGCGACGACCCGCCTTTGCCTTTGGGATGTAGATCACTCGACGCTCTACGTCGACGTTTTCGCGCCGAATCGAGAGAATTTCCGACATCCGCATCGACGTTTCCACGGCGACGACGATGAACGGGTACAACTGAGCGCTATCCGACGCCTTCGCGGCCTCGATCAACTTCGCTACCTGCGCGACGGTCAGGTACATGATCCGGCCATCACCCTCTTTTAGCCGTGAAATTTTCGCGGGCCGGTGCGCGAGCCACCCCCATTCGACCGCCTTGCTGAAAAGATGCGAGAGTGCCGCGAGTTCTCGATTGATCGTTCCGGGCGTCGTGGTTCGCGCGCTCTTCACTGCTTGTGCGCCCTGCTTCTTCGCGTTCGAACTGACACGATCGCCGCCGCGAGCCGACTTTTCTTGTTGCCTCTGCTTCTTGTAGCGCTCGACGTCGAAGCCGCTGATCTTTGACAATGGTGTATCGCCAAAGAACGGCACTAGATGCCGGTTAAGGCGCATGCGCTTCGACTTGATGTCCTTGCCGCCCTCGAGTTCGAGCTTCTCAAGGTACTTCGATGCGGCGTCGCGAAACGACAGCGCGAGCTTGCGCCCCTTGGGTAACGACAAACGATCATGCTTCGCGTCGGTCCGTAGCCGAGCGATGAACTCTTCCGCCTGCGTCCGCGTCGTACCGTCCGATTCGCGGCCAACAACGCGGTGGATGCGAAGCCCGTCAATCATTACGTTCACGGTAAAGAGCCCATCGCCATTCCGCATCCGCTCGAACGTAATTCCCCGCTCGACGATCTTCTCGCCGGGCAACAGCTTGCGCATCCTCGGTCGGGTTAGTTTCGAACCCGGCCCCTCGTTGTTCGGGGATTCGCTTTCCGATGTATGCGCACGCCTGCTCATGATTCCCTCCTATCGGGGCATGTCGGGGTCAACCTTTCGCGCTTTCGATGGACGATGACGTTTGGATGACGTTGATGTTTCGGTGTCGCGTTCCTGCGCTTGGGGCAACGTCGAGCGGTCGGCCTCCCCGGCTGCAACCGCCTTGAAAGTGTCCCAATGTGCGCGCAATCGATCGAACGGCAACGCGCTTTCCTGCTTCGTCGCCGGGTCGGTATGGCGGATGACATCGCGCAACTTCGCTTTGAAGTCACCGGGCCAAAGATCGCTTTCGAAAATCACCTTCCACAGCACCTGCTCGTCATGCGTGAGCAACTCTGGATAGCGCCCCGCGAGCTTCACGAAACGGTCAGCCTCTTCCACGTCCCACAGCGATTCGGCGTCACTCGCCACCGTGGCCTTACGAAACTGAAAGTTCGGCTGCCCTGCGTCGTCGACGATACCTATTCGCTCCTGTAGCTCGACCTGCTCCAACGCCGCATCAATTGCCCACTCGATGAACCCCGAGAGCGTGCGTCTCTGCCTGCGCGCCGCCACCTCCGCGAGATACCGCAATCGCGGATCAAGGCGAATCGTGACGATTTCCGATCTCGCCATCTTCGGGCCACCGCCCGAGCGTTTGCCTCGTTCCGCCATCGTCACATCCCCCAAGCCAAAGGTTCTCAAAAGTTCTGGATCATTCTACGTCAAAACGTATTCTTTGACATTACACAGAATATTTTTGTACGATCAATCCAATCTCAGCATACGGGAGCGCAGCATGTCGCAATCGGTATCGTTCCAAACGCCAAGCGTGGTTTTGTTGCCGGACGGTCGTATGGACCGCAAGAACGCGGCGATCTACCTCGGATTGAGCGCCAAGACCCTCGCGATTATGGCAACCGAGGGCACTGGCCCGCGGTTCACGAAACCCTCCGGTCGCATCTGGTACCGGAAAAACGATCTCGATGATTGGCTGTCGCGCGGCAGCGCGAGCAGCACGTCTCAAGCGCGTCATCTCGCGTCAGCCGAAGCTAACGACGCTTCGTAATTAAAGCGATCGATCGCGCTCTGCATTCGAGAGCCGGAGGCCGGCGATGTCCCATAAGGTCAGCGAATTGGTGTGGAAGCACTTCGGCGATGGTGGATCGAAAAAGCTCGTGATGCTGCATCTCGCGGACCACTGCGACAACACCGGCGGCAAGCTCTACCCTTCGATTCAAACGGTGGCGCGCGATTGCCGGATGTCGGAAAAGCAAGCACGCCGAATCGTCCATACCCTCATCAACGCGGGCTATCTCGAAGTGGTGAGCGAAGTGCCCGGCAAGGTTCGTCACTACCGCCTACGAATCGATCAGTTGACGCCCCGTGCACCCACTCCCGCTGATGGGAGCCCTACCCCTCCCGTAAACGGGAGCGGTTTCAATAGCGCGTCCCCTCCCATACGTGGGAGTAACCCCTCCCAACAACGGGAGGCCGCCCCTCCCATCGACGGGAGCCGAATCCTATTTGAACCGTCACTAACCGTTACAGACAGCGTCGAGCTTGACCCGCAAGCTGCGGCGCCGTCCGATCAACGCGTCGTGTCCATTCCGTTGGTCGATGGATCGGAGTACCCGGTCGGCGCCAACCAGATTGAGGAATGGCGTGTGACCTATCCGGGTATCGATGTGCTCGAACAGCTACGTCGGATGCGCCAATGGTCCATCGCCAATCCATCGCGACGCAAAACCGTGCGCGGCGTGTTGCGCTTCGCGAACAATTGGCTCGCGCGTGAGCAGGACAAGCCGCATCGCAACGGGCGAGCGGATGACGACTTAGCCTTCAAGGGAGGCATATGAGCGCGCGTCTTCCACGGAACGGCGATGATCTGCTGCGCATGCGCCAAGAGGGGTGGCGCCCCCATGGCCTGGTACTTGTGTCACTAATCGGCAGTCTGCGCTACGACAATTACGCGCTGTACGCCGATCCGGGCGCGGCGTACGACTGGTCGATGCTCGCAGCGCTCGATGTCGAGCTAGTTGCCAGTACACGCGTGCCGTTCCGGGCCGTGCTGCGCGCATTGGCCGATATCGCAGGTGCTACTCCGGCGACGCTGTCGCTCGCATACATAGAAGGTGCGCGCGTGGACTGTGGCCGCTCGCGGTACGCGCTCGAATCGATTATCCCGATGAGCGGGCGCATGTATTTCGACTGGTACCCGCTATCGGCCGAGATCGTCTCGCCGGAGAGCGCGGCACTGGCGCGGCGGCTGTGGCAGGAGCTTGGCCGCACGCTTCCAGTGCCTTACGACGTGGCGCTCAAGCGTCTTCAACCAATGCTTGAAAAGGAGCTGCAACGTGCCCAGGATAATCCCCGACATTGATTTCGACGCCTACTTGCGCGATCAGGATGACGGCCGCGCGAAGGTACGGCCGGCATCGGAGTTCGTTGACGGCGTCGTGCGGCTCATTCACGGCGAGCAGGAAACGAACGGCACGGCCACGCCGTGGCCCAAGGTCGAGAACCGCCTGCGGTTCCGCCCTGGCGAGACGACGCTGTGGGCCGGCGTCAACGGCCACGGCAAGTCGGGATTGCTCGGCTACGTTGTGCTCGATGCGCTCGTTGCTGGCGACCGCGCGTGCATTGCGTCGCTCGAAATGCCGCCTGCGGCAACGCTCGGTCGCATGTGTCGGCAGGCGGCCGGAAGCAGTGCGCCTACGCCCGAATGGATACGCCGTTTTCACGCGTGGACTGACGACCGGCTGTGGCTGTACGCGCATCAGGGGCAGGCGCATGCCGATCGGATGCTGGCGGTTGCGCGTTACTGCCGCCGGGAACTCGGCATCGATCTCGTCGTGATCGACAGCATCATGAAATGCGGCATGGCGCCGGACGACTACGGCGCACAGAAGAATTTTGTTGACGCGCTGTGCGCGCTGGCCCGTGACACCGGCTTACACGTTCACCTCGTGCATCACATCCGCAAAGGCGAGAGCGAAAAATCCGTACCGGACAAGTTCGATATCAAGGGCGCGGGCGAAATCGTCGACTTGGTCGACAACGCGCTCATCGTCTATCGCAACAAGCGCAAAGAATCACAACTCGAAAACACGACCGATCCGCTGAAGGTCGACGAACTTTCCGGCGTACCCGACACGGTGTTGATCTGCGAGAAGCAACGTCACTTCAGCTGGGAAGGCCGTATCAATCTGTGGTTCGACCGGAATAGCCAGCAGTTTCTTGAGCACGCGAAGTCCGCGCGCCGATACATCGATTTCTCCAACGACGAATGGAAGACGGAGTGGCGGCGGTGAAACGCCGCTGGGGTTATGGCATGAGGTCGGCGTGCGGCAATTCGATATTCGTGCGTTGGTGCAACGGGCTCATGTGCCCATCAAGGGAGGGAAGCATGATCGATAAACAAGCGACCAGCCTTAGCCGCTTTGGCAACCTAATCGCGAGAAGCCGGCGCGATGCCTCGCGAATCATTGCTGAGGGTGGGCCAAACATGTTTTACCGACTCGGCTTAGTCGGTGAACGACTGATGGCGGCCTTTACTGAAATCGACGCATGTACGACGCCGCAGCAGCGCCTCATGCTGATCGGAGCGAACCCAGCGGATGCGCGGGACGTAGAACCAGGACGCGATTCGATGCTGTATCTGCTCTGGGGGCACAGCCTCGAATGGTCGGCCATGCGCCGCAACGACGAAAGGAACGAGTTCGATCGCGCACCGTTGTATTGGGCAGTTAGCTTCGTGATGCTCGACCTGATGGCGACGGACGAGGCAAAGCCTGGCGTAGATGCTGCGATGCGGCGCGCGTTCGGCGTGACGTTCGAGGAACTGGCGGCGGGAGCACACCATGATTGATGCACTCGTGGCTGGAACGCTCTTTGGCGCTGTAGTCGAGCGTACTGCGCCGAACGTGGACGGTCTTGCGGGCAAGGACACGGAGGAATAGACACGAACGTCCCCGCCTCTGTGCGCGGCAGAGGCGCTTGCATATCGAAGCGAGCCGCGCATAATTTTCAGCGTGATTTCGCGCCAACGATCAACTTGGAGGTTCGTATGGAAGCAGTTCGTGAACAAGCAGCCCGTCTTCTCGACTTGGTTCGTAAGAGTGGCTTACATCAAGAATTGGAGGAGCGGGAGTTCGATCAAACGCAGGCGGCTCGTAAGGCGCTCGCTGCCGAACTTGCGGCACTGCCTGCAACGCGCGAAAAGGCGTGCGCGCCGCTTGGTAAGGCGGTACAGCGTGCCGCCGATGCGCTTCGCCATGCGGAGCAGACGCTCGTAGAAGCGCAGCGCGCCTACAACGACGCAATCTGTCGCGCCGTTGTCGTGCCGGGTGGCTTCGATGGTCGCGAGAACGCCTTGATTCACGAACTGGAGGAGACGTCGCCCGCGTGCTTGCGGATCACGTGGCAACGCGTCGATTTGATGCGCTCGAATATGCGTCATTGCACGCGCGCCACGCACGAGCGTCTTGAGCCTCGCTGGAACGGCGGGTTCCGCCTCGTTGAACTGTGGAACACTGATGAGGTCGCCGCCGTGCGGCAGGAACTCGACGGAATCCTCGACGAACTGTGCGCACTGATGCGTGGTGTTGACACGCCCCTCTCGCAGCTCGAACGTCGCGCGTCCGAACTGCTTCGCCGCGCCCAGGCTCGCGCCGAGCCCATGCTTAAAGACGCATGGAACGACGCCTATCGGCGCTCTCGCGATGCTCTCTTCCCCTTGGAAAAGTCGGCTTGATCGGAACACACGTCGATCCGGCACACAGGAGGGTCTCAATTTGAGCCCCCCTTGGCAAGCCCGAAACGGCTACGCAAAATCGGCCTGTGGCGGTCGTGGTGCAGTTCTGACCATGCAAGTCTCTATCGGGGCCGGGTGAGCCCATGAGCGGGCCGTCTGAGGCATCGGCGGGGCCAGGCGCGGAAGGGGGTAGGGGGTGAAAATCTCTAGGAGTTTGCGCACCGCGACCGCGTGTGTGGTGAAATTTTTCTCGCCGCGATTTGGGCCAGGGGGAGTACGAGTAGGAGTGAAATCATGTCAGGACGTAGGCCAACGCCGACCGCGCTGAAACTCCTGAGAGGCAACCCCGGAAAGCGCCCGATTAATCGCGCCGAGCCTTGCCCATCGCTTGAGGTCGTGATGCCTGATTGGCTATCGCCCGACGCCGCCAAGCATTGGCCTACCGTTGCGAAGCAACTGCACGATGCCGGGCTGCTCACCTCGATCGACGTGACGGCGCTCGGGCTGTATTGCGAGAGCTTTGCGCGATGGAAGCACGCAAATGGACAAATTGCACGCTTCGGAACGATCGTGAAGACGCCGAACGGCTACCCGATTCAGTCGCCTTACCTTGCGATCGCGAACCATGCGCACGAGCAGATGGTGAAGTTACTCGCCGAGTTCGGTATGACGCCTTCGAGCCGCTCTCGTTGCAAGGTAACGAAACCTCACGACGATCCTGGGGTATACAAGAAATTTGTCAGGAAGACGTAATCATCATCGCGGCGTCGCATGAACCTCCCTATCGTTTGTTATGCGCTGCCGTCGATATACCGACTAGTCACTGACACGCCGATGCCGATCGCGGCGGTTAGATTGCGGCGCAACCGCCGTAAGAAGAATCGTGGCCGTGCTCTTCACGCCCGGTAGTCCAAATTTGGGGCCGAGCGCACCATTGCAGTTACGTAACAACCCCCGTACTATCTCAAAATAAAATAATGAGCCAACGGGGGCTACATGGCTGGGTTCCGCTATTACAACGTGCAGTTGCTTCCTATTGACGTGCATAAACGGGGAGACGTCGGCAAGGCCGGTTATCAACGGTTCTTTGCGGGCTTGAGGCAACGCGTGGCCAGAGCAGTACAGGATCGTCGCGTCGAGGCCATCGCATACGGGCTTCGAAGTGGCCTGCTCTTTTCAGCCTTCACGGTTGAGCCTGCGGACGACTACACCCGAGGGAAGTTTCTGAAGTTCGACGTCGCCGAGTCGGTCATCGACATTTACACTAGCAAGACGGTGTTCACAGCATCGCCTGGCGCAAGCGCACACCCGACGTACTTTCGGTTCGCCTTCGACTATGAACGGCATATCTTGGCGGTCGAGGACACGCTCGGCCGCTTGCCATCGACGGGGCAGCTTATCAAAGCCCTGTCGCATCTGCTTGAGCCGGTCCGATCCGAGTTATTTCCAGAATACGTTCTGACAATCGACCAACTTACCGCAAGCGAGGCGGTGCAAAAAGTATTTAATGAAGCAAAGGGCTTCCGGCGCGTTCACGTGACAGTAACTTTCGCCAATTCAGACAAGTTCGTTCAGAGTTTGCAGAAGGAACTCCGCGAGAAAAATATCCACCAGGTCGAGCACATCGAGAAGGCCAGCAAGGGTAGCCTTATGGACTCGCCCACAGATTTTGGACAATACCTTTTGCAGATTGCTCAACGCTACGGAAACGCGTCGATTAGCTACGTTGTAGGCCAAGGAAAGACGCTGAAGCGCAAGATTTTTCGCATGAAAGATCACCCTGTGAGACAGATCCTCAAGGAAGGAAAGAAAGAAACCGAACCCCAGTTCATTGATCGCGTTTATCAGTCCATCCCAGTTGCGGAAAAACGGGCTAGTGCGCCGGTCAGAACATCTAACGATTGAACCGCACAATGTGGCGCTCGCTCCATCAATTTCTATACTCCATCTTGACTCGCGTGCCGATTCTGGGGGACGTCGTTCTCATCGTGAACGGCTACGCGTACGAGGGCGAGCATAGTGCCCTTATAAGGTTCGCACCACTGCTGCACTGGATTCGACGAATTGCCACGAAGGTTGCCTTGTCCGGACTGTTTGCGGTCTGGATCACGAGCAAACTGACATGTCACTTCAGCAAGCTTCCAGACCCCGCAACCAAATTTACAGACATGCTCATCGGAATATTTCCGAATTTGCTCGGATTTGGGATTGGTGTTTATGCGTTAATTTTTGCACTTCCAGAATCATTCTTTAGATCTCTTCGCGGAGATCAAAATAATGAGTCTGAAACGGATGAACAGGAATATGCTGCGCAAGAAATCGAAAAAATTCCGCCGAACATGATCAATGTAGATATGGCATATCCCCTGGTAGTGATGGCTCTATCTATTGCGTACGGAGCGTTTGCGCAGTTCTTCATGACCATTCAAACTTTTTACTTTTCTGTGTGGCTGCTTGCATACTGCTTCATTCTTATGCTCGAACTCATTAGCTTAATTTATGTGTCGGCTTACAAATCAATTAGCAACAAGCAGTGATGTATTTTTGTATCCATCCTAATCGCGCCGGCAAGGGGTACCTCCGTGATTCACAAGCTGTCTCGCGCCACCACGTACTTGGAAACATACGTTATTCAACCGCAGACAGGTGAGTACCAATTGCGCTCCTACGCGACCGGCTTTTTTCTGCGCGCAAGTAACGCGATTTTGTTGGTGACAAACTGGCACGTTGTTACAGGACTGGACCCATCCAACCCTTCGTGCGCAAAATTGCCGACGCCACAATTTATCAAGGCAACCGTTATCGGCAAGAATAGGTTTGTAACAGAGCTGACGCTGCCGCTCTATGGTCGTTCGATGCAGCCGCAGTGGGACGAGCATCCCGCAGGCAGCGTCGTGGACTTAGCGATTTATCCGTTACCGTTGGCGCTCGAAAAGCACTTTGAATTCATCGATATCCATTCAGCGGAAGACGACGCAAACATTGCTGAAACGATAGCAAAAGACGTCTTTATTCTTGGCTACCCCTTCAGCCGTCAGGAAATGACGATTGCCTTTGGCGAAGATGCCCCGTACTACCTCCCTGTGTGGAAGCGCGGTAGCATCGCCACGGAACCGGCCGTACGCCTTGGGCGACGCGTGTTGTTAATCGACTCGCTGTCGCGTGCGGGAATGTCAGGCGCCCCAGTGGTGATCGCGCAAGATGATAAGCTGTTAGGAGCGGGAAGTCATGCGAATTCTGACTTGCTCGCGCAAATGCTTTCCAGACAAGGGGACTTCCTTGCGAACTTATCCCAAATTGATACGAGCGCGTTGACCGAACAGACCACTAAGCGCTTTCGCTTCCTGGGCATCTATTCCGGCACGATCGGCAGCACTCGCTTAGCCGAGGTCGCGCTCGGCAAATGCTGGCACGTCGATACTCTTCTTGAACTCGTCACTAACCCACGCGGTGGAGAGATGCCGTTTCATGCCCCATTATCCAGCGACCATTACGATGCTTTTCTAGCTCAGATCCCTGGAGGGCAACTAACGATCAAGGACGGCGATGGTAAAGTCATTAAACGCACCTCGATCCGCTCATGAGTACACAGGCAGTAGACAGCGCAAAACGCCTCCGCGCTTCGTTAAAAATGGGACCGCCAAGCCCACTCGGGCTGCTCTAGAAAAACAGGCAACCAAGCAAGTTAACACTCGGGGATCAATTAGCTGAGACGCTCCGAAATATCGAAGACACGCCAGTCTGGGATGTCACCGCGCCTGATTATTACCGTCGCAAGCTTGACGCATAATGCAAGCGCGCGATCAACAATGTCGGAGACCGGGACACGCACCCCAGAAACAGTCTCTGTCCGCTGTGCGTCAACCCGGCCTGTATGAACCATAGAACTCCGTATCGAATATGCTTTGCTAAGCATTGCAGCATTGGCGAGGCGCTCGTCCGTTGATCCCCCAAGTAGCCTAACCGTTCGAACTTTCACCTTGTGAGTCATCTCACTCTTGTCGTTATCACCGACTAGGGTTTCGAGCGCAGTTGCTAGCTCGACCGCACGGTCGCCCACGTTGCCGCGTCGCTGGGCCAGATTAATCCTTTCGATTGCAACACCTATGTGTAATCGAAGAGCTGCTGGCAGCTGGAGGTAAGCCCGCACAAGTGCGGTCGCATCGTCTGGGTCGAGTATCGGATACTCGACATGCCGCGTCGGAACGATTTCCGTCGCGGGGGTCATACGTGCAGCGCCTAGATCAAAATCCGGGTCGTCAAATTCAAACCAAAGCAGGTGGTGGTCGATTTGCCCGTGGTCGATGTGACGACGGTGCCGGAACCCTGAGCCGCAAACGTGCTGCTGACCGGATCGCCGAGGAAGTCCACTGCGAGCGCTTCCTGCGTTTTGCCGTTGATCGTAAACGAGCCGTGCGAGAGCACTTCATTGCCGTCGCGCGTTTCGCCGGTCGGCGAGGCGGTGGCCTTCACGTTGATTTGTGTGATGCCGAGTTCATCAAGCGTCTGCAGCTCGCCGACGTCGGTTTTACCGTCGTGGTTAGCGTCGACCCATACGCGCAGCTTGCTCCAGATCGGATCGTTCTTGTCGATGACGCCGTCGCCATTTTTATCTTCGCTGGCGAGCGCCGCGAATCCGTCCTTGAACGGCGCTTGGCCCGGGCCGCCGTTCGTGCCCGCCTTCCGCCGTAATACTCGGAGAACATCTGGCTCACGTCTTTGATCTGAGCGCTGCCGTCGTCTACGACGAGCATGCCGGTATTGCTGTCCGCCCACCCGGTGCGCTTTAGCGTTCCGCTATGGCCGGTATCGAACAGCACTCCGTTGCTAATGCTGGTCATATGCACACCGGCCAGGTCGAGCAGAACAGGATCGACATAGGTGTTGACCGTCGTCATCGCTGCGAGACCGTTCAGCGTGACGGCATTGACGAGGCCCGCGTTGGCCTCTGCCGACGTCGCCGGATCGACGTAGAACTGCGAGAGGTAGCTGCTCGGGCGCGCGTTCGGGTCCAACTGCACTTCACCCGGGCGCACGCCGCCGGAGGCGAGACTGCCCATTTGCGAGGACGCGAAGTCCGTGTTGTTCAGCGTGTTGTTCGAGAACGAGATGCTGCTCGTCGGGGCGACGGCCACGTAGCCGTTCGACGCGTTTTGCACGAGCTGGTTTTCGTTTTGAATCTGGGTTTGGGACTTGTTGTCATGTTATCTCTCAGTAGTGTGGAAGTTAGTGCGCTGTTGTTACTCCTTGGTGGCCCCCGACGCACCGCATCGCAAATCGAGGTCGTGCCACACTTTCTCCTGGTCGGGATCTTTTTCGAGCGTCGAGACGTAGTGTCCGGACGCGTCACGCTCGTAATCACCGTCCCGAAAATACGGCCAAACCCATCCGGCGGCTGACACGCGACGTATGTATGCACGATTCGCATAGACGTCGATCATTGGGACAGCATAGGTACAGCGACTAGACACGCCTTTTCGAATTAGCTGAAGACCACGAGTGCGATCCATTAACTCGGTCGGCAAGCGTACTGGAGGCGACATTCCACCGCCAGGAATCACCCCGGAAAAATAAAATAACCCCAATGCGAGCTGGGCATCACTCGATCCGGCATTCGCTGATTTCTCAAGCAAATTTTTTATTTCAACCGGATTTTTCGCGTCATCAATCCACCCATGGGCGTTCCCTATCGCATAAAAATAGTCGCCCATGGGATCTCCGCTCGCTTGAAGAACGCGGACATGTTGTCGGTGCACTTCCCAGAGTTTTTCCGCACGCCGACTGATACTAGCTTGGTCTTCGACATTGGCAAGATGCATGGCCGTAACCGCGGGAGCGCCGAAAATCTCGCACCCAGCAGTAACGGCCACAATTAGGCTTATCAATAATAATTTCAACGAAATTACCGTCATATCATATCGCGTTTGGAATAAAATTATCGTCGAAATCAACGACATACAATCGATCAGCCAAGCCCTGCACGGTGAATCCAATTATTCCAAACGGAACCACTTTATCGAGCGACAGAGCGGCATTTTTCCACTCCAACGATCTTCGATCTTCTCTCCATGCTATTTGACCACTTGAATCGTAAATAATTGCCACCATTCTCCCGTCGCGCCACCACTTCTTATTTACATCACAAACAGATAGAATTTGATCGCCCCTCTCGCCAAAGACGACACCTTTCATTTTGCATGAGGCGAACTTATTAGGGTATACCTTCACGACTAGCACTTCTTGCCAGTGATAGGCAAGCTCCGTGGGCACCGCCAGATAGCCTATAAACGACGCAACGAGAAAAATTATCTTCACACGCCTATATTCTTTACGCCTCCCTGTCCACACATCTATCAGCAGGTGAATTAACACGTAAATCGCCAACGCAATCCCGGCGAGCATCCATATTGGATAATACCGAGAACTGACGATAATGCAGAAGGCCAGAATTACCCCACTAAGAGGGTGTCGAAATAATGTCGTGATGCTCGACATAAATCGCTGCAACACCTTCCTCATCCTGTCCTCCACGATTCCGGAATGTTTTTGATATCTCACATCCACCCTGCCGTGCTGCACTGCAAATAAGCCACTCAGCGCCGCATTCCACACTGTCTTCTCGTTAAAATTCGCCAGTGCCTCACCGCTCCCTCAAACTCTCGCCCCATACTCGAGAGCCGACTCGGGAAATACTCGGCAACCCGCCGTTTCCCCGTCTTCACCTCGACAGTGACGGCCATGCCCGGCGACAAACTCACCCATTTCCCTTCGATCCGTAGCCGGTTACTCGGCAAACGCACGCGAATCGGATAGACCAACCCTTGCTTCCGGTCCTGCCTGGCATCGTTGGGCACTTTGGACACCTTGCCCGTAAAATTGCTCGGGCATCAGAGCCGCAACATGACGGAGCATTACGTAAGATCGCGAATCGGGGAGCGCGTGAAGCCGGTTCGATAACGCCAACTGGCCGAACGGTTAAGAGCCGAAACCGCACCAACCAAGCCAGTTGCAAGACCACTATCGCGAGAACCAAGCCCCCAAATATGCTGGTTGAGGGCGGTGGACTGGGCAGTTGCGCCGGTTACGGTGGGTTGAGGCCGTGCGGCGAGACGGATGCGTCGCCCAGCAGCACGCGGTAACGAGCATATGATGAACCGACAGCAAGGAACCGCCCCAAGGCGGCTCCCCAAGTCATCGCTGAGGCTGATTACGATGCCTTCCGTTGCCGACTGCGGATAGGCCGTACGACACATCGATACACCGCCCAAACCGTCACACAGGCGGCCGCCAGTGCAACGACGAGATAGACCACCAACAACAACCTCTCGCCTTCGTCTGCGTTGTGCGCGTTGACAAGATCGGCGAGGAAAAAGTAAACCTTCTGCCCAGCCGGGCTCTTCCGCGCTTCGTCGATCCAATCCGACAGATAAATCAGCCGCAGATAGACGTACGTAAACGCGATCACAAAAGCCGTGCGCAACGCGAATTTCATTGGACCTCCACCACTCCGTAGTACCGCACCTTCGTGTTCGGAATGTAACTTGGAGGCAGCGAAAGCAACAGCGTTCGAAGCGCGTTGAATCGCCACTGTTCGGTCAAGGTAATGCACCCTTCACTAAGGCGCTGACGTCCGGCCGGGTGGAGGCGGAAACGATCGCGACGCACTCCGTTGACCATCACCCAATCGTCTAGCGGACGCGTAACAGGGTGAAGAGCGAACCAGTCATGCCGGTTAGAGTTGCTGATCTCGTCCAAGATAGGGTCCCACAGCCACCCGAGCCGACCGCCGCTCTGGCGTGCAACGATATAGTAGCGCCCCTTTGGGATAGGGCCGGCCTTAGCAAGCGCCGTGTCTTCCGGTTTGTTTTCGTGGCCGACGTCCCCGGAAAACGCCGGGAACTGCTGGCCGTTACAGACAAGAGCACTTACCGCCTGACCGTTTAGAGAAAAAGTACATTGCGCTGCCATCTTCAGTTTGCCCTCGGAGTTATTGATCTTAGGAATGAGAGGATAGCAAACCGGGGCCTCCGCCTGTCACGGATCGGCACATTCGAGCCATTTCATGATCGGCGTAATCGAGCCTCCGCCTGACTGCACCCATGTCGATTTCGGCACATCTACCCCCGCGCCGTACGCGACCGACAGCGCGGTCTGGTGCTTCACGTTGCGGGCAGCCTCGATAAGCCGGCGCACTTCATCGCGACTAAGCACGATGGGCAATACGCGGGGCACGCGCACGGGTCGCATTCTGACCATCAGCTCTGGCCGGTCAAGCGTGACCGTGAAGAAGAACTTCAGTCCAGTGAGGCTCTATGCCGTTTCCCGTGGAAATTGACAGATCAACAAACATAACGGTAGCGACCGTAGTCGCGAGGCACGGCCGGCACCAAGGGGTTGCTTGGTAGATGCTTGAGCTTGGACATGCGCAGGTAGGCAATCGCGATGAAGTTCCGGACGTCTCGGAATCCTCGCGCGGCCCGCTTGGTCTGCTGGAGCAGGCCGTTCATCGCTTCGACGTAAGCGTTGCTGCGCCCGTCGAGCATGCCGCGCACCACGCCGCCGAGATGAGCTTTCAGCGTGCTCGCCAGACGCTTGAATGGCGCCAGGCGAGAACGCTGTGCCCAACTCATCCACTTGACCAGCGCTGCCCTAACGGCACTCGGCACAAACGATGTCACTTCGCAGCGCCGGCCCACTCAGTTTCTACACGACTACGTTGCGCTCGCGGATATGCTCCGCAGACGAACAGGTGCCGTTGGGCTCGTCGTGACCGGGCTGCCGCCACTACGCATTCTTCCCGCCGCGCCTCATCCTCTGCGCTGGTACCTCGGCCGCTACGCGATCCAGTTGGACCGAGCATTGCGCGAGTGGGCCGAGCAAGATTCGATGATGCGCTACGTTTCACTGGATTGGGCAGCGCACCCGGAAGACATGGCCCAAGACAGGTTTCACCCAGGACCCGGTCAGTACCGCCGGTGGGCTGAACTCGTAACCGAAAAGATTCAGTCGCTGCTCGCCGTGTCGGAATCCAACCTGGCTCATGCGGCCGTACCTGCGCGTTCGGACCGCGATCGTTCATCAACGCTCTGTTCCATGGAAGCTAGAGCGGGGACGAATGCACCCGACGCGTCCGGCACTGCCATCTTGAATCAGCGGTTCTGAAAGCGATGACGGGATCTACTTATTTTTTATCAGGAAATAGGTACCCCCTGGAGGCAAAAAAGCTCGCCAAGTCGGCCGACGAAGTGCTTTGCAACGTCAAAGCATCAAAGCGAAAGGCGGTCGCTGGATTGGTAACCCGCAGCAAGGTAATTCGGATGGAGCCAGGTGCAAAACATTGAGTCTTTCGCACTCGCGACAACCTCAATCCAACCGCATCGGCCGGAACTGTACGGCCTGCTTCGGTGGCTTCGGGTCCGCCGATCCGCCTGACTCATCCAGCACCTTCGCGCCCGCCGTGACCGCTTCGACCAAGTGACCGCCTAGCGCTCCGATGACCGCATCGGCCACGATGGTGGCGGCCTGTTCAGCGGCCACGCCCAGCGCCGTCAGCTCGGACGCGTCGACTAGCCCCCGCTTGCTCTCGCTGTACGCCGTGGTGCTCGATGTGCCGTAGGCGGACAGGGTGGTCTTCACGTTGACCGTACCGACCAACCGCTCGCCGATCAAGCGCGTCGAATCCAGTACGGCCTACCAAAGAAACAAGCAAAAAGCCCAGTCCTCACGACTGGGCTTTTCGTCTTCTAAGCGCTACAAACCCCGTCAGTTCCGAGGTTCCTCCGGGCGCGGCATCGGCCCGCAAGTCGCCTGCGCCCGAACCGAAGCTAATCGCGCATCGTCAATTCGTGTGCCGGCCTCACACCGCCGTTAAACGGCTCGCCCGGCCCGCCCGCTTCCCCGGTGTCCTCCAACGCTTGCAGAAAACGCCGCACCCCCGCCGTTTGCGCGCGGGAGCGCCACAGCAGGTGAATTTCAACAACGAGCGGTAGCCAGTCGATCGGCTTGAATACGACGCCGGGCGGGCTCATCCGCCGCATGCTCGCTTGCATGATCGCGACCCCGAGCCGCGCGCCGACAAGCCCGAGCGTGGTCGAGACATCCGCAACTTCGTACTGAATATCGGGAGTAAAGCCGCAAGACGCGCATGCCGCCAGAAAGCGCTCGCGCGCCGCCGGATTGATCGATTTCGGCAACGCGATCCACGGCATACCGTCCAAATCGTCAGGCTCGATCGTCGTCCGCTCGGCCAGTGGATGATCGTCCGCAAGCGCAAGTACGAACGATTCGCTAGTGAGCAAACGGCTCATCAACGATTCATTCGGTTTAGGCCGGTTGTAGGCGCATGCAATATCGATCACCGAGCGCTCGAGCGCATCGATCTGCTCGGCTGAACGCATCGCCGAAAGTTTCAGGTTCACGCGCGGGTGGGTTGAACGAAATCGGCGCAGTGCGGCAGGCAACCGCCCGTTGTGGATGATCCCTTCGCAATAGCCAATCGAAAGCGAACACGCCTCGCCTTTACCGACTTGCCGCGCCCGCTCTTCGATGCGCTCGGCCTGGGCGAGCAGATCGCGTGCTTGCACGAGAAAATCGCGCCCCGCCGGCGTCAAGTAGAGAACGACAATTATCTTGGCCGGTCCGTTGACAGTTACTTTGGCCGGTGGTGAGGAGTCGAAGGCGGCGTAGCCGCCGAAGACGACGAGCTACCGGCGGCGCCGGAGTAGCGGGGTTTTACGATGGCTGATCGCATCGAACAAGAAGCGAACAGCCATGCCCGGAACCTACGTGACGGACCAGCAGGTCCGACTCTTTATGAGCAAGCGCAAACATCACACTCAGGAAGTTGCCGCGGCCATGGCGGGTATGAGCGTTCGCACGGCCCGACGCATCGAGCATGACGGCCGACTGCCGTCGCAGAAGCCGCCGCGCACCTGGCGCACACGATCCGATCCGTTCGCCGAAGTCTGGGAGAGCGAGGTCGTGCCGTTGCTGCGCCACGCGCCCAGGCTCAAAGCCATCACGCTGCTGGGCAGGCTGCAGGAGGCGCATCCGGGCCTCTTTCCAGACAGCATGCGGCGCACGCTCGAGCGGCGCGTCAGCCAATGGCGAGCACTCGAGGGCCCCGGCAAGGAGATCCTCTTCCCACAGCAACACCTGCCCGGCGTGCAAGGGCTGTCGGACTTCACCGACATGCGAGATCTGCACGTGACGATCGCCGGCGCGCCCCTCGATCACCGGCTCTATCACTTCGTGCTCGCGTTCTCGCACTGGGAATACGCCAATGTCGTCGAAGGCGGCGAGAGCTTCGAGGCCCTGTCCACGGGCTTGCAGAACGCGCTGTGGCAGGCGGGTGGCTGCCCGCACGAGCATCGCACCGACAGCCTATCGGCAGCGTTCAAGAATCTGCAGACAGAAGAGGACTTCACGGCTCGCTACGACGCGTTGCTGGCGCATTACGGCTTGGCCGGCACACGTAACAACGTCGGCGTGGCCCACGAGAACGGCAGCGTGGAATCCTCGCACCGCCATCTGAAGGAGGCGGTCGACCAGGCGCTGATGCTGCGTGGCCATCGCGACTTTGACGATCGAGCTGCCTATGAGGCCTTTGTTCGCGAGGTCGTCATGCGGCGCAACCGTCGCAACGCGGCAGCGTTCAACGCCGAGCGGGAACACTTGCTGGATCTGCCCGCGCATCGCACGACTGACTTCATCGAAGAGGAGGCACGCGTGACGCGCTGCGGCACCTTCACCGTGCGCGGGATTCTCTACAGCGCGCCGTCACGCCTGATCAGCCACCGGCTGAAGGTCCGTGTCTACGCCGATCACCTCGACTGCTATCTGTCCGGAGCGCTCGTGCATAGCACCGCACGGGGCTCGCATGCCGCCAACAGCCGCCGTCGCAAGCTCGACTACCGGCACTTCATCGAGGCGCTCAAGCACAAGCCCCAGGCGTTCAAGGGGCTGGCGTTTCGCGACGACTTGTTCCCGCGCGAAGCGTACCGCCGGACATGGGAGCGGCTCGAGGCGCAGCTTACGCAGCGCGAAGCCTGCAAGACGATGGTCGGGCTGCTTGAACTGGCGGCCAATCATGGGGTCGAGGCGGTTCTTGCGGAGCGGCTCGAGGCGTTGCTCATCGCTGATGCGCTGCCCGATCTCAAGCAGTTGCAGCATGAATTTGCCCCGCGCCAGACGCAGTGCCCGGACGTGGCGGTCGACATGCCGGCTGCGGCGCTCTACGACACGCTGATCGGCGAGGAGGTATCGGTATGAACACGCCTGCAACCTACGATGCCGCCCGTATGGGGCTGATGCTCACCGAGCTGCGCTTGCCGACGATCGCGCGGCTATGGCCCGAGTTCACGCAGCGCTCCGACAAGGAAGGCTGGCCGTCGACGCGTCTGCTCGGCGCGCTGCTCGAACACGAACTGGCAGAGCGTGCGAAACGGCGAATTGAACGACACCGGGTTGAGTCGCACCTGGACCCGAGCAAGACATTCGAGACGTTCGACTTCGGCTTGGTGCCGATGGTCTCCAAGGCGCATGTGATGGCGCTTGCGAGCGGCGACTCGTGGCTCGAGAAAGGCGCCACGATTCTGCTGTTTGGGCCACCGGGTGCAGGCAAGAGCCATTTGGGCTGCGGCATCGGCCATGCGCTGATCGACGCCGGGTACCGCGTGCTGTTCACTCGCACCAGCGAAATCGTGCAGAAGCTGCAGGCGGCGCGTCAGAGCTTGCAGTTGCCGTCGATGCTCGCCAAGCTCGATCACTTCGACTTGATCATCCTCGACGACCTGTCGTACGTGCGCAAGGATCAAGCGGAAACGAGCGTGCTGTTCGAGCTCATCGCCGAACGCTATGAGCGGCGCAGTCTGCTGATCACAGCCAATCAGCCGTTCTCCGGTTGGAGCGACGTGTTTCCGGATCCGTCGATGACGGTGGCCGCCATCGATCGTCTGGTCCATCACTCGACGATCTTCGAGCTGAACGTGGAAAGCTACCGGCGTCGCAGCGCCGACGACAACAAGCGCGCGCGGCGGCGTCAATTACCCCAACCCGAATCGGAAGGAGCGACAACTATGACGAACTGAGCAGCGACAACTAACCCCGCCGACCGGCCAAGATAGTTGTCGCTCGGGCGGTCATCGTAATTGACAATCTACAGTCAAGCGAACACGCTGCTTGACGCGCTCGAACAACTGCAAGCCGAGATGCTCCTCCAGCTGGCGGATCTGGCGCGACAGCGGCGACTGCGAAATGTGCAGCCGCTGCGCCGCGCGCGCGACATGTTCCGTTTCGGCGACGGCCACGAAGTACTTCAGTTGCTGTAGCTCCATCGTTATGTCCTTTTCGGCAACATCTCTGACCCATTAAGTCTTGGACAGCATTATATCCGGACCACTAAGCTCCCTTCCTGAAAGCTCGTTCGATCGGGTTGCCCGAAGCCGGGCCGGACCGATCGCGAATTGCCATTCGCAGAAGAGAGGAAGACCAGCGATGACCCAACCGCGCTTTACCATTCCCCATGGCGCCCTGCTCGTCACGCTCGTGCTGCTCAGCGCGAGCGGGCTGTTTGCGTCCGACATCAATCTGCCCGGGATGCCGCTCGCAGCGCACGCCTTCGGCACGCCGATCTCGGCGATGCAGCGCACCTTCAGCGTCTATGTCGTCGGGCTAGCCGTCGCACAGGCCATCTACGGTCCACTCTCGGATGCCTACGGCCGCAGGCGTCTCGTCATCGCGGGCATGCTGCTCTACACGGTTGCTTCGGTCGCATGCTCGCTCGCGCCGACGGTCATGACCTTCGGGCTCGCGCGCATCCTTCAAGCGCTCGGTGCGGGGGCCGGCATGGTGATCGGCCGCGCGATCGTCAGCGACATCTTCGACGCGAAAACGGCCGCACGCACGTTCACGACGATCATGCCGATTGTCGGCGCGTCGCCGGCGCTCTCTCCGCTCATCGGCGGCTACATCACGACCTACATCTCTTGGCGCGCGCCGTTCTTATTCACGGCGGCGCTCGGCGCCCTCGCCGTCGCGTTGCTCGTTATCTATATCCCCGAGACGGTGCCGAAGTCCAATCGCCACCGCAGCGTCGCGCGCATGTTCCGCAGCTATCCGATGTTGCTGGTCCAGCCTCGATTCTGGTCCTACGCGCTAAACCTCTGTGTCGGCTACGCGGCCTATCTCGGCTATTTGGCGGCGTCGCCGGTGATCCTCGTCAGCATGGGTCTGTCGACGAAGGCCATCAGCTACTGCTACATGAGCCTGTCGGTCACCTATATCTTCGGGAATCTGACCTCACGCCGTTTCGCCAAGACGTACGGCATCGATCGGCTGCTCGGTGCCGGCTTCGCGATTCTCGCAGCAGGCGCAGCGTGCCTGCTCGTGGCAGGCTGGCTCGGCGGCAAGACGCCGCTGCCAATGATCCTCGCGATCTCGGTCGTGACACTCGCCAATGGCTTTCTCGTCCCGCTCTCGTTCGCAGGCGGCGTCACGAGCTTCCCCGACAACGCGGGCGCGGCATCAGGCCTCATGGGTGCCATGCACTTGATCGCGGGCTCGCTCGCGATCTATCTGGTAGCCGCAATGCCCGGCACTGTCTCGGCACTCGCGGCCTTCGTCACCGTCGTCGCCGCAATCGGTTGTATCGCGTTCCCCGTCCTGCTGCGGTGGGCCAATGCGCCGCGACCCGCCGCTGCGGTGCCCTGTTCGACAAAGACGACGGCGTAAGCCCGTGGCGATGAGTTGAGCCAGCGTCGAGGGTTGACCGGTCGGCAGGCCGACGCCGGCGCCCAGTTCATCCCCAAGCGCGCTCGCCTTCAGCGGACACGACGGTGCACTGCAACCCCTGCGACGCGCCTGCTCGGTCGATGGCCGTCTCGAGTTGAGCGAACGGGTAGGTTGTCACGTCCACCCCATCGAGCGACAACTGCCCCGATGCGACGAGCGAAACGAGCATCAGATAGTCGGCGCGGGTGTACATGAAGTTGCCGATCAGCTCCCAGTTGTTCAGCAGCATCTCGCCGTATGGGATCGGCAACTCGACCTGCATGCTGCCCATCAGCACGAGCCGCCCGTTGCGGCGCAAGCTACGCAGGGCGGCGAGCGTCGCGTTCGCCTCCGTCGCTTGGCCCACCATGTCGAAGGCGAGGTCCGCTCCGCCGCCGGCGGCTTCGCGAATGGCTGCGACGTCGCGCGCAAGGTCGCCCGTGAGCAGGACGGACGCCACGCGCCCGCCACCGCGTTCGACGAGTTCGGCCAGCGCTCGCTCGCGGCGGCCCAATGCCACGACCCGGCTCGCGCCGAGCGCGAGCGCGGCGAATACGGCGGCCGAGCCGAAGTATCCGGTCGCGCCGTTTATGACAACCCCCTCCCCTGCAGCCAACCGGCCGCGCCGCAACCCGCCGAATGGAACCGAAAACTTTCCTAACGCTGCCAGCCGCGATGACGGTACCGCATCGAGCCCATCCAGCGCAACGAGGGTCGAGGCGGGATATTCGGCCAATTCGCGCAGGGTGCCATGGCGGAAATCGCCCAGCAGCGGCCCGCTCGCGGCGCTAATGCCCGTGAGTCCGATCAAGACTTGTTCGGGCTCGGGCACGGTTTCGTCAGCGCACCAATAGGGATTCACAGCCACGCGCTGCCCCGGGCGAAAGCTAAACACGCCTTCCCCCACTGCCTCGATGCGGCCAATGCCGTTGGTCCCCGGAGAAAACGGTCCGGGCGGAAAAGCGTACGGCAGTTTGCCTTCCAGATAAGCACGCGTATAGCTGAGCAGCGGCACGGCCTCCATGCGCAGCAGCACGGCGCCGCGGCGCACGTGCGGCGTCGGCTCGTCGCGCAAGGTCAAAGGCTTACCGGGTTCGTCGAGCATCCAGGCTTTCATCGCAGTTTCCTCGTTGCGTTCGAGACATCCAATGAGATCGGGCCATTGAACTTTAGCGAGACCACACCTATTCTTGAAATCAATTATTCACATTCGACCCATCAATATGATTGATCTCAGAGGCGTGGACTTGAATCTGCTCGTTTCGCTGGATGCCTTGCTCGAGGAGTCGAACGTGACGCGCGCCGCCGAGCGGTTGCATCTGACGCAGCCCGCGGTCTCGACGCAGCTTGCGCGGCTGCGTCAGCTGTTTGCCGACCCGCTGCTGATTCCGTCGCCGAGCGGCCGCGGCATGACGCGCAGTGTTCGAGCAACGGAACTCATGGCGCCGCTCAAGGCGGCCCTCGCACAAATTCAAACAATCGTGCGCACCCAGCCCGCCTTCGACCCGTTCGTCGACACGCGCCGCTTCGCCATTGCGGGCAGCGACCAGGCGGTGGCGGTCTTGGGATTTCGCTTGATGCAGGGATGGGCTGCGCATGCAGGGCCGAACGTGCAACTGGCGTTCGTTGCAGCGGAGCTTTCAACGAGCGTCGAGCGCTTCGAGCGCGGCGACATCGATCTGCTGATCGGTTCCGAGCGAATGATCCCCGTATGGGCGAAGGCACGGAAGCTCTACGACGAACACTTCGTCTTCGTGCAACGCAAGGGGCACCCGCGGGGGCGCGCACCGCTCGATCTCGATACCTATTGCACGCTCGATCACGTGCTGGTCTCAACGAGCGGAGGCAGTTTCTTCGGCTTCATGGATGAACATCTACAAGCGCTCGGCCGCACCCGCCGCATCGCGCTGTCGGTTCAGCACTTCGGTGTCGTGCCGCAACTGCTCGCGCTCACCGATTATGTCTCGACGCTGCCCTCGCGGCTCGTCGCCCCCCATCGCAACACGCTCGATGTCTTCGATTTACCGTTCGAGGCGCGAGGGTTCACCATGTCGGCCGCTTGGCATCCGCGCAGCCACGTCGATCCAGCGAATGTGTGGCTGCGCGAGACGCTCGCCGATATCGCCGCGAATACGACAGCATGACGAAGTCGCGCCGTGACGAGACGGCAATCTGGACGATTATGTCTTCGGAAACTCGCCCCCTTTGCGCTCGTCGCGCGAATCGTCAGCCGCGCAGGCCGAGAAGGGAGTGAACCGCGACATCGGCATCTCACCGGCCACCGCGCAACCGATCGCGCCCGCTTTGCGTGCCCGGCGGCACGCCGGGCTGGGTGGCGGGTTCAGCAGTCGGCGCCGCGTTCTCTTCGACTGGGCCGGCGACCGGACCGGCCACCGGGCCCGTGGCGGGACTGGCGCCAGGCGCCTGGCGCATGTCGCCGTCCACCGGTATGTTTTCAGGATGTCCAGGCACGGGCTGGCGTTCGACGTGCGTGCGCCCAACCGCCTCATCGGCTTGCGCTTTGTCACCCTCTTTCGGTTCGGGCTGCTCGGCATTCGCATTCGACATGAACACGCTCCAACGGCGAAAAAATTCCTCCCAAGCGGCAAGCATCGCGCGTGCCATGTAGCTGTCTTCTTCGCACATCGGTCGGTTTGGCAGCCCACGCCGCACAGAGCGCGTCATGCAACCATGCGATGACCAGGAACGCCCACGCGCCCGATCGTTCGCTTGTCCCCGTTTCGCCCCACGCGTCTTACGCCCCGCCCTCGCGCTGAAAGACGGACACAAGCCGCTTGAGCGCCCGCCACGCGAAGCTTTCCCGAGCACCGCCGATCGTCGCCGTGCCGTCGATCTCCCGGGGCCACGCGCGATTCGCTGGACATTCGCCGATCCGCACCCGGTACAGGGCCACCAGGGGCACTAGCAGGCGCGTACCGGGTTGAAGTTGTACCGGCAGCGGCCCGCCGTAGACGCTCGCAAGCGACGGGGCGTCGAGCGTCGCCACATTGACGCGGTCGACGGCAGCCACACGGCAATGCAGCGCGCCGAGTTCAGGCAGCGATGCCACGAAATCGACGCGATCGCCGGCACTCACGCGCGCCGCATCGTCCTCGCCGACGAAGGCTTCCCCTTTCACGCCCATCGGCCCGAGCACATCGAACAGATGCTCGCCGCGCGGCAGCCACGTGCCCGGCGCAAGGGCTTCATTGGTTTGCACCACACCGTCGAACGGCGCACGCAGCGTCAGTTGCGCGACTTGGGCCGTGAGCCCCGCCACGGTTTCCCGCGCGGCATCCCAATGGCGACGCAGCGCGACGCCCTGCTCGAGCAGCCGCTCGTCGAACGACTGCTGCTCGACCTGCCAGCCCAGCAGCGCTTCGTCGGCCCGCGCCGCTTCGAGCCGATGCGCGAGGTCGGGCGACGCCAGCACCGCCAGCACATCGCCCGCGTGCACGCGCTGCCCGTCGCGCGCGATCGGGACTTGCTCTGTCATGTAAGCCGCGTCGGGCGCATACAGCCCTTGCGCGCGCAACGGCCCGAGCACGGCCGGCGCACTGACGCCGCCGTGC
>Ga0207667_10000492_pt1 | contig 52207 bp, 59 predicted proteins | sample KBSCornC52_FD_184301 | JGI IMG/M metagenome (GOLD analysis project Ga0207667, IMG submission 184301) | Corn rhizosphere microbial communities from Kellogg Biological Station, Michigan, USA - KBS Corn C5-2 (SPAdes) (version 2) | ecosystem: Host-associated > Plants > Roots > Rhizosphere > Soil ... | reverse complement strand
CTGAACAGCGCCAAGTAAAAACAAAATAACGAATGGAATGATCATGTCTTTTTTGAATTGTTTTTTTACCAGGAAATAAAAAAACCCAACCAAAAAAACAACGCCCATAAGCCTTGCCCAGGTCCGGTGAAACCATTCCCAGAAAAAAATGAATTTGAAATCGCTTAATGAAAAATCAGAATGAATGTACCTGAACTGATCTGTCCCTTTGTATTTATCAAACTCTGTCATCCATTGTCCATTATTTAGCGGCGGCAGCGCTCCGGTAATCGGGTTCCATTCTGTAATGCTTAATCCCGATTCTGTAAGCCTGGTAATGCCGCCGAGTACGATTTGAATTATCAACATGAAAACGCCGAGGTAAAGCCATATGGCGACATTTTTATTGGATTTTTTTAAAACAATTTCAGCCATTCTGTTTTTGATTTTTCAATTTCAACTTTCAATTTCAATCTGTGCAAAGGTAACCCGCAAAGCCATTCATTCTCCCTTCAGATTATTCTAAAAGACCATGTTTAAAACTTCATTCGTAATTCTTTAAAACACATCTTATTTTTGAAAAAATTTTTTCAGAGTTGCTGCTACCTTTTTATCATAATAAATTTATTGAAGCCGGTGTGGATGAAGTAGGACGCGGCTGTTTTGCCGGGCCGGTTTATGCAGCGGCGGTGATTCTTCCTAAAACTTTTTATCACCCATTGCTGAATGATTCGAAGGAACTTACTAAAGAAGAGCGAAATCTTTTGCGTCCGATTATTGAAGAAGAATGCTGCTCTTTTGCTGTTGCAAGTGTAAGCAATGTAGAAATTGACCGTATTAATATTTTACAGGCGTCTTTTAAGGCGATGCACCTGGCGTTAAATAAATTAGAATCAGCTCCTGAACTTTTGTTGGTCGATGGCAACCGTTTTAAGCCTTATAAAAAAATGCCACACAAATGTATCGTGAAAGGAGACGGCACTTATGCTTCGATCGCCGCAGCCAGTGTACTTGCGAAAACCTATCGTGACGAATACATGGAAAATCTTCATACGAAATATGAAATGTATCTGTGGAATAAAAATAAAGGATACGGAACGCGTGAACATCGCGCTGCTATTGACGTTCATGGCTTGTGCCGTTATCACCGGAAGAGTTTTAATATCTGGCCGGATTTTGAAAATACTGAGGATGAGGTGATTTTGGAAAATTAGGAAAGACAACTGGCATTATTTATTCGTTTGTTGTAAAATCAAATTTTTCTTATGCCGCCCATTCTCCCAATCCCTGGCGTATTACAGTCCAATCGTCTGTGGTGCAATCGACAACGGTTGACGGGATGATTCCACCCGGGCCACCATCAATTACAAAATCTACCTGGCTGCCAAACGTTTCATAAATAATTTCAGGGTCTGTATATTCTTCTACCATTTGTCCGGGAAGAGAAGCGCTCAGAATCGGGTTGTCCAATTGTTCCAAAATGGATTGACAAATCACATTGTTCGGTACACGCAAGCCAATCGTTTCTTTTTTACTTTTTAAAATTTTGGGCACTTGTTTGCTTGCAGGCAAAATGAAAGTGTAAGGCCCGGGCAGGCAATTTTTCAAAATACGATAAAGAGGCGTGTCAATACTTTTGGTGTAATCACTCAAATGACTCAGGTCGCGACAGATAAATGAAAGCTGTGATTTCGCAGGATCAATATTTTTAATTCTGCAAATTCGTTCTACCGCTTTCGGATGATGGATGTCGCACCCCAAACCATAAATGGTATCGGTGGGATAAATAATAACGCCGCCATCTTTCAGGCATTCGGCCACTTGCTTTACCAGCCGAAGCTGTGGATTTACCGGATGAATGGATAAAAGCATATGCAAAAATTGAATCTCAAAGATAATCTTAATTTCAAAGAGTTCCGGCGCTCTAAATCCTACATAATGAATGAATCAATGATTAAGCGATTATCTTTTACATTTGCAACGATTTAAAAAAACAAAACATTTATGGCAGTTATTTCTGTAGGCACCATGGCTTTTGACGCTATCGAAACTCCTTTTGGCAAAATTGATAAAATTGTTGGCGGCTCAGGCACTTATGTTGCGTATGCGGCAAGCCATTTGACAAATCCTATTCAACAAATTTCTATTGTAGGAGATGACTTTCCACGCGAAGAAATGGATGAATTAAAAGAGCGTGGAGTAGCACTAAGTGGAGTTGAAATTGTTCCTGACCAAAAATCATTTTTCTGGAGTGGAAAGTATCATTTGGATATGAACACCCGTGATACGCTCATAACCGACTTGAATGTTCTTGCTAATTTCAATCCAAAAGTGCCTGAAGAATACCAGGGAGCGGAATTTTTGATGCTTGGAAACCTCATGCCGAGTCTGCAACTGGATGTTATAGAGCAATTGCGCACACGACCAAAATTAATTGTCCTCGATACGATGAATTTCTGGATGGAAACAGCAATGGATGATTTGAAAAAAGTGTTGCAGAAAGTAGATGCTTTGCTGATAAATGATAGCGAAGCGCGTCAGCTCAGCGGTGAATTTTCTTTGGTAAAATCTGCCAAAAAAATTCTACAGATGGGACCCAAATATTTGATCATTAAAAAAGGAGAGCACGGCGCTTTATTGTTTCATGAAGAACATGTATTCTTCGCGCCGGCATTGCCTTTGGAAGATGTCTTTGATCCGACAGGAGCAGGAGATGCGTTTGCCGGTGGATTTATCGGTCATCTTTCTCACACAAACGACATCAGTTTTGAAAATATGAAAACCGCAATTATTGTTGGCTCCGCAATGGCAAGTTTTTGCGTAGAAAAATTCGGCCCTCAAAGATTGAAAGAAATTTCAAAAAAAGATATTGATCTGCGGCTCGAGCAGTTTGTGCAACTGGTAAATTTCGATATTGCTCTCGTCTGATTTTCTTTTAAATTTTCTTCAAACCGATAACAAATGCTTGAGTTAATTGCACTTATTTTCCTTACCCGAGAAATTGGAAAGATCGCAGAAAAGAAAGGGCTGAAGCCGCTTACCTGGAAAATCTACCTGGTAATTGGATGGCTCTTTTTTGAAATCATCGGCATATTTGTAGGCGTGATGATTTTTGGAACGGACAATCTCATTTCTGTTGTTCTCGTCGGTTTCGCATTTGCTATCACCAGTTATTTTTTGATAAAAGGCCAGTTGAACAAATTGCCGGACAGAAATATTGATGATGATATTGATGATCTGGGGCGTTATTAGTTTTAATCAGAAAAAACCAAAACAAGAACTTGCACTATTTGTTCCTTTGCTGAAATCTTACTCAGCATATAAGACTGTACCTTTGTAAACCTTTCTTTTCTTTTTCACAATAAAAAAGAAAAGTTACTCATTTATTTACCCCTAAAAAATAAATCTTATGACTGATTTAATAAAAGAATTTAGTGATTACCGCGAAAAAATGAACGAAGTTATTTTGAGCAAAAATAACCTGGTGATCAAACGTCTATGGAATCTTGATACCAATACGTATGAGGAAGGCGCTCTTGATAAAAAAACAAAAGAAATTCTCGGGCTCGTCGCCAGCATGGTTTTGCGCTGCGACGATTGTATCAAATATCATTTGGGAAAATCGCATGAGCTTGGTGTTACTACTGAACAGATGTATGAAGTTTTCGCCGTGGCAAATATTGTCGGCGGTACTATTGTGATTCCTCATACCCGCCGTGCAGCAGAATATTGGGAAGAACTACAGAAATAACAACTTTCTTTAATGATATAGCAGGAATGCTTTTTGCACCTTTATTATCGAAGAAATTATTTTCTTTACTTTTAAAAAATAAATTTTTTAAAATATCACGTGCAATCTTTCAAAAATATTTTTCTTTCGACTGAGCAGCGAAATTTTCGACGACAACTTCGAAACGTTCTCGGATTTTCACCGCATCAGCTGGGTTTATATAAAACAGCTCTCAGTCATCGTTCTGTAAGAGAAGGCGCGGATGAAAATAATGAACGCCTTGAATATCTTGGAGATGCCATCATTAGCTCGATTGTAGCACATTATCTTTTTATGCGATATCCTTATAAAGACGAAGGTTTTTTGACAGAGATGCGAAGCAAAATGGTAAACCGCAATCAATTAAATGATATTGCCGTAAAAATTGGTTTAAAAAAAATTACCATTTATAATCAGTTTGACCATTCGCTTAAAATTTCACAGATTTTTGGAAATACGCTGGAAGCATTAGTGGGCGCGGTTTACCTTGATAAAGGTTATGAGCAAACTAAAAAATGGGTAACACAAAGAATCATTAGTCCACATTTATTTATGCAGGATTTGGAAAACCTCGACATCAATCAAAAAAATAAATTGTATGGTTGGGCAAATAAAAATGGAAAAATCCTGGAGTTCGAAACCTTGGGCGAAACGATGGAAAACGGAAGAAGATTGTTTACAATTGGCGCAATGGTAGATGGGACTTTAGTTGCAGAAGCAAAAGCATTTAATAAAAAAGATGCCAGCCAGATCGCCGCTCAGATAGCCATTGAAAAATTAAAATTATGATGAAATTTGGAATCATTGGGAGCGGGAGCTGGGGCACTGCCATTGCAAAAATCTTAACCGATAATAAAAGCTGTATTAACTGGTGGCTCCGCAGCGATTCCAATATCAGCAGTTTTAAAAACAGGCGGCACAATCCGCAATATTTACGAAATGCGTTTTTTGATACCAGCCTCATCAATTTTTCTACAGATGCCGGGGAGGTCATCAACAACAGTGATGCCATTATCATCGTTGTTCCATCGGCTTTCGTGATGGAAGTGCTTGCAGGTATGCCAAAAAATATCTTTAAAAATAAAAAGATCATTTCTGCGGTAAAAGGAATCATTCCTCAAAAAAATGTGCTGCTAAACCAATACCTGAAGTCAGAATTTAATGTTCCGCTAAAAAACTATTTTACCGTTCTTGGCCCTTGCCATGCAGAAGAAGTAGCAGCTGAAAAATTATCATATCTGACGTTTTCAGGGATTGACGAGGCGATAACGAAAGACATTTCTTATCATTTCAAAACGCCTTATTTAAATACGCTTTGCAATACAGATATCTATGGCGTGCAATATGCTGCAATCTTAAAAAACATTTATGCAATTGCTGCCGGAATTGCTCATGGGCTGGATTATGGCGATAATTTTTTGAGCGTTTTAATTGCAAACAGCGCGGATGAAATGGCTGGTTTTTTAAGAAAAGCCGGGATTGAAAACGTGGAGGTTGGCAGCATTGAGCACAATGCCATTTCACAAAAAGAAAAACCGCGTACTAATTACGCAGCTTCCGTTTACCTCGGCGATTTGCTCGTTACTTGCTATTCGCTTTACAGCCGTAACCGCACTTTTGGAAACATGATTGGCAAAGGATATTCTGTACAATCGGCTCAGTTGGAGATGAATATGGTTGCCGAAGGTTACAATGCGAGCAAGTGCATGTTTCTGATCAATGAAAAAGTGAAAGCAGAAATGCCAATAGCAGAAACGGTTTATAAAATTTTGTGGAACGAACTTCCGGCAGATAAAGGATTTGAGGAAATAGAGCGGAATTTAGTTTAGTAAGTTTAGTAAGTTTAAACGATTCAACAATACAACAATAAAGTAATTCCAGCACTTGAAATACCTCATTTTCCTAAGCGCCATATTATTTTTTTCCTGCAAGAAGGATTCTTTTACTACCAGTCCGGATGCAACATTATATACCAGTATTGATACTTTATCTTTCGACACTGTTTTTACAACCGTTGGTTCCGTTACTCAATCTTTTAAAATTTTTAATAACAATAATGAAAAGCTGCGTCTCTCACAGATAAAACTTTCAGGCGGGTCTTCTTCGCCTTTCAAAATAAATGTGGATGGGACTTCCGGCGCAGAAGTAAATAACGTGGAAATAAATGCAAACGACAGCATCTATGTTTTTGTTCAGGTAAATGGACATACATCAGATTCGACACATCCTTTCCTTTTAAATGATAGTATCCAGATCAGTTATAATGGAAATCAGAAAATGGTTCAGCTGCAGGCGTATGGGCAAAATGCCATTTTTTTAAAAAATAAAAAGCTGACGGGAAATGTGAGTTGGAATAATAAATTGCCTTATGTAATTATTGGCGGAATACAAGTTGACACCAACGTAACGCTCAGTATTTCCGCAGGAACAAAAATATTTTTACATGCGGATGCGCCGTTTTTAGTAGATGGAACTTTAAAAGCAACAGGAACCAAAGAAGAACCGGTTATTTTCTCGGGAGACAGGCTCGATGCCGACTACAAAAGTTTACCGGCAAGCTGGCCGGGAATATTTTTTAGAAATACGAGTGAAAATAATTCTTTAACCCATACCATTATAAAAAACGCTTACCAGGGAATTATTGCACAAGATCTTTCTACAACGGCTGGTCCTAAAGTAACTTTATCACAATGCATTCTCGACAATATTTATGATGCAGGTATTTTAGGAATCAATACCAATATTTATGCAGATAATTCTCTTATCAGCAATTGCGGCAGCAATGTCCAACTGCAAGCCGGAGGTGATTATCGTTTTATAAACTGCACGGTTGCCTCTTACAATACCATTTATATTGTTCATAAAAATCCCGTTTTACAATTGTCAAACTCGGTCACCCAAAACGGCACTTTATTTACCGCTCCTTTAAAAGCTTTTTTTCTAAATTGTATCTTTTGGGGTGATGGTGGAACGGTAGATAACGAAATAAATATTGACAAACGCGGCACCGGTCCATTTTCCGTTTCTTTCGATCACGTATTGTATAAATCGAAAGATGAAATTGCAAATGTCACATTTATTTCTGGGCTAAAAAATGAAGATCCGATGTTTGACAGCATCAATATTTCAAAAAATATTTTCGATTTTAATTTTAATAAAAATCCAACGTCACCTGCTGTAAATGCAGGTACGGCAACGCCTTTTGTTTACGACCTGGACGATAAAAAAAGAGACGCAATGCCGGATCTTGGATGTTATGAAAGATGAGAAGGTATTTGAAACGAGAAATTGTTTTATTTGTTCGTTTACTGAACTAACATCTAACATCGATTTAAAGAGATTTTTTAATAAGTATCGTCATTAATTTCTATCCAATAGCCGTCAGGATCTTTAAAATAAATTTGATGAACTCCGTCCGGCCTGTTAGTGATCTTTCCCGTATCGCCATTCCAGTTTCCAAACCAGATGTTATCATCCTTCAGCTTTTTTACAAATGCATCCATTGATGGAACGCTAAAGCAGATGTGCGAATTTTTATCATGACTGGTAATGCTTTTGGCGCCCTGGATCAGGTGTAGTTGACTGTGTTCAGCAATCTTAAACCAAGTGTGTTTGCCATCGTGAAAAGGTTCAGCAATTTGTGTAAGGCCGATGACGTCTTTATAAAAATCAGTACTTTTTTTAAGGTCAAAAATATAAACGGCGATGTGGTTTAAAGAAACCGGTTTTTGTTTTTGTGCATTGGTTGTGAGGCAGGCAGCCATTAACGCTATTCCTAAAAAAACCATTACCGACTTGATGAGCTTTTTCATTCTCTATTTTTTCTTTAAAAATAAAACAATTATTTATTTGGAAGGGAAAAACACAAATTCAGTGAGGATAAAAATTATAAAAAGAATTCCGCTTCAGCCATTTTAAAAAGTATAATCATCAACAATTATATCCGCTTCTGCCAGTTCTTCCTTTGGCTGTGTGGTTGCCACAGCAATTACTTTCATTCCGGCTGCTTTCGCAGATTTGATTCCTACTGTCGCGTCTTCGAATACCAAACAATCTTTCGGTGAAACATGCAACAGCGAAGCAACTTTTAAATAGATTTCCGGATCTGGTTTTCCTTTTTTAATATGAGAAGAATTCAGCACTACCTCAAAATATTTTTTTATCGGAATGTTTTCAAACATAAAATCAATATTCGGCTGGATGCCGGATGTAGCAATAGCCATCGGAATATTTTTACTCTTTACTATTTCTAAAAACTCAATTAATCCGGGAACCGGTTTGATGAACGGCTTGTAAATTTCACGATAAAGTGCTTCTTTTTCCAATGTATGTTTCAACGAATCTTCGCTGCTGATATCTTTTCCAAAGATATATTTGATCGCGTCTTCATTCGTGCGCCCATTCATGTTTACATTAAATTCTTCTTCAGAAATCTTTTTGCCGATTTTTTCCAGATATTTTTCCCACGTTTCCCTGTGATAAGAATTATTATCAATCAAAGTTCCATCAAGGTCGAAGATGACAGCCTGTGTTTTAAATTTATCCAATATTGCTTCAACCATTATCTGTTGCGTGTTTTCAAAATTTATTTTCAATTCCTTAGGTTTATTTAAAACCAAAGTTCGATTATTGTCACTGAATCTTTACCAATGATATTTTCTGATTGCTTACCTTTAGAAGAAAAAACATGAAAACACTATTTTATGCAGGACTTTCACTTTTGCTTTTTTCATTTATTCTTCCCTCCTCAATTTCCCATACAATGAAAAGTAAAACGATTTATGAATTCAAGGTACCGGCATTAACAGGTGGAACGATTGATTTTTCGCAATTCAAAGGAAAAAAGCTTTTGATTGTAAATACTGCATCAAAATGCGGTAACACCCCTCAATATGAAGACCTTGAAAACTTATACAAAAAATATAAAGATAAACTAGTGATCGTTGGTTTCCCTGCAAATAATTTTGGTGCACAGGAACCGGGTGACAACAGCGATATTGCTGAGTTTTGTAAAAAGAATTATGGCGTTACTTTTCCAATGGCGGCAAAGGTTTCGGTAAAAGGAGAAGATATCGCACCCATTTATAAATATATCGTTGGCCTGGCAGAACAAAGTGGATTTTCGGATCCGATCAAATGGAATTTTACTAAATTTTTGTTTGATGAAAATGGGAAATTCGTTACAGTTTTTTTCAATAGGGACAGATTAATTCCCGATAATCCTGATGTAAAGGGTAAGGAAGCGTACGATAAATTAATTTCTTATTTGAAATAAGCTGGCGTTCAAATTTTAAGCGCTTTCTCAAAAAACGAGTGAAAATAAAAACCTGGCATTACGGCCGGGTTTTTATCTTTGTGAGATATGCAGTTTAACGAGGTAATTGCCGATAATCAAACAAAAAAACGACTGAAAGAATTGGTTCAAAAGAACCGGCTTTCCCACGCACTTTTATTTTTGGGGAGAGAAGGAAGCGGGGCGCTGCCTTTGGCTATTGCTTTTGCTCAATATGTTCTTTGCGAAAAAGTAAATGCGAAATTCAATAAAAGCGCCGCCTCTTTGTTTGGAGAAGAAAAAATTGCGCAAGCTCAAACATGTTTGGAAGACAGCTGTGGTCAATGTTCGTCATGCATTAAAGTCAGTCAATTAATTCATCCGGATTTGCATTTTTCTTATCCCGTTTTAAAAAGAGACAGCAATCACAAGCAGGTTTTAAGTACTGATTATATTACAGAATGGCGGCAATTTATTCAGCAATATCCATATAATAACGTAGCGGATTGGATCGAATTTTTAAAAGAAAATTCAAAATTAAAAATTGACAATCCTGCCAACAAACAAGGAAATATCACTGTTTTTGAATGTGATGATATCTCACATAAACTCAGTTTAAAATCTTTTGAAAGTGATTATAAGATTCTCATAATGTGGATGCCGGAATTTCTTGGCAAAGAAGGAAATAAATTGCTGAAACTTATTGAAGAACCACCACCGGATACACTTTTTATTTTTGTTGCTGAGGATGAAAATGCGATTTTGCCGACGATTTTATCAAGAACACAATTGATAAAAGTCGCTTCCGTAAGCAATATAGAAATTGGAGAGGCACTTATAAAAAACCATCAGCTAGCCGATAAAAAAGCCACGGAAATAGCAGCAGTAGCCGAAGGTAATTTTCGTGAAGCATTACAGCTGCTGCAGGCTCCTGAAGAGGATTTCCAGTCCCAGGTACGAGAATGGCTGAATATTATTTTAAAAAACAATGTATCTTCTCAATTAAAATGGCTTGATGAAATTAATACGCTGGGAAGGGAAAAACAAAAGCAGTTTTTAAAATATTTCATTCATTTATTGGAACAGGGGATTCGCGCTGCTTATCTAGATGAAGAGAATATGGGAATAATCCCAGAAAATGAAAGAGACTTTGCCTTTAGGATAAACAAAATTTGTGGAACTGACGCACAGGAAGCAATTGTGAAAGAACTGGACAACGCTGTTTATTATATCGAAAGGAATGCCCATGCCAAAATGTTATTTCATGCACTTACGATTCGCTTTTTCCACATTATTAAAGATAATTCGCTACTTTTGGTACATTGATGTTAACGCACATAGTGCAGATGATTTTATAGTTTTTTGGAAAGAACAACAGGTTGCGGTTCAATACTCTGGAATCCCTCCAGGTTCGTTTTACAATTTGTTTTAAATAATCTTGTCTGTAAAATTTAAACAGAACGAGGAAAAATTGTACAGAATCTGTGCAGACTTCTGGTTTTAATTTATTTGTTAATTACTTTTTTAACTATGTATTTATATGGGATGTACGAGTTGTGGAATAGGAAAGCCGAATGGGTGTAAAAGCAATGGTGGATGTAGTACCGGTGGCTGTAACAGGTTAAACGTATACGACTGGCTGGCAGATTTACCTATTGATGATTTGGAAAACGCCTGCAAGGTATTAGAGGTTTCCTTCAACCAGGGAAGCCGGAAAGATTTTTATAGAAACAACACGGCGAATATTTTTACAAAAGGCGATATTATAGCTGTGGAAGGGGTGAGTGGTTTTGATGTCGGAACGGTAAATCTTACAGGAGAGTTAGTAAGGCTTCAGCTAAAAAAGAAAAAACTTGATGAAAATAGTTCCGATTTTAAAAAGGTGCTAAGATTAGCAACAGATCATGATATTGCGAAATGGAAAGAAACTAAATTACGTGAAAAACAAGTTTTAATCAGGAGCCGTGCAATTGCCCGTCAATTAAAGGTGGATCTTAAAATGTCTGAGGTGGAAATTCAGGCCGATGCGCGTAAAGCCACTTTTTACTATATCGCCGATGAAAGGGTAGATTTTCGTGAATTAATTCGCATTTATGCCACAGAGTTTAAGGTAAAAGTAGAAATGAAACAGATCGGCGCCCGGCAGGAAGCAGGAAAAGTTGGAGGAATTGGCAGTTGCGGTCGCGAACTTTGTTGCAGTACATGGTTGACAGATTTTAAAAGTGTTAATACAAATGCTGCTCGTTACCAGAATCTTAGCATCAATCAAACTAAATTAAGCGGTCAATGCGGCCGCCTTAAGTGCTGTTTAAATTATGAGTTAGACACTTATCTGGATGTCTTACAACATTTTCCGGATGATGCAGACGTAATTGAAGTGGCTAAAGGCCGTGCTTTTTTAGTTAAAAAAGATATTTTCAGAAATTTGATGTGGTATACAATGTCTGATAGCACCAAACATTACCCACTAACAATAGAAAGTGTAAGGAAAATAAAAGAGCAAAATATTAAAGGCATTAAACCGGAAACGCTTGAAACCGTAGAAATCGTTAGTGGCAAACCAAAAGAAGTGGAACCGGAATTCGTTGATGTAGTAGGCCAGATTACACTCAAATCCCTGGAAAAAAACAATCGCAAAAAGAGAGAGAATGACAGAAAAGGAAACGTAAGTGATAAAGGAACTGCTAACAGAAGACAACCAAAAAAAACCAGCCACGGAAGGCCGCAGCAAAATCCTCCAGCGCAAAAAAATGTTCAAAGGCCTGTTAATAACAGGAATCGTCCTCCAAAAAAGAGTTCCTAAAGTTTGTGGAAAACTGTTGTATCCTCCTTCAGCTCCCGAACACGATGCATGGTTATGAACAGTAATAAAGGCAGTCAACCTTAGAAATAGAGCAATACAATTTGAAGTTATTTGTGTTTTTGCTGTTTACGAAAACGCTTTCTATCTATAATACTGCTGACTTTCAATTTCTTCTTTTACAATATCGGGAACCAAGTAGCGTATCGACTTCTTTTCCCCGATCATTTTTCTGATTTGCGTGCTCGAAATATCCAGCAGCGGCGCATTTAGTAAAACCTGGTTTTCATTCAAAATTTTTGGATCGATTTTAAATCCGGGCCTCTCATAAATAATAATACCGTAGCGTTTCAATAAAACGGTTGAATTTTTCCAGTTTTTAATATTTTTAAAACTATCACTTCCCATAATGATAGAAAATTCATCAGCAGGTTGTTTATCTGATAAGTAAGTGAGTGTATCAATTGTATAAGAAGGTATAGGAAGTTTAAATTCAACATTTGAAGTACGAAATTTCCCTTCGCCTTCAATTGCCAGATCAATCAGGTGTTTACGATGATGCTCATTAATTACGGAACCTTTCTCTTTAAATGGATTTTGGGGAGAAACAACAAACCAAATCCTGTCAAGACTGGTGTAATTGCCCACATAATTTGCTATAATCAGATGTCCATTGTGAACCGGATTAAACGACCCGAAATACAATCCAACTTTCATCGCTAAGATTTAAGAACTTCAATTTCATCAACAAAAATTTGTTCTGCTTCATCTAATCGTAGGCTTAAAGAATAGCCCGCAACAAGAATGTAAATTGGATCTCCCAAAGGTGCCTTTTTCCAAACAGTAACTTCCTCTTCCGGAAGGCAACCCATTTCCATCAATTTTAAAATTATTTCATGATTTTCAAAAGACTTAATTTTTACTTTTGCTCCTGTTTTTACCTGCGATAATTTCATAGTTGCAAATTTCACGCAAATTTCTTTTGCACTCTAAAAAAAACACCAAATTGGGCACCATAAATTTTTCACATCACAATGTTCCTGATCCACTAAAAGATAAACTTTTTGCTAAAATGTTTCTGGCAACTGTTTTTGCTGAGGAAAACATTGCTTTTAAGTCGGTCTCTTACATCTTTTGCAACGACGAGTATCTCCTTACATTAAATAAGCAATATCTAAACCATGATACCCTAACCGATATCTTAACATTTACGCTTTCAGGTGTTTCGTTGCCGATTGTGTCAGAAATTTATATTAGTGTTGAACGGGTAGAGGAAAATGCTATAGTTCACGAAGTTAATTTTCTGAACGAATTGTATAGAGTAATGATCCATGGAATTCTACATTTGTGTGGCTATAATGACTCCACCTTGGAGGAAAAGGCACAAATGAGAAGGAAAGAAGATTTCTACTTAAACAACTCCCTTTTATTTTAGATGTTCCACGTGAAACCCGATTATCAACTCTTAGCTTTTGTTTCACGTGAAACATTTAAACATTAAAAACTCCTTTCCTACTTTTGCAAAATGTTTAAGAAATATGATGTAATAGTAGTAGGCGCCGGTCACGCTGGCTGTGAAGCTGCTGCAGCAGCAGCAAACATGGGAAGTTCAGTATTGCTTATCACGATGAATATGCAAAACATGGCACAAATGAGTTGCAATCCGGCAATGGGTGGTATAGCAAAAGGCCAGATAGTACGCGAGATTGACGCGATCGGTGGTTATTCAGGGACTGTTGCAGATGAAAGCATGATCCAATTTAGAATGCTGAATAAAAGTAAAGGACCGGCGATGTGGAGCCCACGGACCCAAAACGACCGCATGCTTTTTTCAAGCAAATGGCGGCTTATGCTCGAAAATACTCCGAATGTGGATTTTTATCAGGATTCTGTCGTTGGTTTATCAAAAAACGAAAATGAAATAACCGGGGTCAAAACTGCTCTTGGGCATCATATTTTAGGAACTGCAGTAGTTCTCACCAATGGCACCTTTTTGAACGGCATCATTCATATTGGGGAAAAACAATCAAAGGGCGGCAGGGTGGCAGAAAAAGCTTCGGCAGGAATTACAGAGCAATTGGTAGAATGGGGATTTGAGAGTTCACGCTTGAAAACCGGAACTCCGCCAAGAATTGATGGTCGCTCATTGGATTATTCCAAAATGGAAGAGCAAAAAGGAGATGAAAATATAAGTGGTTTTTCGTTTTTAGAAAGCGGGAAGCCTACAAAACAACGGAGTTGTTGGATCACCTATACAAATAAAGAGGTTCACGAAATATTAAAAACCGGCTTTAATAAAAGTCCAATGTTCCAGGGAAGAATAAAAGGAATAGGACCGAGGTATTGTCCGAGCATTGAAGATAAAATAAACCGTTTTGCAGAGCGGGAAAGGCACCAGTTGTTTATTGAGCCAGAGGGTTGGGAAACAGTAGAGGTTTACGTTAACGGCTTTTCGTCTTCACTTCCGGAAGATGTTCAATTTAAGGCTTTACAAAAAGTGCCCGGTTTTGAAAATTTAAAAATGTTTCGTCCTGGTTACGCCATTGAGTATGATTATTTTCCCCCAACTCAGTTGAAAAGGAATCTTGAGACTAAACTGATCAAAAACTTATTTTTTGCTGGTCAAATAAACGGAACAACAGGTTACGAAGAAGCGGCATGCCAGGGGCTTATGGCAGGAATAAATGCTCATCAATCTGTCAATGATAACGATGAATTTATTCTTAAAAGAAATGAAGCTTATATAGGTGTTCTGATCGATGATTTAATAAACAAGGGAACCGATGAGCCATATCGGATGTTTACAAGCCGTGCAGAATATCGCACGTTACTTCGTCAGGATAATGCGGATTTGCGACTCACAGAAAGAAGTTTTAGAATTGGTTTGGCCTCTCAGCAAAGAATGAATACGGTTATTGAGAAGAAAAAACAAATAAACGAAATCATCAACATACTACACCATACGAAATTAGAGCCATCAGAAATTGTTAGTTTTTTATTGCAAAATGATTCTTCTGCGATTTCAGAAAAAACAAAAGCTTCGCAGATTCTATTGAGACCAGGGATAAGCCTGGCAAACCTGTTAGAATCCGTTCCTGTTTTAGAAAAGCAATTAAAAGATTATAATAATTCTGCTATTGAGCAGGCAGAAATTCAAATCAAATATGAAGTATATCTTCGGAAGGAAGAAGAAATGATCAGTAAAATGAGCGGGTTGGAGGAACAGATAATTCCTGATAGTTTTAACTATGAAAACATTTCTTCTCTTTCGAATGAAGCTAGACAAAAATTTAAAAAAATAAGGCCGCAAACTCTTGGACAGGCAAGCAGGATCAGTGGTGTAAATCCCAGTGATGTTCAAATACTGATGGTGTATATGGGCCGGTAAATTATTAGACTTTAATGCATAATTATGGAGATAAAACTAGCAGAAACACTTTCAAAAAGTGAAATATTTCTACGGATTCAAAACTATCTTGAACAGCAAGGATTTGTTATTATCAATTCTGATGAGACGCGGCCGTGGGGGGGCTTTTTTGTAATTGACGAAAACCAATCTAAAAAATTTATTGATTTCTTTTTTAAAGATGTTCCGGATTCAGATAAAAGCAATGAAGGAAAAATAAGTCCAAAGATTTTAGTGGTTGCTAAAGGAAAAAGACTAAGCTGGCAATACCATCACCGGCGAGCAGAACTCTGGAAAGTCGTTTTTGGAAAAGTAGGCGTAGTAAAAAGTGAGAACGATGAAGAGAATGAAGTTCAGACAAAAAATGAAGGAGATGTAATTGTTCTTAAAAAAGGCGAACGCCACAGACTGCTCGGTTTGGAAAGTTGGGGAGTGCTGGCAGAAATATGGAAACATACTGATAAAAATTATCCAAGTGATGAAGATGATATCGTGAGAGTGCAAGATGATTTTGGCAGATAATCAGTTAACTATAGATTATTGTTTTTTTAATTTATTTGCAGCGCCTACATTTATTTTTTTAAAAACAATTTATCGTAATTTGTGGAAGCGCTGCTTTATAAATTAATATGGATAATAAAATCACTACTCTTAAAGAAATTGCGCGCCGTTTGAAATTTTCGGTCTCCACGGTTTCACGAGCTTTGCATAATCATCCAAGTATAGGTTTAAGGACGACTGCGCAAGTACAACAACTTGCTAAAGAACTGGGTTATGAACCCAATCAGACAGCTGTTCTTTTCAAACAACAAAAAACAAATACCATTGGAGTCATTTTGCCAAATTTGAAAGAAGAGTTTTTTTCACAAGCAATTAATGCAATTGAAGATGTTGCGAAAGAAAGAAAATATAGTGTTTTGATTGGACAGTCACACGACAACGTGGAACAGGAAAAACAGATCATTACCGCAATGAAAAATCAGCGCGTAGATGGCCTGATCGTATCAATTTCAAAGTATACCAACAATTATAATCATCTCACTGATATGGAAAAATACAACATTCCTGTTGTTTTTTTCGACCGGGTTCCGGAACTGTCAACGGTGCATAAAGTGTCCTCAGATATAGCTTCCGGTACCAGGCAGGCAATAGAGTTCTTAATTAAAAATGGCCACCGGAGAATCGGAGTCATCAACGGACCGCAACAAATGAAATCCTGCAGGGAAAGAACAAATGCATACATGGACGTTTTAAAAAAGAAAAGAATTAAAATCGATATGTCTCTTGTTGTAACTACCGATCTTACACAGGAAACGACTTACCAGGCTATGGATGAATTATTAAAATTGAAACACCCCCCCACAGCTATTTTAGTTATTAATGATTATGTGGCGCTCGATGCAATTCAATTTGCACGCAAAGCAAAATTGAAAATCAATAAAGATATTTGTTTTGTCAGCTATGCCAATCTACCCATCACCACTTACCTGGAGTTTCCACCACTTGCTTCTGTTGAGCAATTTCCATATCAACAGGCAAAAAAAGCGAGTGAAATCTTATTCAAGCTATTGGAAAAGTCAAAAAAAACAGTTCCTTCACAAATGAATTATCAGAATATTTTAATTGACGGAAATTTGATCGTAAATAAAAAAGACAAAATTTAATGTAAATCTTGCATTATCAGAAAACACATTAGTAATGACTGCGGAAAATCAAAATGACACTTCAAGACAATCCTTAAGGCCTCCTACGAAAAGAATGATAGAAAAACTAAAAGAATGCCTTGAAAAAGAATCGTCAAACGTGCAAATGCCTTGCTTACCGGAGGACATGAAATCTTCTCTTGCAGGTCTATACAAAAGAGGGTTTATCGACACAAAAATGGAAAAAGTAAATGGCAAAAAAGTTTTGTGTATATATGTTACAGATCACGGTAAAAAATTTCTGTCCACTGATAAAGAGCGTGCGATTTAAAAGAGAAAACCATACGGTGAAAATTTATTATGTATTATAAATTCTTTCATCGCTTTTCAGCAAAACAACAAATAAATCACTTTCCTCTTTTTATTAGTTAAGCAAAACCTTAAAAAATTAGAGAAATGGCAGAAAACAAACAAGTGATTGTAATAGAAGCAATTGTAAACGCACCAGTAGAAAAAGTTTTTGACTTTTGGACAAAGCCGGAACACATTGTTAACTGGAGTTATGCTTCTGATGACTGGCATACACCAACGGCCGAAAATGATCTAAGGAAAGGTGGCAAATTTTCGTCACGCATGGAAGCAAAAGATGGAAGCATGGGATTTGATTTTGGAGGAGTATATGATGAAGTGATCCAAAATAAATATATCGAATATACGCTTGGAGATGGACGAAAAGTAAAAATAAATTTTAACCCGCAAGGCGATCACACAGAAATAACAGAAAGCTTCGAAGCAGAAAAAACTAATCCATTGGAGATGCAAAAGAGCGGCTGGCAGGCGATACTAAATAATTTTAAGAAATATGCCGAGGCCCAATGAGATCTGTTGTTGCTTTTTTATCTCGATTTCAATAGTTTACCTTTGCAAAAAATTATTATTGCCATAAAAAGGTGAACTTTCTATTGATTTCATAAAATATGCAACATCTATCCGAACAGGAAATTATCCGAAGAGAGAAATTAAAAGAACTTCAAAAACTGAATATTGACGCTTATCCTCCTGAATTATTCCCGGTAAATACGACCGTTGCGCTTATAAAAAATAATTACAAAGGCGACGAAAATAAAAGTGAGTTTGAGAATGTTCGTATAGCAGGCAGAATACTAAGCATCCGCGATATGGGCAAAGCATCTTTTGCTGTATTGCAGGATTCAACCGGCAAAATTCAGCTTTACATCCGCCGGGATGATATTGCACCCGGAGAAGATAAAACGTTGTATAATGTTGTTTGGAAAAAACTGATTGATATTGGCGATATTATTGGTGTAACCGGTTATGTTTTTACTACTAAGACCGGTGAAACTTCGATTCATGTTTCTGAATTAAAAATCCTTTCAAAATCTTTACGTCCGCTTCCTGTTGTAAAAGAAAAAGATGGAGAAACTTTTGATGAGGTTACGGATGCAGAATTTCGGTATCGTCAGCGATATGCAGACTTAATCGTAAATCCTCAGGTAAAAGAAACATTTATCAAAAGGACAAAAATGATCAATGCAATGCGCAATTTTCTGAATGAACATGGGGCGCTTGAGGTAGATACTCCTGTTTTGCAAAATATTCCCGGAGGCGCGGCCGCGCGGCCTTTCGTTACGCATCACAACGCATTGGATGTTCCGTTTTACCTGCGTATTGCCAATGAATTGTATTTAAAAAGATTGATTGTTGGCGGCTTTGAATGGGTCTATGAATTCAGCCGCAATTTTAGAAATGAAGGAATGGACCGTACGCACAATCCGGAATTTACCGTTCTTGAATTTTATGTTGCTTATAAAGATTATGTATGGATGATGGAAACTACAGAACAGATGCTGGAACAAACAGCAATCGCTGTAAACGGTTCTGCTAAAGTTTTTTGGGGCGATAAAGAAATTAATTTTACTGCGCCATACAAAAGAATCAGCATGTATGATGCGATCAAAGAATTTACCGGATTTGATATCAGCGATAAAAATGAAGATGAGTTGCGTGAAGTTTGCCAACAATTAGGAATTCATGCTGATAAAACAATGGGAAAAGGAAAAATAATTGATGAAATTTTTTCTGAAAAATGTGAAGATCATTTTATTCAACCCACTTTTATTATTGATTACCCTGTTGAAATGAGTCCGCTAACAAAAAAGCATCGGAGCAAGCCGGGACTGGTAGAGCGGTTTGAATTAATTGTAAATGGAAAAGAAATCGCAAATGCATATACTGAATTAAATGATCCGCTGGAACAAAAAGACCGTTTTGAAGAACAATCAAAACTAATGGCTCGCGGTGACGACGAAGCGATGTTTATTGATCATGATTTTTTACGTGCCCTGGAATATGGAATGCCACCTACAAGTGGTATTGGATTTGGAATCGATCGTTTAGCGATGTTGCTTACCAATCAGCCTTCTATCCAGGATGTATTACTTTTTCCGCAAATGAGGCCGGAAAAAAGAGGCGATGAAAATGAAGTAAATCTTGAAAAGAATTAATTAAATCGCGGACAGAAAATATAAAGGTTGCTCGCTTAAAAAGCTAGCAACCTTTTTTTGTACTTTCATATTTAATAGTAACTTACTGTTAAATACATTTCCAAAATGTGGCAGTTTTTAAACGACTACTTCAACTTTACAAAAAAAGAAAGGCGTGGAATTATTTATATGATTTCAATCCTTTTGGTTTTAATTTTTCTGCCATTTTTATTTCCGTATTTCAGTAAAGAAGAAAGTATAGATACATCGAAATTTGAAGAAGAAATTGCACAATTGAAAATCGATTCTTCTTCAAACAAAATCTATTTTAAGAGTCAGAATGAATACCAAAATAATTTTTCTTCCGGGGATAAAAATTCATCAACAAACAAAGAAGAATTGTTTCATTTTGACCCAAACACAGCATCAGTAGCTGATTGGGTAAGATTGGGCATAAGGGAAAAAACCGCCAATACGATTCAAAAATATATTTCAAAGGGAGGAAAATTTTATAAACCTGAGGATTTGAAAAAGATTTGGGGCATGAACGAAACTGATGCAAACCGGCTTATTCCTTATGTTTCTATAAAAAGTGCTGACAAGAATTATTTGCATTTTCAGGAAAAACAATTTTCAGAAAAAGCAAGCTATAACAGTAAAAAATCTTTCGATAAAATCGACATCAACTTTGCAGATTCAACTGCTTTTATTGCACTTCCGGGTATTGGAAGCAAACTTGCCAATCGAATTATTTCTTTTAGAGAAAAACTTGGCGGCTTTTATTCAATTGATCAAATTAGTGAAACGTATTTGCTTCCGGATTCTACATTTCAAAAAATAAAAGCACAATTAATTGTAAACAGTAAAGCAATAAAAAAGATAAATATTAATTCAGCTTCTGTTGATGAAATGAAATCTCATCCTTATATACGATATTATATTGCCAATGCGATTTTTCAATATCGGAAGCAACATGGCAACTTTCAATCGGTAGAAGAAATAAAAAAAATCATGACGGTAACAGATGACATTTATAATAAAGTCTTTCCCTATTTAACCACCGATTAATTTATATAACTGATAAGAACCCTCGCAGCTAAATTTAAACAAAAAAACAATTGAGCATAAAAATTGTATTTAATATTCCATCAGCAAAGAAAGAAATAATGCGATTTCTTATTCTGTAAACGAAGAAGAGATTTTATTCGTTTTATATTGTGCTCCTTAAACCAATAATAATTTATGGATTTTTCGAAAGATGAAATAACTCTGCAGGTAGCGGAAACAGCAAGAGAATTTGCCAACCAATTTATCAGGCCTAATTTGATGACCTGGGATGAAAAACAGGAATTTCCTATTGAAGTTTTCAAAGGTTTGGGAAGACTTGGGTTAATGGGCGTATTAGTACCTGAAGAATACGGCGGGAGCGGCCTGGGTTATTTTGAATACGTTGCAGTTATCAGTGAAATTGCGAAAGTTTGCGGTTCGATCGGACTATCTGTTGCTGCTCACAATTCATTGTGCACCGGCCATATTCTTGCGTTCGGTAATGAAGAACAAAAGAGAAAATATTTACCAAAATTAGCGACCGCAGAATATATAGGCGCCTGGGGACTAACAGAACCTAACACAGGAAGCGATGCCGGCAACATGCAATGTATTGCCGAAAAACATGGTGACGAATGGGTAATCAACGGAACAAAAAGTTGGATCACACATGGCAAAAGCGGTGATGTGGCAGTGGTTATTTGCAGAACCGGTGAGCCTCACACAAGAGATAATTCTACTTCCTTTATCGTTCCGCGTGGGACTGCCGGATTCAGCGGAGGTAAAAAAGAAAATAAATTAGGTATGCGCGCAAGTGAAACTGCTGAAATGATTTTTGATAATTGCAGGATTCCTGATTCTGCACGAATGGGAGAAGTAGGAGACGGTTTTAAACAGGCAATGAAAGTACTTGATGGCGGTCGTATCTCTATTGCAGCGCTTGGATTGGGAATTGCAAAAGGCGCGTATGAAGCGTCTGTACAATATGCAAAAGAAAGGCACCAGTTTGGAAAACCAATTGCAGAATTCCAGGGAATTGCGTTTAAACTGGCAGATATGGCTACAGAAATAAAGGTTGCGGAATTGCTGATAGACCAGGCCTGCGCTTTAAAAATAAAAGGAGAAAATGTGACCAAGGAGTCTGCGATGGCTAAATATTACTCGAGTGAAATTGCTGTGAAAGTCGCTACTGACGCCGTTCAGATATTTGGCGGCTACGGCTATACAAAAGATTTCCCGGTTGAAAAATTTTATCGCGATAGTAAACTTTGTACGATTGGTGAAGGAACCAGTGAGATACAAAAAATTGTAATTGCTAGGGAGGTTTTGAAATGATTTTTACAATTTGTCATTGATCATCAGAGAATAGAGGTTATAAAAATTGCTACAGAAGAATTGTCGTTATTTCTACGTTTGCTGATACACAAAGACAATCTGAAAAACAAGAATTAATTATTTGTTAATTTTCATAAATGTTTTAATTTGTGGTCTCAAATTAAAACCATTATTATGAAAAAAGTTACAATTCTCCTTGTTGCCTTTGCAGTAGTTGCTACTTCTTTTGCATCTACTGGCTTTTCTTACGTTCCTAAAAAAGCGTCAGAAATATTGTTACCAATTACTCCAAACACTCAAATTTCTTTGCAAGAACTTTCGGTTATCAGCGTAAAGAATTATGAAAAACTGAGTGGAAAACATCTGAACTTCTTTGAAAAAATGAGTTTCAAAGCCGGTCAAAAAAAATTAAGAAACAGTATAGCAGCGGACGGAACTGTTACGAACACAAAATTGTTGAAAGCAATGTCGGCAGCAGATCCGGGCACAGGTTTTAATATCGGTTGGTTTGCCCTTGGTTTGTTTTTAGGACTTATTGGTGTTCTCTTGTCTTATATTATAAACGGTGACCAGGCTGTGAAGAAAAACCGGCAAAAATGGGCATGGATCGGATTTGGTGTAGCATTGGTTATTGTACTTATTTCCCTACTATAGATATGAGTTAAATATTCTTTTTATAAGCCGCTTTATAAAGAGCGGCTTTTTTTAACAATAACTTTTATTTTCCCACGTTAATCCCTTTTATTTAAAATCACATAAACCAAAATTACTTTTTATGAAAAAAGTTCTTCTTTTCGTTACGGCTTTTGCCATTTTTACAACCTCTTTTGGAGCTTCATGGTTTTCTCACCTGCCTAAAAAAGCAACTGAAGTGTATTTACCTATCGGAAACCACATGCAAATTTCATTAATGGATTTTTCGAAAATTAGTGTAAAAGATTATGAAAAGATAAGTGGTAAGCATTTGAGTTTCTTTGAAAAAATGAATTTTAAAGCAGGACAAAAAAAATTGAGGAAAAGTATTGCTGAGGATGGAACTGTTACTAATCAAAAATTACTGAAGATGATGTCTGGGGAGGATCATTCCGTCGGCTTTCACCTTGGTGGTTTCGCTCTTGGATTCTTTCTTGGTCTTGTCGGTGTTTTAATTGCCTATATTATCACAGGTGATAGAGACGTAGATAGAAACAGAAGAAAATGGGCATGGATTGGTTTCGGCGTGTATGTTGTGTTACTTGTTGCGTTCGTAGCGATGATCCTGTCTCTTAATCCAACAGTTTATTAATTTATTTGTTCAAACCTATTCTGAACGCTATTCTTACTTTTGAGAATGGCGTTTTTTTTTTACAAACCGTATTTAGCGCTTATTTCCAACATTCTTTCAATTGGCTTTTTCGAACCGATGCGCAAATTTTCATCCATGATGATTTCCGGCTCTTCATACTCCATACACAAATAGAGTTTTTCCAGCGTATTCAGTTTCATAAAAGGGCAATCATTGCACGCACATGAATTATCAGGGGGAGCCGGAATAAACGTCTTTAAAGGCGCTTGTAATTGCATTTGGTGAATAATTCCTGATTCCGTTGCAACGATAAATTCTGTTGCCGGATTTTCTTTGGAATATTTTAATAAACCGCTGGTACTTCCTATAAAGTCTGCAAGTTCTAAAACGGGTTCTTCACATTCCGGATGGGCAATTACTTTCGCATTCGGATGCCGCATTTTCAATTTGGTAATTTTTTCACGGCTAAAGATCTCATGAACAATACAGGCGCCATTCCACAATACCATATCTCTTCCGGTTTTTTTAATCAGGTAAGCTCCTAAATTTTTATCGGGTGCAAAGATGATCTTCTGTTCTTTTGGCAAGCTATTGATGATTGCTTGAGCATTGGAAGATGTGCAAATAATGTCACTCAAAGCTTTCATTCCGGCACTACAATTGATGTAGGAAATTACGAGGTGATCTGGGTATTGTTCTTTAAATTTTTTGAAAACATCAGCAGGAGCGGAATCAGCAAGTGAACAACCGGCTTTCAAATCGGGCAATAAAACTTTTTTATTTGGGTTTAAAATTTTAGCGGTCTCAGCCATGAAATGCACACCCGCAAAAACGATTATATCTGCAGTTGTGGATTGTGCTTTTTGTGCAAGAGCGAGGCTGTCACCGATAAAATCTGCAACGTCTTGTATGTCTGGTTCCTGGTAATAATGGGCAAGTATGATGGCATTTTTTTCTTTTTTTAAACGTTCAATTTCTGCGAAGAGGTCTAAGTTAACATCAATATCCAAATCCAAAAAACCTTTTTGATCTAATTTTTTTTTTGCTTCTTCAATGTGAATATTTGCCATAGTATTTATTATTAATACCTTTTTTATTTAAAAGCCTATTACTATTAGGAGTGTGGATTTGTGGAAAGATTCGTTTTTTATTTTGATGCAAATTTAAAACTTCCTTCTTATCCACGTTTATCCACATCCTTTTAACATCGTGCTTTTAACATTCATCTTCATTTAAAGCGCTTTTTTAACAACCGTTAATAAAAAATGATGTTGATAAAAAAATGAAATATTTATTTTCCAAAAGTGTGAATTCGAATGGGAGAAATTGTTGCTTCTTCTCCCCAAACGGGAAAATGTTGAAATGTGAACTGAGTTATTAGAACTTATTCAGAAATAAAATCGGCGTTAAGGCGGTTTCCCACACAAAAAATAATTTTTACACAGCTCTATGTTGAAAAGTAATTTTGCAAAAAAATAAAACCGGTTTTTATCATTAAAGACAAAGAAGTTGTTGGCAGTAAACAAACAAATAATAGCAATTTATAAACTCAAAAATTGTCTCAACGAAACGTAGTTATTTTTAAAAAGAAAATTAAAAATAATTTTTTCTATGAAAAGCCTGCCAGCACTAATCTCGATACGTTATCCACAATTTGTTCCTATTCTATTTTACACTATTTTTGCGACCTTAATTCACAAAATTTAGAGTAAATACAACATGTCAATCATTCAGACTATCCGTGAGAAAGGGGCTGTAATCGTCATTGCATTGATAGCAATCAGTCTTATCGGTTTTATATTAATGGATTCTATGAGCAGCGGCCGTTCAATTTTTGGAAACAACAATACCTCAACTCTTGGAGTGGTAAATGGGGAAAAAATTGACCTCAATACGTTTAATGATAAAGTAAAAGAAGTTCAGCAGCAATATCCGGATGCAGGAAGTTCACAAAACAACCAGATCATGGAATCTGTTTGGAACCAGATGGTAGCAGAAAGAGTGGTTGATGATCAATTTGAAAAATTGGGTATTACATTTACGCCGGATGAAATGAGCAGCATTATGTTTAGTAACGATGCTCCCCAAGCATTGAAACAGGCTTTTACGGATAAGCAAACAGGCCAGTATGATATTGAACAAGCCAAACAATGGTGGGCACAAACAAAGAAAAATAAAAATGAAGAGCAGAGAAATGCAATCATTTCGCAGGTGATAGACCCGATGCGTCTCAATAGTTTATACACAAAATATACTTCCTTAATTGCTGCAAGTATGTATCAGCCGAAATGGCTTACAAAAGAAATGACTCAAGAAAAAAACCAGTTTGCTAATATTTCTTATGTGGCCGTTCCTTACAGCGTTATTAGCGACAGTTCGTTAAAAGTAACAGATAACGATATCCAGAATTATCTGGATAATCATAAAGCGAAATACCAGCAGGAAGCCGGCCGGATTATTTCGTATGTCTCCTTTAGTGCGGCAGCAAATGCACAAGACAGTGCAAGAATTTTGCAGTCTTTAAAAGAATTAAAACCAGAATTTGCTGCAGATTCAAATGCGAAATTTTTCCTCGGAAGGAATTCCTCAGTAGTACCTTTTTTTGATGGATATATTCCTAAATCAAAACTTCAGGTTCCGAATAAAGACTCCATCATTGATCTACCGAATGGCGGTGTTTTTGGCCCTTATGAAGATGGAAAAAACTTTGTACTTGCCAAAAAAATTGATACGAAAATAATGCCTGACAGTATCGAATGCCGCCACATTTTATTAGGAACTGTAGATCCTCAAACACAGCAGCCAATAATGGACGATAGTACCGCGCACAGGATAGCGGATAGTATTGCAACCGCGATAAAAGGCGGTGCAAATTTTGATTCTTTAGAAGTAAAATACTCTACCGATCAGGCTGCGAAACAACAAAATGGTGTAATGACATTTGATTTGATGACCATTGAAAGTGAAAATTTTTCAAAAGAATTTGCCGATTTTTTATTGAACGATAAAGGAGAAACCAAAAAAGTAGTTAAGACACAATTTGGCTGGCATTATATCGAGATCCTTGATAAGAAAAATCCGGAGCCTGCTTATAAAATTGCTTATATGGCGAAAGAAATTGCGCCAAGCGATCAGACAATCAACGCAGCCAATACGGCGGCAATAAAATTATCTGGAATGGCAAAGGATGAAAAATCATTTGATGATTATGTTGCCAAAAATGGTTTGAAAAAAGTAACTGTTCCGGTTGTGGTAAAAGAAAATGATTATCAGCTTGGTGCTTTACAGGATGCCAGGTCGATTGTTAAATGGGCGTTTGATGCAAAGGAAGGCCAGGTTTCAGATCCATTTGCTATAAAAGATGATTATGTGGTAGCGATTCTTGATAAAAAATTAAAGAAAGGATTGCCGGATGTAAATACTGCAAGGCCAATGGTTGAAGGAGTAGTTATCAATATGAAAAAAGCAGACGAGATCAAAAAGAAGCTTAATAATCCTGCTACTTTAGAAGCGGCTGCGGCGCCATATCATTTACAGGTATTAACGAGCGGAGCGGATTCCACACTTACTTTTGATGCAAAAATTATCAATGGAATCGGAAATGAACCAAGGGTTGCCGGTGCTGCATTTAATAAAGAATATCAAACAAAAGTTTCTCCTGCTTTTGCAGGAAATACCGGAGTTTTTGTAATAAAAGTTAACAGTGTTTCTTCCAAACCTACCGTTTCACCTGAGATTGAAAAGATTCAGATGAATGAGGAGTTGAATAAGAATATTCAATCAGCATTAGGACAATCTTTCCAGGCATTGAAAAAAATGGCAGACATTAAAGACAACAGGAGCAGATTTTTCTAGAGATATAAAAAATAATTTATAGTAAAAAAGCCGTCGTTTTGATGGCTTTTTTACTTGCAGCAAATCAAGAAATAACAAGAAAAATGATTTTGTAACTTTACACTAAAAGTAAAAATAATGGAAGATATTATTGTGAATAAAGTAGCACAGAGCGGATTAAAAACCATTGACCTCGAAGACTTTTATCCAAAAGAAGAAGTAGTAGAATTTGATTTAAAAAATTATTTGTTCATGGAGTTGATTTTGAAAGAAAAGGAATACCGCGAAGCATTGAAAAATATCGATTGGAGTATTTATCAAAATAAAAATGTAACCATTACCTGTTCTGCAGATGCCATCATTCCGTTGTGGGCTTATATGCTTGCTGTTTCTTACATCCAGCCTTATGCCTCTGATATAATTTTTGGCAATCAACAAGATGCCTTCAATATTTTGTTTTTAAAGAATTTACAGAAAATAAAGATGAAAGAATATGAAGACGCAAGAATTGTCGTAAAAGGGTGTGGAGATAAAAAAATTCCTGAAACTGCTTATGTTGAAATTGCCAAACTTTTGCGGCCTGTTGCAAAAAGTATAATGTATGGCGAAGCATGCAGTACAGTTCCTATTTTTAAAAGGAAATAGCATCGATAATTAAAAAAGGAAAATAGAAAGTAGCTTTATTTGTTTGTTTGTTTTCTCAAAAGTTATTTTTCAATCGTTTTCCTTTTTCTCAATATTGCTTTCTTTTCTGCATCCCGCACATTTTCATAATTGTACGGACAATGCCTGCAACCATTGCCGCAGCAGTATCCCCGCAGCAAATGGTATTTTTCTGTCAAAACCATTAGTCCTGTTTTGTCAAAATAAAAATGAATTCCTTCAATAAAATTTTCATCTTTCATTTTGATTTTCTTTTAAAAAAGCAGCAAGCTTTTCGTCATCTTCAGAAAGGTTTTTTGGCAAAGTGAAACACAAATAAAAAACGGCATTACTATTTGCAATGTCCAGTTTTTCATAATGAGTTTGAATCGCCAGTTCGGGTGTTAAGCATCCTTCTGCATAAACATTATTAATATCAGAAATCAAAGTAAGATTATATAGTTCAATAACTTTTTTTGTAAAAAAATACAAATCAGGAGAATCAGTTTTTAAATGAATTTTGCCGTGAGTTTTTAAAATTTCTTGGTACAATCTTAAAAATTTAGGATGCGTTAACCTCTTTCTTGCTTTAGAAAAACGAAGCTGCGGATCGGGGAATGTGATCCAGATCTCATTGATTTCATCTTTTAAAAAGTATTGGCTGATTTTATCTATTTGAGTTCGCAAAAAAGCAACATTTTTCAAATCATTTTCCAAAGCAAATTTTGCTCCTACCCACAGGCGATTACCTTTGATATCTACCCCGATAAAATTCTTTTGCAAATCTAATTGCGCAAGCCCTACCGCATATTCCCCTTTGCCACAAGCAAGTTCCAGAATTATTGGATTGTTATTTTTAAAAAAACCACTCCATTTTCCCTGGATATTTTCAGGATATTCCAACACATTGGGAAAGCTTTTTATTTCTGAAAATCTTTGTAATTTTTTTTGACCCATAGGAGGCAAATTTACAGACACCGGTTTAAAAGTTTCGGCCAAATTGTTTTATTCTTTTACCGACATTTTCAAAGTATTTACCGATGCTTTAATACTTTAAACCTAATGCTCCTTTTCCAGACATTCATCTCATTCTAAATTTGCTTCATCAAATTGAAGACAAAAAAAAACGATTATAATGGAACAAAATAATTTTGAAAGACAACCAATAAACCACGGCTCGCGTATCTGGAGCGGCTTATTTTTATTAGGCGCGGGTTTTCTTTTATTAGCTTATAAAATGGGGGCGCCCATTCCCGGATGGATTTTTACATGGCCTGTCTTATTGATAATCATTGGCTTATTTGTCGGCATCAAAAGCAGGTTTCACAATCCCGGATCGTTTATCATGATTTTAATCGGCGCTATTTTTTTCGTCGATCAATCGATTCCGGGAATTGATTTTCATAATTACATCGTGCCCGCAATCTTGATCGCTGTAGGACTGATGTTCCTTTTTCGTCCTCGTGGTAGCAGCTGTAGCAGCCACGATCGCTGGCAAAGAAGGCATGTAAGAATGAACAGTCGCTTTGGAATCCCTCCCGGAAATTTTAGCAATAATACTGAAGCTACAACCGCCGGCAATGAGCAATTCAATGATAATGCCGAATACCTTGATGTGGTATCAGTCTTTGGCGGAATTAAAAAAAACGTTCAATCAAAAAATTTTAAAGGAGGGGAAGTCGTAAGTTTTATGGGCGGATCTGAAATCAATTTTATGCAGGCTGATATTCAACACCCGGTCGAGCTCGAAGTCAACAATGTCTTTGGCGGCACCAAATTGATTATTCCATCAAACTGGGATGTAAAAAGCGAAATATCTGCTGTGTTTGGCGGTGTGGATGATAAGCGCAGTTTTAATAACAGCATTCCGGATTCCAACAAAATTATCCGCCTCAAAGGATCGTGTGTTTTTGGTGGCATTGAAGTAACGAATTATTAAAAATTAATTTTCATTTTAAATTCACTTATATGAAATGGTATCTTGCAAAAATTGTTTACAGAATTATTTGTGGCGACGGAAACCACACGGCTCAGTTTGATGAACAATTAAGGCTTATCGAAGCCGAAGATGATATGCATGCATTTCAAAAAGCACGTATCATGGGCGATAAGGAAGAGGATAATTTCCTCAATGATAAAAATAAACCGGTGCATTGGAAATTTATTGACGTGGCGGAATTACACCCGTTGGATAATTTGATCGACGGTGTCGAACTGTACTCTAAAATTTGTGAAGAAGAAAACGTAAATGATTACATCAGGAGTATAAATAACCGTGCAAAATATTTGCACGAAAGATGTTTGCAAAAGACATTTCAAATGAATTAAAAAACAGGCAGTTTGGCAAATTCTATTTTATCTGACAAACGTTTACGCTATTTTTTTACGGTCTGGTGGCTCCTTTGGATGTTGCTGCAATACATCATGCTCAGGCAATTAAATATTGATGAAACGCATGCAATAACAGACAGCGTTGTGAGCAACGTGTTACTTGCATTCTGTTGTTTTTTTATTAGCAACAACATGAAGTATTATCTACCAAGGCAGGAAAAATATTGGTACATACTAGTAGTAAGCCTAACACTTAGTTTCCTTTGGATGCTGGCACAGCAAGGTGCAACATGGATGATCTTTAAAAAAGGCGATGGTTATACAGAAGTAATTCGTTCTACCTGGGCCATTAGATTCGGCGCTGGATTTTTATTGATAAGCAGCATGAGTATGTTTAGTTTATTGTGGTACAGTCAGCAGGATCAGAAAGAAATAAACAGCCGCAAAACGGAAGCAGAAAAACTGGCTAAAGAAGCGGAATTATTTAAACTGCGTCAGCAATTACAACCACATTTTTTATTCAATAGTTTGAATTCTATCAGCGCGCTTACTGGATTTGATCCTGAAAAAGCACGCCACATGATTCAGCAACTGAGCGAGTTTTTGCGCGGTACTTTAAGAAAAGATGAACAGCAGTGGAACACATTGGAAGAAGAATTAAAATATCTGCAACTTTACCTGGACATCGAAAAAGTAAGATTTGGACACAGGCTGCAAACAGAAATCATTTACCAGGATGATGTGTTGCCGTTTAAATTGCCAGCCTTACTGCTGCAGCCGGTTGTAGAGAATGCGATCAAGTTTGGTTTGTATGATACGATTGGAAATGTGGTCATTAAAATATCCGTGATAGCAGAAGACGGACATCTGAAAATTGAAGTGCAAAACCCATTTGATGCTGAAACTGCACAACCTTTTAAGGGGACCGGGTTCGGTCTTTCCTCTGTTCAAAGAAGATTATTTCTTTTGTTTGCAAGAAATGATCTTTTACAAACAAAAAAAGACAAGGAACGTTTTATTACAAAGATTCTGATTCCAAAAATTTTGGATGGTGATGAAAATAAAAAACAAAAAAAATCATGAAAGTGATTATTATAGATGATGAACCTTTGGCAAGAGGAATTGTAAAAGAATATTTGCAATCTTATCCCGACGTTGATTTAGCTGCAGAATGTGCGGATGGGTTTGAAGGAATAAAAGGGATCCAACAGCATCAGCCTGATCTGATTTTTTTGGATATTCAAATGCCAAAAATCAATGGATTCGAAATGTTGGAACTGATAGAAAATCCGCCTGCTGTAATTTTTACAACCGCCTTTGATGAATTTGCGATAAAAGCTTTTGAATCAAACGCGGTAGATTATTTGTTAAAACCTTTCAGCAAAGAAAGATTTGAAAAAGCGATTCAAAAATATTTGCAGCATTCAAACAACACATCTACACAACAAGTGATAGAAGCTGCTGCCACCTCGCCTTTGCAGCAAAACCGGATCGTAGTAAAAGATAGCAATAAAATAAAAATTATTCCGGTTAATAAAATTCATTATCTCGAGGCTGCAGATGATTATGCGAAAATTATTACCGCCGAAGGTTCTTTTTTGAAGAAACGAACCATGAACTTTTTTGAGCAATCCCTAAGCGCTTATCATTTTGTTCGAATACATCGTTCTTATCTTGTGAACATACAACTCATTACACGAATTGATGTTTATGAAAAAGACAGTCATTTATTGTTATTAACAACTGGAGAAAAGTTGCCTGTGAGCAAAGCCGGATACGTGAAGTTGAAAGAAGCTTTGGGAATCTGATAATCTTGTTTCCCTAATAACAGCAAACGAATAAATAACATCGTTTTGTAACTTTAAAAAGTTCATTTTTTGCCGCATAAAAAGCTAAAAGATATGTCACGATTCTTCCATTTATTTTCATTGCCGTATTTTTATAAAAAAATTTTTTGAACCAGACGATTTTTGCAAAAGACCTCACTAAAAAATACGGTAAGCGCACGGTAAATAATAAAGTTTCTTTCCAGGTAAGCCAGGGAGAAATTGTTGGATTATTGGGCCCGAATGGTGCGGGAAAAACCACTTCATTTTACCAGGTGGTGGGATTGGTAAAACCGGATGACGGAGATGTGCTTTTAAATGAGTTAAACATTACCAAACTTCCAATGTATAAACGCGCTCAGATGGGACTCGGATATTTGCCGCAGGAAGCAAGTATTTTCAGAAAACTAACTGTGGAAGATAATATTGCAGCTGTGCTGGAAATGACCAAACTTTCGAAAAAGGAACAAAAAGAAAAGTTAGAAACCCTCATCGATGAATTCAATCTTGGGCATGTTCGCAAAAGTAATGGGGATGTATTAAGCGGCGGCGAAAGAAGGAGAACCGAAATTGCACGGGCGCTTGCTGTAGATCCTAAATTTATTTTATTGGACGAACCGTTTGCCGGAATCGATCCAATTGCTGTGGAAGACATTCAATCAATCGTTACCAAATTGCGATATAAAAACATTGGAATTTTAATAACTGATCATAATGTAAATGAAACACTTTCTATTTGCGACCGAGCTTATCTTTTGATTGAAGGAAGAATTTTTATAGAAGGTACTGCAGAAGAATTAGCAAAAGACGAACAAGTGCGCAGGTTGTATCTCGGAAGAAATTTCGAATTGAAAAGAAAAGATTATTTACATACGGATGTTTTTAAGTGATCTGAATTATGTCAATTATTGAATTATTACATTATTGTTCTAAAGTTCCTGATTAATCTAAACCCATCTCAACCATTCTTAACTATTATAAACAAACCAGCAACCGAATTAAAATTTGAAACTCCTCAGCCCAGTCATATCACGATTAGCCAGGATGCGCTTGTGGGGCCTTGAAAACTGGATCACTTTTCCGGTTTCTGCACAGAGGAATGTTTTGCAACATTTGGTGACGCAGGCACAGTACACTGAGTTTGGAAGAAAATATAAATTTTCGAGGCTCTTTACGGTAAAGGATTTTAAAGAAAGAATTCCCATTCACGAATACAATGATCTGAAGCCTTACATCAATCGCATGATGGCCGGTGAACAAAACATTTTGTGGAATACGCCGATCAATTGGTTTGCAAAAAGTAGCGGCACTACTTCTGATAAAAGTAAATTCATTCCAATCAGCGAAGAGAGTTTGAAAGACATTCATTTTAAAGGATCAAAAGATGTGTTAAGCAATTATTATAAAAATTTTCCGGATAGTGATTTGCTCACCGGAAAAAGTCTGGTTGTAGGCGGAAGCCACCAGGTTTCAAGCCTTGATGAAGACATTCAGTACGGCGATCTGAGCGCGGTTTTAATGCAGAACACACCGTTTTGGGGACATTGGATCCGTACGCCAGAACTGAGCATTGCGCTGCTGGATGAATGGGAAAGTAAAATTGAAAGACTTGCTCAAAATACCATTCACGAAAATGTGACGTCACTGGCCGGGGTGCCTACGTGGACGATTATTTTGATTAAAAGAATCTTGGATATTTCTGGTAAAAAGACTTTGAAAGAAGTGTGGCCAAATCTGGAGTTGTATATGCACGGAGGAGTTTCTTTTACACCTTACCGTGAACAAATAAAAAAGCTGATTGGCGGACCGATCAATTACCTGGAAATGTACAATGCCAGTGAAGGGTTTTTTGCTGCCCAAAATATGCCGGATGATGAAGGATTACTTCTTTATACCGATCACGGCATTTTTTACGAATTTTTGCCAGTAGAAGAATATGGGAAAAGCAATGCAAAAACAATTGGGCTGAAAGAAGTGGAACTTCACAAAAATTATGCGCCGGTGATCAGCACCAATGGCGGCCTTTGGAGATATTTATTGGGCGACACCATTCAATTTACTTCATTACGTCCATACAAAATAAAAGTAAGTGGAAGACTAAAGCATTATATGAATGCTTTCGGTGAAGAAGTGATCGTTGATAATGCAGATAAGGCCATTGCGATCGCATCATCTAAAACAAATTCTATTGTGAAAGATTACACTGCTGCTCCCGTTTTTTTTAGTGAAAAGAATAACGGCGCTCATGAGTGGCTGATTGAATTTGATAAGCCACCCAAAGATTTGAATTTATTCACCTTTGAACTCGATGAAGCCTTAAAATCGGTAAACAGCGATTATGAGGCAAAGCGTTATAAAAATATCGCACTTCGATTGCCCATCGTTCATTCATTGGAAAAAGACACCTTTAATAAATGGCTGAAAAGTAAAGGAAAATTAGGCGGCCAACATAAAGTGCCGAGGCTTAGTAATGAAAGAAAAATGATTGACGAGATTTTGCTGATGAAAGAGTAAATTAAAAATCAGAATAACGATTTTTTGTTTGTTTACTGCTTCTTGCCTTTCATACTTTTTTTGTTATCAGAACTGATAAATACATTTTTTTTGCACATCTCCTTTAATTTTTAAATTTTAATAAACACAAAATGAAGAAACTACTTCCTGTTCTGGTTTTAATTTTCACGCTAAATCTTCAACTATCTGCACAAAAAAAGCAAGGTGACAATGATGAAAAATCACCGAATAACAAAATGGTGATTGTCGATTCCTCTGTTACTACAAAGAATACCATCACGATAAAGGGACAAAGCATTCCATATACCGCAAAAACCGGCACGCTGCCAGTTTGGGACGAAAACGGAAAACCGATCGCTTCTGTTTTTTATACTTATTATGAAAGAAGTGATGTAAAAGACCGTGCTGCACGGCCGTTGGTCATTTCGTTTAATGGCGGCCCTGGTACGCCTTCAGTATGGATGGAAATTGGCTATACAGGCCCCCGCATTTTGGATATTGATGATGAAGGTTACCCGGTAGAGCCGTACGGCTTGCGTGATAATCCAAATTCAATTTTAGATGTTGCTGATATTGTTTATGTCGATCCTGTCAATACCGGTTTTTCAAGAAAAGTAAATAATGACATTCCTGATTCGAAATTTTATGGTGTAAATGAAGACATCAAATACCTGGCAGAATGGATCAATACCTTTGTAACACGCAACAACCGCTGGGCTTCACCGAAATTTTTGATAGGAGAAAGCTATGGAACCACGAGGGTTTCAGGCCTGGCGCTCGAATTGCAGGATCAGCAATGGATGTATCTGGATGGAGTTGTTTTAGTTTCTCCGACAGATTTGGGAATTAAGCGCGATGGACCAGTTGGGGAAGCTTTACTGCTTCCGTATTACTCCGCTACTGCATGGTATCATAAGGTGTTGCCGGCCGATTTGCAAAGTAAAGATTTAACCGATATGCTTCCTGAAGTAGAAACTTTTACCATCAATGAATTGATACCTGCTTTGGCAAAAGGAAGTACATTAACAGATGCACAAAAGCAATCGATTGCTTCCAAGATGTCGCGTTATTCAGGATTATCAGAGAAGGTTATTCTTCAACATAATTTAATAATTCCCGCTGATTTTTTCTGGAAGGAATTGCTGCGCGACAAAGGATTCACTATCGGAAGGCTCGATTCCCGCTATCGTGGAATAGATAAGCAAGATGCCGGCGAATCGCCTGATTACAATGCAGAGCTTACCTCATGGTTACATTCTTTTACACCAGCAATTAATATGTATTTGCGGGAAGAATTAAAATACAAAACAGACTTGAAATACAACATGTTTGGAAGAGTGTGGCCATGGGATAACAAGAACAATCAAACCGGTGATAATCTGCGCCAGGCAATGGCACAAAATCCATTTCTGCATTTGATGGTCCAATCCGGATATTATGACGGCGCGTGTGATTTCTTTAATGCAAAATATAGTTTGTGGCAAATGGATCCTTCCGGAAAATTAAAAGACCGGATCAGCTGGCATGGGTTCCGCAGCGGTCATATGGTTTATATGCGGAAAGACGATCGGGCGACAGCAAACGAACAAATAAGACAATTTATCCTTCAATCAATTCCTAAAAAAGGAGAAGGAGCGAAATTCTAAAATTCGATTAAGATGCTATTATAAATCCCCTCAGCTAAGGGGATTTTTTGTTGCAGTGTCTTTAATGATTTCAAATAAAATGTGCCCGCTTTTATGTGAGAATTTCCCAATTTGTACACGTTCTTTTTCTATGAGATCCTTTCTCAATTTTTCATCTTTAAACAGCAACATCATTTTTTCTGCAAGGTCTTTAAAGTTCTCTGGGTGAGCATAAAGTGCAGCATCAGCTAAATATTCCGATAGCGCTCCTGTAGAAGAAAGGATGGCAGGAACCTTATATTTCAGGGCCTGTAATCCTTGTGAATAGCCACTTTCATAAACCGGAACGTGAATCATTGCATACGCAGACGCGATGATTTTTTCTGTTTCTGATTTAGATAAATTATCCAAAACTTTTACTTCATCTTTAAACCGGAAAAGGCGGAGCGATTCTGTGAATTGCTCGTAATCAATTCCCGGTTTCCCGGTAATAAGTAGTTGCATTTTACTCTTTTGCCTTTTCTTGAAAAAGGAAAATGCTTTTAATAAATTCAATAAATTTTGTTGCAGGCTAATCATTCCGTTGTAAATAAAATACTCATTTCCCGCTGCATATTTTTCTTTGATGGATTCTTTTTCTTCAAAAGTTATTTCTTCAAAATCATTTGCGATTTCCGGATGAAGAACGATTATTTTTTCTTCGTTAATTTTATTTTGCTTTATAATTTCTTTTTTAAAAAAATCGGAAGCGGCAATAACATTTGTGGCTTTGTTTAAAAGCAGCGAAGTATTTTTTTTATAAAAACGAACTGTTTTTTTTTCTAAAAATGAGGGCTGCTGAATAAAAGTGAAATCGGGGAAAAGTAATAATTGGGGAATGATTGTTCTTAGAGAAATGAATTTTTCACTGATGAAAATATCTGCCTTGTGTCTTTTTAACGCAATGGGAATTTTCAACTTATACCAGAATTTCCATTTCAAACGGCTATTTCCTTTTCGCTCAATTGCAAGAGGAATGACGTTTTGAGGGAAATTTATTTTTTCAGAAAAGGGTTTATCAAAAATAAAAAGGAAAGTATGTTCAGGGTTAGAAGCCGCCATCCGCAAAAAAATTTCATAAACGAAATCTGATAAAGAGCTAGCATTTACTGCGATTCTCATGTTATTTCATTGAGGAAGAATTCCTGTTATTTGTTTGTTTGCTGCACCAAAAAATTTGAACCCGAAAGTTTGAATAACGTAACTACTTTATCTCAATATTTTCAGCTTCACATTTTCAATTCTTGTTTCACTCACTTTCAGAATGTCAAATTGGTAATCGTCAATAATGATCCGATCTCTTTGTCGCGGAATCGATTCATGAAGATTGATGATATAGCCCGAAAGGGTTTCAGTATCTTCGTTTTTTCTAAACTCGAGTTTATATTTTTCCTCAAGGTAATCGAGTTCCAGCCGGCCGCTTAAAAGAAATTCATTTGGTGCTATTTGCTTATCTACAAATTCTTCCTGCACATCATATTCATCGTTGATCTCGCCAAAAATTTCTTCCAATAAATCCTCCATAGTTACGATGCCTGCTGTGCCCCCAAATTCATCGACTACCCACGCAATACTTTTTCTTTCTTTGGTAAATTTCTTAATCAAATCGGTCGCTTTCATACTGGACGGAATCACCGGAATTGGCAATAAAACAGACTGAAGTGTTTCAGGATTTTTAAACATATCCAACTGATGAACATAGCCTTGAACATTATCGATATTTTCATCAAAAACGATCAGCTTGCTCAATTTTGTTTCAATAAAACGCTGTTTGATTTCTTGTAAAGAAGCGCTGATATTCACAGCAACGATTTCTTTTCTGGGTATCAGGCATTCGCGAATACGGGTTTCTGAAAGCGATAAGACATTTTCAAATATTTCATTATTAATTTCAGAATGTTCGTCGCTGTCATTCATGTTCAGTTGTTGTACATAATGAGCGAGATCCATTTTTGCAAAAGCTTCGGTTTTGCGTTGCAGTTTTACATTAAAAATATATTTCAAAATCCATTCTGCAATATTTACAAAGTATTTGGCGAGCCAGGAAAACAGCGAGTAAAAGCTTCTTACAAAAAAAGCAATAAATCCACTTGAAGTAATGGAATTGCCTTTGGCCCTGAAAAAAGCTTTGAAAATAAATTGAAAAAGCAACAGAATAAAAGCCCCAATAATTATTTCTGCTGTTAGGATAATATAAGGATTGTCTATTTCCCAATAATCCCAAACCACAGAAAGCACGTCATACCATAAAAGCCCATAGATTACCAGCAGAATATTGGTAATTAAAAGCGTGGTAACAATAAAAAGCGCAGGTTTTGATAAAAAAATAGACCAGATTCTGCCGCTGTAACTTCCTTGTTTTTTGCGCAGTTCAACAGATAATTTATTGGCAGAAATAAAGGCAATCTCGATTCCGGAAAAAAAACCGATAACGAGCAAAGCGATTAAGATGGGTATAAATGTCATCCAGTCCATACTTGACAAATTTATAGAAACGAAAACGAACGGAAGGGTTTAATTATTAAGGAAATTACCAATAATTTTTTCCGCATCGCTGCAGGCTTCTTTAAAATTCTGATTGACAATAATATTTTCAAAATGCTTTTTAAAAGTCATTTCGTAAGTAGATTTATTCACTCTTGCCTGCAATGATTCATCAGTTTCGGAGCCACGCAATTTTAATCTTCTTTTTAATTCTTCCACCGAAGGAGCCTGTACAAATATGGAAATCGTATTTACCGGATATTGTTGCTGTACATGAATTGCACCTTGTACATCAATATCCAGAACCGGAACTTTATTTTCTTTCCAGATGCGTTCGATATCAGATTTTAAAGTGCCGTAATATTTTCCTTCATACACCATTTCCCATTCGAGAAATTCCTTGTTATGAATTTTTTCTTTAAAATCATTTTCCGAGATAAAATAATAATCCCTTCCGTCTTTCTCATCGTCACGCGGCTTGCGAGTAGTAGCGGAAACAGAAAAAGCAAGTGAAGGAAATTTTTTCATAAGATGTTTTACAATAGAAGTTTTTCCAGAGCCGGAAGGAGCTGTTATTAAAATGATTTTGTTGTATTGTTTTTCCATTTGCTAATTTTCAAATTTTCGCATTTCACAGTCGTGTGATTTCCGCTCCCAGTTTTCGCAATCTCTCATCAATATGTTGATACCCTCTGTCTATTTGTTCAATATTTTGAATGACGCTTTTTCCCTCAGCGCTTAAGGCGGCTATTAATAAAGCGACACCAGCCCTGATATCGGGACTGCTCATCGAGATTCCACGAAGCGGAAATTTTCTTTCAAGCCCTACAACGACAACGCGGTGTGGGTCGCACAATACAACGCGTGCCCCCATTTCAATAATTTTATCTACAAAAAATAACCTGCTTTCAAACATTTTCTGATGGATCAAAACGCTTCCTTTTGCCTGCGTTGCCACTACCAAAATGATACTTAATAAATCCGGTGTAAGCCCTGGCCATGGATGATCTGAAATCGTAAGCATCGAACTGTCCAAAAAAGTTTCTATTTCATAAATTTCCTGTTCAGGAATGTGAATGTCATCGCCGGAAAAATTCATTTTTATTCCCAGCTGCTGAAACCTTTCAGGAATGACTCCCAAATGTCTTAATCCCGCATTTCTTATAACTATATCACTTTGAGTCATGGCTGCAAGGCCGATAAAAGAGCCAACTTCAATCATGTCGGGAAGAATGGTGTGCGTGGTTCCTCGCAATTTTTCCACGCCTTCAATCACCAGCATATTGCTTGCAATACCGGAAATTTTGGCACCCATATTATTGAGCATTTTGCAAAGCTGTTGAATATAAGGCTCACAGGCGGCATTGTAAATTGTTGTGGTTCCTTCTGCCAGAACTGCTGCCATTACCAGGTTGGCTGTGCCGGTTACACTGGGTTCTTCCAATAAAATATAAGTTCCTTTTAACCCGGAAGTATGCAAATGAAAAAAAGATTCATCAGAATCATAATCAAAATGTACGTTTAGTTTTTTAAAGCCGATAATGTGTGTATCCAACCTTCTGCGGCCGATTTTATCGCCGCCTGGTTTTGGTATATAAGCTTTTTTAAAACGACCAAGCATCGGTCCGGCAAGCATTACACTTCCCCTCAACCGGCCGGTTTTTTTTTGAAAAGAAGGAGAAAACAGATAATCAATATCTATATGATCAGCCTGAAAACTATATGAACCTGGATCAAGCTTTTCAATCTTTACATTCAATCCTTGCAGCAGTTCAATCTGAAGATTTACATCAATAATGTCCGGAATATTGTGAATAATTACTTTTTCTGATGTTAATAGAACGGCTGAAATTACCTGTAGCGCTTCATTTTTAGCCCCTTGTGGGGTAATGCTTCCTTTTAATTTTTTTCCGCCTGTTACTTCAAATGTTCCCATTAAGAAATGTCTTCTATTTGAGATAAAAAATAAAACCCCGGCAAGTTATGTTATGCCGGGGTAAATTATTGGTTATTTTGATATTTTCTTCAGTTAAACTACTTTAACGTTGAAAGTCATCTCAAAATCTTTTCTTTCCAAATTTTCTGTTATTCCTGTTGTCTCTTCCTCCTCCACCCTGATTGTTCCGGTTATTATTTCTCTGTCCAAAATTTTTACGATATTTCCCTCCGGCAAATTCTTCACGAACATTTTCAACACGATGCTTTACAAATGGGCGGGTATTAAATTCCAGTTCGCCTTTGGTAATAGCCGATAATTCGGTCTGAATATTATCATCATGAACCAGTTCTTTGTGCCAGTTGCTGTAAGTAAGTTTCATGTAATAAGCAATCGAATTAGCAAAGCCCTGGCGCTTTTCCGCATCTTCTTCGCTTAATGCTTTATCAATAATTATCTCAATATTTTTTCCGAGATGATTGTATTTAGGATATCTTTTGGGATAAGGAAGCGGATCTGGTGTAGGTCTGAGTGTTTCGCGCGTTGGAATTGGATACGGACTATCTACATCTAATTTAAAGTCAGTGATTAAAAACAGATGGTCCCATAATTTATGTCGGAAATCTTCCACGTTTTTTAGATGTGGATTTAAAAATCCCATTAATTCAACAAGTGCATTTGCATTTTTCTGGCGTTTTTCCCTGTCTTCGATTGTCAACACATACTCCGCCATTTTTTGAATATGACGGCCGTATTCTCTAATCGTAAGATGGTTACGGGTTGTATTGTATTCCATGTTATCAACATTTTTCATCTTGCAAATGTATAAATAAAAAATCAGGGTGTGAATATGATTGAAATTATTATTGATAATGTATTCTTAAGAAAATAAGAATCTGATTTAAAAGTTGCTTTACTGCACTTCAACCTTCTTTTCAAACATATGTTTCTTCTCAAGGTATTTTAAAATGCGAAAACTTAACCAAAGTGCGATAAGCGCACCTACCGAATCTGCAGCCCAGTCTAATAATTCAAAATCGCGGCTGGGAATAAAATATTTTTGCAGGAACTCGACCGTAATTCCCCAGACACTAGTAGCGAGCGCAATCCGCACAAAGTGATTTATTTTTTGCTTTTTTGAGAATGAGGATTTGAAATAAGGCACGCAAAATAAAAAGGTTAATCCGCCAAATAAGCATGCATGAACGAATTTGTCAAAGTTCGGGATGTTATCCATCCAGCCAACTTCCGGAACATCTTTTCCTGGCATCAGTGTTAAGATGGCTACAATAAAAAACCAGGCAATGCCTGGCAAAAACTTTTTTATAGGAATTCTCTGTTGGCTCATTTTTCAAAATCTTATGAAACCATCTTCTGATAAGCATTTGCATCCAGCAAATTATTTACATCACCAGGGTTATCTACTTTTATTTTTACCATCCAGCCTTCGCCATAAGGATCGGTATTTACTTTTTCCGGTTCGCTTTCCAAAGCCGGATTTACTTCAGTAACCGTTCCGGCCACCGGCATAAAAAGATCACTCACGGTTTTCACTGCTTCTACCGTTCCGAAAACCGTTTCAGCTTCCAGTTTTTTATCTTTTGTGTCAATTTCTACATATACAATATCGCCCAGTTCTTGCTGTGCAAAATCGGTAATACCAACGGTTGCAACATCACCCTCAATGGAAACCCATTCGTGGTCTTTTGTGTATTTTAAATTTGGCGGAAAATTCATGGTTGTTTATTTGGTGTGAATAATTTGAATCGCAAATTAGTATTTTTATTGATACTTTTTGGCGTCCTTCTTTTTCAATAAAGTGATTTTCATTTTTATATTCTGCAAGGGCCGGTTATTTTTATCCCGGGGAGCAGCGGCAATTTTATCAATTACGTTCAAGCCATCAACTACCTGCCCAAAAACTGTATAATTCATATCGAGAAACGGTGCGCCTCCAATGGTTCTGTAAACTTTCCGGTGATTTTCAGGAATTATAATTTTAAAATGCTGCTCTATTTTGTCCATTTCACCATCGGTAAAGGTTTTGCCTTCCACAATATAAAACTGGGTAGAGCTACTTGCTTTTTCAGGATTCACATCATCGCTTTCCCTTGCCATTGCGAGTGCTCCCTTCCGATGAAAAAGAGAAGTGTCAAACTCTGCTGGAATGGTATATTTCAAACCTCCATCGCCCAGAAGCTGACCGGGCTTCGCGTTTCTGCTATCGGGATCGCCGCCTTGTATCATAAAGCCTTTGATGACGCGGTGAAATAAAAGGCCTGCATAAAAATGTTCTTTAACAACCTTTAAAAAATTTTGAGTGGTCAAAGGTGTTTTGTTGTACAGCTTCGCAACCATCGTTCCTGAATCAGTTTGTATTTTTACAAATTCATTAGAATCAGTATTGTTTTTCACACTTTTTGTAGCGGTACAGGAAATAAAAAAAGCAAAAGAAAGGAGGTAAAAAAGCTTCTTCATTTATAAATTTTTAAAGGGTTCACCGATATTTTCAAAGTAAAGTAAAATATGGTCTTTCAAAAAATTTTCCTGCTCCATCATATTGTAGTGAGGCAGTTCTTTCAGTTGTTTAAAATGGGGCCATTTGTCCTCATCGTAATCTTCGATTTCATAATAACCGCTTTGGCTGAGAAGAGTGCATACAGCAACATGCATCAGATCCTGTTTCTGTTCTTTATTGAATTTTTTCTTTGGACTAAAGTTCCCGATTTCCTGGATTCCTATCAGAAATAAGATAGCTTCTACATCTGGCTTTTTCCCGAATTTATTAAAAAATTGTTCTTCCAGTTTCCACCAACGTACCTGTAAATCATCTTGTGTTTGCATCCGGCAAAGATACTTTAGATGATTGTTTAGAATTGTTTAGAAGACTCAGAAGTTTAAGAAAACAGTGAAGGAACTGTTTACAAATTCGTATTATTTCTTTATTTGCTGTTTGATGGCTGTTAGCTGCTACCTCATTTCCTATATTTGCAACCAAAATAATTCAAGAAAATGTTACAGGTAAATTTTATAAAAGCAAACAGGGAAGCGGTTTTAAAAGGATTGACAAAAAAACATTTTTCAGAAATTCCTTTGGTTGATGAAATTATTTTTTTGGATGACGAGAGAAAAAAATTGCAGTTTGAACTCGATGAAAGGCAATCAAAAATAAATGCTCTTTCAAAAGAGATCGGACAACTGATGTCAAAAGGTGAGAAAATAGCGGCAGAAGAAAAAAAGCTGGAAGTCGCAAGCTTAAAGAGTTTTTTACAGCCGGTCAGTGACAATTTATGCGAAGTAGAAAAAAAACTGCAGGACGATTTAATAAAATTGCCGAATCTTCCACACACTTCTGTTCCTGAAGGAAAAACGCCTGAAGAAAATGAAATTGTAAGAGAAGGTGGAGAGAAACCGACGCTTGCTAATAATGCTTTGCCCCATTGGGATTTGGCAAAAAAATATGACCTCATCAATTTTGAAACTGGAAATAAAGTAACCGGATCGGGGTTTCCTTTTTATAAAAATAAAGGCGCGAAACTCCAACGAGCATTAATTCACTATTTTCTGGATTTCAATACAGCAGCAGGTTATACGGAATACGAGCCGCCTTTTATGGTCAATGAAGCGAGCGCATATGGTACCGGGCAGTTGCCGGATAAAGAAGGACAAATGTATCATGTGACACTTGACAATTTGTTTTTAATTCCAACGGCTGAAGTGCCGCTAACCAATATATACCGCGATGAAATCGTAAAAGAAAATGAATTGCCAATAAAAATGACCGCATATACTCCATGTTTTCGCCGCGAAGCCGGAAGTTATGGAAAAGACGTTCGGGGATTGAATCGGGTACACCAGTTCGATAAAGTGGAATTGGTTCAGTTGGTTCATCCTCAAAAAAGTTATGACGTGTTGGAAGAAATGCTGTTGCATGTTGAAAAACTATTAAAATCTTTAAATCTTCCTTACCGCATTTTGCGTTTGTGCGGCGGCGATATGAGTTTTACTTCTGCGCTAACCTATGATTTTGAAGTGTATAGCGGAGCGCAGCAAAAATGGCTTGAAGTAAGCTCTGTCAGCAATTTTGAAGCGTTTCAAACCAACCGGATGAAGATTCGTTTTAAACGGGATGGCAAAACACAATTGGTTCATTCATTAAATGGTTCTTCTCTTGCATTGCCAAGAATTGTAGCGGCATTATTGGAAAACAATCAAACAGAAGAGGGAATCATGTTGCCGAATGTTTTGCACAGCTATTTTGGTAATGATCGCATATAATTGAAAGACGAAATTGTCATTATTTATTGATTTACTGATGAGCAGACTCTTCTTCCCATCAAAGTTTGGTTTACCAATCATGTTTAAAATACTTTTATTTTTTCTTTTCATTTTTTTAAGTTTGGTTTCTTTTGGTCAGTTTAATGATTCTACCCATCACCATTTTTCTTTTGCATCATCAGGAACGATTAATAAGACACAAGAGACCAGTTCTTATGTCTTAACAAATGCAACCGGGTACGAAGTAAATAAAAAAAGGATTGGCTTTAATGCAGGCGCTTCCTGGATTTACGGCCAGCAGGATCGGAAGCTTTCCAATAATGATGTTTCTTTCTCATCAAATCTTGATTATTTAAAAAATGTACAGAAACTTTATTATTGGGCGCTGCTGAACTTTGACGAAAGCTATTCTTTAAAAATAAATTACCGGGTTCAATCCGGAATTGGACTGGGATACACTTTTGTAAATAATCCGGCACTAAATCTCGTAGTAAGTGACGGTTTTCTGTACGAAAGCAGTGATCTTACCGATCCTGTTTTAGGAAAAGATGTGTATCAAACCGTTAGAAATTCTTTCAGGGTAAAATACAAATGGTCTTTTAAAAATACGGTTATTCTCCAAGGCACCAATTTTATACAACCTTCTTTACTTTCTTTGAAAGATTACATCCTCAAATTTAATAATCAGCTTTCTGTAAAGCTGAATAAATGGCTTTCCATCAATGCTGCCATGGCTTACAACAAAATAAGCAGGACGAACAGGCAAAATTTGTTGATTACTTATGGGATAGCAGTTGATAAATATTTTTAGCAGAGAAAATATTAATTATTTCTTTCAAAAATCCTTCTGAATTCATTTTATATTTTTGTTCCATGATTCACAATGAAAATTACCAGCACCAACTTGAAGAATTGATTTCAAACGCGCTCCGCGAAGATGTTGGCGATGGCGACCATTCATCGCTTTCCTGTATACACAAAAATGCCAATGGGAAAGCCGTTCTCAAAATAAAAGATGAAGGAATTCTTGCGGGTGTCGATGTTGCAGAAAAAATATTTTCTTATGTTGAGGCATCTTCTGTTTTAAAAAAATTTAAAAGTGACGGGGATGAAATGCATTTTGGTGAAATCGCTTTTGAAGTGTGGGCCAAAATACACACGATACTTTCCTGTGAAAGACTGGTTTTGAATTGTATGCAAAGGATGAGTGGAATCGCGACGCTTACAAAGAAATATACAGAAAAACTCAACGGTTATTCTACCCGGTTATTAGATACGCGAAAAACGACCCCAAATTTTCGTTTATTGGAAAAAGAAGCAGTAAGAATCGGAGGCGGCGTAAACCATCGGTTTGGTTTGTACGATATGATTATGTTGAAAGACAATCATATTGATTATTGCGGCGGTATTCAAAAAGCGATTGAAAAAGCGTGGGAATATATACAGGAAAAAAAACCGGGATTAAAAATTGAAGTAGAAACACGAAGCATTGAAGATGTAAAAAAAGTAATGGAAACCGGAAAAGTAAACCGCATTATGCTTGATAATTTTTCTCCTGAAAAAATTCGGGAAGCGTTAAAAATAATTGAAGGAAAATATGAAACGGAAGCCAGTGGCGGAATCACGATTGACAACATTGAAATCTATGCTGCAACAGGGGTTGATTACATTTCGAGCGGCGCAATCATTCATCAGGCAAAAAGTTTAGACTTAAGTTTAAAAGCAGAAATAACACAATAAAATGGCGAAGAAAAAGTTATATAATAGCGGCGGAATTGTTTATTCAACCGCCGCGGATTTCCAGCCGCCCAATGAAGAAGAAATTGAAAAATTTTTGTTGCCAAACCAGCAGTTATTAACTGTCGTGTTAGACAAAAAGCACCGCGGCGGAAAAGTGGTATCCATTATAAAAGACTTTTCTATGAAAGAGGATGAAATAGAACTTCTTGGAAAGAAATTAAAGACATTTTGTGGCAGCGGCGGCTCAGTGAAAGACAACGAAATCATCATCCAGGGCGATCACCGCGAGAAAATATTGCAATGGCTTTTAAAGAATGGTTACAGTAAAGCAAGAAAAATTTAATTTATTTAATTCACCAGTTTTAATAACTTTATCATTAACCGAATACCATGAACTCTAAAATATCTGAAGGCGTAACAGTAAGCGTGGAAACGTTTTATCAGCCCGAGTATAGCAACCCTGCCGGCAGCGAATATATGTTTGCCTATCGTATTACACTCGAAAACAGCAATCGATTTCCAGTACAATTATTACGCAGGCATTGGTACATTTTCGACAGTACAACCGAGCATCGTGAAGTGGAAGGAGAAGGCGTTATCGGTATTCAGCCTGTAATCAATCCGGGCGAAAAATACCAATACGTAAGCGGATGTAATTTGCGCAGCGAAATGGGAAAAATGCATGGAATGTATTTTATGGAAAACAGCCACAACAAAAAAACTTTCATCATTAATATTCCTGCTTTTGATATGATTGTTCCTGCCAAACTGAATTAGGTTCTTGGTTTGTATTTCGATTTCTCATAAATGTCTCTTTCATTCATTTTCATCAACTCAGCAAGGCTGGTCTCCGGATATTTATCCATAAATTTTTTAACAATTTGCAAGCCGGAAAATGTTCCGATATTGCCAGGCGCATCTTCACCCAACTCCTGTGTTTTCGGGCTTTCGCCGATATAATTTTGTACAATATTCTGATCGGTTTTATTCAATAAATCATTATTTAAGAAGAACTGCCAAATCACCGCTTCGTTTTTATAACAATCTTTCATTTGTTCTTTTGTATAGTTGATACATTGATATTCCGGAGTATAAGGCAAAAATTTTGTCAGAACATACATTCTTCTTCCTTTGTCAACCATTTGCTCGATCAATGCTTTTCCATTGCTTTTGTCATGAAACAAATCATCAACAATATTGCGCATGCAGTTTATGGGAATGTGCGGTTCATCAAAATTGTTTGAAAGATAATCGGGGTATTGCTCCAGTCCTTCAGTGCTTTTGTAAAATGAGAAGTCTTTGCCCATATGGAGCTGAAGCCCAATTCCAAAACTTTTTGTAGTAAGGATATCGCCCTGAACGCCGAAGGAAGTTTCAAAATTCGCATCAATAGGACCGATAAAAGTAATTACAGATTCAGGAACTTTATACTGCGGGAAATAATATTTTACAAATTGCAATCCCTTTTTTATTGCCTCCGTTTCTTTTGTAAAATTTTTATAAAGCAAATCAGAAGAGTCTTTTATCGGTGTATAATCGTGGATAAACATCCGTATAGCCTGGCCTTCTGCATCATTTGGAATCAATAAACTGTCCAAATCCAATCCTAAAATATTAGCGGTAAAAGCCGGTAAAAAATCCGGATATTTTTGCAAAATCATGTGCATAGATTCCGCCACTTTTGTTGTGTCCATTGCAAAAAAATCACGCTCAAATCTTTTTGTTTCAAGATTGATCTTTATTGAAGAAACATCAGGAATATTTTTATTGCTTTTGCAGGAAAAAAAAGTAACAGCGGCAAATAATGAAACAAAAATTTTTCTCATACCCCAAATAAAAGCAAAAAAGTAAACAGAATTTTGTTAAATGAAAAATACTTGAAGCTTTTATTCTGCTTAAATTTACCGTATGAAAATTTTTCTTGCACAACAGAATTATCACATAGGCAATTTCGAAAAAAACACGAATAAAATAATTGAAGCGATTGAAGTTGCAAAAAGTAAAAAAGCAGATTTAATAGTTTTCAGCGAAATGAGCATCTGCGGTTATCCTGCGCGTGACTTTTTGGATTTCAAAGATTTTATCGACAAATGTTTTCAAAGCATTGACAAAATAAAACAACACGCTGATACGATCGGCGTCATTGTTGGTTCGCCAGACAGAAACCTCGCAAGAGAAGGCAAAGACCTTTTTAACGCGGCTTTTTTTCTTTATGAAAAAGAAATAAAAAGCATTGCGCATAAAACCTGCTTGCCCAATTATGATGTGTTTGATGAATATCGTTATTTCGAACCAGCATTTGATTGGAATGTAATTGAATTTAAAGGAAAGAAAATCGCGCTCACGATTTGTGAAGATATCTGGAATTTGGGGGACAACCCGCTTTACCGGATTTGCCCAATGGATATCCTGATGCAGCAGCAGGCTGATTTTATGATAAATATTTCCGCTTCTCCGTTTGATTATACACATGCTGAAGACAGAAAAGCAACGGTAAAAGCAAATGTTTTAAAGTATAAAATTCCGCTTATTTATTGCAATGCTGTAGGCAGCCAGACAGAAATTATTTTTGATGGCGTTTCACTATGTTTTGATAAAGATGCAAACCTTTGTTGCGAGCTTTCTCAATTTAAAGAGGAAATAAAAGAAGTTGTTTTAAATGACGACGGAACTTTCAATTCGCCGGTTATAAAAGCTGCAAACGCTGTTCCAAACCAGCTTTTAGAGCCGGTCACATTCATGCCTGATTTAAATATTTCCCAGGTTTATGATGCCATCGTATTGAGCATCAAAGATTATTTTGATAAAATGGGATTCAGCAAAGCGATTATCGGCAGCAGTGGCGGGATTGATAGTGCTGTTACGATTGCGCTTGCGTGTGCTGCGTTGGGAAAAGAAAATGTGAGAACGATTTTAATGCCTTCTGAATTTTCCACTTCTCATTCCATCAGTGATGCAGAAACGTTGAGTAAAACTCTCGGAAATCCGTACGACATCATTCCCATCAAAAATATTTACGAAAGTTTTTTAGCGGAACTGAAACCAGTTTTTAAAGATTTGCCTTTCAGTGTAGCGGAAGAAAATATCCAGGCACGGTGTCGCGGCACTTTGCTGATGGCCGTTGCAAACAAATTTGGATATATTTTACTGAACACTTCTAATAAAAGTGAACTTGCTGTTGGTTATGGAACGCTTTACGGCGACATGGCCGGAGGCCTTGGCGTACTCGGCGATTGCTACAAGTTGCAGGTATATGAATTGGCGAAATTTATTAATTCAGAAAGAGAAATTATCCCTGAAAACATTATCAGTAAAGCGCCTTCAGCAGAATTAAGGCCGGGCCAAAAAGACGTGGATAGCCTTCCGCCTTATGATATTTTAGACCAGGTATTGTATCAATATATTGAAAGAGTGCAAGGGCCTTCAGAAATAAAGTCGCAGGGATTTGACGCACCGTTGGTTGATAGAATTTTAAAACTGGTGAACAGAAATGAATACAAGCGCAACCAGTTTTGCCCGATTATTCGCGTGTCTCCAAAAGCTTTTGGCACAGGAAGAAGAATGCCGATTGTAGCAAGTTACCTGGATTAAGTTTATTTCTTAACTTTATTTCCAATTGAAAAATTATGTCAACTTCATTATTAGATAGAATTACAATCAATCCTGAAATTGCCCATGGCAATCCTACCATTCGTAATAAAAGATATACAGTAGAAGGCTTGCTCGAATACCTGGCTGCAGGAGATACAATTGAAGAGTTGCTTAAAGAATTTCCCGACCTTGAAAAAGAAGATTTTCAGGCGTGCATTCAATATGCTGTTTTGAACTTAAAACAAAAGTTTGCAGAAATAAATGCCGCATGAAATTTTTAATTGATGCGCAATTACCACAATCCCTTAAGCAATTATTTCTTGAAAACGGGCATGATTGCATTCTTACTTTAGACCTGCCTCTTGCCAATCTCACACTGGATAGAATAATCAATAAAATATCTATTGAAGAAAAGAATTTTGATTACAAAAGACAGCGATTTTTTTCACCGCTTTATTATAAAAATGAACCGTATAAACTAATTTTTGTGAAGATGGGAAACACATCGAAAAATGATTTGAGAAGTTTTTTCGAAGAAAAATTCGTTGAAATTATTTCTTATATAGAAAAGGAAGATGTGGTTTTGCTTAAAAAGATAGAATTGTAATGAATTTTCAAAATTTCACTCCTCAACAAGCTGTTCCAAAAATAAAACAATACTGTGCTTACCAGGAAAGATGTCATGCCCAAGTGCGGGACAAATTATATTCTTTTGGATTGAATAAATCTGAAGTTGAAGAAATCATTTACACCTTAATCAGTGAAAATTATTTGAATGAAGAACGCTTTGCCATTCATTATGCCGGCGGAAAATTCCGAATGAAACAATGGGGGAAAAATAAAATAAAGCAATCTCTAAAACAAAAACAAGTCAGTGATTATTGTATGAGGAAAGCATTGAAAGTAATTGATGAAAAAGAATACCAAAAAACTTTTCAAAAATTAGTGGAACAAAAAATAAAAACATTAAAAAGCGAGAAAAATAATTTCATTAAGAAAAGAAAGTTGCAGGATTTCTTATTGCAGAAAGGTTTTGAGAATGACTTGATAAGAGAAGTGGTTAATAACATTTAAAATCTTTAATTAATAGCTCTGTTATAAAGCAAATAACTTTGCGCTCTATTTCTGAAATATGTCATCGGTCACCATCACGATTATACAAACAAATCTTCATTGGGAGGATAAAAGGGCCAATCTTAAAATGCTTCAGCAAAAAATTGAAAGCATTGAAGAAAAAACTGAAATCGTTGTTCTTCCTGAAATGTTCACTACCGGATTTAGTATGAAACCAGAAATTCTAGCAGAAAGAATGGATGGAGAAACCGTGCAATGGATGAAAAGAATCGCTGCCGAAAAAAAAATAATTCTTACCGGAAGTGTGATTATTGAAGAAGACGGAAAATATTTTAACCGCCTCATCTGGATGCTTCCGAACGGTGAATATGGCGTTTATGATAAAAGGCATTTGTTTGCTTATGCTGATGAACATGCTCATTATGCAGCAGGAAATAAAAAATTAATCGCGTCAGTAAAAGGATGGAAAATCAATTTGCAGATATGTTATGATTTGCGTTTTCCGGTTTGGACAAGACAGGATTTTCAATCAGAAAATAAATATGACTTGCTGATAAACGTAGCCAACTGGCCTGAAAAAAGAAGCATTGCCTGGCAAACTTTATTGCGGGCAAGAGCGATAGAAAACCAATGTTTTGTAGTGGGAGTAAATCGCACCGGGGCAGATGGAAATAAAATATATTACAGTGGTGACAGTGCAATTATTGACCCGTTAGGCGAAATTATTTATGAAAAAAACAAGGAAGAAGAAGTTGTCACTTATACTCTGTGGAAAGAAAAAATAACAGAAACCAGAAATCGATTTCCTTTTTGGAAGGATGCAGATTCGTTTATCATAAAAGATATATAATGCTGTTTCATGTCAATTTTTTCATAACATAAACAGCAAAAGAACAAATAACAGAGATTTATTCTTCCAAAAAATACGAATCTCTGTTATTTACAAATATTTGCCCGGGAATTACAATGCGAGAGTTAGAGCCCGATTTTACTTTTCGTCTCTTTTTTTAAGTTCTTCGATTTCCCTTTCAATCTTTTGGATAGTTGCGTTAATATTACTGAGCCGTTTACCGTTTTTTGATATTTTAAAAGTGGGATGTACAGTTTTTAATTCTTCTTTGTACTCTGCTAATTGGTCTTTGAGGGTTCGTAGTTTGCCTGCAACTTCATTATTTCTAACAGGTCGTGCCATAAGTTTTGTTTTTATATAAAATATGAAATTAAATGAAAAAAATCATCTTCCTCAAAAAAAA
>Ga0207667_10000490_pt1 | contig 52292 bp, 52 predicted proteins | sample KBSCornC52_FD_184301 | JGI IMG/M metagenome (GOLD analysis project Ga0207667, IMG submission 184301) | Corn rhizosphere microbial communities from Kellogg Biological Station, Michigan, USA - KBS Corn C5-2 (SPAdes) (version 2) | ecosystem: Host-associated > Plants > Roots > Rhizosphere > Soil ... | reverse complement strand
GTCGTAATGGCGGTGCAGCGCGAGCAGCGGCCACAGGACGGCCGTGAGCGCGACGACGATCGCGACGAGCAGGAGCGCAGCGGCGAGCGCGCGCTGCTGCGCCGGCGACAGGTTCTTCAGTGCCGGCGGCGTCATTCCTGCTGCTCGTTCGAGTCGGCAGGCTCGGCCTCTGCCGCGGGCGGCTCGAGCGGCGCGGCATCCTGCGCGGCAGGCGGAGTATTCGGCGCGGGCGCGGTTTGCGCTGGCGGCCTTCCGGGCGCGATCCGGCGCGGTCCGGTGGCACGCGCAGCGGCCGCTGCCGCGGCACCGCCTGCGCCAGTCGCGGGGGGAGTCGACGATCGCGCGGCACCCGCAGGGGCGACCGGCGCGGAAGCAGGTGGCAGTTGCGCAGGCACGGCTTCCTGCTGCTGGGGCGCGCTTTGAGCGGCCGGCGCGGCGGGCGCTTCAGCGGCCGGGGCCGCGGGCACTGCCGCTTGTGGAGGCGTCACGGCGGGCCGCTGCGCTGGCGGCGGCGCTGCCGGCCCTGCGCTCAGGTCGAGCGGCGCTTTTTCCTGCGGGGGAAGCGGCTTCAGTTGCGCGCCGACGTCGAATATCTCGCCCGGCCCCGGCTGGATCTTGGTAGTTGGCGAGCGCGGCGCAGTCTGCGTGAAGAGCTTCGAATCCTCGAGCAGCGATACCAGGCTGCCGGCGTTGGCCGATTCGCCGCGCAGCGTCAGCTCGCGCTGCCCGTCCTTGCCGCGCACGCTGCGCAGCTCGAGCTGCGTGAGCCACGTGTCGTCCGGCAGGATGCGCGTGACGTCGTCCAGGACCTGCACCGTCGCGGGAAACGCGTACTTGCGCTCGAGCGCGAAGTTGTAGTCGCCCAGCCTGCGCTCGAGTTGCGTGCGCAGCCCGTCGGAAACCGTCGCCCGCGCGCGCGCTTCATCGGACTGCTGGTTGAGCGCGATCGCCTCGCTTCGCTTTTGCCAGAGCGGAAGCACCAGCGCCGCGGCGATGGCCGCGACGAGGAGCAGGGCTGGAACGGCCACGTACCAGCGCGCGAACGCGGAGTTGCCGTTGCGCCGCTCCTGAGGCAGCAGGTCGAGGCGCGACGCCTGCGCGGCCTCCGGCGGATCCACGGTGACGGCGACGACGCGCGCGCCGAAATTCTCGGCATGCCGCAGCAGCGGGTCGACGACCGCGCGCCGCGCCGCGGCCAGCTCGACCTGCAGCGTGTTGCGCATCGGGTCGCGATCGACGATCGCCGCGTCGAAATAGAGCTCGTCGGCGCGAAAGGGCGTATGGCGATCGAGATCGTACGCAAGCGCCTGATGCAGGTTGTCCTCGATCGCCGCCGGCAACACGAGCGTCTTGCGCAGCACCGCCCGCGGCGGCAGGGCGATGATGACCTCCGGCCGCGCGCCATCGGCGGCACGCGCGATCGGTGCGAGCGCGGCACGTCCGCCGGCGGCGACGATGTCCTCCCCCGCGTAGAGCGGAATCTCGGCGACCTCGGACATTCGCACGCGGCCGCCGGCCTGCACCGGCGCCCACAGCGTCGCACGGCTGCCGGCGAACGCGAGCACTGGCCGCGCGCGGCGCCGCTCGAAGACGGCGCGCATACGCGCGGGCACGAGCGAACCCAGCTCGTGCAGCCACCAATGCCGGAAGCCGGTCAAGCCGAGACGCCGCGCCAGATCCTGGCGAAGGCGGGCGGTCCGAAACGATGCGGGGTCGGCGATGGCGGCCATCAGCGGGCAGTGGAAGACAGGGTGGGCGCCGCGGATCGTGACGGCTCGAGCCATGCGAGCGCAATCAGCGGCCGCTGCGCGTCGGGCGAGGGGCGCAGAACGGCTTCGCGGGCGAAGGTTACACCATCGGGCAGCGTGGCTTCGGCGCGGATGCGCCAGATTGGCACCGGACCGCTGCCGAACGCCTGCGCCGGCGCGAACAGGGGCACCGGCAACTTTTGCTGGAGCGCCTGCGTACGCTGGTCGATGTAAGCATCCACCGTTTCCGCGGTCGCGTTCGGGATCGCGAGCAGCACGTCGCGGCCCGCCGTCGCGGCGTTGATGCCCGGCTGGCGCGAATAGACGGTGGCGACGCGCGCGACGCGCCGGAAGACCGCGGGCGTCATGCCCAGCACGCGCGCCGCCTCGCCAACCGTCTCGAACGGCGCGTTCGCGGGCCCGTACTTGAGGCCGGCGGCACGGTACTCGGGCAATTCGGCGCCGTTGGGCCGGCGCAATTCGTCGGGGTCGCGCCAGTCGGCGATCGCGTCGACCAGCGCGTTCGCGGCCGGCTCGTCCAGGCCGCCGGTCACGATGAGGACGTTGCGCAGCAGCGCATCGGGAGCGGCGTTGAGGTCGATCTTCGCTGCCTCGTCGACGGCGCTGGCGACGACGGTGGCGCTGCCCTCGGTCCAGCGATGCGGCTGCCCGTCGAACGTCCACGCGTCGGGATTGCGGGGACGCATCAGCTCGAACGCCATGCGCTCGACGGCGCCGTCGGCGATCGCGCGTGCCTGCGCGAGCGAGACTGCATTGCGCGTGGCGAGCGCCTCGCTGCGCATGCTGAACGCGAAGCCGCTCGCGATCACGGTGAGCAGGACGGTCAGCCAAAGCGCGAGCACCAGCGCGATGCCGGACTGCGCGCCGCGTACCCGCGCGACGCATCGTCGTTGCGCCGTGCGCGCAACGCCGCGCCGCCCCGCATGCGGGGCCATCTCGTCCGAAACGCGGCTCATGACGGGTTCCGCATCGGGCTGCTAGACCGCCGCACAGTGGTGCCGCGCAACGTCCCATGCGCGGCAGCCGGCCTCGGGCGCCTCGCGCGGGCTTACATAGAGCGTGGGCCATGCGGGGCCGGCCTTGGGCCTCACGTCGATGCGGATCATCATCGGCAGCTGCTGCGGGTCGTCCCAGTGGTCGCGCCACGTAGGCTCGACGTTGACGGCATCGTCGGCGCCGCGGCCGAAATAACCGAGCGTCAGCTCGGCGATGCCGTCGGCCAGCACCGAGCGCTCGGGCGCCGTGAACTCGGGCAGCTCGTCAGCTTGCAGATCCGGGATGACGCGCTCGAGCGTGAGCGGCGAGCGCGGCTCGTCGCCGTGCACTGCGAGCCGGAAGTACCAGATGCCGCCGCCGGCAACGCGCGGCGGAATTTCGGCCGCATAGCGCAATTCGTCGCGCGTGCCGCGGAACACGAGCGGCCATTCGAGCATCTTGCGCATCCGCAACGGATGCTGCGCCTCGAGATTGGTGCGCAGGAATTCCTGCGCGAGGCGCATCGCTGAAGCCTCGTCCACCTTGGCCTGGCCGCCGTCGGTGCTGCGGCCCGCGAGGCGAAGCGAGCCGGCAAGCACGACCGAGAGCAGCGCGAGCAGCGTGAGGGCGATCGTGAGCTCAAGCAGCGTGAAGCCGGCATGCCGAGCCGGCGCAACGGCGCAGAGGGCAGGGGGACGGCGGGCGAGGCGACGTGATCGGCGCGTCACGCCGGATTCCTCTGCCCGAGCTTCAGCGTCGAGAGCGACAGCGTTCGCGGTTGCCCCCCGGCGCCCGGAAATTGCACGTCGACGGCGACGCGGTACAAGCGCGTCGGCATTGCCTGCACCGTGGGCTCGAGCTCGGGATCGGCGTCCGGCGGCACGTAGGGCGTCACGGCTGTCCGCCACGCGATCCGACCGTCGCTTTCGGTGCCGCCGTCGGTCGTTTCTCGCAGCGGCACCGTTGCCGCGGCGAGCGCGAGCCTGCTCTGCGCGACGAGCAGCGCGCGCGTCCATTCGTCGGCCGCGGACGCGTTGCCGAGCGCGCCGCCGAACAGCCGGAAGAGCGCGGTGACGACGAGCGCGACGATGATGAATGCCACCAGCACCTCGAGCAGCGAGAAGCCAGCCTGAGCGCGACGCGCGAGCGAAGCGAAGCGAGGCCCGAAGGGAGCGTCGGCGCGCGATGGCTGCGAGGCCGACACGCCGCAGTTGACGAGTCTTCGCGGGACAAGGAGGCCGAGGCGAGGACGGCGGGCGAAGCCAAGGCCCGAAGGGCGCGTCGCCGTCCGAGCGGTACGAGGCCGACGCTCGATGCTCGCATGACGTGCTGGCGCACGGAAGCCGAGGCCCGCATGAGCGCGCCGCGCGAGCGATGCGAAGCGAGGCCCGAAGGGGGCGTCGACGCGTGACATCAGTCGAGGATTGCGACGCGGCCGGTGAGCCAGTCGACGTCCACGTTGAACTTGCGCGCGCCCGCCGCGACGGTGATTCGCCCGCCGTTGCTGCCGCCGTCGGGGTAAAAGCGGATCGCGCCGACGTTCTCGCTCACGAGGTCGTTCTGCGCCGTGAAGAGCTTGAGGTCGACCTTCGATGGCAACGCGTGCTCGCGCGCCTCGCGATCGACCTTGAACCGCTTGCCGGCGACGTCGACGACGAGAAACGTCTCGCGCCGCTCGGACACCGCCTCGCTCCGCGCGAGCCGCAGGCCCGCGGCGAGCTGGCGCGCCGTCGCGCGCAACTCGCTCGTCGACACCGGGCCGCCGAACATCGGCACGACGAGCGCGGCGACGATGCCCATCAGCGCGATGACGATGAGCAGTTCGAGCAGCGTGACGCCCGCCTGCCGCACGCTACTGCTGCTCCCAATTCACGATGTCCTTGTTCGCCCCCTCGCCGCCTTCGACGCCGTCGGCGCCGAGCGAGATGATGTCGTACGCGCCGTGCGAGCCGGGCGACGCATATTTGTACTCGTGCGACCACGGATCCTTCGGCGCCGAAGACTTCTTCCAGTACGGTCCGGCCCAGTTCGCCAATCCGGGCGGCGCCTGGACGAGCGCCTGCAAGCCCTCCTGCGTCGTCGGATAGCGACCGAGCTCGAGCTTGAACAGGTCGAGCGACTGCGAGATCTGCTCGATCTCGATCTTCGCCGCCTTCGCTTTCGCCTGCTCGCTCTTGCCGAGATAGTTGCTGCCGACGATGCCGAGCACGACGCCGATCAGCGTCAGCACGACGAGGATCTCGATCAGCGTCATGCCGGCGTGCCGCGCGCGACCGCGCCACGACATTCCGCGCGCGCCGCGCCCGTGCAAGTTGCGATGGGTATTCACCATCATGTCGTCCTTCGCGCGGGACGCAAGGAATCGCGTCGGCGCGCAGCAAAAGATTGGTTGGACACGGTTCAGATGACGAGTTCGCTCATGCCCATCACGCCGAGCAGGATCGAGAACACGATGCCGCCGACGAGGACCGCGAGTCCGAGAATCAGCACCGGCTCGAGCACCGCGAGGAAGCGCTTGATCGCAGTCGCCACTTCGCGGTCGTACACGTCGGCCACGCGGCCCAGCATCTCCTCCAGCCGGCCACTTTCCTCGCCGACCAGGATCATCTGCGTCGCAAGGCGCGGAAACAGCCCGGTTTCGGCGAGCGGACGCCCGAAGCCCTTGCCTTCGCGCAGCTTCGCGGTAACGCCGTCGAGCGCGCTCGCGAGCACGACGTTGCCCATCGTCTCCTTCACGATGGACAGGCCGGCGAGCAGCGTGACGCCGTTCGCGAGCAGCGTCGCGAGCGTGCGCGCGAAGCGTGCGATCTCGACCTTCGCGATCAGGTCGCCGAGGAGCGGCATGCGCAGCATCCGCGTGTCGCGCACGCGCCGCACGGCGGGCGTACGGCCCCGGCGGCGAAACCACAGCACGGCGAGCACGGCGGCCGGAAGCACCGCCCACCACCAGTTGCGCAGGAACGTGCCGGCGACGATGACGATCTGCGTGGGAATCGGCAGCGCCTTGCCCGCCTGCGCGAACGTCGTCTGGAACTGCGGGACGACGAACACGAGCAGCACCATGACCGAGGCGACCGCGACGAACACGAGGATCGTCGGATAGATGAGCGCCGAGCGCACCGAGTCCCGCAGCTCCTTCGTGCGCTCCATCGTCTCGGCCATGCGCGCGAGCACCGTGCCGAGTGCGCCGCCGGCCTCGCCCGCGCGAACGATGTTGACGTAGAAGCGCGAGAACACCTCGCGGCGCGCGTCGAGCGCCTGCGACAGGGACTTGCCGCCGCGCACCTCGTCGCGGATCCCCTGCAGCATGACGGCCACCGGCAGCGACGGCGCGAGCGTGATCAGGAGCTCCAGCGCGCGGTCGAGCGGCAAGCCCGCGCGCAGCAGCGTGGCGAGTTCGCGCGTCAATCCGAGCACGTTGTCGCGCGTGACGCGGCGCGGCGTGAACAGGCTCGCGCGCGCGGGCCTGGCCGCGCGCGGGCCCGCGGCCGCAGCCCCGATCGACTGCGCGATCTGCATCGGCAAGAGGCCCTGGTCGCGCAGGCGGTCGACGATCTCCGACTCGTTCGCGGCCTCGAGCTCCCCGCTGGAGACGTCGCCGGCAGGGGTGACCGCGCGATAGCTGAACAGAGGCATCAGTCGAGAGGCGTCAGTTCTCGCGCGTGGCGCGAAGGACTTCCTCGAACGTCGTCACGCCCCCGAGCGCCTTGCGCAAGCCGTCCTCGTACATCGTGACCATGCCCTCGCGAATCGCCTCCGCACGAAGCTCGGCAGCGTTCTCGTGCTTCATCACGAGGCTGCGCACCGCGTCGGTCATCGGCATCATCTCCAGGATGGACAGGCGCCCCATGTAGCCGGTCTGCGCACAGTGGCTGCAGCCCTTGGCGCGCCAAAGCGTGATCTCGCGCTCGTGCGAATACCGGCGCAAGCGCATCTGCTCGACCAGTTCGGGAAGCGCGGCGTACGGCTCCTTGCAATGCGGGCACAGCTTGCGCACCAGCCGCTGCGCGAGGATGCCGATGACGGTCGACGTCAGCAGATAGTCTTCAACGCCCATGTCGAGAAGGCGGTTGACCGTCGACGGCGCGTCGTTGGTGTGGACGGTCGACAGCACGAGGTGGCCGGTGAGCGCCGACTGCACGGCGATCTGCGCCGTCTCGAGGTCGCGGATCTCGCCGATCATGATGACGTCCGGGTCCTGGCGCACGATCGAGCGCAGCGCATTCGCGAACGTGAGGTCGATCTGCGGCTTGACCTGGATCTGGTTGATGCCGGACATCTGGTACTCGACCGGATCCTCGACGGTGAGGATCTTCACGTCGGGCTGGTTCAGCCGGTCGAGCGCCGTGTAGAGCGTCGTCGTCTTGCCGGAGCCCGTCGGCCCGGTCACGAGCAGAATGCCGTGCGGCTGCAGCAGCACGTCGAGGAAGACCTTGAGCGTGTCGTCCTCGAAGCCGAGCTTGCGGAAGTCGAGCGCGACGTGCCCCTTGTCGAGAATCCGCATCACGACGGATTCGCCGTGCATCGTCGGCAGCGTCGAGACGCGCAGGTCGATCTCCTTGCCCTGCACGCGAAGGCGGATGCGGCCGTCCTGCGGCAGCCGGCGCTCGGCGATGTCGAGGTTCGCCATGATCTTGATGCGCGAGATCACGGCGGCCGACAGCCGCTTGGGCGGCGACTCGACCTCGTGCAGCACGCCGTCGATGCGGTAACGGACGGTCAGTCGGCTCTCGAACGGCTCGATGTGGATGTCCGACGCGCGCATTTCGAGCGCATTGGTGATCAGCAGCGAAACGAGCCGGATCACCGGCGCTTCGGAGGCGAGATCCTTGAGCTGCTGCACGTCCGCGTCGAACGTGAGCTCGTCCGTGCGCGTCTCCACGTCGCCGATCAACTGGCCGACAGCCGACTTGCCCGCGCCGTAGAGTCGCTCGAGCGCGGCGTCTAGCTCGGTGGGAATCGCCACCATCGGCCGCACGGCACGGCCCGTAACCATCTCGAACGCGCCGATCGTGTACGCGTCGGTCGGATCGGCCATCGCGAGGCCGAGCTCCTTCTCGTCCTCGCGCACCGGCAGCGCGCGCGCCTCGCGCAGGAAGCGCGCGGACACACGCTCCTCGAGGATCGGAAATTCGGGATAGCCGGTCGCATCGACGAGCGGCAGCGCGAGCTGCAGCGAGAGCGCCTCGGCGACGTCGCGCTGCGCGCACAGGCCGAGCGTCACCAGCAGCGAGCCCAGGCGCTCGCCGCTTTCCGCCTGCAGGCGAAGCGCCCGGTCGAGATTGGGCTGGTCGAGCTTGCCGCGCTCGATCAGGATCTCGCCGAGCCGTTTGCGCGCCGGTACGTCCAAGGGGATTCCCGTTGCTGTCCGCACGATCGAAAAAGGATTGGCATCATAGCACGCGCAACGCGTGCCCGAGCCAAAAAAGCCTTGCCCATTAAGGAGTTGCGATGCGATTGCAGCGCATCGCTGTCGCCGTCCGGCGACGGGCACCCCGGATTTACGTCAACGTCGCGAACGCGCGCCCGGCTGCCTCGACGGTGAACGCGATGTCGGCGTCCGTGTGCGCGGCGGATACGAACCCCGCCTCGTAGGCCGACGGTGCGAGATAGATGCCCGCATCGAGCAACGCATGGAAGAAGCGGTTGAAGCGCTCCTTGTCGCATTGCATCACCTGCGCATACGAATCGGGAGCGGCTGCCGCGAAGTAAATGCCGAACATGCCGCCGACCGACTGCGCCGCGAAGGCGACACCGTGCTTCCTGGCGGCGCGCACGAGGCCGTCGGTCAGCGCGCGCGTCGTTGCAGACAGCGTCGGGTAGAAGGCTGGCGCCTCCGTCAGCGCGAGCGTCGCGATGCCCGCCGCGACCGCGACGGGATTGCCCGAAAGCGTTCCCGCCTGATACACGGGACCGAGCGGCGCGATGCATTCCATGATTGCGCGCCGGCCGCCGAATGCGCCGACGGGCATGCCGCCGCCGATCACCTTGCCGAGCGTCGTCAGGTCGGGCGTGATGCCGTAGAGGCCCTGTGCGCCGCGCGGGTGGACGCGAAAGCCCGTCATCACCTCGTCGAAGATCAGCACGGCGCCGTAACGCGTGCAGACTTCGCGCAACCCTTCGAGGAATCCTGCGCGCGGCAGCACGAGATTCATGTTGCCGGCGATCGGCTCGACAATGACGCCGGCAATCGCGTCGCCGTCGGCCTCGAACGTCTCCTGCACGGCGGTCAACTCGTTGTAGGGCAGCACGATCGTTTCGCCGGCGATCGCAGGCGGCACGCCGGCCGACGACGGCTGGCCGAACGTGAGCGCACCGGATCCCGCCTTCACGAGCAGGCTGTCGCCGTGGCCGTGGTAGCAGCCTTCGAACTTGACGATCTTCGGGCGTCCCGTGTAGCCACGCGCGAGGCGCAGCGCGGACATCGTCGCTTCGGTGCCGGACGAGACGAGGCGCACGAGATCGAGGCTCGAAAGCCGCCGCGTCAGCGTCTCGGCGAGCGTGACCTCGAGTTCGGTGGGCGCGCCGAACGACAAGCCCTGCAAAGCCGTCGCGCGGACCGCTTCGACGACCGCGGGATGCGCGTGCCCGGCGATGGCGGGACCCCACGACCCGACGTAATCGACGTAGCGCTTGCCGTCGGCATCCCACAGGTACGCGCCTTCGCCGCGCGTGAAGAAGCGCGGCGTGCCGCCGACCGAGCGGAACGCGCGCACCGGCGAATTGACGCCGGCCGGTATCACGCGCTGCGCGCGCGCAAACAACTCGTCGTTGCGACTCATGCGGATCCCCTGGGGTGGGCGCTTGCAGCCGACGGCGCCGGGCTCGTGGCGGCGAGCGCCGCCGCCGCGCGCGCGATGCGCTCGTCGCTCTCGTGCGCGAATACGTCGGCGATCACGGCGACGGCATCAGCACCTGCGTCGAACAGCGCACGCGCATTGGCAGCGGTGATGCCGCCGATGGCGACGACGGGCACCCCGAGCGCTTTCGCGTCGACGAGCAGCGCGCAATCGGCGCGCCGCGCCGCGGGCTTCGTCGTCGACGCGAAGAAGCTGCCGAACGCGACGTAATCGGCGCCGGCCGCAACGGCCGCCTGCGCACGGGCGAAGTCGCCGTAGCACGAGACGCCAATCAGCCGATGGGGACCGACGATCGCGCGCGCCGCGCCGATTGCGCCGTCGTCTTCGCCGAGATGCACGCCGTCGGCGCCGACCGCGGCCGCAACGGCCGCGTCGTCATTGACGATCAGCAGCGCGTCACGCATCGCCGGCAGACGCGCGAGCGCACGCGCCTGCTCGAGGCGCAGCGCCGCGTCCGCCGTCTTGTTGCGGTACTGGACGACGGCCGCGCCGCCGCGAATCGCCGCGTCGACCTTGCGCACGAGCAGCGCCGTGTCGGCGATGTCGGGCGTGACCGCGTACAGGCCGGCGATAACGGCCGCCCGCGCCATGTCAGTCGGGAAGGGCCGCCCCGACCGACTGACCTACTCCCCGGGGGGCAGCGAGCGGAGCGAGCGTGGGGGGATGTTTCATCTCAGTGCGTTCCGCGCGCGTCCGCGCGCCGCGGCGATTCCGACGAATCGGGGGCGCCGGATTCGGATTGCGCTTCAGCGTCGGGACCCTCCTGCTCGCTCGCGTCCTGATCGTCGCGCGCCCAGAACAGCCGGTCGGGGAGATGCTGGCCCATGCCGGGTCGGTACGCGCGCTCGAGCGCGTGCCACGTGTAGTCCTGCGCCTCGCGCACGGCCTCGGGCAATGCGAGGCCGTTGGCAAGCATCGCCGCGATCGCCGACGCGAGCGTGCACCCGGAGCCGTGGTACTGGTGCGGCAGGCGCGGCCACGTGTCGCTGCGGACGACTCCGCTTTTCGCGTAGAGCGTGTTGACGACCTGCGGCGTCGCCTCGTGCGTGCCGGTGACCAGCACGTACTCGCAGCCCGCCTCGATCAGTCGCGCGGCGCACATGTGCAGCGACGGCTCCTCGTCGTCGAGATCGGCGAGGCGTCGCGCTTCCATGCTGTTCGGCGTGAGGATCGTCGTCTGCGGCAGCAGCAGCTCGCGCAGCGCGTGCCCCATCTCTTCGGTGGCAAGCTCGTCGCCGCGTCCCGATGCGAGCACGGGATCGAGCACGAGCGGCACGTCCGGATAGTCGGAGAGGATCTCGGCGATCGCCGCGATGTTCTCGACGCTGCCGAGCACGCCGATCTTGAACGCGTCGACCGGCATGTCCTCGAGCAGCGCGCGCGCCTGGTCCGCGACCCAGTCGGCGTCGATCGCCATCACGCCTTCGACGCCGAGCGTGTCCTGCACGGTGAGCGCGGTGACGACGGACAGCGGATGACAGCCCATGCTCGCGAGCGTCAGCAGGTCGGCCTGCAGGCCGGCGCCTCCCGAAGGATCGGAAGCGGCGAACGTGAGCACGACCGGTGGAAAGGCGGGAGCGTCGGCTGCGGGCATGACGACGCGGCGCGCATCGCGCCGCGGCCGGTGGACGGGTTGCTACACTCTCGCGAATTCTACTCCACGAATGCGGCGCGACCGCGGACGCGAACGGCGTCTTCGCGCGCCGCGTTTCGTCCTTGCCCGATTCGCGATGAGAAAGTACATGTGCCTGATCTGCGGCTACATCTACGACGAGGCCGTGGGCGCGCCGGAGGACGGCATTGCTCCGGGAACGCGGTGGGAGGACGTGCCGCCGAACTGGAGCTGTCCGGAGTGCGGCGCGCGCAAGGAGGATTTCGAGCTGATCGAGATCTGAGAGGGAAAGCGGGGTCGGAGACGACTTTCCCCGAAGATCCGGTCATACACTCGGTACTTCATCGGGAAAGTCGTCTCTGACCCTACTTTCCGGAGACCATCATGCGAATGCTGCATACGATGCTGCGCGTCGGCGACCTCGACCGGTCGATCGCGTTCTACACCAACGTGCTCGGCATGCAGGTGCTGCGCACGACCGATCGGCCCGAGCAGAAATACACGCTGGCGTTCGTCGGGTACGGCGACGAGCGCGCACACTCGGTGCTCGAGCTCACCTACAACTACGGCGTCGACCGCTACGACCTCGGCACGGCGTACGGGCACGTCGCGATCGAGGTCGACGATGCCGCGGCAACCTGCGAATCCGTTCGTGCGGCCGCGGGACGTTACGGTGGCGCGGTGACGCGCGAGGCCGGCCCGGTGAAAGGCGGCACCACGGTCATCGCGTTCGTGCAGGATCCGGACGGCTACAAGATCGAGCTCATCGAGCGGAAACGCTAGGCGGCCGAATCGGGAATCGCCCGATCGTTAGCGGTCAACTCGCGCGCCCCGCGCGCGGCCGTGATCTTGCCGTAGGCATCGGCAAGCAGCCGCTCGAAGTCGCCGGCGAAACCGCGCGTGTCGAACAGCGGGAACGTTTTCCGGCCGCGCTCGAGATGCGCGGCATATTCGCGCAACCGGTCCGGATGCGTCGCGAGCTCGACAAGCTGCTCGCGATAGGCGCCCGCGTCTTCGGTCACGAGCTCGTTCAGGTCGACGGCCGCGAGCAGGCTCGCGCCCACGCGTCCGGCGAAGGTCGCGCCGCGGCACGTCAGCATCGGCACACCGCCCCACAGCGCGTCCACGCCCGTCGTGTGCGAGCCGTACGGCAGCGTGTCGAGCGCCAGGTCGGCCGATCGCAGCCGCGCAATGTGCGCGTCCTCGTCGACCGCGGGCGCGAACACGAGCCGATGCGCCGCGACGCCGCGACGGCTCGCCTCGGCGCGCAGGTTCGCCTGTGCGCGCGGATGCGTGGCCAGCAGCCACAGCACCGCGCGCGGCGCCGCGCGCAGCGCGTCCATCCAGATCGCGAACATCGCGGGCGTGAGCTTGTACGCCTGGTTCAGGCACGCGAGCACGATCGCGTCGTCCGGGAGCCCGTGGTCGCCGCGCGCCGCGCGATCGGGCAGCGCGCGCGCGCTGTCGGTGACGAAATAACAGCGGGGCAGCCGGAACACCCGCTCGTGATAGCAAGCGTCGTCCGCGGGCGGCGCGACGATCGCATCGGCGATCAGGCCGTCGATCGCGTCGTAACCGAGCGTCGCGGGAAAGCTCATGTAATGCAGCTGCACCGCCGCGGGCCGCTCCGCGAGCGCCGCGAGCCGGCCGCCGTGCGTGTGCCCCTTGCGGTCGATCAGCACGTCGATGCGATCGGCCCGGATCGCCGCGGCGATGTCCGCGTCGCCGGCGCCGCCAAGGTCGCGCCATTGATCGAATGCCGCGACGATGCGATGGCGCAGCCACGAATCGGCGCCCCGCCCATAGCCGTATCCGAAGACTTCGACGCGCTGCCGGTCGTGCGCCTCGATCAATCCCACCATCAGCCGCCCGGTCGGATGATCGCGAAAATCACTCGAAAGATAGCCGACGCGCAGCCGATCGCCGCGTGTCGCGACGACGGCGGGCGCAGCGACGGGCGGCAGCGTCGCACCGGACCATCGCCGAGCGGCGGCGAGCTGCTGCGCGGGCGAAAAGTGCAGGCTCAGCGCAATGAACGGCGAAAGCCGGGGATCGGCGCGCGGATCGTCGATCGTGGCCGCGAGCCGCGCCTCGAGCGCGTCGAGACCGTCCCAACTGCACAAATACTGCCGCGCGTGCACGAGATCGGCGAGCGCAGGCGTCAACGCAGGGCTCGCGTCGACGGCGCGCGCGAACCACACGGCCGCCGCCTCGTAGTCCCCGGCTTGCTGGAACGCAATCCCGAGATTGGCAAACGTTTCGCCGTCGGCGGCGCCGGATGCGACCAGCATCTCGAGATGCTCGCGCGCCGCATCGAACTGCGCGAGATCGAGCAGCACCGACGCAAGCGAATTCCTCGCAGCCGCGTCGCCGGGATCGCGCGCGACAATCGCTTCGAGCGTCGCGCGCGCTTCCCCGTAACGGCCGGCGTGCTTGCGCACCTGCCCGAGCAGGCGCGCGAGGATCGCGTCGGCGGGCGCCGCGGTGAGACCGGCGCGGCAATGCTCCTCCGCGACGGCGATATCGCCGGCGCGCAACGCCACCCAGGCGGCGCCCGCCCGGATCGCCGGATCGCGCGGTGCGAGCAAGAGCGCACGATCGATCGCCGCGCGGGCGTCCGCGAAGCGGCGCAGGCCCGCAAGCGCCTGCGCAAGCCCGCTCCAGGGCGCCGCACGTTCGTCGCGCTGCGCGAGCGCGGCGCGAAAGCGCGCTTCCGCGGCGGAGTAATCGCCGTCGGCGAGCGCCAAGTCACCCGCGCACACGAGCGCCGGAACGGACGCGGGCTGCACGCGCAGCGCTTCGGCGCAGGCATTCCGCGCCGCGGCACGATCGCCTGCAGCGGACTCGACGAGCGCGCGCTCCACCCACAATTCCTCGGCAGGCAACGCCATCGTCTTCGCCGATGCGATCGCGCGGTCGAGCGCATCGCGCGCGGCGGCGTAATCGCGCCCCGCGCGCGCCTGGCGCGCGATGCCGAGCAGCGCGCCCGGATGCTCGGGAATGGCCGCGAGCACGTCGTCATAGATCCTGCGCGCGGCACTAGCGTCCCCACGGCGCTCGGCGTCGAAGGCGTGCGCGAACGCGTCCTTCAGCGTCATCTGCATGGCGAAACGCCTCCAGCAGCCTGATGCCGGTGCGCGCCGTCAGCCGGCGCGCAACAACTCACGCAGGTCGTGCGCGAACACGTCGGCCCCCTGCCCGTTCGCGACGTACAGGCGCAGGCGCCCCTGCGGATCGAACACGTACGTGCCGGCGGAATGGTCCATCGTGTACGTGCCAACGCTCGATCCCGGCACCTTCTGGTAGATGATCTTGAACTCCTTGGCCGTGCGCGCGGTCGCTTCGGCGTCGCCATAAAGGCCGAGAAAGCGCCGATCGAATGCGGGCACGTATTGCGCGAGCAGCGCCGGCGTGTCGCGATCGGGGTCGACGGTGATGAAGAGCACCTGCACGCGGTCGGCGTCGGGTCCGAGATCCTTCATCGCCTCGGCGAGCGCCGCGAGCGTCGTTGGGCACACGTCGGGACATTGTGTGTAGCCGAAGAACACGACGACCGCCTTGCCGCGGAAATCGGCGAGCCGGCGCGTGGCGCCCTGCGGGTCGCGCAGCTCGAAGTCGCGCCCGAACGACGATCCGGTGATGTCCGACGCCTTGAACTGCGGGCCACCTGCCGTGCAGGCGACGAGCGATGCGGCGAGCGCGATGGCGGCGAGGCGGCGAAGCGCGGCGAACGGGTGAAACGGATTCTGCATGGAAATCAGGACCTGTTCACACTGCGTCCACGAATGCGAACGGGTGAAGTGGACCGACGATCAAGGCGCTCGACGAAGCAAAGAGGTCAGAGCACGAGCTGCAAGTAGTGATCGACCAGCAGCGCGGTAAAAAGTGCGCCCAGGTAGGTGATCGAGAAGCGGAACATCGCACGCGCGTGCGCGTCGCTGTAAGCGCGGTAGACGCGTACGGCGTGGCGAAGGAACATGCCGCCGAGCACGACGGCCGCCACCAGGTAGGGAAGCCCGCTCATCCGCAGCGCATAGGGCAGCAGCGTCACGGCGAACAGCGCGGCCGTGTAGAGCACGATCATCACCTGCGTGTAATGCATGCCGTGCGTGACGGGCAGCATCGGCAGCCGGGCGTTCGCATAGTCGTCGCGCCGGTACAGCGCGAGCGCCCAGAAGTGCGGCGGCGTCCAGACGAAGATGATCAGGAACAGCAGCAGCGCCTCCGGCGTCACCTGCCCGGTCACCGCCGCCCAGCCGAGCACCGGCGGCATCGCGCCGGACGCGCCGCCGATCACGATGTTCTGCGGCGTCGCCGGCTTCAGCAGCACCGTGTAGACGATGGCGTAGCCGACGAACGTGCCGAGTGTCAGCCACATCGTCAGCGGATTGACGAGCGTGTACAGCAGCGCGAGGCCGGCGGCGCCGACACACGTCGCGAAGGCAAGCGTCTGCCCCGACGTGATCTGTCCGCGCGGCAGCGGCCGCCAGCTCGTGCGCCGCATGAGCTTGTCGATGTTCTGCTCGATCAGGCAGTTGATGGCCGCCGCGGCGCCCGCAACCAGCGCGATGCCGATCGTGCCGAAGAGCACCGGTTCCGCCGGCGGAATCCCCGGCGCGGCAAGGAACATGCCGATCACCGCCGTGAACACGATCAGCGATACGACGCGCGGCTTGGCGAGCGCGAAGAACTGGCGCGCGCGGGTTTCGGCAAAGGCGAGCGTGGTCAACGGAGCAACCGGATGGGCGTTGGCGTGCGCGACATGTGATTTTACCGCAGCGTGCCGCGGAGCCTCCGCGATACCGAGCGATGTGTCGCTCCCGCGCGGGTTTCGCAGAGCGTCCCTAGCCGATGCGCGAGGCGCGGAGCAGCCGGGTCAGGTCCTTCGCCATCGCCTTGATGTCCGGGTCGGCCGGCCACACGAGCACGAGGTTGCCGAGCGGATCGATCAGGTAGATGCGATCGGTTCCCTCCGGCAGCGCCGCCGCGGCGCCCGCGGCAACGCGCGCGACGACGAGATCGGGATGCTCGTCGAGCACGTCCGGCGGCGGCGCGCCCGCATCGGGAATCAGCCAGAGCCGCTGCACGCGCTCGCGCTCCGCGTTCTGGATCGTGCGCGCCTGCCGGGACGCGTACAGCGCGCTCGTGCACACGGCGTCGCAGGCGCCGCCGCCCGCGAAGAGCACGATCCAGCGGCCGCGCAGGTCGCGCGTCGACAGCGGCTTGCCGTCGAGCGTGGTTCCCGCCACGTCGTGGAACGGACGGGCCATCAGCGTCCCGTAATTGACGCGGCTGTCGTGCGGCAGCGCGTAGTAGGCGAGATACGACAGGATGACCGGCGCGACGGCGATCGCCGCGATCAGCATCACCAGCCGCTTCGCGCGCGCCGGGGTTGCCTTCGCGCCGATCCGCTCCGCTTGCATCACCGGCGCCTCGCGCGCGCCACGAGAGGTCGCAGCGTGAACCACAGCCATAGCCCCGCAGCCATCGCGGCGAACGTATACCACTGCATCATGTAGCTCAGGTGCTTCTCGATGCCGGATTCCGGGAGTGCGGAATCGCGCGCGAGCCCGTCGTCCCACGACGACTCGAGCACGTCGACGACGAACGGCAGCACCGGGAGCCCCGTCGCCTCGGCGTATCGCGCCGGATCGAGGTGCTGCCACAACACGCCCTTTGCAGCCGGTGCGCCGCCAAGATCGAGATAGCCGGTCGGCGGAAAGTCGATGCGCCCGCGCAGGGTCACGGTTCCCGACGGCGGCCGCACGTTCGGCAGCACGGCCCGCGACGGGCCGGCGAGAACGAACCCGCGGTCGACCATCACCACGCGGCCGTCCGCGAGCAGCAGCGGCGTCACGACGGTGTAACCGACGCGGCCCGAGTGCACGGCGTTGTCGATGATGATCTGGCGCTGCGCGTCGAACGTTCCCGCGAGCGTCACGCTGCGGAACCGCCACGCGCGCCAGTCGACGGCACCGGGCGGCAACGGCACCGCGGGTGCGCTCGCGGTGGCGGCGATCTGCGCCTCCAGCGCTTCCTTTTCCTGCATGCGGCGGTGCTGCCAGTTCCCGGCCGCCACGCAAACGGCCACCGTGACGATCGCGGCGACGGTCGGAATCCACGCCGGCCGGCGACGGGGCGTCGTGCCCGCTTGCTGCGCCGGATCGGGCGCAAGGCTGCGCATGTTCGCGGTGCTAAACTGAACTCGCAGTTGCAATATCCTCCGCGCTCACGCGCTTCGGAACCTGTTCGCGCTTGGGGCGGCTCTGCGCGCTCACACTCGCCATGAGAGCCATCGTCATCCTCGCGCTCGTCGCGGTCGTCACCGCACTGTTCACGGCGCTCGTATTCCTCTACCGCGATCGCGGCCACGGCAACCGCGTGGTCGCGGCGCTGGCCGTGCGCGTCGTGCTGTCGATGGCGCTGATCGCGTTCCTGGTGTTCTCGTGGTGGATGGGCTGGATCGCGCCGGGCGGCCTATAGCCAGTACACGAGCACGAACAGCAGCAGCCACACGACGTCGACGAAGTGCCAGTACCAGGCGGCGGCCTCGAAGCCGAAATGGTGCTCCGCGTCGAAATGGCCGCGGAACGCGCGGACCAGCATGACCGTCAGCATGATCGCGCCGATCGTCACGTGCAGGCCGTGGAAGCCGGTCAGCATGAAGAACGTCGATCCGTAGACGCCGGTCGTGAGCTTGAGGTTCAGCTCGCTGTATGCGTGCGTGTATTCGTACGCCTGGAACCCGAGGAACGTCACGCCGAGCGCGATCGTGATGAACAGCCAGAGCTTGAGCGCGCCGCGGTGGCCCGACTTGAGCGCGTGGTGCGCGAGCGTCAGCGTTCCGCCCGACGTGACGAGGATGATCGTGTTGAGCAGCGGAATGCCGATCGCGCCCATCGGCGAGAACTGCTGCTGGATGTACGGTCCGACCGTCGGCCATTGCGCGGCGTAGTCGGGCCACAGCATGCGCCCGGTGAGCGAGCCGCCGAGATCGGGCACCGAGACGTTGCGGACATAGAACAGCGCGCCGAAGAACGCCGCGAAGAACATCACCTCGCTGAAGATGAACCAGCTCATGCTCCAGCGGAACGACAGGTCGACCTTCTTGTTGTAGAGCCGGCCCTCCGATTCGCCGATCACCGTGCCGAACCATCCGAACAGCATCACGAGCAGCACGCAGAAGCCCGCGAGGACGATCCACGGTCCCGGGCGGTAGCCGTTGAACCAGAACGCGGCGCCGGTCCCCATGAGGAGCAGCGCGCACGAGCCGAGGATAGGCCAGTGCGAAGGCTGCGGCACGAAGTAATAAGGCTTGGCGCCGGTGGTGGCGGTGGTCATGTCGTGGGCTCTCCGGGGTCCGATTCCTTGTCGCGCGCCGCCGCTCTGTTTCCCTCGACGGCAAAGAACGTGTACGAAAGCGTGATGGTGTTCAGGTCCTTCGGCAGCGCGGGGTCGATCACGAACACGACCGGCATGCGCCGCGTCTCGCCCGCAGCGAGCGTTTGCTTCGCGAAGCAGAAGCACTCGAGCTTGCGGAAATACTGTGCGGCGTTGCGCGGCCCGTAGCTCGGAATTGCCTGGCCGGTGACTGGGTGAGCGGTGGTGTTCACGACCTCGAACTCCACCTGCGTCACCGCGCCCGGATGAACTTCGGCCGTGAACTGGAGCGCGCGGAACTTCCACGGCATGTCGTGCAGGTTGGTGTCGAATTCGATGCGCACGAAGCGCGTGCCGTCGACCTGCGTGTTGACGGCAGTGTCGGCACGGTCGATGTCGCGGAGGCCCGTCACCTCGCAGATCTTCTCGTACAGCGGCACCAGCGCGTAGCCGAACCCGAACATCGCGACGACGATGACGCCGAGCTTCCCGAGCAGCGTGCGGTTGCGGCGCGCGATCTCCACGCCGCGGGGATCGGAGCGGCCACGCGACGGATTCGCCCGCGCGCTCATTTCCGCAGGTGCCGGCCGATCGCCACGATCAGGTACAACAGCACCGCGCCGCCGACGACGCCGGTCGACACGAGCGGGCTGTCGATGAACCGCGACGCGATGATGCCGAAGAAGAACAGCAGCGCGATCGCGAGCAGCAACAGCCCGGTGCGGATCGCCGCCTTGCGCCGCGGATCGTCCCGGTCCACTCCGCGCCTCGGTGCCTCGATCGCGGTGCTCACTTTACGACGGGCGGCGTCTCGAACGTGTGGTACGGCGCCGGCGACGGCAGCGTCCATTCGAGCGTCGTGGCGCCTTCCCACGGCTTCGCGGGCGCAGGTGCGCCGCCGCGAATGCACTTGACGACCGCGGTCAGGAACACGAGCTGCGACAGCCCGAAGCCGAACGCGCCGATCGTCGAGACCATGTTCCAGTCGGTGAACTGCTGCGCGTAGTCGGGAATGCGCCGCGGCATGCCGGCGAGGCCGAGGAAGTGCATCGGGAAGAACGCGACGTTGAAGAAGATGAACGACAGCCAGAAGTGCCAGTCGGCCAGCTTCTCGTTGTACATGTGCCCGGTCCACTTCGGCAGCCAGTAGTACGCGCCGCCGAAGAACGCGAACAGCGTGCCCGCCACCATCACATAGTGAAAGTGCGCGACGACGTAGTAAGTGTCCTGGAACTGGATGTCGATCGGCTGGATCGCGAGGATCAGCCCGGTGAAGCCGCCGACGACGAACAGGAACAGGAAGCCGAGCGCGAACAGCATCGGCGCCTCGAGCGAGATCGCGCCCTTCCACATCGTCGCGAGCCAGTTGAACACCTTCACGCCCGTCGGCACCGCGATCAGCATCGTCGCGTACATGTAGAACAGGATGCTGGCCGCCGGCATGCCGGTCGTGAACATGTGGTGCGCCCAGACCAGGAACGACAGGATCGCGATGGCGGCCACCGCGTAGACCATCGACGCGTAACCGAACAGCGGCTTGCGCGAGAACGACGGGATGATCTCCGAAATGATGCCGAACGCCGGCAGGATGATGATGTAGACCTCGGGGTGGCCGAAGAACCAGAATACGTGCTGAAACAGCACCGGATCGCCGCCGCCCGCCGCGTTGAAGAACGACGTGCCGAAGTGACGATCGGTCAGCAGCATCGTCACCGCGCCCGCGAGCACCGGCATCACGGCGATCAGCAGGTACGCCGTGATGAGCCACGTCCAGCAGAACAGCGGCATCTTCATCAGCGTCATGCCGGGCGCGCGCAGGTTGAGGATCGTCGTCACGATGTTGATCGAGCCCATGATCGACGACGCGCCCATGATGTGGACGGCGAAAATCGTCAGGTCCATCCCCATGCCCGACTGCACCGTCAGCGGCGGATACATCGTCCAGCCGCCGGATGCCGCGCCGCCCGGGACGAACAGCGACAGCAGCAGCATGATCGCCGCCGGCGGCAGCAGCCAGAAGCTCCAGTTGTTCATCCGCGCGAACGCCATGTCGGGCGCGCCGATCTGCATGGGGATCAGCCAGTTCGCGAAGCCGACGGCGCCGGGCATCAGCGCGCCGAAGATCATGATGAGCCCGTGCAGCGTCGTCATCGAGTTGAAGAACTCGGGCTGGACGATCTGCAGGCCGGGCTGGAACAGCTCGGCGCGGATCGTGAGCGCCATCACGCCGCCGACCAGGAACATCGTGAACGAGAACCACAGGTACAGCGTGCCGATGTCCTTGTGGTTCGTCGTCGTGATCCAGCGCATGATCCCCTTCGGGTGATGCGCGTGGTCATCGTGCGCGTGCGGATGGCCACCGACGACGAGATCGTGCGGAACGCTGCTCATGACGACTCCTTACTTCCGTTCGGCTTTCACTTCGGAGGGCTGGACGACGCCTTCGCTCGCCTTGTTGCCCCAGCTGTTGCGCGTGTAGCTGATGACCGACGCGATGTCGACGTCCGACAGGTGCTTCCACGGCGGCATCTTGCCGTTGTTCTGGCCGTTCAGCACGACGTCGATCTGATGCTGCACGGGCCCCAGCACGACCTTGTCGGAGACGAGCGGCGGCGCGCCGAGTGCGGTGTTGCCCGAGCCGTTCGCCTGGTGGCACGCGGCGCAGTTGCCGTTGAACACCTGCTCGCCGTGCGCGACCAGCGCCTTCAGGTCCCAAACCTTGTTCGGGTCGTCGGCGGCGGCCTGCAGCTTCTGCTTCTGCTCGCCCGCCCACTTCGCGTAGTCCTCTTTCGACTTCACCTCGACGACGATCGGCATGAAACCGTGCTCCTTGCCGCAGAGCTCGGCGCACTGGCCGCGATACGTGCCGACCTTGTCGGCCCGGAACCACACGTCGCGCACGAAGCCGGGGATCGCGTCCTGCTTGACGCCGAGCGCGGGCACCCACCACGCGTGGATCACGTCGTTCGCCGTCACGAGCACGCGAACCTTCGCATCGACCGGAACGACGAGCGGATTGTCGACTTCCAGCAGGTAGTTCTCGTTCTTCGGCGCGCGGCCTTCGATCTGCGCGAGCGGCGTTGCAAGCTGGGAGTAGTACCCGAAGCCGTCCTGCAGGTAATCGTAGCCCCACTTCCACTGGTAGCCGGTGATCTTGATCGTCATGTCGGGCGACGACGTGTCGTGCGCGGCGAGAATCGTCTTCGTCGCCGGGTACGCCATGAAGAGCAGGATCAGGAACGGGATGACGGTCCAGACGATTTCGACCGTCGTGTTCTCGTGGAACTGCACTGCCTGGTGGCCGATCGACTTGCGGTGCTTGAACAGCGAATAGAACATCGTGCCGAAGACGCCGACGAAGATCACCACGCAGATCCAGAAGATCAGGCCGTGGAGGCTGACGATCTCGCGCGCAAGCGGCGTCACTGCCGGCTGGAAGTTCCATTCCCACGCCGCCCACGCTCCGGTCGACGCGAAAAACGAGAGTGCAGCAGCGATTCTCCAATGCCACCGCTGCGTGCCAGTCATCCGATTGACCACCATGCTGTCCTCGATCACGACACGGCTTGTCTGCCGCTTCTTCACCCGGCACGCGGAAACGCGCGCGGAAAAAACGCGCGTCGGCGACGACGCGCGCGTGAGATTGGTGCAAATGTTAGCACGGTTCGCTCGCCGCTTTCGCCGCACGCCGCATCAGCCCAGCCCGAGCGTCGCGAGGGCCCGGTCGTCGAAGCGCGGCCATTCGAACGCGCCGGCGACGGCCACCGGCGGCATGCCGAGACGATCGGCCAGCGTGGCGACATTGCGATCGAGCAACATCATCGGCGGCGGCAGCACGTTGACGACGTAGCCGCGCAGGACGAGGCCGCGCCGGCGAATCGCAAGTGCCGCTGCGAGCGCGTGATTGAGGCAGCCGAGGCGCATGCCGACCACCAGCAGCACCGGGAGATCGAGCCGGACCGCCACGTCGAGCATGTCGTTTTTTGCATCGAGCGGCACCAGCGGACCGCCGGCACCCTCGACGATCAGGACGCGGGCGCGCGCTTGCAGCCGCCGGGCCGCGGCCTCGATCGACGCGAGCTCGATCGCGATCCCCGCCGCCTCGGCGGCGAGATGCGGCGCAACCGCTGTCTCGAACGCATACGTGTTGCGATCGCGCAGCGGCACGTCGAGCCCGTCGGCGGCCGCGAGCGCCGCGACGTCGCCGTTGACCGCACGGCCGGGCTCGAAGCCCGCGGCCACCGGCTTCATGCCGATCGCCCGGACGCCCGCGCCCGCGAGCGCCTGCACGAGCGCGACGGCGACGCGCGTCTTGCCGACGCCGGTGTCCGTGCCGGTGACGAACAGTCCCTTCGTCATCGGCTGCGCGGGCGCGCGACGCGGACGATCGCGTGGCCTTCCGGCGTCGTTCGCGGCTCGCCCTTCCACGCGTGGCCGTAGACGACCTCGAACGTCGCCGGGATGCGGCCGTTCTCGCGCAGTTTCTCGAGCGCCGCGGTCAGGCGCGCGAAGCGGGCGCGGCCGGTCAGTCCGCGCGGGCGCCCGCGCGTGCGGTTGGTCGCGCCGATCGCCTTCAACTCCGCCAGAAGGGCTGCCGGCGACTCGAAAGTCAGCGTGACGTGCTCCATGTCCATCACCGGATCGGCGAAGCCCGCGGCGACGAGCATGTCGCCGATGTCGTGCATGTCGACGAAACGGTTCGTGTGCGTGGCGGCGTCGATGCCCGCGAACGCGCGCCGCAACTCTCCGAGCGTGTCCGGTCCGAACGTCGTGAACGTGAACAGCCCGCCGACCTTCAGCACGCGCCGCACTTCTCCGAACGCGCGCGGCAGGTCGTTCACCCATTGCAGCGCGAGGTTGCTCCAGACGAGATCGGCGCTCACGCCGCGAAACGGCAGCGCGTTCAGATCGGCGCAAACGAAGCGCGGCGCATTCTGCTCCCGCGCCGGCCGCAGCGGCGCGAGCAGGCGGTCGAACACCGAGCGCTGCGCCCGCGCGCGCCGGCGCGCCGCCTCCACCATCGGGAGCGCCACGTCGAACGCGACGATGCGCGCACCCGGATAGCGCGCCGCGAGCTCGCCGACCGCTTCGCCCGTGCCGCATCCCGCGTCCACGATCAGCGTGGGGGCGAGCTTCACGTAGTCGAGGCGCGCGGAGAGCCGGCCGCCGATTTCGCGCTGCAGCGCCGCCGCCGCGTCGTATGTCGCGGCCGCGCGCGCAAAGCTCCTCCGCACCGCGGCGGGGTCGACGTCGCGCGGGTCGGGCGCCGGGTAGCGCGACTCAGTCATCGCGAACGCTTTCGAGCGCGGCGGCGAATGCCGCGGGATGTGACAGGAAAGGCGCATGCGCGGCGCCGTCGATCGTCCGATGCGCGGCATTTGGCAGCGCCGCCGCGAGCGCCTTCGTCGCGGCGAGCGGCACCAGCGCGTCGCGTGCGCCGCCGATGACGAGCGCCGGTGCGCGAACGCCGGGCAGCGACGGCCGCAGGTCCGCGTCGCGCAGCACCGACAGCGCGGCGTCGAGCTGCCGCGGATCCGGATCGCCGCGCGCGAACAGCCGCTCGCGCAGCTCAGCGAGCGTGCGCCGTCCCTCGTCGCTGCCCTGGACCTGCAACGTCAGGAAGCGCAACAGCGTCGCCCGGTACGCGACGCGCAGCTCGTCGCCGAAGCGCGCGAGCGTCGCCGGCGCCATCGCATGCGGCCAATCGGGCCGCGCGACGAACGACGGCGTCGTCGCGACGAGCACCACCCGGCGCACGCGCGCGGGCCGCGTGCGCGCGAACTCGAGCGCGACCGTGCCGCCGAGCGACCAGCCGAGGAGCGCGAGCGGCTGCTCTTCGTCCGCCGTCGCCCGGTCGAGCGCGCTTGCGAGCGCGCCGAGATCGTACGGTGCGATGGGCGCGGATGCGCCATGGCCCGGCAGGTCGACGACGTGCACGCGATGGCGCTGCGCGAGCGCGGGCACGAGCGGCGCGAACACGCCGCCGTGCATCGCGAACCCGTGGATGAGAACGAGCGGCGATCCGGCGCCCGCCGTCTCGACGTGGACTCCGTCCGCGCGCGCCATCTTCGGAGCCCTGTCGCGCGCGTTCATGCGCCGCCGGCGCCGATCTCGCGCAATGCCGCTACGAGCGTCTCGACGTCGGCGGGCGAATGCGCGGCGGACAAGGACACGCGCAGCCGCGCCGTTCCCGCCGGCACCGTCGGCGGGCGGATCGGCGGCACGAGGATCCCGCGCGCAAGCAGCGCATCGGCGACGGCGCACGTGGTTTCCACGTCGCCGACGACGATCGGCTGGATGGGCGTCGACGATGGCAGCAGCTTCCAGGGCCATTCGCCACTCGCCCGCCTGAACGCGGCGATCAGCTCGGCCAGGCGCGCGCGCCGCCCCGCACCGTCGCGGATCGCCGCGAGCGCTGCGCGCAGCGTCTCGGCGAGCAGCGGCGGCGCGGCAGTCGTATAGACGTACGAGCGCGCCGACTGGACGAGCGTCTCGATCACGCTCGGGTGCGCGGCGACGAACGCGCCGGCGACGCCGGCGGCCTTGCCGAGCGTACCCATGTAGACGATGCGCTCCGACCCGATGTCGAAATGCGCGAGCGAGCCGCGGCCTTCGCCCAGCACGCCGAAGCCGTGCGCATCGTCGACGACGAGCCACGCGTCGTGCGCATTGGCGAGGCGCAACAGCTCGGGCAGCGGTGCGATGTCGCCGTCCATGCTGAAGACGGCGTCGGTCACGATGAGCTTGCGCCGCGCGCGCGTCGCCGCGAGCGCCTGCTCGAGGTGGGCGAGATCCGCGTGCCGGTAGCGGATGAGCGAGGCACGCGACAGCAGCGCGCCGTCGGTCAGGCACGCATGATTCAACCGGTCCGCGAAGATGGCGTCGCGACGCGACGCGAGCGCCGGAAGGATCGCGAGATTGGCGAGATACCCGCTCGAGAACGTCAGCGCGCGCGCCTCCGCGCACGGCGCCACGAAGGCCGCCAACTCGTCTTCGAGCGCCGCGTGGGCCGCCGCATGGCCGACGATCAGATGCGATGCGCCCGCGCCGATGCCCCAGCGCAGCGCGGCGTCGCGCGCCGCGGCAATGAGCGCAGGCGCGTTGGCGAGCCCGAGATAATCGTTGCTGGCGAACGCCAGCAGCGTTCGCTCGCCGACGCGGATCTGCGCGCCCTGCGGCGATTCGACGATCCGGCGCTCTCGCGCAAGGCCCTCGGCACGGCGGCGCGCGAGGTCGCGCTCGAGATCCGCAATCGCGCGCATTGAAAATGGGGTCAGAGGCGACTTATTCGACGCGATCGGCAACCGGTCGGCAAGTGGAGGAATAAGTCGTCTCTGACCCCATTCTCATGCTGCGGGCACGATGCCGAGTTTGTCGAACAGCGCCTGGTCGGCTGCGACGTCGGGATTGCCGGTGGTGAGCAGCTTGTCGCCATAGAAGATCGAGTTCGCGCCGGCCGCGAAGCACATCGCCTGCACCGCTTCGCCGAGTTCGCGCCGGCCGGCCGACAGCCGGATCATCGCCCGCGGAATCGCGATCCGCGTCACCGCGATCGTGCGCACGAACTCGAGCGGGTCGAGCGCTGCCTCTCCGTCGAGGCGCGCGTGCAGCGGCGTTCCTTCCACCTGCACGAGGTGATTGATCGGCACCGACTCGGGTGCGAGCCGCGCGAGCTGCGCGATCAGCCCGGCGCGGTGCCTTCGCGACTCACCCATGCCGACGATGCCGCCGCAGCAGACGTTGATGCCGGCCGCGCGCACGCGCGCGAGCGTGTCGAGCCGATCCTCGTACGTGCGCGTCGACACGATGTCGCCGTAGAACTCGGGCGCAGTGTCGAGGTTGTGGTTGTAGTAGTCGAGCCCCGCGCTCCGCAATTTCTCGGCCTGCCCCTCCTTCAGCATGCCGAGCGTGCAGCACGTCTCGAGGCCGAGCGCCTTCACCGCCGTCACCATGTCGAGCACCGGGGCGAGATCGCGCTCGCGCGGGCCGCGCCATGCTGCGCCCATGCAGAAACGCGTGGCCCCGGCGTCCTTCGCGGCGCGCGCGGCCTGCACGACGGCGTCGACGGCGAGCAGCGGCTCGCTCGCGACACCGGCGTGATGGCGCGTCGCCTGCGGGCAATAGCCGCAATCCTCCGGACACCCGCCGGTCTTGATCGACAACAGCGTCGAAAGCTGAACCGTGTTCGGCGCGTGATGCGCGCGATGCACCTGCTGTGCCGCGAACAGGAGGTCGGCGAACGGAAGCGCGAACAGCGCGAGCAGCTCGTCGATGCCGCGTGCGGCGTTGGCCTGCGCAGGTCTCGTCGCGACCGCGACGCCGGCGCCGCTCATGCGAATGGCCGATGGCGCGCGTCACGCGGGCGGCGCACGATCGACGGGGGAGTCAATGCCAATGGCATGGGGACACTCTAGCGCATGCTGTCAAATGCGGGCACGGCAGAATTTGACAGCGCACGTATGCGTTGTCGCCGCATAGGCGCGCACGTCGCGGCTGCGTGCGCCAATGCGCTGCGCGCCGCGTTGCCGCAGAACTGCTCGCTTTGCGCGGATGCAAGCGGCGACGCGTTGCTCTGCGACGCGTGCATGCGTGGAATGCCGCGCACCGGCGAAAGCTGTCCCCGCTGCGCGTCCGCATCGCCGGGCGGCGCGATCTGCGGCGCGTGCCTCGCCGCGCCGCCCCCGCAGGCGGCGACGGTCGCGGCGTGGCGCTACGCGTTCCCCGCCGATCGCCTGCTGCATGCGTTCAAGTATCGCGGGCGGCTCGCCCTCGCCGAGCCGCTGGCGGATGCGATCGTCGCCGCGGTGAACGCGCGCGGGACCGCCGTTCCCGACCTGCTCGTCGCCGTGCCGCTCGCGCGCTCGCGCCAGCGGGTGCGCGGCTACAACCACGCACAGGAGATCGCGCGTCGGGTATCGTCGCGGCTGGGCGTGCCGCTTGCGAACGGGTTGCGCCGCGTCCGAGCTGCGCCGCCGCAGGCGGAATCCGGTCTCGCTGCGCGCGCGCGCAACGTGCGCGGCGCATTCGCGGCGACGCAGCGACACGACGGCCTTGCAGTGGCGATCGTCGACGACGTCATGACCACGGGAGCGACGCTCGCGGCAGCGGCCGCCGCGATGCGCGATTCCGGCGCAACGCGCGTCGAGGCCTGGGTGGTCGCGCGGACGCCGCCGCCGAGGGCGCGCTGATGGCGGCACGCACCGCGCGCCCGCGAACGGAGGATAGCGACGCGCGCCGCCGAAAGGACGAAAGCATCGTGTTCGCGGTGGTTCTCGTACATCCGGAAATTCCGCCCAACACCGGCAACGTGATCCGGCTCACGGCCAATACCGGGACCGAGCTCCACCTCGTCGAGCCGCTGGGATTCCGGATGGACGACCGCGATCTGCGCCGCGCCGGACTCGACTATCACGAATACGCGCGCGTGCACGTGCACCGTGATTTCGCCGCGTGCAGGAGCGCGCTCGACGCAGGCTCGCCGCGCCGCTGGCTCGCATTCACGACGCAGGCGGCGCGATCCGCTTATGACGTCGCATATGCACCGGGCGACGTGCTGACGTTCGGCTGCGAGACGGCGGGCCTCCCCGCCGCAGTGCTCGAGCAGTTTTCGCCCGACCTGCGCGTGCGCATCCCGATGCGTCAGGGCGTGCGCAGCCTCAACCTGTCGAACGCGGTGGCGGTTGCCGTCTACGAGGCGTGGCGGCAATCGGGATTCACGTGACAGGTTCGCGCGAGCGAGAACGAGAACGAGAGCATGCCCGTGGACAAGGCTTTAGAGTACTGGATTTCGATCGTCAGTCCGCCCTGGCATTTCTCGGGTGGACACGCATGGCGCGGTCGGTGCCACCGGATGGCCACGACTGTTCCAAGCGGCGCCGAAGGTTCACGGCGACATCCGTCCTGCGCGCTGATTTCGTGCGAAACGCCGCGCCCGATCGCGTGATGACCTTGAGCGGCGCCATTTGAAGCGCTGTCTTTCGACGACCTTATTTTGATGAACGATTCTTCTTGACGTTTTTATAACGCCGACGCCGGCGCCGATTGCGGCCCCCGCCAAAGGACCGACAACAGGGACAGGAAGTGCCACGGCGGCACCGATCGCGGCACCGGCGGCGGCATCTTTGCCACGATCCGTGCGCAGCGCCGACTTGGCAAGCTCCGATGCTCCTTTACCAACCGCAGAGGCATAGCGTCTGGTCCAAGCGGCAGAGATTTTCGCATCGTTCGAATCGATCGTTCCGTTGTCGTTGAGGTCAGCAGCGGCGTGCACCTTCGACGACGCGGACTTCGTCGCCTTCTTGACGAGTGTTTTTGCCTTATCGGCGAGCTTCCTTTTTCTCTTGACCATCGGTTGTTCTCCTTTCTGCATCAGGCACCGAGTCCGCGGCGTCCGCGATTGGCACGTCCATCGGCGTATCTGCGGCCGATTAAGTCATTGCCGGCTGTCACCAGCGGAACGTGACCCCGATCATCGGGCCATTCAGCGTGAGATCCTCGATCGCGGCGTCCGATTTGAACTCGTAACGCAGATATCGCCACATACCGACGATATCGCCCCAGCCAAAGCTGTAGCCGAGGCCCGCCGCGGCCTGCCAGGTCAGCTTGGATTCCCCGCCGCCGACATCCGCGTAAAGGGGAACGAACCAGCGTAGGCCATCGCCGAAGACATAGCGCGCCTTGATCCCGACGATTGCATCCCAGTTTTCGGCCTTGATCTCGAAGCTTCCACCACGGCTCGCAATCGGAACTGACGAAACATCGCCGTTCAAGCCATAGCTGATTCTCGGCCTGATATCGAGGTACCGAGCGCCAAGAAGAAGATCGACCGTCGCCTCGCGCGTCGATTGCACCCGGTATTCGCCCGCAATCGTCCAAGCGGAGCCCTTGATTCCGAGGTCGTAGTTCGAAGTCACTGAAGCGGGCACGTTGACGCCCCCTATCGAGAAGTCGCGCGTACCCGACCTCGATCCGCTTACGTCGACATACAGGAAATCCGTGAACAGTCCCCACTGGCCGTTGTGTGCCTCGAACGCTCCCATGAACGCGCCATTGAGGTCATCGAATATGTCGCTTGCGTCGACGACAAAATTGCCGTCGCCCGACCGCTTGGGAAAAGAGAAGGTCGCATCGATGGATGGACCGTAGAGATAAAGGCTTCCTGCGAAGCGCCAGCGACCGGTCAGCCATGACGCGGGCGGCGGCGCAGCTGCCGGCGCCGCCGCGATGGAAATGGCGGCGGCCTCGGCGTAGCTCGCCTCGATCTGGTCACCTACAGTGATTCGTTTGAATTGCTCCGGGTCCCTGATTACCAGATCGATCACGTTGCCCCCCGGCCCGCGCAGCGAAACAGTCTGGTTGGGTACATTGACCGCGATCACATCGGCAACGATCAAGGTCTCGCGCGTGGCGATGCCACCGGGCCGTCCGCCGGGCTCGGCTCGGCTTCGCGTTGCAGTTTCGGCCCGGCTCGCAGGTGCGCCGGTGCCGCCCTTCCTGAGGTCGATCGCCAGCGCGTCGTAATAGTCGAGCGTTACGGTGTCACCGACGCGGAGCTGCGAGAGATTGCGGACATCCGGCCCGGCTACGACGGTGAACGTGCTGCCGTTCTCGCGTCGCAGTGTTACCTCGCGCGTGGTTATGTCGACAGCGGTGACCGTTGCGGACGCGGTCACCACGCGCATTGCAGAGACGGTGCCGGGACCGCGCTCGACCACCGTACCGCTCGACGGCTGTCCGCGGGCTGAAGAGGCGAGCACAACCGCGAACAGGACGACAACTGTTCGCGAAGCGACAACGAATGCGGCATGCATCGTATTGGCTCCTTATCGGACAGCAATCGACATCCTGTCGATCGCGCATCCCTGCGGCGTCGTACAGGATTGACAGCCCAGTCGGTGGGGGAATATAAGCTACGCCGATAAAAAAGTTGTTCAATGACATGTCGCGAATTACGAATCGGAACAGGAGGGGCAACGATCTCCGGCCTTGGTCGGAACTCAGAAAAGGAAGGGCACCATGAAAACACGTTTCGGAATAGCACGCCTGATCTTCGCGTCGATCGTCCCGCTGCTGGCCGCCCTTGGTACGGCCAATGCGGCCGACCAGTGGTTCGTGCTTGGCGAAAAGGTGCTTAAGGCCTCGGATCCAAGCACGGAGATCAAGGCCGAAGAGGGGAAGACGTGGAAGGAGGACGTCAAGAAGGCGAAGATTTCCATCGAGGGTGCTGATGTTGAGATACAGAACGTCGTCTTTCGCTGGAAGGGCCGGAAGGACGAGACGATCTCCAACGTTGGAGTCGTGAAAGCAGGGGGAGAAACGGCTGCGAAGGATTCTCCGGGACGCGAGTCCACTCTCTTGTCGGTAGCCATCAAGTACAAGATCCTCAACAACAAACCCACGGCCACCGTCAAAGTTTGGGGATACGACTAAGCAGCATTCCCGCGCATATTGGCGGACGTGAGCACGATCGACTCGCTTCGGCGCGTCGATCGTCGCAACATGCCTGCCGAAGCGAGCACGGCTTGGCCGTTCACTCCAATGCTCACCGTTGAGGTCGGCAGCGCGCGGTTGCGCAACGCTGCCATGACCGTTCTGGATATCGGCTCGAACTCGCGTCCGACCCCACGCGCTTGGCTGGCCGCGGCCGAGCGCCGACCCTTCGGTCCGTCGCCACCCTGCGGCGATGTTTCCTCTGCGTGGCATCGTGTTGTCGTCGCGACCTTCGCAGGATAGTGAGCCGGCCTAAAGGCGAGCGTGGGGTTACGCTGTCTATCTGCTGCCCCGCATCGCGGCGAGCGCTATTCAGCGGTGTGTCGCGCCGCTCACGGCTCCAGGTCTAATGGTAGTGGAGCTATGTTGCGCTTTTCGCTAAGGGAGTAAACGTACCCAGCGGTTGGAGGCAAGCGTTACGCGCCACGATTCAGCGCCGGAAGTCGTCATCTTGGCAAGCATGCCCTTCCTTCAACCAGGACGCCGCATCGCGTTTTCACCGACTCGAAGCGCCACTACTGCGAGGCATAACGCGCATCGCGTCGACGTACACTGCGGTTCGAGCTTTCTCGAACGTGTCGAACCGATGAACAGCCGGAAACGTTCCTTGTCCGACGACAATCGAGCATTCGTGCCGCTGCCCGCGCCCGAGCGATCCTTTGTGCGCTTCGGAGAACACACACGCGCAGGGCTGCACAGCATCGTCTCGCTCGCTCCGGTCGGGCTGCACGTTGTCGTCGCGCTCGCCCTCATGGTGCTTGTAGGCTGCGCAAGTCTTCCCACCGACTATCCGCGTTCGCCGTCGAATGCGATGCAGGACCATGAGTCCACGCCGATCGGAAGACGGGTCGGCGAAATCGCCGCACAGCATCCCGGTAAATCCGCATTTCAGATCATTCGGTACGGGCGCCCCGCCTTCACCGCACGCGTCGCGCTCGCCGACCTCGCGCAAAAGACTCTCGACGTCCAGTACTTCCTGTGGGAAACGGACGCGACTGGCCGCAACCTCGTCGACCATCTCGTCCGCGCGGCCGACCGCTCCGTGCGCGTGCGGATCCTGATCGACGACTTCAATGTTAGGGATCTCGACGGGACCATTGCCGCATTGGATGCTCACCCGAACATCGAGGTCCGCTTGTTCAATCCCTTCGCGCTCCGTGGCGCGCATCTGTATGGATTCCTGACCAACTTCGAGCGGGTCAACCATCGGATGCACAACAAGCTGATGGTGATGGACAACGCGATGGCCATCGTCGGCGGACGCAACATGAGCGACCCGTATTTCGAAGTGCATCGCGAATTCAATTTCCGGGATCTGGACATCGCCGCGGCCGGACCCGTGGTGCGCGACCTCTCTTCCGTGTTCGACCGTTTCTGGAATGGCCCGTGGTCGGTGCCGATAGCCGCGCTGGTGGACCGGCCGTACACGCAGGCGGACCTGCATGGAGCATTGCAGCGGCTGCGTGAGAATATCGTGCGCGAGCCGTACCCATACCCGCTGAACGAGGACGTTGCCAGGCTGAGGTCGCAACTGGACGACATCCTCGTCAGCGGAATATGGGCGCCCGGGCACGTGGTCTGGGACGATCCGGCATCGATCAACGACCCCTCGCTGCGCACGATGCGCCGGCTGCTCGTGAATCGCCTCGGACGACTGGAAAAGGAGCTACTGATCGAGTCGGCCTATTTCATCCCCCTCGGGCCTGGTGTCGAGTTTCTGAAGGAGCTGGTCGGACGAGGCGTTCGGATTCGAGTGCTCACGAATTCGCTTGCGTCCAACGACGTCCTCGCTGCCTTTGCAGGTTACTCGAAGGTCCGTGAGCCGCTGCTCGCCGCCGGGGTGGAGCTTTACGAGGTCCGACCGCAGCCAGGACCATTTCCGCAGGAAATCCTGTCAGCGGGATCGCGTGCCGGTCTGCACACCAAGGCCATGGTCTTCGATCGAAAAGACGTCTTCGTCGGCAGCTTCAATCTCGATCCGCGCTCGAGCCTGATCAACACGGAGGCGGGACTTTATGTCGAAAGCCCCGAGCTTGCGGCGATGGTCGCGCAATTCATGGATGAAGGCGTGAAGCCCGATCGAAGCTATCGCGTGCTCCTGGAAGAGCGGGGCGGCATGTACTGGGTGACCGAGGACGCAGGCAAACCGCGGCGTTACGATGCCGACCCGTTGTCCACGTTCTGGCAGCGCTGGAAAGCGGAACTCCTGCGCTTGCTACCCCTGGAGGGCCAGCTATAGATTGCCGCCTATGCCAAACGCCGACGACCTCACTGCCTCGATCAGGCATGAATGCCACTGCCTGGCGCCGGGAGTTCGACGAACGTTTGAGCGCGACCTGTCTCGTTCTCTACCTGGCGAGCGCAGTGTCGCGAAAGGCGAGGACGGTGTAATCGAATCGTGACTAGTGTCTGCGGGCGTCGAGCGTCCCGCGGCCGCCGGCTCCCACAGCACCGAATCGACTCTCACGATGCGAGAAGCATCATCGCGTCGTACCGGCGATCGCGAAGGCGAAGTTGACGAGCATTCACCGGTCGCCGGAGAAAGTACGTAATCCGCGGCTGGCGAATAAATGCCAGCACAGGCCGAACGTCGCACGATGCTCGAGCGAACGGACGGCTTTGCCGGCGGCGTTGTTCACCGAGCGTCTTAACAGCGGAGGAAAAATGAACAAAATTCATCGGCTTGGTTTTGCACTGGGCGCAGTACTGCTGTCGGCTGGGATGGCCGCAGCGCAAACGACGAGCAAATCAACGGAGACAGGCACGGCGCAGTTCACCGTCGCGCAGGTTACCGGTGAGGTGGTGATGGTCGATGGAAACTATCTGCTCGTCAAAATGAGGCCAAGCGGCGTGCAGCGATGGTTCAGCGTCAACAACGATCGGCAGTTCATCATCGACGGACAGACAAAGACGATCAGTCAGCTGACTCCCGGAACGGTTCTCACCGCGACTGCCGTTACAAAAACCCTTCCCGTCACCGTCCGAACCACCACCATTACCAACGGCACGGTATTGAACGTCTCCGGTCGTAATGTGAGCGTCCGGCTCGAGAACGGCGAACGCCGGAGCTACACGGTTCCGGATTCATTCAGGTTCAACGTAGACGGGAAACAGATAACGGTCTCCCAGCTTCAGAAAGGAATGCACGTCACTGCGACCAGGATCGTCAGCGAACCAGAGTCTGAGATTTCCACGCTGGCGGTCGTCACCGGCAAGGCGCCGAAATAACCGTTCCCAAAACCGGCCAGCACGCGCGAACCGACTGCCTGTCGGGTCGCCCGTGCTGCCCCCGAGCCGCGCCATGCGAGGCGACTGTACGACCCGCACAGGATTCGTCCTCGCTGTTACCTGTTACCTGAGCCCGCTGCCTGATCGACGCCGAGCGCGTTCATCAGGAACCGCAGCTCGTAGTCCCGGTCGACGACGCGCTGCTGTTGCGTCTTGCCCGTGCCGTGCCCGCTGTCGAAGTCCATGTACAGCAGGAACGGCGACACCTGCCCGGGATTCGCCTGCACCTCCGCGACGAACTTCTTCGCGTGCAGCGGATCGACACGCGAATCGTATTCGCCGGCGACGACGAGCGTCTCCGGAAGATTCACGCCGGCGCGCACGTTGTGATATGGCGAATAGCGGAGCAGCCAGCGGAAAACGTCCTCCTGCTCGGGATCGCCGTACTCCGGGATCCAGTACCGCGCGATCAGGAACTTGTGATAGCGGACCATGTCGAGCAGCGGCACCTGGCAGATCGCCGCGCGAAAGAGATCCGGGCGCTGCGTGATCACCGCGCCGACGGTGAGCCCGCCGTTGCTGCCCCCCTCCACGGCAAGCTTCGCCGGGGTCGTGTAGCGCTCGCGCACCAGCCATTCGGCGACGGCGATCGTGTCGTCGAACGTCGTCTGCTTGTGTGCGAGCATCCCCTGCTCGTGCCACTTTTCGCCGTACTCGCCGCCCCCGCGCACGCCCGCGTCGACGAACACGCCGCCGCGGTTGACGAACGACGAATAGCTGCCGAGATAGAACGGCTCGACGGTGACGTTGAAGCCGCCGTAGACGTGCAGCAGCGTCGGATTGGCACCGTCCTGCGCGAGGTCCTTGCGATGCGCGATGAACACCGGGATGCTGGCGCCGTCGCGCGCCTTGACGTACACGCGCTTCGCGACGATCGCGGAGAGGTCGAGCGGCGGATCGTCCTGCCAGACGCGCTCCCACGCGAGCGACTTGCCGTCGAACGCCCACACCTTGTACGGCGACGTGAACGAGGCGACGGTCGCGTATCCGCGGTCGGCGTCGATGTCGTAGGCGATGCCGGTCACGTTGCCGAACTCCGGCAATTCCAGCGTTTTCACCATCTTCCCGGACAGGTCGTACACGATCAGCAGCGACTGCACGTCCTCGCGCATCGTCGCCACGGCAAAGGCGCTCGTCACCGTGGCATCCGCCAGCACGTTGGCCTGCGCGGGGACGAGCGTCGTCCAGTCGCGGAACTCCGGCCGCTCGTAGGACGCCGCCATAAGCTTCCAGTTCGACGCCGTGTCGTTCGTGCGGAAGTACATCCGGTCGCGCTTGAAGATGCCTTCCGCGCGGTACTTGTCGCTCGCGTAGATCGTCCGCGGCTCGCCGCTTGCGCCGATCGGACGGATACCGATCGTGTTCGACCAGAAGTCGCCGGTCTCGAACACCGTGACGTCCGCTTCTTCCGGCTCGTAAACCGAGCAGTAGTTCTTCGCGTCCTTGACCGCGAGCAGCAGCTCGTCGCCGGCGCGATCGCCGCCGAGCCGGTGCCGCAGGCAGCGCATCGGCTCCTGCTTCGCATCCGATTCGGCGGTTCGCGGCGTGATGAACGCGTAGCGCTCGTCGCGTGCCCAGCCGAAGCTGTCGAGGCCCGTGATCACGGGCCCGATCTGCGCGCCGGTCGTGCTGTCGAGGATCCGGAAGTCCTTCCGCTCGGTGCCTTGCGCGTACACGCCGACCGCGAGGCGCGTCGCGTCGCGATTGGGTATGACGGCGCCGATCCGCGTTTTACCGGACGGGTCGAGCGCCACCGGATCGAAGATCAGCACGTCGCGGCCGTCGATCTTCGTATACAGCTTGGCCTGCGGCTCGCCGCGGTGCGTTCGCTGGAAGAACTGGCGGCCGTGCTTGAACAGCGGCGGGTCGGTGCGGTCGCGGTCGAAATAGCGGGCGAGCTCCTCCTTCATGCCGGGAACGGGCTTCGCGTTGCGGTCGAGAAAGCGCACGGTCTCGGCGTGCTGCGCCCGTGTCCAGGCCTCGACCTCCGGGTCCTTGCCGTTCTCGAGCCAGCGATAGCGATCCGTCAGCGTCGTGCCGTGCAACACGTCGACGACCGGGCGCGCCGGTGTCTCGGGCGGGAAAAATGGCGGCGATGCGGCCGCTTCGGAAACGATCGGCACGATGATCGCGAGAATCAGAAGGCGGGCTGCGCGCATGGGCATCGCATCCTATCGGATTTAAATCGCGAGACGGCCGAGGCCCCGTGCGGCATCGTCATTCCGCACGCGGCTCGCGCGCCAGCAGCGCCAGCACGGCGTCGCGCGGCGGGACGTCCTCGAACAGCACGCGATGCACGGCGTCGACGATCGGCATGTCGAGCCCGAATCGCCGCGCGAGATCGCGGGCGGCCCGCGCCGCGGTGACGCCTTCGGCGACGTGTCCGATCGATTTCAGGATCCGCGCGAGCGGCTGCCCGCTTGCGAGCGCGAGACCGACGCGGCGGTTGCGCGACAGGTTGCCGGTGCACGTCAGCACGAGATCGCCGAGACCCGCGAGCCCGGTCAGCGTCTCGCGCCGCCCGCCGAGCGCCGCCGACAACCGGCCCGCCTCGGCGAGTCCGCGCGTGATCAGCGCCGCGCGCGCGTTGTCGCCGAAGCCCAGGCCGTCGCTCGCGCCCGCCGCGATCGCGAACACGTTCTTGACGGCGCCGCCGACCTCGATGCCGGGCAGGTCGTCGCTCGCGTACGCGCGGAGCGCATCGCCGCGCAGCAACCCCGCGACGCGCGTCGTCAGCGCGGCGTCGGTCGCCGCGACCACCAGCGCGGTGGGCAGCCCGCGCGCAACCTCCTCGGCGAACGTCGGGCCGGTCACCGTGGCGACGGGCCGCGGCCACGTCGCCGCGAGCACGCGATGCGGCAACGCCCAGGCGTCGCCGGATGCCACGAAGCCCTTCGCGAGCGATACGAGCGGCGCGGCGGCGCCTGCCGCCTTCAGGGCCGCCGCGAGCGGAACCAGCTCCACGACCGGCGTTGCCGCGAACAGGAGGTCCGCGCCAGCGACATCGGCGAGGGATGACGTGAGCGCAATCGAATCCGGCAGCGGCACGTCGGGCAGATAGCGCCTGTTCGTAAGCGCCGCGCGGCAGTCCTGCATCTGTTCTTCGGACCGGATGTACAGCGCGACGCGCGGGCGCGCGTGGCTGTGCCGTGCGAGATGCACGGCGAGCGCCGTTCCCCACGCGCCGCCGCCCAGCACGGCGACCTCGCGCACGTCGCTCATCGGCACGCGGTAGCGCCCATGCGATCGGGGTGCCTAGAAACCGAAGACCTGCGACAGCCGGATGAAGCCGGTCTGGCCGTCGCGATGGCGAACCTTGAGCCAGCCCGGCATCACCGTCGCGGACGGCGACTGCGCCGTTTCCGCGACGTCGAGCAGCACGTCGCGCTCGACGCGAAACACGACCGGGGCCGTGTCCTCGGCGGCCGCCCGGACATCGGCGACGCTCGCGCGCACGACGACGACGCGCTTGTCCGCGAGTGCCTTCGCGGGCATCCAGCCGATGGTGCCCGCGGCATCGCGAACCTTCGTCCAGCCTTCGACGCTCACCAGCGTCTCCACCGGCACGTCGCGTCCGTACACGAACAGCGGCCGCGCGCGCGCCGACGGCGCGTCGTAGAGCACCGTCGCGGGTTCGCTGGTCGCGCGGAAATCCGCGGCCGTGCTGCCGAGCGGAATCGCCAGTGCGAGCAACGCGACAGCGCGCCCGCGCAGCGCCCGCGCAGCGTCAGTTCGTGACGGCGGGCGTTTCGGCTGCAGCTTGCGCGAGCTGTTGCTGGTAGAGCGCTTCAAAATTGATCGGCGCAAGGTGAACCGGCGGGAAACCGGCACGCAGCGTGGCGTCGGCAACGGTCTCGCGCGCGTACGGGAACAGCACGGCCGGGCAATGCATCGCGAGCACCGGCTGCAGCTGGTTCGGCGCGATGCCGCGGATCGTGAACAGCCCGGCCTGGGCGGCCTCGATGAGGAACACCGTCTTGTCGCCGCTGCGTGCCGTCACCGTCAGCGTCAACACGCATTCATAGACATCGGGCGCGACCTGCTCGCCGCGCGTGCGCAGGCCGACCTCGATCTGCGGCGCCTCGGCCAGCTGAAACGACTGTGGCGCGCCAGGATTCTCGAGCGACAGGTCCTTGACGTAAATCTTCTCGATCGAAAGCTGCGCGCCGCCTTGCGGTGCCGCGGGCTGCTGATCCGCGCTCTCGGCGGGCTGCGATTCGGCCATGCTTGGGAACTCCGGTTGTTCAGGCGAAACCGGTGATTCTACTAGGCTCGGGCCACGGCAGCGTGCCGCGCCGGCGTCAGGCGACCTCACCTCCCAGCATCGCGACGAGCCGGCCCGCGCGATCGAGTGCGGCCAGGTCGTCGTAACCGCCGACATGATGGTCGCCGATGTAGATCTGCGGGACCGTGCGGCGCCCGGTGCGCTGCGCCATCGCGATGCGCTCGGCCGGATGCTCGTCGACGCGGATCCGGTGCACGTCCGCGCCACGCGCCGCGAGAAGCCGCTCCGCACGGATGCAATATCCGCAATACCCGGTCGTGTACAGCGTCACGCGCGGCCTGATTGCGGCCGATTGGATTTCCATGTCATTTATGCCCCGGCCCGGCGCGCCAGGACCTGTGCCATGGGCGCGAACGGGTTGCCTGGTCTCAGATCTTCTGCATCGGCAAACCGGCTTCCTTCCAGGCCTTGAGGCCGCCGCGCAAGCTTTGCACCTCCGTGAAGCCGAGCTTGCCGAGCGCCGACGCAGCGGCGCCACCGCGCAAGCCCCGATCGCAGTAGACGAGCACCGGCCGCGACACGAACTTCGCGAGCTCGCCGCCGCGGTCCTTGATCTGGGACAGTGGAACGTGCGTCGCGTTCGGCAACCGGCCGCCGACGAACTCGCGAGGCTCGCGGACGTCGAGAACGAGAGGGTTCCCCGTGTTGATGAGGCGCGTGGCGTCGAGCGTGCCGATCTCTCGCACCGGGGACAGTCGCCGCTGCAGCAGCGGCCACAGCAGCATCGCGCCGGACAGCACGAACACCAGCACGAGCGGCCAGTTCTTCTCGAGAAACGACAGGAGCATCGGAAGCGAACTTTCGGCAAAGCTTAAAATGATAGCGTATGGCGTGACGCCGCCCGCGCGGCCGAGCGCCGCCTGTTCGAATGGACACGCTCGCTCCTCCCTCTCCCGCGGCTGCCGCCGAGGCCCTGGTCACGAAGCCCGCCGTGCGCCCCGTCGTCCTGTTGATTCTCGACGGCTTCGGCTGCCGGGAGGACGCACCCGACAACGCGATCACGCGCGCGCACGCGCCCGAGTGGCGACGGCTGCTCGCGACGTGCCCGCACACGACGATCGACGCGTCCGAGCTTCGCGTCGGCCTGCCGGAGGGGCAGATGGGCAACTCCGAAGTCGGGCATCTGAACATCGGTGCGGGGCGCGTCGTATACCAGGACTACACGCGCATCGACGTCGCGATCCGGGACGGCCAGTTCGCGCGCAATGCGGTGCTGCTGGACGCGGTGGGAGCCGCCCGCAACGGCCGCGCCGCGGTTCACGTGCTCGGCCTGCTGTCGCCGGGCGGCGTGCACAGCCACGAGCGCCAGATCGCGGCGATGGTCGACCTCGGGGCGAGCGGCGGCGCGGCGCAGGTGCTCGTCCATGCGTTCCTCGACGGACGCGACACGCCGCCGCGCAGCGCAGAGGCTTCGCTCGCATTCATGGAGTCCGTGTGTGCGCGCCACGCGAATGCGAGAATCGCCACGGTTTGCGGCCGCTATTACGCGATGGATCGCGACCGCCGATACGAGCGGCTGCAGCCGGCGTACGAGGCGATCGTCGACGGCGTCGCGCCGTTCACCGCCGGGACGGCGCAGGCGGCGCTCGCGGCGGCGTACGCGCGCGGCGAATCCGACGAGTTCGTGCAAGCGACGACGATCGTGGCCACGGGGGCTGCGCCTGCGCGCATCGCGGATGGCGACGTCGCCGTGTTCATGAACTTCCGCGCCGACCGCGCCCGGCAGCTGACGCGCGCGCTCACCGATCCGGCGTTCGACGGCTTCGCGCGGAAGCGCATACCGCGCTTGGCCCGCTTCGTGACGCTCACAAGCTACGGCGACGACTTCCGTCACCTCGGCATCGCGTTCGCGCCGCAGGCGATCGGCAACAGCTTCGGCGAATACATCGCGCGGCTCGGGTTGCACCAGCTGCGCATCGCCGAAACCGAGAAGTACGCGCACGTGACGTATTTCTTCAACGGCGGCACCGAATCGGTGTACGCGGGCGAGGACCGCATCCTCGTACCTTCGCCCAAGGTTGCGACCTACGATCTGAGGCCGGAAATGAGCGCGGGAGAAGTGACCGACCGCCTGGTCGCGGCGATCGAGGGCCGGCGCTACGACGCGATCGTGTGCAACTACGCGAACGGCGACATGGTCGGGCACACGGGCGACTTCGCCGCCACGCTGCGGGCGATCGAGACGCTCGACGCCTGCATCGGCCGGGTCGTCGCGGCGGCGCGCGCGCACGGCGGGGAAGTGGTCATCACCGCCGACCACGGCAATGCCGAGCAGTTGCGCGACGATGCGACCGGACAGCCGCATACGGCACACACGCTGAACCGCGTGCCGCTGGTCTACGTGGGACGGCCGGCGACGCTGACCGACGGCGGCGCGCTGCAGGACATCGCGCCGACGCTGCTCGCGCTGATGGGATTGCCGAAACCGCCCGAAATGACCGGCCACGCGCTCGTCCGGTTCGCCGAAGGCGGGAACTAAATCCGCGCGTTTTTGGACCAATGCCCGCCTCCCCGCTTCCGGCCGTCGGATACCCCGGCCGCACGATTGAATCGCCCGGCGCGGGCAGGCGTATACTTTATTGACGAGGTTCCGTCGCGGAATGCGGCATTCGCCGCTGCGCGGCCATTGAAGACGAATCGGGGTTCGCGATGCGCGATGGAATGAAAAAAGCCACCTGGATCGGCATGGGCGCGGTGCTCGGCCTGCTGCTGAGCCTCAATCTCTCGGTGTTCGCACAACGCGAGTCGCGGCTGCCGATTCCTTACGAGGACCTGCAGCTTCTCTCCGCGGTCTTCGGCAAGATCAAGAGCGACTACGTCGAGGCGGTCCCCGACGACAAGCTGATCAAGGAAGCGATCAACGGGATGGTGCGCGGCCTCGACCCGCACTCCGATTTCCTCGATGCCGAGGCGTTCCACGAGTTGCAGGTCGACACCCAGGGCCGCTTCGGCGGGCTTGGCATCGAGGTCGGCGTCGAAGAGGGCGTCATCCGCGTCGTTTCGCCGATCGAGGACACGCCGGCGTTCAAGGCCGGCATCAAGGCCGGCGACCTGATCGTCAAGATCGACGACACCGCGACGCGCGGCATGCCGCTGTCCAAGGCCGTCGAGAAGATGCGGGGCGCGCCCGGGACGCCGGTGCTTCTCACGATCGTCCGCAAGGACGTCGACACGCCGCTGACGTTCACGGTGGTGCGCCAGGAAATCAACGTCAAGAGCATTCGTGCCCGGCTTCTCGAGCCCGGCTACGGCTACATCCGCGTGCGCAAGTTCCAGGAGGACACCGGAGGCGATCTCGCCAAGTCGATCCGCGACCTGTACGCGAACGGCCCGCTCAAGGGGCTGGTGCTCGACCTGCGCAGTGACCCCGGCGGCCTGCTGAACCAGGCGGTGGCCGTGTCGGCGGCGTTCCTGCCGAAGGACGCGCTGGTCGTGTACACCGACGGCCGCACGCCCGACGCGCGGATGCGGCTGACGGCCAGCCGCGAGAACTACGTCCGCCGCGGCGAGGACTACCTGCGCGACCTGCCGGCGGCCGTGAAGACCGTGCCGATGGTCGTGCTCGTCGATGCCGGAACGGCGTCGGCGTCGGAAATCGTCGCGGGCGCGCTGCAGGACCACAAGCGCGCCACCGTCCTCGGCGTGAAGACGTTCGGCAAGGGCTCGGTGCAAACGATCCTGCCGCTCGGCAACAACACGGGGTTGAAGCTCACGACCGCTCGCTACTACACGCCGGCGGGCCGCTCGATCCAGGCAAAGGGCATCGAGCCCGACGTCCAGATCGACGATGGCCGCGATTCGCCGAACCGAATCCGCGAAGCGAATCTCGAGCACCATCTGGACGTCCCGGGCACGCCCGGGGCGACGAACGGCACAACGGCGGCCGGCACGGGTGCGGCCACCACGGCGCCCGACGTCAAGACGGCTCCGAAGACGGGCGGCCAGCCGGATGCGCTTCCGCCGCGACTGGACTTCGGCTCCGACGAGGACTTCACGCTCAAGCAGGCGATCAACCGCCTGAAGGGCGTACCGGTCATCGAGTCGGTGAAGTCGCTGTCGGCGCAGGCCAAGACGCAGTAGCGCACTGGACGACGCTCAACTTCTCCGCTATAGCCGGCATATCCTGCTCGATGAGCTCGGGCCGGATGCGCAGGCGAAGTTCGCGGCGGCGCATGCGCTCGTCGTTGGCGTTGGCGGCCTGGGGGCGCCGGTCGCGCAGTTCCTGACCGCAGCGGGCGTCGGTCGCGTGACGCTTTGCGATTCGGACACGGTCGATCTCACGAACCTGCAGCGGCAGATCCTGTACGCCACGGCCGACGTCGGCCGGCCCAAGGTCGAAGCTGCCGCCGGCCGGCTCTCGGCGATCAATCCCGGGGTCGCGCTCGACCTCGTGCGCGACCGCGTCGCGGGCGAATCGCTCGCCACGCTCGTCCGCGCCGCCGACGTCGTCGTCGACTGCTGCGACAACTTCGAGACGCGCCATGCGGTGAACCGCGCCTGCGTCGCGATGGCGAAGCCGCTTGTATCCGGCGCGGCAATCCGTTTCGACGGCCAGATCGCGGTGTTCGACACGCGCGACCCGAGCAGTCCCTGCTACCACTGCCTGTTCGGCGAAGGCGAAGCGATCGAGGAGGCGCGTTGCGCGACGATGGGCGTGTTCGCGCCGCTCGTCGGCATCGTCGGCGCGACGCAGGCGGCCGAAGCGCTGAAGCTGCTCGCCGGCGCGGGCCGCTCGCTCGCCGGGCGCCTGCTGCTGCTCGACACGCTCTCGATGGAATGGCGCGACATGCGCGTACCTCGCGATCCCGCGTGTCCGGTCTGCGGCGATCGTCCCGCCGCGAGCCCGGCGTGACGACACAGCACCTCCGCTGGCCGGCCGCGCTTGCGCTGCTCGCGCTGCTGATGGCGCCGCCCGCGATCGACCGCGTCGCGGCACAGCGGCCGAGCGATGCCGAAGCCGCCGCTGCTGCGCATGCCGCGCTTTCTCCGGCCGAATGGGATGCGATTCAAAAGACAATCGGCGAGCAACTCGAGGCGCTTCGCGCGGGCGACGCGACGCGCGCGTACACGTTCGCATCCGCGGGGATCCAGGCGCAGTTCCGGGACCCGCCGACGTTCCTGCGCATGGTGCAGGACAGCTACGCGCCGCTGCTCGACGCGCGCCACGCCGAATTTCTCGAGGGCGCCGTCATCGACGGCCGCACGATCCAGCCGCTGCGGCTCGTGATGAGCGACGAGACGTTACTGGTCGCGCTCTACGAAATGCAGCGTGACGGGGGCGGCCGCTGGCGCATCGCGGGCTGCCTGCTCGCGCCGTCGACGTTGCGCTCGACCTGACCGCGCGGCGTCAGCGCCGCCGAATCATTTGCGCGCGGCGGCGATCCGGCGCTCGCACGCGCGCACTTCTCCCTCTCCGGCTTGCGCGCTCGCCCACGCTGCAAACTGCTCGACACCCTTCGCCCGGTCGGCCGCCGCGGCCGACTCGAATGCCGCGGCGAAATCCGGCGTGACCTGCGCGCAGCGCGCCGCGATTGCCAGTATCGCCGCATGTTGCCGCTGCGCGAGTCCGCGCGCCTTGTCGTCGGCGGCGTTGATCTCCGCGATGCGCGCCCCGACGCGGCGCAGCGCGAACGTCGTGCCTCGATCAGCCAGCGCCGCGCCTGCGCTCGCACACGCCGTGCGCATCCGCGGCACGCGCTCCCGGTCCTTGTCGCGGTCGTCGGCGCAAAGCGCGCGCAGCGGCAGCGCCCAGGGGAGATCGCCCGTCGCCGCGTAGTTCGCGGCGGCCTTGGCGCGCACGGCCGGATCGACGCCGTCGATCGCGCGCAGATAGCTCCACCAGCGCGCGGCACGCTCCGACCAATAGTCATCGAAGCGCGACGCCAGCGCGGCCTGCTCGACGAAGCTCGCAGCCGAGTCAGCCTCGCCGCGCTTCTGTGCGCGACCCGCGAGCAGCAGCGACGGAACGCCGTTGTCCGCATCGCGCCGTGCCCAATCGGCCAGCCGGTCGACCGCGTCGCACGCCGGCTGGACAGGACGCATCGGCTGCATGCACGCGACGCCGAGCGACGCGAGATACAGCCGCTCGTTCGGCGCCGCAACGCGCGCCGCGGCGTAGTGACGAAGCTGCGACTCGACGTCGGTCTCTTCGAGCTCGCCCGCGAGCCATGCGATGCCCGGCTCGCTCGCGGTCATGAGCCGCAGGCGCAGGTCGGCGTCGAGGCGGTCGAGATCCGCCTGCCACCGCGATGCGGGCGCGACATCGCCGCGCGCCTCGGCGCCGGTGGGCGTCCGGATCACGACGGCCGGGTCGGGTGCAGTCGGTACCGACCGCGGCGGCGACGGCGGCTCCGCGTCTCGCTGTGCAGGCGGCGGCAGCGGCGGCGGTGCCTGGCCGCAGGCAACGGATGTCGCGAAGGCGACGCCGCAGGCGGCGACGAACGGCAGGAATTTCATGGGTGTCGGGTCGGCCTGCCGGTTCCGGATTGGGTGAATGTGCTCCACAGCGGCGCCGACATCACCACACTACATCAAGTGCGCGGCGCGTGCGCGCGCGCGCTTTAAGCGTAACCAGGGGCGCCTGGTCAGCCGAACAGGAACTTGCGCTGCAGCGCCCAGCCGTCCTGCGGCGAGCGCTTGAAGCCGCTCTTCGCGAAAAGCTGCCAGCGGCCGACGACATACGCGATCAGCACGGCCGCATCCGCATTGGCATCGCCGTGCCACGCGTTCGCCGCCTGCGCGATGCGCAGCGACTGCCGCAGCGCCGCCTCGAGCTTCTCGACGAACTGGTTGATTCGCACCTGCAGCCGCTCGTCCTCGTTGACGAGCGCGTCGCCGATCAGCACGCGCGTCATCCCCTGGTTCTTCTCGGCGAAGCGCAGCAGCATCACGACGGTCTGCTCGGCCTGCGCGACGCCGTCCTCGGATTCCGACTGGATCTTGTTCACGAGCGAGAACACCGTCGACTCGATGAACTCGATCAGGCCCTCGAACATCTGCGCCTTGCTCGCGAAATGCCGGTAGAGCGCGGCCTCGGAAACGTCCAGCTTCGCGGCGAGCGCAGCCGTCGTCACGCGCTCGCCGCGCGGCGTTTCGAGCATCGTCGCGAGGGTCTGCAGGATCTGCAGCTTGCGTTCGCCGGGCTTCGCCGCCATCCTCGTTCTCGACTCGCGGCGTCAGGCCGCGCGCGGCGCGGCATCGTCGGCGCGGATCATCGTTCCCACGCCCGCGTTGGTCAGCACCTCGAGGAGCAGCGCGTGGTCGACGCGGCCATCGATGATGTGCGAGCTCTTCACGCCGTTTCTCACCGCGTCGAGCGCCGATCCCATCTTTGGCAGCATGCCGCCATGGATCGTGCCGTCCGCGAACAGTGCGTCGATCTCGTTCGCGGTGAGGCCCGTGAGCAGCTTGCCGTGGCGATCCAGCACCCCGGTCGTATTCGTCATCAGCACGAGCTTCTCGGCTTTCAGTGTCTCGGCGAGCTTGCCGGCGACCAGGTCGGCGTTGATGTTGTACGCCTCGCCTTCGGCGCCGACGCCGATCGGCGCAATCACCGGGATGAAGTCGCGCGAATCGAGCAGGCTGATCAGCTCGGCGTCGATGCACGCGATCTCGCCGACGAGGCCGATGTCGACGAACGCGCCGGGCTCCGATTCGCTTGGCAGCATCATCTTGCGCGCGCGGATGAACGCCCCGTCCTGGCCGGTGAGCCCCACCGCCTTGCCGCCCTGCTGGTTGATGAGGCCGACGATCTCCTGGTTCAACTCGCCGAGCACCATCTCGACGACGTTCATCACCCGCTCGTCGGTCACCCGCATGCCCTGGCGGAACTCGCTCTGGATGCCCATCTTCGTGAGCAGCTCGCCGATCTGCGGGCCGCCGCCGTGCACGATGACGGGATTCATGCCGACGAGCTTCAGCATGACGACGTCGCGGGCGAAGCCGGCCTTCAGCGCCGTCTCCGTCATCGCGTTGCCGCCGTACTTGACTACGATCGTCCGATCGTGGAACCGGCGTATGTAGGGCAGCGCCTCGGCGAGGATCTTCGCCTTGATGGCAGCGCTGACGGCGTCGATCGGCATGGGGCGGGCGGCGGGATTTCGCGAACGCCGGATTCTACCCGAACGCCGATCGCAGCCCGGAGCGCGCAACGGCGCACGAGTGAGCGCTGACCCTGCGCAGGTTCGCACCGGTGCTGGATTTGCTATTGTTGCCGCCCATGGCGAGCTATCTGCCGGACGCCGTACCGCTGCCGGAGATCCGGCGCGTCCTCGTCACCAAGCTCCGCCATCACGGCGACGTACTGCTGACGTCGCCCGTGTACGCAACGCTCGGGCGCGCGGCGCCGCACGCCGAGATAGACGCGCTCGTGTACCGGGAAACCGCGCCGCTGCTCGCGCACCACCCGGCGATCGCGCGCATTCACACGATCGACCGCGCCTGGAAGCGGCAGGGCCCGCGTGTGCAGATCGCCGCGGAGGCGAGCCTCGTGCGCGCACTTCGCGCACGGCACTACGACCTGCTGATCCACCTGACCGAGCATCCGCGCGGCGCGATGCTCGCGCATCTGCTGCGCCCCCGCTATGCGGTGACGCGCGAGCGCCCGCGCAGCGAATGGTTCTGGCGGGCGCGCTTCACGCACTTCTACCGCCTGCCGCGGATGACGCCGCGCCACGCAGTCGAGGCGAATCTCGATGCGCTGCGGCGCATCGGCGTCTACCCCGAGCCTGCCGACAAGAAACTGGTGCTGATTCCGGGGGACGCCGCCAACGCGCGCATCGACGCGCTGATCCGCGAGCGCGGCATCGCGCCCGGCTTCGTGCATGCGCATCCCGGATCACGCTGGATGTTCAAGTGCGCGCCGCCCGAACATACGGCCGGGCTGTTCGAGCGCATCGTCGGCGGCGGACATTCGGTGGTCGTGACGGGCGCGCCCGACGCACGCGAGCGCGAGCTCGTCGCCTCGGTCCTGTCGCAGATGGGCGCGTCGGCGCACGCGCATGTCGTCGACCTGACCGGCGAGCTCTCGCTGCTCGAACTCGCGGCACTCACCGCGCGTGCGCGCGCTTTTGTCGGCGTCGACAGCGCGCCCATGCACATTGCCGCCGCGATGGGTACGCCGGCACTCGCGCTGTTCGGGCCGTCCGGCGAGCACGAATGGGGGCCGTGGATGGTGCGCGCGCGGGTCGTCGTCTCGCGGGCACACCCGTGCCGGCCGTGCGGCATCGACGGCTGCGGCGGCGGCAAGGTCTCGGAATGCCTGACGACGCTGCGCGTCGACGACGTGTACGCGCAGTTCGAGGCGCTGCTCGCGGAGTCGGCGCCGGCCGGGGAATCGATACATTTTGCGGAATCGGCGCCGGCCCCGGGCGGCACGCCGCGCTGATGCGGCTCGCCATCATCCGCCAGCGCTACACGCCGTTCGGCGGCGCCGAGCGGTTCCTCGCGAGCGCGCTCGAAGCGCTGGCGGAGCGCGGCGTCACGGTGACGCTCTATACGCGCGAATGGACCGCGCAGCGGGGCCGCATCGAGCCTCGGATCGTCGATCCCTTCTACGTCGGCGGCCTTTGGCGCGACTCCGGGTTCGTGCGCGCGGTGTGCCGCGCGATCGCGCGCGACGCGCCCGCGCTCGTGCAATCGCACGAGCGGCTCGCCTGCTGCGACATCTATCGCGCGGGTGACGGCGTGCACGCGACGTGGCTCGAGGAGCGCATGCGTCACGTGCCGCCGCTGCGCGCGCTCGCCATGCGCGCCGATCCGCGGCATCGGCACCGGCTGGCGATGGAACGCCGGATGTACGCGAGCGCGCGGCTGTCGGCGGTCATCTGCAATTCGAAGATGGTGCGCGACGACATTCGCGATCGGTTCGGCGTGCCGGAGTCGCGCCTGCACGTCATCTACAACGCGGTCGACGCGACGGCCTTCTCGCCGCGGTTGCGCGTGCATCGCACGGCCGTGCGCGAGCGCCACGGCATCGCCTCGGACGCGAACGTCCATCTGCTGGTGGGCTCGGGATTCGAGCGCAAGGGCGTCGCCACGGCGATCGACGCGATGGCGCGGTTGCCCGCCTCCGCGCATCTGCTCGTCGTCGGCCGCGACAAGGAGAGCGCGCATTACGCTGCACGCGTTCGCGCGCTCGGCCTCGCCGGCCGCGTCACGCTAGCGGGCCCGCTAGCCGAGCCACATCATTACTATGGCGCGGCGGACGTATTCGTGCTGCCGACGCTCTACGACCCGTGCCCGAATGCCGCGCTCGAGGCCATGGCGTGCGCGCTGCCCATCGTGACGACGACGCGCTGCGGCGCGGCCGAATTGGCGCTGGAGGCGGGCGCCGGATTCGCCGTGGCGCCTGGCGATGCCGAAGCGCTCGCCGCGCATATGGGCACGCTGCAGGATGAAGCGGTGCGCGCGCGCATGGGCGAGCGCGCGCGCGCCGCCGTGCTGCCGCTCACGGCCGCCGCGATGACGGCACGGCTGATGGCGCTTTACGAGGCGTTACTCGCCGGTAAAGTCACGCAATAGCGGCCGAGCCAAGTCGCTACCCTACGCTGCCGCGACGGCGCCGATCTCGTACGGAATGTCCAAGATGGCCTCGCTTCCGCCGCCTGCGCGCGCACGAAAGCCCAGCCGGCCCTCGCTACCGTAGAGCGCATGCAAGCGCTCGCGAATGCTCGCGATGCCGTCACCGCCCGCGTCGGGCACGAAGCCTTCGCCGCTGTCGGCGATCCGCAGCGAAAGGCGACCGGCTTCGATACCGGCGCCGATGCGGATCGTGCCGTCGGCGGCGCTGCGCGCGAGCCCGTGCCCGAGTGCGTGATCGAGCAACGGGAGCAGCATCATTGGCGGCATCCGCGCGGCGCCAAGCTCGGCCGGCATCTCGATATCGAACGCCAGGCGGTTACCGAGCCGGATCTTGGCGATGTCGAGGTGGCTGCGCGCCAGCTCCAGCTCTTGCGCCACGGTGGACGACGTGTCGCGCATCAGCGGCATCGCCGCGCGGAGGTAGGCGATAAGGTCGTCGAGCATGCGGCCCCCGAGCGCGGGATCCTGCGCGTAGAGGTGCTCGACCTGGTCGAGCGTGTTGAACAAAAACTGCGGCTCGACGCGCGCCTGCATCGCCGCAAGCCGCGATTCGAGGGCGATTCGCGAGCGCTGGACCCGATCGAGCTCGGCGGCGTGAAGAATTGCCGCCGTCTTCATGGCGGCGCGTCGATCGGCGTAAAAGAACACCGCGGGCGCGCCGGTCATCAGCAAGATCGCGAACTGGCCGATCGGCCAGAACGAATAATACCGAATCCACGAGATATCCGCGGGCCGGTTCTGGTCCTCGCCTAGAACAACAACTCGCCAGGGTTCGACGAACAGCTCGCTCACGACCACGGCGGCCGCGCAACCGAGCAGCGCGGCGAGGACGTAGGTCCTGCGGCGCTGGGCGCCGTCGTCGACGGCGCGGTCGGCGATGACGATGGCAACCACGAGGACGAAGGCCTTGATCTGGTAGTCGATCACGGGGCCAAGAAGAATCAGGTGGAGATCTTTGTCTGTCTCGGCCAAGTAGAGGACGTGGGGGAAGTTGCGCAGGCTCCACAGTACCCACAACGCCAGCCCGAACAGGATCGCGACGCGAATCTGCGGCCAGCGAAGGCTGCACAGTGCATCCGCCACCCGCCCCCACGCATCGCCCTGCGGAATTCGGGCTTCGGTATCGCTCACGCGCCGGCTCCGGGGGAGTTCATGCTTCGCTGCGGCAGGATCAGCGTCGCGACGACGCCTCTTGGCGCATTGATCGCGAGCGACAGGCTGGCGGCGTCGCCAAACAGGCTTTTCAGGCGGGCGCGAACGTTCGCAAGGCCCGTGCCTCCTCCCGCCGCCTTCGCAAAGCCCTGTCCGGTGTCCGCCACGTCGACCCGAAGGCACCCGCCCTCGGACGAAGCCCGAACGTCGATGCGACCGCCCGCCTGCGCAGGACCGAGACCGTGCTTGATCGCGTTCTCTACCAGCGTGAGGATCATCAGCGACGGCATCGCGGCGCCGCGGAGATTCGGTGGCAAATCGACGGCGAACGCCAGCCGATGCCCCATCCGGATCTGCTGCACGTTCAGGTAGGCGGTGACGTTTCCGAGCTCGCGCGCCAGCGTCGACTCGGTTTCGCGCATCTGCGGCAACGCCACCGCCAGGTACGCCTTGAGGTTCTGCAGCATCCGCGCGCCGCTGGCGGGATCGATCTCGTAGAGACGCTTGACGTGCGCGAGCGTGTTGAACAGGAAGTGCGGCTCGATCTGAGCCTCCAGCACTTGCAGGCGCGCCTCGGCCGTTTGCTGATCCATGCGCGCGGAATCGACCGCGACCTGCTTCAGGACCTCCGCCTGCTGTGCCTCGGCGCGAACGTAAAGCCAAGCTCCGACGATCAGCATGCCGAGCGTCAGGTACACCAGCATGCTGGTGCCGAACCAGCCTACGTAATTCCCCGGATCCCCGAGGAAGACCGACAGCGTGCCCAAGCGTCGCCACGTACTGTGCACGGTGCACAGGTACAAAGACGCCGCGCCCGCGGCAATGACCGCAAGGGCAACGGCAGCGTACTGGCGGCGTCCGTGGCGAGGGATCCGATGGACGACCGCGGCAGCGGCCGCCAGAACGGCGACGCCGATGAACACGTCGTAGACGTACCATCCCCACACGTCCGTAAACGACTCGCGGCCGGCAATGGCGTCGGCCGACACCCGCAATACGTCGAGCGCCGCCGCGATCGCGACGATCGGAAGACCCCAGCGAACGAATGCGGTCATCGCCGCCAGGGCGCCGCGATGGCGTTTTTCGGGCTCATGCCCCCGGTCTTCCTGCGCGCATTCCCCTGTCTGCCAATTGGCGGGTAAAGCGTACGGCGTGACGGGTGCGGCGTGCAACGCAAATGCGACGAATGCACTGGATCCGGGAGTGAACCGCCCGCGCCGGCGCCCGGGCGAAGACGCGCAATAGCGGCTGCTATACTGGCCGCTCCACGACGAGAGGCCGCACGCCGGCAAGCGAGCGGCGGCCGCCTGCGCGCAATCCCTTGTCCGACTCGCTGTACGTACGCCGCCGCGACACCCCGCGCCAGGTCCCGAACGCCCGATGACCGGGCTGCGTCTCTACCGGCGTCTTCTCGAGTACGTCCGTCCGTATTGGTGGGCCTTCGGCCTCGCAGTCGTGGGCATGGCGTGCGTCGCCGCCGGCGACCTGATCATGGCGATGCTGGTCATTCCGATCGTCAACAATTTCCAGAATCCCGATCCCGCACGCACGCAGTGGCTGCCGCTCGCGGTGATCGGCGTGTTCGTATTCCGCGGCATCGGCTCGTTCATCTCGGAATACGGCATGGCGTACACCGGTCATCGCGTGGTGTTCGACCTGCGGCGCGGATTGATCGACAAGCTGCTGCGGCTGCCGACGCCGTACTACGACGTGACGCCGGCTGGCGTCATCCAGTCGAAGCTCACGTTCGACGCGCACCAGCTCGCCTCGGCCGCTTCCGGAACGATCACGACCGCGATCCGCAGCACGCTGACGATCGCTGCGAGCCTCGGCTGGCTGCTGTACATCAACTGGAAGCTGACGGCGATGACGTTCTTCGTGCTGCCGATCGTCGCCGTCGT